>Ga0207993_1000001_pt1 | contig 195368 bp, 178 predicted proteins | sample ETN01SmetaG_2_FD_185791 | JGI IMG/M metagenome (GOLD analysis project Ga0207993, IMG submission 185791) | Marine microbial and viral communities from oxygen minimum zone, Eastern Pacific Ocean - ETNP2014F12-01SV265 (SPAdes) (version 2) | ecosystem: Environmental > Aquatic > Marine > Oceanic ...
TCTTCAACCACTACTTGAATCGCATCACCACGTTCATCACCAGCATCAACCGGCCAAACCGTATACAAATCATCAACACGATCAAGACGGTCACAAACAACCCGGGCAAGAATATTGGAAATACCCGGGCTCGCTCCGATACCGATAACCGCTACGACATCAGACTCAACAGCTTCCTTATTGAGGGCAAGCATGTCCACTGTTGGTTCCCAATCATCACAAATATCGAGATAATGACACCCTGCAGATAGAGCGGCTTGCAATACCGACACCCCTAAACGATAAAACGGGCCAGTCATGTTCAACACAACAGCAACCCCGTCTAATAATTCCGCTAATTGTTTAGCATCGGTCACATCTACTTGAGCTGCTGTAAGAGGTATTTTTGCTTCTGCCATGTTTTTAGCAACAATTTTTTCTGCTGCAGCCAAATCAAAATCGGCAACAATCAATTCGCTGATACCTTTAAATCCAGAGACGATAGAAACAGCTTTTCGACCCATCTCTCCAGCCCCACCCAAAACAGCTACCACCGGGTTCTCAGGAATTTCTTTCATTATCTTTCTCCAATCAGACGGGTTTCTTCCACACTGAGACATGAACCGGTGACTCTTCCGTGTAAGGCGAGTCAAGCCAGTCCTCCCACCGGTGTTCTAAAACTAGGTTCGCTGCTGATGTCATGTCATCAAGTTGTGACGGATACACGTAACGCAACAAATAAGGAAACAACCGGTTACCAGAAGACGTCATTTCAATTCTTTGCCCCGTAATAGTTTGTTCTTCCTCATCAATGAGTACAGCGTCAGCGAGAATGCGGTCTACCTCTATAGATCTGATGGAGAAACCATCATGTGTTTTAGGATCAGGAACGAAAGCTTCGATAATGAAATGCCCCCCAGGTTTAAGTAGCCGTTCAACCGCAGCGACACAGGACTCCTGATCTTTTTGGCTGGTGAGATTAAAAAAAGTATTGAAACCCACAAAAATTAGCGAAAAGGTTTCCGGTTCTAACCCGGGCGGATCAGCCATATCGCCTTTAATGATTCTGATCGCTTCAGAACCTGGTTTAGCTCGTAAAAGATCAAGCATCGCGTCTGAAGCATCCACCCCTGTAATATCTAAACCTTTTTCAGCTATTGGTAAAGCAAGACGGCCGCTTCCAACCCCTAGTTCAAGCACCGAACCACCGTCCGCTAAAGAAAGTATTTTCTCCGCCACTACATCCGGATTCCCCATTATGGACACAGCAACATTGCCGTCTTCGCCGTACCAGTCGTCGTAAACACAAGCAAATAAATCCCCGTAAGTTTCCGGCCCGTACTTTTCCATTCCTTTACTATGCCTTCAATCGGGTCGTTACCGACAGGGAACACACCTACCCTTAACTAGTGATGACATATTTAGATCACGCTGCGAGCACCCCAACTCGACCGGAAGTAGTCGAAACGATGATGCCTTGGTTCACTCAACACCCAGGCAACCCTTCGGGCGCCCATCATCAAGCACGAGAAGCCCGTCGAGCCGTAGATGAAGCCAGAGACGCAGTCGCCGCTCTTGTCGGAGCCGATTCTTCTGAAGTGGTGTTCACCAGCGGCGGAACCGAAGCAGACAACCTTGCCATAGACGGCGTTCTCCGAGCCAAAGGCGGCACACCGATCTGCACGGCAACTGAACACCCCGCAGTTCTTGAACCGGTAAGAGACAGCGGCGGCATGATTGTCCCCACCGACCAGTTAGGGCAAATAAATTTAGAAACGTTCACAGAAACTTTAGATTCAGTTGACAACATTTCGTTAGTTTCCGCTATGACCGCCAACAACGAAACAGGAATCATCAACCCGGTAACAGACATCGCTACTCTTTTACAAGAACGATCTCCAGAAACCTTCCTTCACACTGATGCGGTACAAGCAACCGCTTGGCTCGATTTAGTCAAACACTGCGAAGGAGCCCATCTCATAAGCATCACCGGACACAAATTCGGGGGGCCAAAAGGAGCGGGCGCTCTCATCGTCAAAAAAGGTGTCCCTTTCGCGGCGACACAACGCGGGGGCGGGCAAGAAAGAGAGAGACGAAGCGGAACCCAAAACGTTCCCGCCATTGTCGGCCTCGGCAAAGCCGCTCAACTCATCATGAACGAACGAGAAACACTTGCATCCCGTGTCACCGCTTTACGTGACCAGCTCGAAGAAGAGCTCATTGCTTTAGTCCCAGACACATTCCGCACTCTGCCACAAGACAGCAACCGAACCCCACAAATAGCGCACCTCTGTTTCAAAGGCGTAGAAAGCGAATCGTTACTATTTCTTTTAGAACAAGAAGGAATCGCAGCCAGCGCAGCTTCATCTTGCGCCAGCGGAGCACAACAAGCCTCCCATGTTCTCCACGCCATGGGCATCGACTACGAAACCGCAGCAGGATCTATCCGCCTTTCCTTAGGTTGGACAACCACCGAAGAAGAAATAAACCACGCCCTCACCGTCATACCTGCCGCCGTCACCCAACTAAGGGAATACCCCAAATGAGCAGAGTCATGGTCGCCATGTCAGGAGGTGTCGATTCTTCAGTCGCGGCCGCGTTAATGAAAGAAGAAGGCCACGAAGTAGTCGGAGTAACACTACGACTTTGGGGCGGAGAATCAGATTCCGGCTGCTGCGCCATCTCCGACGTCGACGACGCACGCCGAGTCTGCGACACGTTAAACATAGAACATCATGTATTCAACATGAGCGACGAGTTCGACCACCACGTTGTCGACCCGTATGTTTCCAGCCACGCCACCGGCCTCACCCCAAACCCCTGCATCGAATGCAACCGACACATAAAATTTGACCTTCTCCATCATCGAGTCCAAGCTCTCGGCTTTGACCGCCTCGCTACCGGCCACCACGCCCGCATCGCCACACAACCCGACGGAACCTATCGACTGGCACGCGCCATCGACACCAGCAAAGACCAGTCCTACGTTCTCTACATGCTTGACCAAAACAAACTCTCCACACTAGATCTCCCCATCGGAGACCTCACCAAAGACCAAGTACGAGACTTAGCAACACAACTAGATTTACGAACCGCAACCAAACCAGACAGCCAAGACGTCTGTTTCATAACTCGCGAACACGGCCGAGACGATTTTCTTCGCAAAAGAATTCCGCTCACCCCTGGACGAGTAGTCAACACTGAAGGAATCGAAGTAGGCAGCGTTGATGCAGTAGAGATGGTCACCATCGGGCAAAGAAAAGGAATGGCTACAGCGGGAGGAACAAACCCTCGTTACGCCATAAACGTTGACGTACCCAATGCAACAGTCACCGTAGGAACACCAGAAGACCTCTTAGTCGAATCAACATCAGTTAAAGACTGCGTCTGGGCAAACCAACTAACTAACGGACCGGTGCTCGTTCAAATCAGCGCCCACGGTAAACCCATGAAAGCAACACTAAAAGACAACACCATTTATTGGGAAGAACCACAACGCCGAGTCGCCCCAGGCCAAGCCGTCGTATTTTACGACAACGACGAAGTACTAGGCGGGGGAATGGCCTGTTAACGAACGGCCAACCGCTTCAGATAAAAAAGAATCCGGGCGAACCGGAGCAAACAAAAAAGCATCAATAGTCACCATTTCAGTTTCTTTCTTAACCGCAGCCGGCCACACATCATGCGGAGATTCACAACGAACTTCAAGAGCGAGACCGTAAGCACCTTGAGTGAAATCCGTGGCGTCAGTATCTATAGAAGCCGGCCCAATTAAATCAATTTCACTTTTCTGAAAAAGAGTCGGCTCATTCAACGCCAAGTGATCATGGAGCACTAACCCAGCAGGAACAAGAACCACCCATCTCCGGTTGAGCTGATGAAGAGACCGCAACCCAAAGAAAGTTAAAGGAAACCCAACAACACAGAAAACGGCACCAACAACGAAAGATTCTTCAGCCAACAAGTACGGGCCGCAAATCAAACCAGCAACAGAAACCAAATAAGTCGCCGGACGAAGAAAACCGGTAACCGCAGCTGAAGACCGCAACAAAAAACGTTTTTCGTCACCGTAAGAAAGCTGATCCACAAAAACATCCCCAACAGTCGCATTAGAACTCACTAACAAAGCGACCGCAACAAAAATCAATGCGACAACTATCACAGAAGAAGTAGCTGAAGATGTAGACGCCCAAAGCACAAGAACACTCGCAGTAACCGTCCCGAAACGAATAACAGTAAGGGACAAAGGCCGAGGAATAAAAGTAGAAAAAAGGGCTAATCCCCAAAGAACCCAAAGAACCACGGAAAGCACTGAGCGCGGAATCTCTTCAAGAGGGTTTAAACCATCAGCAAGCAACGGCCCGACACCAAGGGGAAAAACAATCCAAATGACGCGCAAACCAAACAAAAGCAGCCGATTCATGTTTCTTTGATAAATGGTCACAAGGTAACGCTAGAGGATTTCACCCCTTCCCGGTCCAACCAGAGCATCCCGGTAGAATAAAAGTGTGGCAAACAACAGCGATCCGACGGATATTGCAGCAGCAAGAATCCAAGAATTACGTGAATCAATCCGATATCACAACGAGCGCTACTACACCCTTGACTCACCTGAAATACCAGATGCCAATTACGACGCACTTCTCACCGAGTTAAAAGACCTAGAACAACTTCACCCAAGCCTCGTCACCGCTGACTCCCCAACACAACTCGTAGGAGCCAGCACCATCAACACCTTCGCAGAAGTAACCCACCGGCTTCCAATGATGTCTCTAGACAATGCTTTTGACATGGACCAACTAGAAGCATGGGCGGACCGCGTTAGAAAAGGATTACAACAAGAAAATACTGAACCGCAGTGGGTATGCGAACTCAAATTTGACGGACTCGCCGTTTCTCTAATTTATGAAGAAGGCCGTCTCGTTCAAGCAGCTACCCGCGGAGATGGAAAAATAGGCGAAGACGTCACAGCAAACGTCCAAACCATAAAAGGCATACCCCATTCATTGCCGGACGGAGCACCAACCTTTCTCGAAGTCCGCGGCGAGGTCTACATGTCACTCACCACATTTAACGAACTCAACGAAAAGCAACGAATCGCCGAAGAAAAAACTTACGCAAATCCACGCAACACCGCCGCCGGATCGTTAAGGCAAAAAGATTCAAGGATCACAGCTACTCGGAACCTTTCCTTCTGGGCATACGCAGTAGGAGACGTAGAAGGAGCAGAACAACAAGACTCTCACCTTGACACCCTTCACCTCCTAAAAACACTCGGCTTCCCCGTAAACGAAAAAGCAGAAAGATTCGAAAATTTCTCTTCTGTCATCGAATTCATCAACAAAATAGAAAAAACACGACACGACCTGGATTATGAAATAGACGGAGTAGTAGTAAAAGTTGATGCGCTCTCCATGCAACAACAACTCGGAGCGACAGCTCGAGCACCCCGATGGGCTATGGCCTACAAATTGCCACCAGAAGAACAAACAACCACCCTCTTAAACATAGAAGTATCAATTGGAGCCGGAGGACAAGCCACCCCGTTTGCCCGTTTAGAACCCGTAGTTGTCGGCGGATCAAAAGTCTCCACCGCAACTCTGCACAACTCAGACCAAGTAAAAGCAAAAGATGTCCGACCCGGCGACATCGTAATTGTCAGAAAAGCCGGCGACGTTATCCCCGAAGTCGTCGGACCGGTCTTATCAGAACGCAAAGAAAACAGTGAGCCATGGAATTTCCCTACTCAATGCCCAATTTGTGAAGCGACACTGACTCGCCCCGAAGGCGAAGCAGCCACTTTTTGCCCAAATCATGCTTGCCCCGCACAAGTACGCGGAAGAATCACTCATTTCGTCTCTCGAGGAGCCATGGACATAGAAGGTTTCGGAGAACAAACCGTAGATCTGTTCGTTTCCAAAAACCTTATTTCAGACGTCGCAGACATTTTCACTCTCGACATGGAAACAATCGCCACGTTTGAAGGATTTGGAGAAACGTCAATCAACAATTTAAAAACAGCCATCCAAACATCAAAAACTCAGCCTCTCGGACGGCTCCTTTTCGGTTTACGCATCCCACACGTCGGGACTACCGTCGCTGATCTCGTCGCACAGTCATTCATTGACCTAGATGGCCTAGAACAAGCCACGATTGAAGATTTAGAAACTGTCGAAGGTCTCGGACCAGTCATCGCAGTATCCATACATGAATGGTTACGCCAAGAACACAACCAACAACTCCTCTCCAAACTCAGACAAGCAGAAGTCAACCTTCAAGCAGCCTCCTCCCCAGTGTCTCAAGAGAACGCTGAACTACTCAAAGGAATGACCGTTGTAGTCACTGGAACCCTCACCACGATGAAAAGAAACGAAGCTAAAACGGCGATTTTAGAAAGGGGAGGAAAGTCTCCTGGAACGGTTTCTTCCACAACCACCGCTCTAGTAGCAGGAGAAGGCGGAGGATCAAAACTTTTAAAAGCCGAATCTCTCAACATTCCAATACTGGACGAAGAAGCTTTCCTTCAACTCTTAGAAACAGGAAAAATTTCCTTAACTAACTAGCCATCAACGCGAAAACACCAACTAAAAAATTGAACACGATCAGGTGAACGCACTTCCCAATAACGAATTTGAGCGCACACTTCTTGAGCGGGGAGACGTTCAAGAGACAAATTCTCATCTGGACGGAAAATAATCGAATTAAGAGCACGTTCTATCCGTTGCTCATCCAACGGTATTTCAACATTGTCAATATAAGTCAATTCACCTGACCAACCTGAAGCCAAAATCACCCCAACATTAGATTGAGGAAGAATGGTGTCTCCACGAGGCGGGATCAACTCAACTATTGCCGGATTACTCACGACACTTACATCATCAACACTGTCATCAGTAGCGATGACAGCAGCAATCATCGCCCCGACTCCTAAAGCCAAAAGAATTGAAATACCTAATGCGTTACGCCGATTCACATTAGTGAGACTACCTAGGTTATTCACGGACTAGCGTAGGAGGGGTGAATGAATCAAACGAATCAACTCCTGCAGAGGCGAATTCCCCTGATTTAAGCGGCACGGTCCTAAATCAGCGATACCGGCTACACCAGATAATCGGGACAGGAACTTCCGGCACGGTTTATGTTGCAGTTGACCTCAACACGAGTCAAAGAGTGGCGGTAAAAGTATTACACCCTTCTCTAAGTAGCGATAAGAAATTCATTGAACGTTTTTATGCTGAAACAAAGAGGGTCAGCACTCTTAATCACCCGAATATTCTCAAATTACGAGACTGGGGAGTAGACGGCTCTCCCTATTTAGTGACCGAGTATTTAGGCGGAGGAAGTTTGAGAAGCATTTTGGCAACCGGCTACACGCTAAGCCCAAGCCAAGCACTTCTCATGGGACTAGAAGCATGCAAAGCCCTTAGTTACGCTCACGAACGTGGAGTCATCCATCAAGACATCAAGCCAGCCAATTTTCTTTTCGGTCAGGATGGAAAACTTCGCATCAGCGACTTCGGATTAGCAAGTGCGTTAAATGAAGTAACCCACTCAGAAATCTTTACCGAAGGGTTTGCTGGAACAGTACGTTACGCATCACCAGAACAAGCCAATAAACAGCCACTCAACGGAAGTTCAGATATTTATGCGTTAACTATTGTTTTTGTCGAAGCGATCACCGGACGCATCCCATTTCTGGCAGACACTCTCGCGGAAACCTTAAATTCTCGTATAGGAAAATCAGTTCCAGTCCCAGAAACTCTTGGACCGTTAGCCCCAACAATGCAAAAATCAGGGTCAGCCGATCCGGCTAGCCGCCCAACAGCAGAACGCATGAGACAAATGCTTCTCGAAGCATCTCCTTTGCTTCCGCGCCCCAACCCTCTTCCCCTCGTTGGCCCTGGAGAAATAGGAGCCGCTCCGCTACCCGGCGAAGCAACAACAGTCGCTCCACAACTAGAGCAGAGAATAGAGAAACCTCAACGAATGCGAACAGTTGGGCCCAAACGACGCTGGCCGACAATAGCTTTAGCGGCCTTACTCTTAGCCGGAGCGATCATCGGCGGCACCTTCTTATGGCAAAACGCACAAACAGAAGAAATAGCAGTTCCTTCAGTCGCCGGCCGGCAAATTGAGGAAACCTATGAACGTCTCATCAAACTCGGATGGACAGTAGAAGAACGATATGAACGACGAGATGGAACCACAGAAGGGCAAATACTCGGCACCGATCCACCAGCTGGATCCTTCTACGAAAAAGAACAAACGGTAGCGGTGATCATTTCTTTAGGTCCCACTCGAGTGGCCATACCCGCCGACATTCAAGGCAACACTTTAGAAATTGCGACGCAATTGATTGAAGAAGCAGGCCTTACTTTAGGTGAAGTCTTCTTCACTTACAGCGAAGAAGTTCCTAAAGGTCTCGTCATTGGTTCACTCGCTTTATCAGAGGATCTCCCCCGTGGCGGACCAGTTGATTTAGAAATATCCGAAGGCCCATCTCCTAGGACAATCCCTGAAGGTTTAGTAGGGCAAGAAGTCTCCGAAGTTCAAAGCGTCCTCGCCGCTCTTGGGCTCAACCTAGAAATAGTCGAAGAGTACAGTTCAACTATTGAAATAGGCTTCGTCTCTTCAATAAGCCCTCCAGAACAATCAGAAATAGATTTTGGCTCAACAGTAGTGATTGGTATCTCTTTGGGACTCATGCCCCGCGCTGTTCCAGATGTCGTGGGATTAGATCGTGTAACCGCTGAAATGCGTTTACAATCAGCCGGATTCCTTGTGATAGCGGTAGATGGATCTGAAAACGGGATAGTGGCCGAACAAACCCCTGCCGCAGGAGAAATGGCGATACCAAATGACACGATTGAGTTAGTCATTCAATGAACAGTAAAATTAATCAAAGAAAACTAACAGTTAGGCTCTACCCTCAAATCTAATGAATGAACGAATTTCGCGCGACGATGTAGCACATGTGGCCCGCTTGGCCTGCTTGTCTTTGACAGATGACGAACTTGACTCCTTTACCAGTCAACTTGCAGACATCTTGGAACATGCCGCAGACCTTGACGCACTTGAACTTGAAGAAATTGAACCAACAGCGCATCCCTTACCGCTGGCTAATGTTTTGCGTGATGACGAACCCGGAGCAGTGGCAGACAGAGAAGCATTTTTAGCAAGTGCCCCACAAGTTGAAAATAACCAGTTCAAAGTGCCCCCAGCTCTCGGAGACCCTTCATGAACGCTAGAGAGATCCCATCGGCAATACGAAATGGCGAAACAACAGCCAAAGAAGTTCTTGAAACTCATTTGAAAGCTATTCAGAACAGAGAAGAAGAGATTCATGCTTTCAATCTCGTGATGGAAGAAGAAGCTAGGAACGAAGCAGAACGGATAGATGCACTTGCAGCTAAAGGGGAAGACCCAGGGCCATTAACCGGCATACCAATTGCGATAAAAGACAATATTTGCACTCAAGGAGTACCCACTACGTGTTCCTCAAAGATTCTGGATGGATGGCGTCCTCCCTACGACGCCACGATTATTGAACGTCTTCGTGATGCAGGAGCAGTAATCGTAGGGAAAACAAATCTTGATGAATTCGCCATGGGGGCTTCAACAGAAAATTCTGCTTTTGGACCAACTCGAAACCCTCTTGACACGACACGTGTTCCCGGCGGGTCTTCGGGAGGTTCAGCCGCAGCAGTAGCTGCAGGATTCGCACCTTTAGCGATCGGAAGCGACACCGGTGGTTCAATCCGTCAACCCGCAGCCTTATGCGGCGTCGTAGGAGTAAAGCCAACTTACGGTCGTGTTTCCCGCTACGGCCTCGTAGCTTTCGCTTCCAGCCTGGATCAAATCGGACCATTTGCAGAAACAGTGGCCGATGCGGCGCTACTTCTTGAAGTGATATCTGGACATGATCCACTTGACACAACCTCTATTCCGGAACCCCCACTTGATCTTTCTACTGCTCTAACTCAAGGAGTAGAGGGACTTCGAATCGGAGTGATTGACGAATTAAGCGGAGGAGCAATAGAAGGCATTTCAGACGACGTGCTCGGATGTTTAGAAGACGCGGTACAAGCATTAACTTCCGCTGGAGCCATAGTTGAACGAACATCCGTGCCTTCAACTGTTTATGGACTATCTGCTTATTACGTGATTGCCCCCGCAGAAGCATCTTCAAACTTGGCCCGCTACGACGGTGTGCGGTTCGGCCCAAGAGTTGACGCTAAAACAACTTCAGAAATGATGGTAGCTACGCGAACAGCGGGGTTCGGAGACGAAGTAAAGCGCCGAATCATGCTCGGCACCTACGCGCTTTCAGCAGGTTATTACGACGCCTACTACGGAAAATCGCAAAAAGTTCGAACTCTCATAATGAACGATTTCGCGAATGCCTACAAAAAATATGACTTACTTCTCAGCCCCACTGCACCAACTACCGCTTTTCCACTTGGAGACAAAACTGAAGACCCCCTCCAAATGTATTTACAAGACATTTGTACCATTTCTTCGAACTTGGCAGGGCATCCTGCAATGTCTGTTCCGTTTGGTAAAGGAACAGATGGGCTTCCAGTCGGAATTCAGGTCCTCGCTTCAGCCATGGATGAACATACGATGTTTCGCGCCGGAGCAGTACTTGAAGCATCAAACCAAGGAAAATCATGACAGACGACATTCTTGACGGCTGGGAAACAGTAATTGGTTTAGAAGTTCACGCTGAACTGGCAACAAACACCAAACTTTTCTCGTCCGCCCGAAACGTTTTCGGAGGAGAACCAAATACAAACATTGACCCGGTCTCATTAGGTCTTCCTGGATCATTGCCGGTTTTGAACAAAAAAGCAGTGGAATTAGCGATCCGAGTCGGCTTGGCATTGAACTGTCGAGTCCAGCGCTCGGTTTTCGCCCGCAAAAACTATTTCTACCCGGACATGCCCAAGGCTTATCAAATTTCACAATTTGATCTCCCAATAAACGAAGGGGGATGGCTTGAACTTCCGGACGGACGCCAGATAGGCATAGAACGGGCCCACCTAGAAGAAGACACAGGTAAAAGCTCACACGTAGGAGGAGGCGGCCGAATACATGAAGCTGACTACTCTCTTGTTGATTACAACCGAGCCGGAGTTCCCCTCATTGAAATCGTTGGAGCACCCGATTTACGAAGCGCGGATGACGCCCGAGAATACGTAGCAGAATTACGCTCTATTTTGGTAGCGATCGGAGCTTCGGATGGGAAAATGGAAGAAGGTTCAATGCGGGTCGACTGCAATGTTTCAGTTCGGCCACAAGGAAACCAAGAGTTCGGAACCCGTTGTGAAGTAAAAAACATTAACTCTCTTCGTTCTCTGGGACGGGCAATTGAATATGAAGCACGACGACAAGTCGACATCATCACTTCTGGGCAACAAGTGGAACAACAAACTCGCCACTGGGACGAAGCAGACGGCCGAACACACACCCTCCGCTCCAAAGAAGAAGCCTTTGATTACCGTTATTTTTCTGAACCAGACCTTGTTCCCTTAGACCCTTCTCCTGAATGGATCACTGAAATACAAGAATCACAACCACCATTACCGCGTCAGCGAAGAATAGATCTCGCCAAAGCATCAAAAACAGAACCTAGAGATGTGGCGTTAATAGTTCAAAAAGATCTCGACGAATTCGCACTATCAGCAATTGAAAAGGGGGCGGATGCCTCCCGGGTACTAGTACATCTCGCGAACAACTTGGCTGACGGAGTTGGCCACCTCACCGAAGATGCTTTCGCCGCACTGATCCATTTAGAAACAAACGGAGATCTAAGCGCCACTCAAGCGAAAACAGTTTTAGCGGATCTTGTAGATAAAGGCGGCGATCCAGCTCAAGTCGCCGCCGATCATGGATTTGAAGCGATGGACACCTCAGAACTTGACGCACTCATTGAAAGCATCATCAACGAACACCCTGATGATTGGTCGGCGTTCGTTCAAGGAGACGCGGAAGAACGCAAGAAAAAGTCTGGCTTCTTTGTAGGGCAAGTAATGAAAATGACTAAAGGCCAAGCAGACGGAAAAGTAGTCAACGACATTCTCTTACATCGCGCAGAGAATTAAGCCCCAATAACCTGCCACCGGCTGCTATAAAAACGAGCGCCCAGCAGAGTTGACCTCAAACCCATAAATACCCAAACAGCGGCCCATAACCAGCCAATTCCAAGATCCCAAATTCTCGTTAAGAACATTATTGACGTTGCGCATACAGCTGCAACAGACATTGCCTTAGCTAAATAGTTGTGATCTCCTGCTCCTATAAGGATCCCATCTAGAGCAAAAGCCACTCCAGACAATGGAGCCATTAATGCCACATGAAGAAATAAAAACCCAGATAAAGCGACCACAGCAGGGTCGTTGGAGAAAACTTCAGCTAAGGGAAGATGAACAATGGCCAAAATACCGCCACCGACAACACCGACTCCCACGGACCAGACAATGGCTCTTTGCCCAACCTTTCTAGCCTCACCAGGCTCACCTGCTCCGAGAAGATTCCCAACCATGGCTTGCGCCGCTATAGCCATAGCATCCATAGCCATAGCCAACGTAAACCAAATTTGAAAAGCGACTTGATGAGCGGCGACGTCCACATCGCTAATACGAGTAGCAACAGCAGTAGCAATCAAAAATGTTCCCGCAGTCGACAAATTCCTCATCAATAGTTCTGCAGATACTCGAACCTGACGCTTCAAAAGCAAAAATTTCGGAGTTAACGAAACGTCATATACGCGAATTTCTTTACCGATCCAAACCAAATAGATAAATGCCCCTATCCATTGGGCTATTACCGTCGCTGCAGCCGAAGCTCCTATACCAAGATCCAAACCATAAATAAGAATTAACTCAATAACGAGATTTAATACTGCAGTCCCGATAGATACCCAAAGGGGACGCACAGTGTCCTTCACTCCACGTAAATACCCCACACCAGCCAACATGATTAACATCGCCGGCGCCCCGTACATGCTGATACGAAGGTAAATGCGTGCTTGAGTAAGAAGATCCCCGGTTGCTCCCATGGCGCCTAACAGCTGATCGGAGAAAAAGAAAACAATTGCCCCTAAAAAAATTCCAGTAAAAATAGCAAGCCAAATGCTTTGCACTATTTGACTCGCCGCCTCCTCATTTTCTTTTGCCCCCGTGAGCCTTGCGATAGTAGCAGTTGTTCCATAAGCAAGAAAAAAACATAATCCATAAATAAGCATCAAAGCAGAAGAAGAAACGCCTAAACCACCAAGAGCAGATGTTCCAAGATGACCCACAACAGCAGTGTCTGCGAGAACATAGAGGGGTTCCGCTAAGAGCGCTCCAAGAGCAGGAACAGCCAACTTCAGCAACTGTTTATCACGAGAAGAAATAGGCATTAAACGAGCCTACTTCAAGCTCAAGGTGCAGATGTCAGGTTTTCCGCTCTACCCTTCAAGATATGAGTGAAACCACAGAACACGATCCAAGACCCCGTTCGCGCGAAGTCACAGAAGGCGCCAGTCGGGCTCCTGCTCGAGCGATGTTACGGGCAGTAGGAATGACAGAAGATGATTTTTCCAAACCACAAGTCGGAGTGGCATCTTCTTGGAACGAAGTAACACCCTGCAACCTTCCGCTAGATGATCTAGCAAAACGAGCAAAAGTCGGGGTAAAAGCAGCAGGCGGCTACCCATTTGAATTCAACACAATCGCCGTCTCTGACGGAATCTCAATGGGACATGAAGGAATGCGAGCCAGCCTCGTAAGTCGAGAAATCATTGCAGACTCTGTTGAAGCAGTAATGCACGCCGAACGATTTGATGCCCTCGTCAGTTTTGCCGGCTGCGACAAATCATTACCCGGCATGCTGATGGCCGCTGCCCGAATCAACTTACCCGCAGTCTTCGTTTACGGCGGATCAATCATGCCGGGAGAACACAACGGTAAAAAACTTGACATCGTAAGTGTCTTTGAAGCAGTAGGAGCGCACGCCGTCGGAGAAATAGACGACGAAGAACTTCACGCAATAGAAAGTAAAGCCTGCCCCACAATCGGTTCATGTGCAGGAATGTTCACCGCTAACACCATGGCCGCTGTAGGAGAAGCTATCGGAATGTCTTTGCCTGGATCAGCTTCTGCCGCCGCAATAGATAACCGTCGTGGCGATATTGCCTACGCAAGTGGAACTGCAGTGATGCAACTGTTATCAGCAGGAATCCGACCACGACACATAATGACAAAAGCGGCTTTCGAGAACGCTATAGCCGTAGTCATGGCGTTAGGTGGGTCCACCAATGCAGTACTTCACCTCCTTGCCATCGCTTTTGAAGCCGGAGTTGACCTAGCCCTAGAAGACTTCAATAAGGTCGCCGCCCGAGTCCCGCACTTAGCGGACACTAAACCACATGGCCAATACCACATGGTTGATATCGACCAAATTGGCGGCGTCCCAGTGCTGATGCAAATGCTATTAGAAGAAGGACTTTTACACGGAGATGAAATCACCGTTACCGGCAAGACAGTTGCAGAAAACCTAGAAATGCTTAACCCGCCAGAACCAGACGGTGAAGTTATTCACACTTTCAACAACCCAATAAATGACATTGGCGGGATAACAGTTCTCACCGGCTCACTCGCTCCGAAAGGCTCAGTGCTCAAAGTCGCTGGAATCGATATAGATCACTTTGAAGGCAGAGCCCGTGTCTTTGATGGAGAAGACGACGCAATGGAAGCAGTCCTAGGTGACAGAATCGAAGCTGGAGACATTGTTGTCATACGCTACGAAGGCCCCAAAGGTGGACCTGGTATGAGAGAAATGCTTGCAATAACAGGAGCGATGAAAGGCGCCGGACGAGGCGGAGACGCCGCATTAATAACAGATGGACGCTTCTCTGGAGGAACCCACGGATTTTGTGTAGGGCACGTCGCCCCTGAAGCCGTAGATGGAGGCCCCATCGCGTTAATAGAAGAAGGCGACCGAATAGTCATTGATGTTCGAAGCAACACTATTGATTTAATGGTGGAAGAAACAGAATTAGAAAAAAGACAAGCCAACCTAAAACCATTCCAACCGCGCTACGAGTCCGGCTTTTTAGCCAAATACGCAGCGTTAGCTCGCGGCGCTGAAGAAGGCGCAGTAACCGACGCATAAATAACTTTCTAAACACCTCTATCTGCTAAAGGAAAGCCATGAACGAGCAAACGATGGAATATGAAGTCCTTAATTTAGAAAAAATTAAAGACAAAGTTGAGGAAGCTGGTGGAAAGGTCGGTTGGCTCGTCGACCCAAATGATCCAGAACTATTAGGAACAGCATTAAATGCGTACGCGCAAGAAGGATGGGTCCTTATTAGTTCTTACGTTTGGACCCACGCCGAAAGTAGCGGCGAAATAACCGTCATCTTAGGTAGACCAGTCAACTAGTTTGACACTCGATGAACCCTTCAAGGTTGTTGCTTGGGTCTCTAAAGACCCATACTTAAAGCCTATGAAAAGTAAAAGCACCACGACCTGGTTAGTAGTAGTGCCCTAGGCGCACATCGTCAGAAAGACGAATGTGTGCCTGACCTCCCGATATTGGGAGGTCATTTTACTTTTCAGCCCAATTACTAGAAACAAATCAATTTAGACTGAGACAAGTTATGAAAACAGATGGCGGTCAAGCCCTAATCCGATCTCTCGAAAGAGAGGGAGTGGAAGTCATGTTTGGCCTGCCCGGAGGAGCAATTTTGCCGGTCTATGACCCAATTATTGACTCCAAAATTCGACATATTCTGGTTCGCCACGAACAAGGCGCAGGGCATATGGCAGAAGGTTACGCTCAAGCAACTGGAAAACCTGGTGTCGCTATGGTTACAAGCGGACCAGCAGCTACAAACATTGTTACCCCACTATGTGACGCCTATCTTGACTCAATCCCGATGGTGGTCATAACCGGACAAGTGCCAACGGCAGCAATAGGAACAGATGCCTTCCAAGAATGCGACACCACTGGAATAACCGCATCAATCACTAAACACAACTTCCTCGTCACCGAAGCACAAGATATCCCACGAGTAATACGAGAAGCCTTTCACATCGCTACAACCGGACGCCCTGGCCCAGTCTTAGTAGATATCCCCAAAGACATTGTCGACCCTACTAACCCTCGTTCTTCTCTTGAACTAGAAGACAACGTTGAAATAGATCTTCCTGGCTACAAAGTAGATACATCAGTAGACCCAGAGGCCATTCAAAAAGCCGTAGAACTGATTCAGAACGCGGAAAGACCAATCCTTTATATCGGCGGGGGAATCCTCAAATCAAGAGCAGCAGAATCACTTCTGGAACTTGCAGAACTCACAGGCATTCATGTCGTCACCACATTGATGGCACGCGGAGCTTTTCCTGATAGCCACGAACTCTGTCTCGGAATGCCAGGCATGCACGGGAACTTCACTGCAGTAACCGCGATGCAAGAATCAGACTTATTGATAGCTTTAGGTGCACGATTTGACGACCGTGTAACCGGAAAACTCGACGAATTTGCAGTAAGCGCAAAAATCGTACACGTCGACATAGACCCAGCAGAACTCGGTAAAGTCCGCAGACCAGATGTACCTATACAAGGAGACTGCCGCACAGCGATAGAAGCAATGGTTTCTGTCATAAGAGACTCAGGCTCAGGCGATACCGACCGGACGGCTTGGAAGTCACGTATCAGTGGATGGCAGGAACGTTTCCCTCTCGTTTATGAAGCATCAACACCTGGTCAGGCTTTAAAGCCACAATTTGTAATTGAAAAACTTCGCGACGCAACGCCTGCAGACACCATAGTTGCATCGGGAGTTGGCCAACATCAGATGTGGGCGAGCCAATACTGGACGTTCAACCATCCATACACATGGATAAATTCAGGCGGACTAGGAACAATGGGCTTCTCAATCCCGGCAGCAATTGGAGCCAAAGTTGGCTGTCCTGACAAAATGGTTTGGGCAGTTGATGGAGACGGATGCTTCCAAATGACTGCGCAAGAACTTGTCACTGCAAGAGTTGAAAACATCCCAATCAAAGTTGCGCTTTTGAACAACTCATATTTAGGGATGGTAAGACAATGGCAAGACATGTTCTACGAAGAGCGCCATTCAGAAGTCTTCCTTTCAAAAGAAATACCTGACTACAAAGGTTGGGCAGAGTCCATGGGCTGTTTCGCTATGCGAGTAGATGACCCAGATGAAGTAGAAGAAGCTATTGCACGAGCGAATGAAATAGAAGATCGTCCTGTTGTCATCGATTTCCGGACAGCTGCTGAAGAAAAAGTGTATCCAATGGTCGCATCAGGAACCGGAAACTCAGATGTGATTGTTCCTCCTTCTCAAGAAAAGGAAATTCGATGAGCGCTGAATCTCAGGGGCATCGTAATCACACGCTAGTAGTTACTGTAGAAAACAAATCCGGTGTACTAGCACGAGTCGCCAGCTTGTTTGCTAGAAGAGCTTTTAATATTCGCTCGCTCGCTGTTGCTCCAACTGAAGATGATCATTTAAGCCGTATCACAATTGTTGTTGATGGGGAATCGGCACCCATCGAACAAGTAGTTAACCAACTAGACAAACTCATCAACGTTGTAGACATTCAAGACTTGCAACCCGGCCACGCGATAGAACGAGAATTGATGCTGGTCACAGTCGCAGTCGAACCAGAACACCGTGACGATATCGTGGAACAACTTGACCGTGCAGGCGGGAAAGTTATGAGCGTGGGGGCCGACTCCATGATGCTTTCTCTAGTGGGAGACCCAGAACATATTGATACGTTTGAAAACCTGCTTCGACCCTTCGGAATTTTAGAAATTCAGAGAACAGGACGAGTCGCACTGGCGAACTTAGACGAAACCATCGAATAAAGAACTGAAAGTAAAGAAAGATAAGAGAGAAAAATGGCAAATATCTATTACGAAAGTGACATCAACCGAGCAGCGATCGCTGAACGAAAAGTAGCTATTTTGGGCTACGGATCACAAGGGCATGCGCACGCATTGAATTTGAAAGAATCTGGCGTAGACGTTTGTGTCGGACTTCGAGAAGGATCAGGGTCCGTTGCAAAAGCCGAAGAAGCAGGGCTCACCGTTCGTTCGCTTTCAGAAGCCTCAGCATGGGCAGATGTCATCATGATTCTTCTCCCAGATACAGATCAAGCAGAGGTTTATCAAGAGCATGTCGCCCCGAATCTAAATGCGGGAGACGCTTTAGCGTTCGCTCATGGTTTTAACATCAGGTTTGACCTCATCACACCTCCGGAAGATGTTGACGTCATCATGATCGCTCCAAAAGGACCAGGGCACCTCGTTCGTCGAACTTATGTTGAGGGCGGAGGGGTTCCATGCCTCATCGCGGTTGAGCAAGACCCGACAGGTGGAGCAAAAGACCTCGCATTAGCTTACGCAGATGGCGTTGGTGGGGCTCGAGCAGGAATCATTGAAACGACGTTCACTGAAGAATGCGAAACAGACCTTTTTGGTGAACAAGTCGTTCTTTGCGGCGGTGTAACCGAACTTGTAAGAAGCGCTTTCGACACACTGGTTGATGCTGGCTACCAGCCAGAAATCTGCTACTTCGAATGCCTTCATGAATTAAAACTCATTGTTGACCTCATGTACGAGCAAGGCATCGGCGGTATGCGTTATTCAGTTTCTGACACCGCCGAATATGGTGACTTAACTCGGGGTCCAAGAGTCATAGATGATCAAGTTCGAGTCACCATGAAAAAAGTTCTTGAAGAAATTCAATCAGGAACCTTCGCTGAAGAATGGGTTGCCGAAGCTCATTCCGGTAGAGAAAACTTTTATGCGCTAGAAGAAAAAGGCCGCCAACACCGCATAGAACAAGTTGGTTCAAAACTGCGTGCGATGATGCCATGGATAAGCGCCGGGAAAGTTTCCGTTCAGGAAGCATCAGGCGGACAAGGCTAAAAGAAGCCAATGCCTCAAGGCTCAAAAAAACTAGAAGACGATCCAAATACTTGGCGAGAGCTAAGCGGTAAAGCAGCTTTCGTTTCACATCAACTGATTGGATGGATCTACTGGGATCCAGAGGCAATAGCTAACTACGCTGCGCTTGGAGTACCAGACGGTTTTGGATACTACATAGCCACCCGTGGATCATCTCTTGGAGCAGCCGGAAACTCTGCTGTCACCGCAGCATTTTATTCGATCCATCCTAAATATGTAGAAGGATGTCTTGACTTATGTCGAGAACACACCACATTTGAAAAAACGGCTGCTGCCCGAGACCAAGCAGTAGCGTCTGGGCTCGAAAAATTTTCACCTGAAATATGCGAACCGTTAGCCGAGCTTGAACCACAATTATGGAAGGCAGCTGAAAGCCTTCCTGTCGCAGGCCGTGTCCTATTCTCTTCTCTAATTGACTGGCCCCGAAATGAAAACCAACTCGTATCAGCCTGGCTGGCAGTAAACGCGATCAGAGAATGGCGCGGAGACACTCATTGGGCGATACAGATCAGCGAAGAGCTGGATGAAAGCATGGTAGGCGTTCTTGATGGTGCCTGGCGAGGCTATGAAGACGACTGGCTGCCGCGAAGTCGCGGAGCAGACGACGCGGCGTTAAAGAAAGCTTACGAAAAACTCGAGCAACGAGGATTAGCCAAAGACCACAATGTTACAGAAGCAGGGTTGTTGTATCGTCAAGAACTTGAAGACAAACTTGATGACTTGTCTGCTGTAGCTTGGAAAACTTTTGGACTCAAAGAAACAGCACAGTTCATTGAACTGATCCAACCAGTCGGCTCTCGTTATGTTGAACGGATAGATCAAACAGCAGGACCACTCTGGATGCCTGCAGCGCGCGACAACCGGTTCAGTGACCGCTAAGTCTAATTTTATTTAACTTGAATGAAATCCAAGGCAGCTTTAATTTAGGCGTTGGACCACCATGGCCATGCCCTGTCCTCCGCCAACACACATAGATTCAACACCGAATTCTTTGTCGGCATCTTCTAACCCGTTAAGCAAGGTAGTCATGATTCGAGCTCCGGTCATACCAAAGGGATGACCAAGGGCAATAGCTCCGCCATTAACGTTTAATTTTTCTAGATCAATGCCGACTTGTTCCGCTGAAGGCAAGACCTGAGCAGCGAAAGCCTCATTAATTTCAAAAAGATCAATATCATCAGGCGTCATATTTGCTCTACCCAAAGCTTGATTTATTGCATCAACTGGTCCAAGTCCCATAATTTCTGGATTAAGGGCAGAAACTCCGGAAGAGATAATTTTCGCTATCGGGGTTAATCCCAGTTCGGCCGCTCTGGTGTCACTCATAACAACGACTGCAGCTGCGCCATCATTAAGCGGGCAAGCATTCCCAGCAGTCACTGTTCCATTCTCACGGAACACTGGTTGAAGTTGAGAAACCTTCTCGTATGTTGTTCCAGCGCGGATGCCATCATCTGAAGAAACAACAGTTCCATCAGGCAAAGTGTAAGGAGTGATTTCTCGCTCAAAGAAACCACGATTCTGAGCATCTTCGGCTCTATTTTGCGAACGGACACCCCACTCATCTTGAGCCTCTTTTGAAACGCCCTGAGACTCAGCAACATTTTCAGCGGTTTGGCCCATAGCGATATACAGATCAGGTAAACCCTCAGCAGGAGCCCAAGCTCCTGTACCTCCGCCACTTCTTTGAGCACTGCGAGCCTCTGCCTCAGAGAATTTTTCGTTATGAGAAGCAGTATCGGATGCTCCGTAGCCGTACCGGCTAACACAATCAACTCCACCAGCGACGAAAGCATCACCTTCACCAGCCATAATGGCATGAGCCGCCATGCGGATTGTTTGCAGCGAAGAAGAACAATAACGGTTCACAGTTACGCCTGGGGCTTCAAGTCCAGCCAAAAGGCTCACAACACGGCCTAAATTGAATCCCTGTTCTCCACCAGGCTGTGCTGTTCCCCAAATAACATCCTCTATTTCTTCACGTGGAAGTTCTGGGACCTTATTAAGCACCGCGTCAACGATGAAAGCGGACATATCGTCAGGTCGCGCTTCAACTAAACTACCTTTTCCTGCTCGACCAATTGGGGTTCGACCAGTAGCAACTATTACAGCTTCGGGCATTGTGTTCTCCTCACTTTGTTGACTAATGAATTTCGTCAGTTTTGGTAATCCTAACCAGATACCAGCGTCGGGTAGAACCAGAGGAATAAAAATTTTCCTAGAAGGGTGAGGATGGCGGAAAATGTCACGCCTGAAGGCGGATTGCTACTACAGTCAGGTTGTCCGAATACTGGAGGAAGAATGCTTAAAGAAGGTAGTGCTGCGCCGAAATTCTCAGCATCAGATCAACATGGAAATATTGTTGAACTAGAAGACTTGACTGGCAAATGGGTAGCTCTTTGGTGGTATCCGAAAGCCAGCACCCCTGGTTGAACGCTTGAAGGAGGAGGGTTCCGTGACCGAACTCTCGAATTTGAAGCGTTAAATGCAGTCATAATTGGCGCCAGTTTTGACACAGTTGAAGAGCAAAAAGCATTTGCTGACAGTCAAGGATACGAGTTCTCCTTATTGTCAGATCCAGATCGAGTGATGGGGACAGCTTATGAAGCTGCTCGTCCTCCAGATCACCCATTTGTGAGTTTGCCGGAACGAATCACCTATCTTATTTCTCCAGACGGGGTGATCGCCAGAGCCTATGATCCAAGCAGCGCCACGAGCCTAGAAGAGCATTCGGCCCAACTTCTCAAAGATATAGAAGAGTTGAGTTGAGGGACCGTCCACTTCAAGGATTGAGCGTCGTTGAAGGCTCAGCCTTTGTTGCCGCTCCTTCTGGAGGCATGACTTTGGCTCAACTTGGAGCTGATGTCATACGATTTGATCAGATAGGTGGCGGAATTGATCACAAACGGTGGCCGCTTACAGAAAATGGGGCCAGCCTTTATTGGAATGGTCTCAACAAAGGAAAACGGTCAATCGCACTGAATTTAAGAGACCCTGAAGCACAAGACCTGCTTTCCGCGCTGATAGCAAAAGCAGGGAACTTTATTACGAACTTTCCCACAAAAGGTTGGCTTGATTACGGCGAATTAAGCGCTCAACGCGAAGATCTCGTCATGGTTTCCATTATTGGAAGCCATGATGGAACAACTGCCGTGGATTACACCGTAAATTGCGCAATTGGTTATCCGAATGCGACTGGCTATCCAGACGACCCTCGCCCAGTAAATAACGTAGTCCCAGCATGGGACCTAATGTGTGGACAAATGGCGGCCCTTGGTTTATTGGCGGCCGATAGATACCGTTTTCAAACCGGTCATGGCGATTTAGTGACGCTTGCGTTAACCGATGTGGCTCTCGCTGCTGCAGGAATGCTTGGAGGAATCGCTGAAGCTCAAATCAATCAAACGGAGAGGCCCCCAATCGGGAATGATCTTTATGGAGCTTATGGAACAGATTTTGTTACCCAAGATGGTCGTCGAGTCATGGTAGTTGCGATAAGCCCGAAACAATGGCGAGGACTACAGGAAGCTACAGGTACAGCTCCTCAAGTTCAAGAACTGGCTTCAGCCCTGGGAGTTGATTTTTCCGATGAGGGGGAGAGGTTTCTTGCTCGAGACGAATTGACCCAACTTTTTTTACCGTGGTTTGAAAAAAGAACTTTTTTAGAAATATCTAAATCACTTGATGACCATGGAGTTTGCTGGGGGCCTTACCAGTCCTTTATGGAGTTAGTTGAGGAAGATGAAAGATGTTCAACTAAAAACCCGTTATTTGCTGATTTAGAACAACCTGGTGTCGGAAGGCATCTAGTTCCAGGATCACCACTTGCATTTTCGCAAATTCAAGATCGTGGTGCAGCAACAGCTCCTCTGCTTGGAGAGCACACAGAACAGATCCTTTCTGAAGATCTCGGGCTGACTCCTGCTGCTATTGGTGCACTCATTGACAGCGGAGTAGTCGCAACCATTTAACGAGTCGCTCAGTTGCTACCGGTGAGTAATCACATTGGGTAATTCACAATACACACACCTATCTTTTTTAGAGATGGGCATGTTCTCTAACAATTATCAAAAAACTCTTTACTAAGGCCAATCTTTTACGTACTGTCGCGCGAGGTGTAAGACCAAAAATATTTTGGTTTAGTAGGGGAGAATAGAAAATTGTTTGAAGTCTCGGTAAAAATGCCCGATGAATATCCAACCATGAGTTGGGTCGACCAAGGAAGTTGCCGAGGAGAAAGCTCACTATTCTTTGCTCCCTTTGCAGAGCGACCAGAAGCCCGAGTCAGGCGTGAAGCTAAAGCTCGTAAAATTTGCGAAGCGTGCCCTTCTGCAGACCCTTGTCGAGCGTATGCCCGAGAAAATAGAGAACTAGGATTCTGGGGCGGAGAGTCAGAATCAGAGCGAGCAACAGCCGGGTTTGCTCCCACAACTCCAATTATTGGAAGAAGACAGGTGGCCGCCCAAAGAGCAGCTGCAGCCTTAAACCGCACTGGCTGATTAAAAAAATTAACACTTAAAGCAACTACTTTCTTCCGCAATAGTTCTAAGCGCTAAACCACTTATAAGATGTGGATAGGTCGTCATTTGAAAACGATCAAACTTCATTTAACTCCGATAGGACAGCAGCCATGACCGATGGTCTCAATTCCGTAACACAAATTGACTCCAGCACCCGGATGTTCTCAAAATCAATGATTATTTCTGGCATTCGATGCATGCTTTCCTATGTTGTCTTTCCTTGGCTCCTTCCTGTTCTAGGGGTTACAGGAACTGTTGGACCACTCATTGGTATTCCGATTGCCCTAGTGGCTATCTGGTTCAACATTTCTAGTATCAAACGATTCACGAAATCTGGACATCAACTAAAGAAGCTGGTCATTCCGATAAACACCGCTGTCATTGCGTTGCTTCTTGTTTTAGTGGTGCTTGATGTGGCGGAACTTGTTAGCTGAGAAACACGAAGATGACTGACAATCCAAGCGAGTCGAATCAATCGTTAAGCAGGAAGCCTGCTCGTATTCTGTGGGCTTTTATCGGATGCATTTCAGTAGCCATTGGTGGGATTGGAATAATTGTTCCTGGGCTTCCAACAACTGTTTTCATGATTATCGGAGCGTCATGTTTCGCACGTTCAGTTCCTCGATTCGAACAGTGGATCCTTGACCTACCGGCAATAGGCCCAATGGTGAAGGACTACCGCAGCGGACTGGGAATGCCAAGAAGAGCAAAACAGATGGCAATATCAATAATTGTTATAACAAGTGGAGTTAGCGCAGGAGTTTTGATTAATTCCCTTGTCGTTCGTCTCGTGGTGATTGGCGTAGGACTCGCAGGGGTCTTATACATCTTTAAACGGGTACCAACACGTGAGAAAGTTTTAGAACAGAAGAATCTCTAACACAATCTTTTTAAGGGAAAATTCCACGCTGGTTATAGACAGTTTTTAGTCGCTGAAGCGCAACGGCGTAAGCGGCATCCCGCCGAGAAGAGCTTTCTAGATCCTTCTGTAAGGCCACAACTGAATCGGCTGCAGTCCACAAGGTTTCACGCAGCCGATGATCAACATCGTCAAGATCCCAACGTTGAGCAGACCTGTTCTGGAGCCATTCAAAGTAAGAAACAATGACTCCTCCAGCATTAACCAAAATATCAGGAAGAACGTCAACGCTTTTTTCGCTAAGAATTTCCTCGGCTTCAAGAGTTGTTGGGCCGTTGGCGGCCTCCACTACTACTTTCGCTTTTATGTCGTTGGCGTTATCAGCAGTGATTTGATTTTCTAAAGCAGCTGGAATCAAAATATCAACATCTGCGCTCCAGAGATCCGACGGTTCAATCCAGTCCGCATTCGGGTAACCCTTCACTGACCCGTTTTCCTGCACCCAATCGGTGAGATCAAAGGCGTCAATGCCGTCCTCATCAGCGATTGCTCCAGCATGATCAGCTACTGCTAATACTTTGGCTCCGTGGACCTGCAGGATTCTTCCAGTAGCACTTCCAACATTTCCCCAACCTTGCAAAGCAACCGTTGCGCTTGAAAGATCAAACCCGACTTCATCAGCCCAATGTTGAAGACAAAAAACTACTCCTTGCCCAGTGGCCTTTTCTCGACCGTGGCTACCGCCCGTTTCAAGGGTCTTTCCTGTTACCACTCGTTTAACATTTTGTCTTTCGGATGAACCAGTCGAATTTGCATAGGTGTCCATCATCCAAACCATCGTTTGAGAGTTACTTCCAAGGTCTGGTGCAGGAATGTCATAGTCTGGGCCGATATTTCCTCCGAGACTATGAGTGAATCTTCGTACCACTCGTTCAAGTTCTTCGCTGCTGCAGAGATGCGGATCAAAGGAGATCCCGCCTTTAGCGCCACCGAAAGGAATATCGCACAAAGCTGACTTCCAAGTCATCCAAGAAGCCAAAGCTTTGACTTCATCTAGATTGACCATGGGGCTAAATCGAACCCCGCCTTTATAAGGCCCGAGAACATTATTGTGCTGAATCCTGTATCCAGTGAAAACTTCAAACCTTCCATCGTCCATTTTTACCGGGAAGTTCACGATGATTTCGTTTTTCGGCTGAGACAAAATCTGTCGAAGATCATCGGAAAGGCCAATCAGGTCTGCTCCCCGGTTGAATTGAGTTAACGCGGTAGCGAACAAACTTCCATGATCGTTTGACATGTTTTCTCCCTCAGAAGGCATTACTAAGACCTTAGTTCAAGGTTCTTGTAAAGACTTGTGAAACAACACCGACAATAAAAGAACCAACTAAAGAACAAATAATTATTGTTGTCCAAGCAGAGGTTGGAGGAAGGTTAAGTTCGAAAAAATCTTGGCCAGTTTTATTGAACATAATGAAAAGATACGAGAGAGCCATAGCGGCAGCTAGGCCGATTTTCCATGAACGAAGTGGCCGACTAATTGAAATTAAAATACTTAGACCCAAAGCAAGAAGAATAATGGTTGCAGCAGTACGAGCTTCATCTAAAGAGGCAGCACTGTTCCTTATTATTTCGTAGCCGATAAAAGTGGCTATTCCCGCAGTACAACCTGCCGGTAAAGAGAAGTAGAGAACACGTTTTAGGAAACCCGATTTCACCAAACTTGTATCAGGGGCAAGAGCTAAGAAAAACCCTGGTAAACCTATAGAAAAAGACCCAATAAGCGTAAGTTGTTTAGGAAGTAACGGGAAAGGGCTCCCAAAGATCCCAACGAGTAATATCAGCAGGAGAGCGTACGCAGCTTTACATATGAAAAGATTCGCTACACGTTCAATATTGTTTATTACACGTCTACCCTCCGCAAGAACCCGCGGTAAAGTGCTAAACCGATCATCAAGTAAAACAAGCTGAGCCACAGCACGAGTGGCAGAACTACCAGAACCCATAGCGATACCCATATCAGCGTCTTTGAGCGCTAATACATCGTTTACGCCGTCCCCAGTCATCGCCACTGTATGTCCCTGCGATTGCAGAGAAGAAACCATTGCTCTTTTTTGATGAGGAGTTACTCTCCCAAATACTGTTTGCTCTTCAAGTACTTTCGCAAGATCAGAAGGGTCCTCTGGAAGGTCTCGTGCATCAAACCCTGAATCGCTTTTTGGTATACCGGCTCGGGCTGCTACTGCGGCAACAGTTGCTGGATGATCACCCGAAATCACTTTTAAGGTAAGTCCTTGTTCAACAAAAAAAGCAAGAATTTCTTCAGCATCTTCTTTGATCGTGTCTTCAAGCAGAACTAATGCAATAGGTTTTCGATACTCAGGCAAGTCTTCTAAGTCTTCTAAAACTTCAGTTGTGTGAGTCAGAACTAGAACTCTTTTGCCTAAATCTGCATGATTTTTTACTTGGTCTCTTTCTTTTAGAGCATCTGGACTAAGTAAAATATCAGGTGCGCCTAAATGGTAAATCCCATGATCAGTAAAGCTAGTAGCCGCCCATTTACGTGCAGAGGAAAAAGGGAGAACCCTTTCTGCTGTCCACTCTGGATCTAAACAATTGGTTCCAATGGCACTTAGCGTCGGATTAGGGTTTGGGTCAGATGCAACCATTGCGCCTAGAGCTTCTGTTGGATCCTCGTCGTCTAGTTTCTCGATCCCTGCGAAAGAAATTTCACCGGTTGTAATTGTTCCAGTTTTATCAAGACATAAAACATCCACACGTGCTAAAAGTTCCACAGAAGCAAGTTCTTTAGCCAACGCTTGGCGTCTCGCTAAAGCAACAACACCAACGATAAAAGAGAGACTGGTGAGAAGAACTAGTCCATCTGGTACTGCAGCAACAGCTCCAGCGACAGTTCCACGTATTGCTTCATTCCAAGTGTCTTCTTCAGCGAGAAGGCGAATAAGAAGCAAAACAGAGGCAGGCGGGATGATAAAGAAAAGCCATCTCAGGATGGAATTAACTCCTGCTTTCAATTCACTATTTGCAAGTTTGAACCGCCGCGCTTCTTCAGCGAGAGAAGAAGCATAAGCTTCTCCTCCTATATGGGTAGCTTGATACAAACCTGAACCAGCAGAAACGAAACTTCCAGAAAGAACAGAATCGTTTATACCTTTGTCCACTGGATCAGACTCTCCAGTCAAGAGAGATTCATCAATTTCTAATCCAAGTTCATTCACTACTGTTCCATCGACAACAACTTGATCTCCCGGTAGTAAAGATAAAAGGTCATCTGCAACTACTTCTGAAACTGAAATTTCTGTTTCTACTCCATCACGAATGACCCGAGCTTTAGGAGAGGAAAGAACAGCAAGTTCGTTTAAAGTGCGGCGCGCCTTTAACTCTTGAGCTACCCCGATAACGCTATTTGAAACGATGACACCAGCGAAGAGGGCATCGCCTGGAAAGCCCGCAATCAAAATGAGTACGAGTAAGGAGCCCATAATGGCATTTACAGGAGTAAGAACATTGGCTCTTATTATTTCTCCAGTGCTTCGAACTGGAGCATCAGGCACGTCGTTGATACGGCCATCAGCAACCCGTTCGTCAACTTGGGACTGACTAAGACCAGTCATTGCATCTGAAAATGAAACTTTATCGTTCACAACATTGATATTAGAAGAAGAATGAAGTCAGTCTGACGTCTGCTCAAAGAAATATTTATTATCAAGCATCGTGAGACGATGGCGAGCGCCTGATATGTCGGGATCATTGGCTTCGTAACCAGCGTCTCCTTCCCACATAGCAACCGTTCCCTCATCATTTTTTGCCATGTGAGTTCTATAGAAAATTGGATCCATTTTGTCAAGGTCGTCAAGAGCGTCTTGCACTGAAGAAAAAGAAGAAAGCAGAGTTAGCGTCATCCAAGTAGGTGGCGCTAACTCAATCTCCGCGTCGTCTCTTCGTTGCAGAGCGACACTTGGCTGCATCCACGCATGATCAGTTATTTCGCCATGATCAATTACTACGTTCCCGCGTTCTCCTTCTAAAACTTTTGTAGCGAAAAAAAACGTAGAGAATCTTTTTGGAACAATTGGAGGAGGAACCCAATGAGAAAACCAAACTAAAGAGTTGGGATCTATTGAGATATCGGCTTCTTCTGCAGCTTCTCTCACTGCGGCTTTAGAGGCAGTAGCAAGTTCATCAAGACCGCCTTCGTCGTCAATTATTTCGTCTTCTGAGTCAACACGTCCGCCAGGAAACACCCACATGCCTCCAAAGACGATTTTTGAGTTTTTTCGCAACATGAGGACTTCTAAACCCGCGTCGCCATCTCGTAGCACTACGACAGTTGCCGCGGGGATAAGAGCTGTTTCACCAAATTCGGTGTGATGCTTAGACCAAGCTTCATACCTTCTTGGATCATTCATTCGTTCACGCAATGATCCCAGCTGCTCTCAATTCGTTTATTTCATCACCACAACCAGCTTCGATCACAACCTCATCTGTATGTTGCCCCAGATTAGGAGCCGAAGGTTCTCTTAGCTCTGTTGGAGTTCCATGAAAGCGAGCTGGCGGGCGAGGCTGCATAACTCTTCCTGCTGTTGGATGCTGATGTTCTACAAAAGTTTGATTTGCTATCACCTGTGGGTCGTCAGCTACCTCTTCAACGTCACGGATTACTCCAAAAGGTATTTGCTTTGACTCGAGAGCAATGGTGGCTTCATCTACGGTGAAGGAAGTAGCGTTTTCTTGAATTTCTTGTCGTATTGCCTTCGTCTTAGGCAAATTCTTTAACCGGTCACTCAAACGCTCAAGATCAGGATCTGAACTATCCACACCAAAGATTTCAGCTAGACCATGAAATTCAAAATCATCTGGTATGGCGACTGCAATATGGCCGTCAGCTAATTCGATGGGAGTATTTGATGCCGACATTGATTGCAGCCAAACACGGTCAGCTTCAGGGAGAATTTCATGATCAGCCCCATCTACAAAAAGAAAAGCAATAGCGGCATCAAGCATGGAAATTTCAATGTGTTGCCCGCCAGCACCTCTTTCACGAGCAAATAAAGCAGCGGTGATCGCTTGACAAGCGGCATGGGCGGTAAGTTTGTCAGCGATCAGTTGGCGTAAAAATTTTGGATGCTCATCATTCATGCCAGTTTGATTCCCAGCGAGCCCTGAAGCAGCTTGAATTGCCGTGTCGTAGACACGACGATGCGAATAAGGTCCTTGTGGCCCAAATCCAGAAAGATCGGCATAAATGATGTCAGATTTGACAGATGCCACATCTTTGTAAGCAACCCCCAGCCTCTCTGCTACTCCTGAACGAAAATTCTGAATAACTATGTCTGCGTCTGGCAAAAGATTCTGAAAAATCTTCAACCCATCAGGATGCTGAAGGTCAATTACTGCAGAACGTTTCCCGCGGTTACACACCTGAAAACATGAAGAAATATCACCAATGGTGGTCCCAAGCCGCCTCATAATGTCGCCGCTAGGCCCTTGCTCAATTTTTATGCACTCGGCACCTTGATCCACGAGTAGTCCAGCAGCAAGAGGCCCGGTTATAGCAACTGAGAGTTCAATTACTTTTATACCTTCAAGTGGACCAGCCATATAGCGACTGTACCTTGTTGGATACTTGCAAGACGATACAGGTGTGCTAGTTCTCATTAGGAAGCAAATACAGATAGAGAGCAATTAAGGAAAGCTATGAAAGAACTTAAAGATAAGACGGCAGTCATAACTGGTGCCGCGAGCGGAATTGGCTTGGCTTTAACAAAAACGTTTATTGAAGAAGGCATGAAAGTTGTCATGGCAGATGTAGACGAAGATTCTCTGGCTAGCGCAGCCACCGAACTTGAAAAAACAGGAGCAGAAGTCTTGGGAGTTCTTTGCGATGTTTCCGACCCGTCTTCAGTAAATGCTCTAGCCGAAGCAACAGTAAAAAGCTTTGGCCCACCCCAAGTGTTATGTAATAACGCCGGGATCGCCCCCGCAGGACCGATACTCAACACAACGCCTGAAGAATGGCAATGGACAGTCGGAGTCAACGTGCTAGGTGTTGCTTATGGAACACAAGCTTTCGCTCCACTCATGTTGGAGAACGGAGAAGGGCATATCATAAATACCGCCTCTCAAGCAGGTCTCATGACCACTCAAATTTTGGGGATGTATTGTGCCACCAAACATGCCGTTGTTGGCTTTTCTGAGTCGCTTTACCGAGAACTAGAAGACACTCCTGTTGGAGTTTCATGTTTATGTCCAGAGTTCATCAAGACCGCAATAGCCGATCCAGTAAGACTTCGCCCCGACTGGGTCAAAGTTGATGAAGCACATGACACGTTCCAACCTTTATTTGCAGAAGCGCTTCATGCCACTGGTCTTGAACCGAGTGTGGTCTCGTTAGCGGTTGTCGAAGCAATAAAAATGAACAAATTTTGGGTATTTACTCATGACACAACTGTGCTGCAAGCAAATCGAAGATTTGAAGATATTAATGCGGGTAGAAATCCTTCTCCTATGCCGCCATCTGGTGAATGATGCATTAAGGCCAAGAGAGGTCTATTTTTAATAATATGAAAATAGAAGACATTGATTTATCAGCAACAGAGTTTTGGGGACAACCACTCAACTACCGTGAAGAAGCGTTTGATCTTTTACGCACCCAAGACCCATACCGTTACTTCGAAATTCCTGAAGAGATCACGGAGATGTTCCCTCAGAAGGGATTCCACTCTCTTGTACGACACTCGGACGTAGCTGAAGCTAGTCGCAGATCTGAAGACTTTTGTAGTGGTCAAGGGGCAACAAGTGTTGTGGATCTTAAAGGAATTGAATTATTCGGCGAAGACATGAATTCCTTTTTTGGCTCAATGATTTCAATGGATGACCCGCGGCACCAAAAACTAAGAAAGATTGTTTCAAGCGGATTCACGCCTCGTCGTTTAACCGCTGTTGAAGATTCAGTTCAAAGGATCGCAGAAGAAATCATTCAGAAAATAGGGAAACAAGGTGAATGCGATTTCGTATTGGATGTAGCCTCCCGTCTTCCGCTCTTAGTGATTTGCGAGATGATGGGTGTACCAGAAAGTCAGGTAGACCTCGTATTCGAAAAATCAAATGTCATTCTGGGCGCAGGGGACGATGAATATTTGCCTGAAGGTCAAGATGTGCTTGGGGCCATCATGGGCGCCGCTTTAGAACTTACGGCATTGATGAATGAAATGCTTGAAGAGAGACAAGATAACCCGCAAGATGATTTGACATCAGCTTTACTGCACGCAGAAGTAGACGGAGAACGTCTTACCACAATGGAAATTGCTTCATTTTTTATCCTTTTGTTGGTAGCGGGAAATGAAACAACCAGAAACGCTTTGTCTTGGGGGATGCATTTATTAACTGAACATCCAGATCAGAAAGCAGCCCTCTGGAACGACTTTGAAACATTGGCGCCAAAAGCAGCTGAAGAAATTGTGAGATGGTCAAGTCCGGTTATATACATGCGGAGAACAGCAACACGTGACGGTCTACGAATAGGGGATCACGAATTCTCAGAGGGAGACAAAGTTGCCCTTTATTATTGGGCCGCTAACCGAGATCCACAAGTCTTCGAGGATCCACATCAGTTCAATATCTTCCGTGAGGCCAAAGAACATTTTGGCTACGGTGCGCCCGGTCCACATTTTTGTTTAGGAGCTCACCTTGCTCGTCGGGAGATAACAGTAATGCTTCGGGAAATCTGCCGGAGTGTTCCCGACATACAAGCTACTGCACCACCCGACCGGCTTTTAAGCAACTTCATAAACGGCATTAAACATCTGCCCTGTACTTACAGTTTCAATAGTTAAGTTAACTCCCAGCACGATTTGAAATCTTCAGTATCTTCAGAAGTCACTCGCCCTTCTTTTTGTAGAGCGAGTAGATGCGCATAGACAGAAGCGGCGGCTGGTTTATGAAGTTCTTTATCTACGTGCTTATAGATCTCTTCAACAATGCTCATAATAGGAGCAGGCTTTTTCGCTAGTTCACTCAAAATTTGTTGGGACCTGTTTTCACGGTGAGCTATGAGAGCCTCCACATAAGGAACGGGATTTTTTATTGGAGGTCCGTGAGTGGGTCGATAGGTTTCGTCTGATCGATGGATAAGGCGCTCCATATTTCTCATATAGTCGTTGAGATCTCCATCTGGAGCAGGAATCACTGTGGTAGACCATCCCATAACATGGTCACCGGAAAACAAAGTGCTTTCTTCTTCCAGAGAAAAACAAAGATGATTTGAAATATGGCCTGGAGTATGAAGAGCTTCAAAAGTAAAGCCATCTCCGGCGATTCTTTCTCCATCGGATACAAAAATATCTGGCACAAAGTCTCGGTCGCCTGCTCCTTCTCCATCTTCAGGTTCAGGGTCCTTCCCTTCCTCAATGGCTTTCGCAACTCGTGCTTCGTAAGCTTTGATTGATACCTCAGGGTGCGCTCCAAACCCAAAAGTAGAAGCCCCTGTGGCTTCTTTTATTGCAGCTGCTGCAGGTGAATGATCAGGATGAGTGTGAGTAATAAGGAGATGACTCACTTTTTGACCTTCAACTGCTTTCAAAAGAGCTTCAATATGTGAGTCTTCTTTAGGCCCCGGATCAATGATGGCAACCGTTCCACCTTCTGGCGGGCCAATAATGAAAGTCCCTGTTCCGTAGTAAGTAAAAACAGAAGGGTTTTCTGCCATTACCCGTCGAACTAGAGGAGAGACTTGTTCAGTGACTCCATAGAGCGGTTTTTCTTCAAATAAATGGTTAATCCCCATATCTATAGTCTGCCTTACTGTCAGCGATCCATCCGTTATTTACGAAGTTTGCAAATGAAAAGCCTATTTACCGATATGGGATGACAGACTGTTGGAATGCCATTAGAAGACGGTAACCAACTCTCTAACCATCGAGTAGCCCACAAACTAAGGTCATTAATTCAACAACTTCATACTCGTGTCTCAGATGACAAGACACTAGAGCGAGTAGAAGAACTACTTGATCAAGCGCAACAACTTCTGAACGGCCCAACCCGAATCAAATGGTACGAAGTTGATGTAGATGTCGACGAAGAAACAGCACACCAACTTCGCGAAGAACATCGCGATTACTCACTGTTTCGTGGAGAGAGCAATCCGCTAGCCCCACCTGTGCGTATCTCAAAGAATGAAGATTCGGAAGGTAAAGAAGTTGTAGTGGGAGAAGTGAGCTTTGACCAAACCCGAGAAGGCCCACCTCGTACAGTTCATGGTGGAATGATCGCAGCAGTATTTGACGACGTTCTTTCCGGTGTCCTATCAAGTGCGGGAGCCGCAGGATCAGTAACCGGGAAACTCACGATTCGATATCGGCGCCCCACTCCGATAAACACCGATCTTCGCTTTGAAGCATGGATTGACCATCAGCAAGGTCGCCGCCTCACTGCTCAAGCTCATTGCTTAGCTAACGGAGAGGTCACTGCAGAAGCAGAAGCTCTTTTCGTTCGCATCGACATGAAAGATTTTGCCAACTGATGAATAATCTTCCGTCGATATGTTTTTTGTGTACGGGAAATTCAGCTAGATCAGTGATGGCTCGTGCTTTTTTCTCTAACAAGACCTCTGAATTTGAAGCTACAAGTGCTGGAACTTTAGTTTTAGAAGGTCAACCGATGAGCATCCGAACACGTAAAGCTTTAGCTTCGTACGGGTTATCTGAACCCACCCATTTAAGTAGTCAATTTGGACATTCACATCTTGCAACCGACCTAATTGTGGCCATGGAACCAAGCCATATTTTTTGGATACGACGCCATTTTCCTGAGATCGCATCACGAACTGGCACTCTGCCACGCCTTATCCGTCATTTACCTGAGGAAGGAGATATTGAAACTCGGATAGCAGCCATGGGTTTAGCAGAAGTTGAAATTGAAGACTGGGAAGAAGTTGTTGACCCTGCTGGAGGAGATCAAGAGATTTTTGACCGCTGCGCAGAAGAATTAGAAAGACTGGTTAGCCAACTAGTGGCGAAAATTTCATGAAAAACTCTCATCGGAGAGAAGCTTTTATTCTGGCCGCAGCTACCGGACTATTAGGTGTCACATTCGGGGTGCTTGCCGACTCGGCAGAATTCTCACTAGCACAAGCAATAGTGCTCTCCTCTCTTACGTTCACAGGCGCCTCTCAGTTTGCCGCAGTATCTGTTATAGACAGTGGAGGTAACCCGGTCACAGCCGTTGGAAGCGCTCTTTTACTCGCAGCACGAAACTCTCTTTATGGTCCCTTAGTTGCTCCTTTATTACGTACTCCTTCTCGAGCCCAACGGGCCGTAGCTGTCCATCTCGTCATAGATGAAACTACGGCAATGGCTACTGCGCAGAATTCGGTGGAAAAATCCCGAGACGCGTTTTGGTACACAGGAATTTGGCTTTTTATTTTCTGGAACACTGGAACCATAATCGGAGTTTTAGTAGGAGGGTTATTAGAAGATCCAAGCGTATGGGGTCTTGACGCAGCGTTCCCTGCAGCTTTTGTTGCACTTTTATTGCCTCATTTGCGTACACGCGCAAAGAGAACCACTGCTCTTGTAGGAGCAGTCATAACAGTTATTGTTGTGCCGTTGAGCCCAGTGGGTTTGCCAGTTCTACTCTCTCTCTTTGCTGTAGTTCCTGGCATCTGGTCCCAACATCGAAAAGGTTTGAAATGAGTTGGACTTCACTCATCGTGCTTTCCGGCGGGGCGTATTTTTTCAAGCTGGTTGGGGTGGCTGCAGGAGATCGGTTATCAACCAGATTTCAATCAGTCACAGAGTTTCTTCCGCCCGCATTATTTTCATCAATCATTGTTCTTATGTCAGTAGTAGATGGTTCAACTCTTGTAATAGATGCTCGACTAATTGGGGTGGGAGTCGGAGCAATAGCGGTTTGGAAGAAGGCACCTTTTATTTTTGTCATTGTCGTGGCGATGGCATCAACAGCGATTTGGCGTGCAGTCACCTGAGCAGCGTCATCTATTGGCTAGCGTGTCAGTTGTGGACGACTCTGAAGAACTTCCGGCTATTCCGCCTGGGGTGTCTCCTTCTATTGAACGCATGTTGTCTCGTCCTCGCCCGAGATGGCGCGGACGTATACATCGTGTAGCCGTTCCTTGTTCAGTTGCCACGGCGTTAATCGTGGCTTTCAATGTTCCAGCAGGACAAGATCGTATAGGCGCTTTGGTCTATGGGGCTGGAGCGACGTTAATGCTTGTGGCAAGTTCTATAGTTCATTTCAAAAAATGGCCGATACCTGTTTGGGAGAAACTATTTCGTTTTGATCATGCAGCAATTTTTATTCTTATTGGTGCCGGCGCCACTCCGATAGCAATCAGTGCTTTAGATGGACGTTCAACAACTCTCATGTTGCTTGCTGTTTGGATCGGCGCCGGTATCGGTGTTGTTATGAGACTTCTTCCATTTCATCCTCCAAAAGGATTGATGAACACTTTATATATAGCTCTTGGGTGGGTGCCGATTGTTGTCGCTCCTGAAATATTTCAATCATTGAGCGGGACAGCCCTTGCTTTGCTTATAGCCGAAGGAGTTTTGTATTGCGCAGGGGCTTTGATGCTTGGAGCTCGTTGGCCTGATCCTTCTCCGAAAGTTTTTGGCTACCACGAGGTATGGCATGTGTCTGTTACCACTGCGGTGTGGTTGCATTATGTGCTGATTTTACTTATTGCTAATCCCTAACAAATTTTTACGCATTGGGCGGCTAAGTTGCTTATGTGAAGTTTGTATCAGCCCTTTTCGTAATTGCTTTGGTTATGACTTCTTGTTCGTCTCGATCAATATCTGACCCAACTCAAGCGAAGGATTGCACAGAACTAGTGGAAGCTGGAAAAATTGTTGCTGAACGAGTACTAGAACGATTAGAGGGTCAAACACTAGAAGAGTTAGAAGCAGCTAATCCCGAGGAGCCTCTCGCCCCAATCGATTATCTGATGAGAGTAGAAGAATTCGATAATCAAGCAACAGCATTAGGTTGCGGAAAAGATCAGCTTCGATTACAAGCATGTTCAATGTATGTTGATTTAGAGATCAAAGCCAGCGGAGACTTGGCTCAAGATTTCTTAGCCCCGTACCTCGAAGCCTGTAATTGATATAAATAAATCTGTGGAGAACGTAAAAAAATGGCAGTATGCATGTACAGCATCTATTTAATGGAGCCTTATGAGCACATCACGACTATCTAAACGCATCGGAGCTATAGCTGAATCAGCCACTATGGCTGTTGACAAGAAAGCGAAGGCTTTAAAAGCAGCTGGTGAACCGGTAATTGGTTTTGGCGCAGGAGAACCAGATTTCGCTACACCGGCGCATATTGTTGAAGCAGCAGTTGAAGCCTGTAATAACCCTGCATCACACAAGTACACGCCAGCTGGCGGTATACCAGCTTTGAAAGAAGCTTTAATAGAAAAAACAGAACGTGATTCAAAGTGGCGCCCAGACATTTCACAAATACTTGTCACCAACGGCGGAAAGCATGCCGTTTATAACTCCTGCGCTGTCCTATTAGACCCAGGAGACGAAGTGCTGCTGCCTGCTCCTTATTGGACCACCTACCCAGAGTCAATTGCTTTAGCTGGGGGTAAAACAATTCCACTAATGACAGATATCTCTAATGAATTTAGAGTCACAGTGGATCAACTAGAAGAGGCTAGAACAGAAAAGACAAAAGCTTTGATGTTTGTCTCTCCTTCAAACCCAACAGGATCGGTATACCCAAAGGAAGAAATGGAAGCCATCGGACGATGGTGTGTCGAAAACAATATATGGGTTATTGCCGATGAAATATATGAACATTTAACCTACGACGATCATGAACACCATTCAATTCGCTCACTTGTACCTGAACTTGCAGATTCCTGCTTGATCGTAAATGGAGTAGCGAAGACGTATGCGATGACAGGATGGCGTGTTGGCTGGATGATTGGTCCAGAAGATGCGATAAAAGCAGCCACTAATTTGCAATCTCATGCCACAAGCAACGTTGCTAATGTTTCTCAGCAAGCTGCTCTCGCTGCGGTTTCAGGAGATCTATCGGCAGTGAAAGAAATGAGGTCAGCTTTTGATCGTCGGCGACAAACCATGACTGAGATGCTGAGACAAATTGACGGAGTGCAAGTCATTGCACCTCAAGGGGCTTTTTATGCTTACCCGGATTTGACTGCATTCCTTGGTAAAGACATTGGAGGACAAGTCGCTCAGTCCACTAGTGAACTTGCGGGAATTATTTTAGATCAGGCACAAGTAGCGATTGTTCCCGGCGAAGCTTTCGGAACCCCTGGTTACGCTCGACTCTCTTTCGCTTTAGGCGACGATGATTTAGTTGAAGGAATAAATCGCATTTCTCAACTTCTTAGCAACTAGGCGAGTGAGTCAAACAGCGCCCTGTGGTTCTTGGAAATCTCCTATAACGGCTGAGCTTGTAGTTTCTGGAGCGGTCGGATTTGGCGAAGTTGTTGTTACAGAAAACGGTATTTGGTGGTCTGAGTCACGCCCTGATGAAGGAGGCCGTGTTGCCATAGTCCGAGACGGCGTCGACGTCATTCCTGAAAACATTAATGTACGCACTCTCGTCCATGAGTATGGAGGAGGGGCATGGTCTGTGACATCGGATGATTTGATTTACAGCAATTATGAAGATCAGCGACTCTACAAACTCAGTCAAGACGGTCAAAATACTATCCTTACTCCTGAACCAGAGATTAGTAGGGGACTGCGCTACGCAAATGGAGTTCCTACGCCTGCTGGCGACTGGTTTATATGTGTGCAGGAAAAACACTCAGAGGGGAATGGCGAACCTGCTAATAGTCTCGTTGCTATCTCGCTGCATGGGACGCAACAAGTTAATCAACTTGCCTTAGATGCAGATTTTTTTTCTAGTCCCGCGATTTCCCCAAATGGAAAGCAATTGTGTTGGATTCAATGGAATCATCCAAATATGCCATGGGATAACACAGAACTTTGGATAGCAGATTTTCAAGATGGAGAAATATCAAACGCAGCACGTATTGGCACAACAAAAGAATCTTTTTTCCAGCCTTCGTGGAGTCCCGAAGGTCAACTTCACGTTGTAACAGACCGAGATAATTGGTGGCATCTCTACAGACTCGAAGACAAGGAATTCGTGCAACTCACCTTTGGAGATTTTGAAATAGCAACACCACAATGGGTATTTGGATTAAGCCGATATGCGTTTCTAGAAGAGAGCATTTGGTTCGCATACTCCAAATCAGGAAAGGATCATTTAGCAGTTTTAGAAGAAGATGGTTCTGTAAGTGAAATGCATTTGGAAGCGACGAGTATCGGATCTTTGGCTTCTACAGGTGACGGAGTAGCAGCCGTTGTTGCCTCATATGGAGAAGAACCGGCGGTGATGCAAATCACAAACGGGAACCAAACGGCGTGTTCCACTCCTCGAGATTTAGGATTAAAACCAGAATGGTTTCCGAAGCCAGAATTATTGGAATTCCCGACGTCCGAAGGTGAAACCGCATGGGCGCAAGTGTATGTTCCAACAAACCCTGAATTCCAAATTCCAGATGGAGAGTTGCCGCCTCTTATCGTTCTCGCTCATGGAGGACCCACTGGAGCCGCTCGAACACAACTCCAACTTTCAATTGCCTGGTGGACAAGTCGAGGATTTTGTGTCGCTGACGTCGACTACCGCGGTTCAACGGGTTACGGCCGAGAATACAGACACCGCCTTCATGACAATTGGGGAATTTTAGATGTAGAAGACTGTGTAGCGATCGCTGAGCATCTTGTTAAACAAAAACGAGTCGACCAAAATCGGTTAGCGATCAAAGGTGGGAGCGCTGGAGGGTTCACCGTTCTTGCTGCCCTAACCTTTCACGATATTTTCTCTGCGGGATCAAGCCGTTACGGAGTAGCGGATTTAGAGGCCCTAGCTAAAGACACACACAAGTTTGAAGCAAGATACTTAGACCGTTTGATCGGATTATGGCCTGAATCTAAAGACATTTATGACTCGCGATCACCGATAAAACATACAAATCAACTCAACACTCCACTGCTATTACTTCAAGGATCGTTAGACCCGATCGTTCCCCCTAATCAAGCACACATGATGGCTGAAGCTTTAAAAAAGAAGAATCTCCCCTTCGCTCTTTTAGAATTTCCCGACGAAGGTCATGGATTCCGAAAGGCTGAGAATCAGATACGGGCACTCCAAGCAGAACTTTCTTTCTTTGCTAATCAGTTTGATTTCACTCCTGAAGACTCGCTACCTCCATTGACGATCAATTAACAGGTTGCAAACAGTGGAGTCAATAAGGTTAGAATGATCAACATGTATCAGGACTTTGACCTTCTCTTGCTAACTTAGGGCGAACGCCTAAATATCGCGTTTGTCCACCTCCTGTCCAAAAACAGGAGGTTTTTTTAATTTTCAGCAAGAAATCAAAAAACTGAACAACCAAAACAACAACAGGAGCAAAAATGGAAAACTCCAATTCCCCAGAACGAGTCGTTATTTTCGATACGACTCTACGAGACGGTGAACAGTCACCAGGTATTTCTTTAGATGTCGGAGAGAAACTAGAGATAGCTGAACAACTTGCGCGTCTAGGGGTTGACTACATTGAAGCCGGCTTTCCTATCGCAAGCCAAGGGGATTTTGATGCGGTTCATGCCATTGCCTCCACAGTAAAAGGACCGGTTATTTGCGGACTTTCACGTACTGCCCATAAAGATATTGACCGCTGCTGGGAAGCAATTGAACCTGCAGAAAAACGACGGATCCACACGTTTATTGCTACAAGCCCTACTCATATGGAACATAAATTACGTATGACCCCCGAACAAGTACTCAAAGAGGCCTCTTCAGCGGTAGCTCGAGCTCGAGAATACACCGAAGATGTGGAATTCAGTCCTGAAGATGCATCTCGGTCTGATTTTGATTTCATGTGTGATGTTCTTCAAGCAGCTGTAGACAACGGAGCTGGAACACTCAACATTCCAGACACAGTCGGGTTTGCAACTCCAATGGAATGGGCACAGCGAATAAAAGATATACGTGAGCGCGTAACTGGTGATTACATCATCAGCACACATTGTCATAACGATTTAGGGCTAGCGGTCGCGAATTCTCTAGCAGCCGTAGGAGCTGGAGCTCGCCAGGTTGAATGTACCGTCAATGGCATCGGTGAACGAGCTGGAAACGCCGCGATGGAAGAAATCGTTATGGCCGTAAATACGAGACCAGACATTTACACCGGCATTGATGTAGATATACGAACCGAAGAACTCGCGAGAGCTAGCCGAATTGTTAGCCGCTTGACCGGATATCCGGTTCAGTTCAATAAAGCTGTAGTAGGAAGAAATGCTTTTGCTCACGAAGCGGGGATACATCAACACGGAGTTCTTAATGAACGAACTACTTATGAGATCATGGACCCAGCAGCGGTAGGTCAAGGAGAAAGCCAGATAGTACTTGGGAAACATTCCGGCAGGGCGGCTTTCAAAGACACTCTTGAAAAGCTAGGTATCGACATCAAAGGCGATGCCTTAAATGCGGCCTTCACTCGTTTCAAAGAATTGGCAGATCGCAAAGTGCAACTCACTGACGCAGACCTTGAAGCACTAGTAGTCGAAGAAATGGGCGGCAACGTAGATCATGCATATGAATTTGTCAGCATTTCTGCTCGAGGTGGAAGTTCTACAACCCCCTCAGCTGATTTAGAAATAAAAATTTCGGGTGAAGTAATAAGCATCTCGTCAGAAGGAGACGGCATGGTTGATGCGAGTTGTACCGCCATCAAGAAAGCCACAGGAGTAGAGGGGCGCCTCACTGACTATTCAGTTATGTCAGTGACAGGTGGAGTTGACGCTCTAGCCGATGTCACATTGTCTTTTGTAAGTGAAGACGGTTTAAAAGTGGCGGGACGCGGATTATCCACTGACGTGGTTGAAGCTTCCGCACGTGCGTTTATTGCTGCTCTTAATAAAGTTGCACATATACGTTCCACAGGCGACGATCCCAATGCGATTGAACGCCCTGGCCATATTGGATAGCGGAATTTAAAAACTAAAGTTTGACGACTTGCAAACGCTCTAAAGAATCAAGGTCGTTTAATTGAAGTCGGTCGTAGCTGTAAGACCAGAGCTGCTCTCCAATAACTAAAGTGCGTTCAATTTGTGGCATCCAAACATATTCTTCTGGATAACAGATAGTGATCATCTTGTTTTCTGGAACAATGTCGCTTCCGAAGCCTTCCTCTTCAGCCCAAACAGCCGCTAGATCGGAAGGATAATATTCGCACCAATGGCCATCCATTTCAGAATAGGTATCAGCTTCACAAAGCATGACTGTGCGCCCATCGACACTTCCAAGAAATTCAGCCAAGACTTCTTCATCAATCAAGTCACAAACAGGATCAACAGGATCCGAGCTCTCGTCTTGGTGATCTATCCGACCTACTTCAGTGATAGTTCCATTACTAATACGTAGAGCTACTGCGCCGGAGAAGTTTGAGTACCAGTCGTTGAATGGCAATACTGCTAGTTCATTAGCTGGCCACCAGAGAAAAGATCGATGATCCCATTCAACTGATGAAGATCCGCCAGAAGTAATCCAAGAATCAAGAGCGACAGGCTGGTCTAGATTTGATACATCAAAAAGAGTCACTTTTGCGCCTGTAGTTTGACCCGTGTCGGTAGCATCCTGGCCGATTCCTAAGACAAGGTCATCGTTTAATGGGTGAAGGTAACCGCTGTATCCAGTTATTTTCAGCTCACCGCGAACCACAGGGTTAGTAGGATCTGATAAATCAACGGTGTAGAACGGGTCAGTTTGACGGAATGTCACGATGTAACCGGTGTCTCCGACGAATCGAACAGAGAAAATGCGTTCCCCTCGACCCATATCACCTACTTCACCAACAATTTCAAGGTCTGACCCGTTGCGAACTAAAACAGAAACTTTTGACTCGCTGTCGTCTCTGAACCCCCATGGCCCTCCGAGAGTGGTGGCAACTCTTAAATGGCCCTCATGTTCAGACATAGCAAATTGGTTTAGTAAATGGCCATCCACAGAACCTGACGCCATATAAGTCGTAGCATCTAAATCAGAGACATCAAATTGATGAATCGATGTTGCGTAGTTGTCTGAAGCATCTTCCCAAAGACTTTCGTCGTTTTCGAAAAGAATTGGGTCAAGGTAGCTTGTGGTCGCTACATAAAGATTCGAATTACTTGCATAAACCGTTTGCCCATCAGCTAAAACTCCGGTCGCGTCTGGCGTTTCGAGTGAAGAATCAAGATCAACTGTCACTACAGACAAGGTAGAGAAACCAGAGAATTCAGTGGGGTAATGAATGTTAGAGCAATCTGCTATTAGCCCCTGTGAAGAAGTCCCATTAGAACTTTCAAAAAAGTAGTTGGGAAGCCAATCTTCTAACGTTGTTCCTGAAATAACTTCTTTGTTGAACTTCTTAGCATTTTCTTCTCCGGCTTCATTTTGAGGATAGACGAAAGGAAGCTGGTTCATTGGAGTGGATATCACGATACGAGCAACTCCGTTGACCACACGTGCACTCACGTAGCTTCCATCCAAAGTAAGGGTGTTGACGATAGAGAGTTCATATGGATTCGAAAGGTCAATTTCAATAATGCTCGATAAGTTCCTCCAGTAACCGCCATACCCTGGTGCGATATCCGCAGATTCATCGGCTGCATCTTCATAATGAATTGTTTCTGCGTCTGCAGAAGCAAGTACAAAAGCCCGATCTCCTGAGAAAAGAATCTCCCTTGGCCAATGCCCTTCAAATGAAAGAGAATCCGTTAACTCTGGGGTGGGTCCGGATACGTCAATGAAATGGAATTCGTTACCGCTGAGAACCAAAATTCTGCTTCCATCAGTTTTTATTATGTCCGGTTCGTCGATTCCGACTTCTTGAACGTTAGTTCCGGAATAATCAACACCTGCAGTCATTGAAGCATCACTATCGGCGGCAAGCGCCATTTCTGGTTCAGCCATCATCATGCCCTCTTCCATACGCAGAATGCCGATAGGCCCATACCAACCTCCGGAGTCAAGCCCGTAAGGACCTACTCTGGCAATGGCTTGCTCTTGAAGATAGGAGAGTAGATCATCACAGGTGGTGAAAGACACAAGAGCTGAAACGAACTCAACATCGTCAAGATTGACATTCTGCAAAGTAGTTGTAGTTCCTGATGTTCCCGGTGAAGGGGTTTTGCTGCACCCTCCAGCGAATAGTGCGGCAAATAAGATAAGAGAAAGAATTTTCTTCATGATGACTCCAGACTAGTTGTTTCTAGTTCAGACGTCGGTTGAATCTATTTAGTTCCCAGTTTTCTAAAATTTATTTCTTGGTGGTTGGTAGCCACGCAGGTCGCGCTATCTCGTAATCCCTTATTTCCTGAGTGAACCGCAAACTCAATCCAATGTCGTCAAGGCCTTCTAAGAAACGTTCCTGGGTTGATGGTTCTAAAGGAAATGAACATTCAATAGAAGCTTCAGGGGCTTCAAGCATGAGGTTAGCCACATCAATTGTTATCACGAGATCTGGGTTTTGTTCTGTCGCATCAAGTAAAGCTTCTCCTACGTCAGTTGATACTTGAACTGGGATTAAACCATTTTTTGTACAGTTATTTCGAAATATGTCAGCAAATCTTGGTGAAATAACTGCTTGGAAACCATATTGTTGAATCGCCCATACGGCATGCTCCCGTGAAGATCCAGTGCCGAAGTTTGGTCCACCGATAAGCACCACCGCGTCGTTGTAACGCTCATCGTTAAGGACAAAATTGCGGTCATCTCGCCATTCAGAAAAAAGGCCTTGTTCAAACCCTGTACGTTCCACGCGCTTAAGCCAATCTGAAGGAATGATTTGGTCCGTGTCAACGTCTGAGCGCCGTAAAGGGACTGCAGTTCCAGAAACAATCTGTATGGCTTCCATGTCTTTCTCCTAATCTAAGTCTTCTGGAGTGGAAAACGATCCGGCAATAGCGGTAGCAGCAGCCACGGCAGGAGAAACGAGATGGGTTCGCCCACCACGACCCTGTCGTCCTTCAAAGTTTCTGTTAGATGTGCTGGCGCAACGTTCCCCGGCAACAAGTTTGTCGGGATTCATGGCCAAACACATTGAACAACCAGGTTCGCGCCAATCAAATCCTGCTTCCTCCAATATTTGAGGTATACCTTCTTGTTCAGCTTGAGCTTTTACTGCCCAAGAACCTGGAACAACAAGAGTTCGTGTTCCTTCGTTTACTTTTCGACCTTTAGCTACTTCAGCTACAGCTCTAAGGTCCTCAATGCGGCCATTAGTGCACGAACCAATAAAGACCGTGTCGACTTTTATATCACGCATCTGAGTTCCAGAGGAAAGACCCATATAGTCAAGCGCTCTTTCAGCAGATTCACGTTGGACGGGGTCTTCAAAAGAATCTGGATGGGGGACTGAACGATCAATAGGTATTACTTGACCCGGGTTGGTGCCCCAAGAAACATGAGGGACAATATCTGCTCCGTTAAGTATCACTTCTTTATCAAACTTCGCGTCATTGTCAGTGGACAAGGAACGCCAATCAGCAACAGCTAAATCCCAGTCATCGCCGGTAGGTGCGTGTAGTCGTCCTTTGAGGTATTCAAAAGTTGTTTCGTCAGGAGCAATAAGTCCTGCCTTAGCTCCGGCTTCAATCGACATGTTGCAAACAGTCATGCGGCCTTCCATAGAGAGGCTCTCAATCACGCTGCCGCGATATTCGATGATGTAGCCAATCCCTCCGCCAGTTCCGAGCTCTCCGATGATGGCGAGAATCACGTCCTTAGCGGTGCTTCCTTCAGGAAGAGAACCGTTGACTGTTACAGCCAAAGCGCCGGGTTTTTGTTGTGGAAGAGTCTGAGTGGCTAGTACGTGCTCTACCTCACTTGTGCCGATGCCAAAAGCCAAAGCGCCAAAAGCACCATGAGTGCTGGTGTGGCTATCTCCACACACCACAGTCATGCCAGGTAGGGTTAGGCCTTGTTCTGGCCCGATGATGTGAACAATACCTTGTCCAGGATCACCCATAGGGAAGAGTTTTATTCCAAACTCTTCGCAATTTTTCCGCAAGGTTTCAATCTGCGTTTTACTAATAGGGTCAGCTATAGGTTGATCAATGTTTTCGGTAGGAACATTGTGATCTTCAGTTGCGATGGTGAGATCAGGACGGTAAACATTACGGCCAGCCATGCGCAGACCGTCAAATGCCTGCGGAGAAGTGACTTCATGGACAAGATGTAAATCAATGAACAGCAAGTCAGGTTGATCATCGCTGGAATGAACAACATGACGGTCCCATACTTTTTGGCTTAACGTCTTTGGTGACATTTGATTCCTTATGACGTAGGTATTTCTACTATTTAGGATACGTCAAAGAGGCTGAGAGTGGTCAGAGAGCTTCTAGGAAACCCAAAATTAGGGCACGGTCGCTAGAAGAAAGAGAAACATAGGCATCACGGGCAGATTGAGCTTCGCCACCATGCCAAAGAATTGCCTCCTCTAAAGTTCTGGCACGCCCGTCATGGAGATAATGCTCATGACTCACCGTGCCTGTTAATCCGATACCCCATAAAGGAGCCGTTCTCCATTCCGAACTTTCTGCACTATGTTGAGCTAAACCATCGTCTAATTCTGGACCCATGTCATGAAGGAGAAGGTCGGTGAAAGGAACAATCACTTGATGGGCGAGGGAGGTGACTTCATGAGGGCCGGTAACCCATGGTTCCGTACGGTGGCACCCAGAACACCCAATCTGTTCAAACCAGGCAGCTCCTTGTTGCACATGTGGGTCATCGTGACCGCGCAAAGCCGGCACAGCGACAGTTGAAGTGTAAAAAGCGGTGTCTTCTAAAAAAGTTGATCCAAAAATTTCAGCAGCGAGTTGATGGTCAAGTGAAAGATCTTCAGTGAAAGCACCTTCGGTGAAACTAAGAATCGTGGGTTCTTGAGCTTTCCACCCAAACCTTCCAATTTGCCCTCCTAAATGATCTAATTCTGATACTCGGCCTGATATGCCATCAGTATCTAAATCATTAGGATCTGCTCCTAATGCGATATCAGAAGCGGGAATGGTTTCAAGAAGTCCTCCCCCGAAAACAGGAGGAGCGGCGCGCAGAGAGGTAAAGACTGTGTCAAGGTCCAAGGAATCTACTTGGATTATCGGTTTGCGCAGAGAAAAAGAAGTTCCGTCATCCATCGTTCCAGGGATTTCTTCCCAAGTCACCGTTAACGAACCTTCTTTGAAATCGCCTTGATCTTGGAGCTGAAATCCAATTTCAGGATGGGGAATCATCGCTCCCGATTCATCAAGCCCGAGACTCACCATGAGTGTTGGTCCTGAAGCATTCACCAGTCCATCGGGAGGCACAGATCGACCGTTGTTTATATGACACCCCAAACAACTGTTTCCGTTTCGTGGATCTCCTAATCCATCTTCAATACTCCAAATGTGTTCAAAAGGAACATCTCCGGCTGCGAACCTAATACGTTCTGGTAAGCCCATTGCACGATTAGAAAGACTAAAGGCTCGCTCATTTGTAGCCATAGTCGTTCCCTCTCCACCACTTCTTAAAAAAAGTTCAGGAGGCTCTGTAGTGAGCGAAGGGCTATCCGGTTGAGTCATCAGAAACCACAGCCCTACGGTTAGGGCTGTGATTACTGAAAGTTGTAATAGACGGTTACCCGCCTGAGAGATCACCCGGCAGAAGGGACACCGATGCTATCAATATCAATTGATGGTGGCGGCCCTGCAGGTACTCCCTCAGCTGAGTCAGCATCTGGCATTGATGGCTGTTCGCCAGGAACCGGCATTGTGTCATGATCCACTACGCCATAACCGTCACCACCTGGTCCTGGGTTCGGGTAAGCAGTATCGGTAGTGTTAGTTGCTTCTCCATCACAAGGCATAAATGTTTCAATATCTGCAGGCGAAGAAGTAGCGAAGGTATTGTCGGAGAAACAGTTTCCTTTGGAACCATAGGTTCCGTCTTCTTCAACAATCGATACGTAAGCTAAATCAAATTCACTGCCAGAAACAACATTCTCTATAACAGTGTTGCCGTTAGCTTCCCAAAGATTTTGATCAAAGAAAATTGACAAAGCGATACCGGCATATGAGTTATTTTCTACCCGGTTACGAACGATCAGGTTGTCGTTACCTCCGGCGGCAACAATACCGACACCGAAACCAATATCCCAATCTGCACTACGCCTCGGAGTCTCTTCATTACCGTTATCAGTAACAAGGTTTCCGACAACAGTGATGTTTCCTTGTGGAGCTAACTCTTCTGAATCAAGAGTGTTAGGTACAACACCTAGACGGTTGTGTCTAAAAATTGAATTCATGATGACAATATTGTTACTGGCGTTAGTTCCTGAATACCCGAGAGCGTTATGTTCACTAATCACGTTGTCTATTACAGCATTGCAAGGGTTGCATTGACCGATGTAGAAGCCAGAGTCAGGGTGTCCGCTTCCGTAACTGTGTTCAAATACACCGTTTTGTGCATTGAAAGCATAAAGACCGTAAAGACCATTGTTGTAAGTCGTTACGTATGAGGCGCGATAACCATCAACAATGATGTCTGTTCCGTAGTCACCGGTAAAAAATATTCCATTTGAAGTGTGCGAATGAGAAGTCAGGTTTTCGATAGCTACACCATTTGAGAACACTATGAAACCATTCGGGCGTTCATGCTGTCCATCTATGATGACTTCGTTTCGGTCCAGCCCACGGATCACGATGTCGTCAGTTTCTACAATTACGGATTCATAGTAAGTGCCGGGAGCGATCAGAATCAGATCACCAGGTACCGCATCATCAACAGCGTCCTGAATAGTGGCGTAATCATCTGGGACCCTTAAAGCATCAGGTAAAGGATCTCCAGCATCTCCGGCGAGCATCTCAAACTCTTCATCGGAAAGAACCGAAATACATGCAATGGCAGCATCTTCTACTGCCATAGCGTAAGCATCATCGTCCGTCATAATAGTTTGCATCATGGTCTCGTAGTTATCGCCAGATTCCTCATGGACGGCATCAACTATGCACTCTGTGAAGTCAGAATTCACAAAACCCAAATCTTCGGTTAGGGCTTCGTCGAGTAAATTAATAATTGCTCGTCGAAAATCTGACTCGTCGTCATCGCCCGGTTCGCTTTCTTCAACCGCAGCAGCTGTGGTTTCAACTGCAGCAGCTGTGGTTTCAACTGCAGCAGCTGTGGTTTCGACTACTTCAGCTGATTCAGAGGAAGAGTCGCTTCCTCCACAACTTGAAGCTATAAAGGCCAATGAAAAAATGATTGCAAAAATTTTGTGAGTTTTCATGCCCTTTACTTTAGAGCATTGAGAAGAAAGAGAACGACCTCAGTCCGAAACTACAAAAATTTGACCTGTTTGCCCACGAGTGGCAGTGCCATGAAAAGTACAGAAATAAGGGAAGTAACCGGTTTGTTCAAATAAAGAAGAAGCGGAACCTCCCTCATCAAAGAGGCTTTCATTAAGGCTAGTAAACCATCCAAGTTCACCTTCTTCAAGTGAAGGCGTCACGTTATGTCGATTACGACCGGTATTAGTCCACGTGATATTCGTTCCAGGGGAGACCATGATGAAGCGGTCGCTAAACGAATTGTCATCAATACTGATAGAGACTTCTGACTGACCGGTGTAATCAATTGCGTTATCAGGTATTTCAACAACGGCAGGAGACGCCTCTTCAAAATTTTCGCTAATGGATTCAGGATCAGAAGAGATGTTCAAAGCAGCAAGTGTTCGCAACCAGAGATCATGACGCGGATTTAAAATATCAAAGTGAGTGGCGGTGTCGTTGAAGATGCCTTCAGCATCAGTGAGGAAATCACTTTGACTAATTGGAACAGTTAAGTCGTAGCGTCCATGAACCGCAATTATTCGAGCGTCCGTGGATCCTGGAGTCGCCACCCGATAGTTCTCTGGAACTTCATCAGGTTCACCACCTAAGAAACTTTGAACAGCGCCACCCCCAAGATTTTGTTCAGCAGCAACATAAAGATCAACAACTGCGGCTTGAGCAACAACAGTATGGGGAAGCACTCTTGGATTGCTACCAGGATCTCCATCGTTAAGGTCTGATCTGCCAGCAGCCCAAAGAGCCAAATGGCCACCAGCAGAATGTCCAACAAAGGTGACGTCATCAAGATCTAGAGGTTCATCTAATTCAGTTAGATGATCAATAGCGTTTGCTACATCTTCAAGAGTTCCGGGATACCCTCCGCCGGGAATCCCAACTGCCCGATAATCAAAATTCCAAGTAGCCACCCCTTTATTTACGGCATCGTCAGCGAGACCGGTCATGAGAGTTTCGTTAAATCCGGCTTTCCAAAACCCGCCATGGATGAAAACTAAAACTGGGAACGGTCCGTCTCCCGGAGGAACTTGAAGATTGCCGGCATTCCAAAGCCCGTCTCCGTATTGGATCCGCTCTACTCGCACTTCATCAAGCGGCAGAGTTGTAGTCATTGTTGTCTCACTGATTTGATTCGTGAGATTTCCAGATACCGATGTTTGATCTAACGGGGAATTGCCGCCACAAGACATAGCGATAAAACAACTTACAAGAAGACAACTAAGCAGACGCATGAAAGCAACCATAACAATAAGAAAGACTAGAACCGGATCAAATCAGGCTTGCCGATTATTCTCAACAAAGTTCTCAAATGCGTCACCAGTCAAATCCCCCATATGGCCAACTACTTCGCCATCAGTAGTCACTAAAACGGAAGCGGGCTGCCCAAATACTCCAAAGTGCTCCCACACCGACCCATCTACATCAACCAAGTTCACAAGCCCCGTTAATCCCCAGTCCGTCAACGTGGCAGAAACAACATCAAGCCCATCACCTTCGCGTGCAACACCAACGATAGTTAAATTCTTGATATCTGTATTTGCCTCAGCGACCGTTGGGGCTTCTCGACGACAAATCGTTCAATTTGGATCCCAAAACCAAAATAAAACATCTTCACCACCAAGAGTTGCTGCATCAAACTCGGACCCATCAACTAAAACTGAAGTAAATTTCAACATTTCAGGAATTGAAGAATCCAATACCTGAGATTGCTCAACAGTTTCAGTTTCACCGCAGGCAGTTAATGAGATAAGAAATACAAAGCAGACAAGAAAGCCTCGTAAACGCATACAAAGACTCTATGCCCGATACGGTCAAATATGTGAGTACACGGTTTCTAATTCTGACAGCGCTGCTCTGCGGTATTGTGCTTCTCATAGCTTTCACTGTCCAAGTCTTGATCGCTAAATGACCCTTTCGAAGAAGATTCAACTATTAGAGCGAATGATTTAAATGATTGACCTTGATGCTGCAACAGTTTTGCTTCAATGGGCCACAGGAAGCCTCTTCTTTCTTTGGGTTACTGGTAGAAGACGCGAAGTGGGGATCGGATATGGCTGGACGATCCGCATTACCTTCGGAATTCTGACCGCGGGCGCCATTGTTGTCGGATTCACTCAAGGGCGGTTACTCATACGAGAGATCTTTTCCATAGCGATGCTGATCGCTGTTTTGGTTGCAATGACTTTTTCAATTACACGGCGAAAAGTTGGAGTGGCGAACCAGAGACGAACTGAAGAACAACGAACTGCTCGTGTTGCAGCAATGACAGGCATAGAAAAAGAGAAAAAAACATTTGAAGAGGGAGCAGAGTTCCCACCAGCGCTGGACCTTGTTGCTCCGATTTTAGGGTTAGTTGCGCTAGTGGTGGCAGGCATCGATGCAGGAGACCCGGCACTTTTAGCTGTGGCTCGCACGCTAGTCGGCGCCCTGTTCTTAGGGGCGATAACAGATGCCATGCTTCTCGGCCACTGGTACCTCGTTCAACCAGGACTAGTTCGCGGCCCACTAAACCAACTCGTACGATGGACCGGATACATCTGGCCATTTGAATTAGCGGTTCTGTTATGGCCAACGGGAATGATCTCAGTAATAGATGGAACTATTGATGACGGATATAACGGAATGTTGGGATGGTTTTGGATCGCCTGTGTAGTTGCAACAATCATTTTAGTATTTGTCACTCGGGCTGCTTTAAAAGAACGTCAATATTCTGCAGTAATGGCGGCAACTGGACTGCTCTATTTAGCAATCCTTACCGGTTTCGGCATGGATTTAGTGGCTCGAGCGACTCTTGCTTAACGTCGCAAAACCGGAGTAGTTGACTTCCACAAACTATGCTTACAGAAGGCCGTGTCTCACTAGAAGACGACGGCCATATCGCTGCTATGGCAAAGTATTAGAGATAGGAAAATTGCGTGTGCGGATTACTCGGGGTTATCGCAACTGAAAATAAACACCTTTCATCAGAAGACATCAAGAAGGTGTTATCTATTGGAAATCTTGCTCAACGCCGTGGTGTTGATGCGAGCGGGCTGGTCTTGATTGAAGGTAACCAAAACATTCATGTTGTGAAGGCAAATCATGGCTTCGAAACGATGATTGAAACTAAAGCAGCTGCTGATCTTCTTGAAACAGGAGAACAAGCCGAATCCTTCGGTCTTTTTGGACATAGCCGGTTAGAGACGCACGGATACTCTGGATCTCAAGTCAATAATCAACCTGTTGTATTGGGCAACTGGGTAGTAGTGCATAACGGAGTGATCACTAATGCCAAAGAAATAAAAGATTCTCTTGGGCTTGATGACGGAGGAATTGAAACAGACTCGGTTGCAATAGCGCTTCTTTTAGAGGAATGGGATCGGTCTGGACGGGTAGTTGAAAGCGACGAAGTTTTTAGCCGATTACGTGGTGAATATAGCGTCGTCGCCGCTTCAGTTTTTGGTGAAGTGTTTTGCAGAACAAATGTCGGGAATCTTTATTCAGTTGTGGGAGACGAAGGACAAACTTATTTAGCTAGCGAACCTCGACAGTTCCCGAAGGAGATGCAAAGCAAATGTCAACGAATTGAACTTGATCAAACCATCCAGTTGCGCAATAAACGAGAAACCGCGGGGCAAGTTTCAGTTGTTGATGCGAGCAGGAAAGAAACAGGTATGGAAGGAGCTCAAGGGCTACACCTTCAATCAGACGAAGTAGGAGCAGATTTTTCTAGGAGAATGGAAAAGGTAGCAGAGCAAGCGAAAGCTTATTCCAACACGCTTAGACGATGCACTGCATGCGTTCTCCCAGAAACTTTTCCAGGAATCTCATTCAATGAGCAGGGAGTTTGTTCTATTTGTCAAAACTTTCAAGATCCGGAATACCCCGGCTTAGAACAGTTATCGAGAGATCTTCGAGACCGACTAACGCCGAACGGAAAAGTCTTAGTTTGTTTAAGCGGCGGGCGAGATAGTTGTTACATTCTGCATTTAATAAATGAACTCGGATTCGACATAATTGCGTATACCTACGACTGGGGAATGGTCACCACTGCTGCTCGAGAAAACATGTCACGGATGTGTGGAGACCTAGGAATAGAACACGTTCTCGTTTCTCCAGATATTCGACAGAATCGAGTCCGTATTCACCGTGCGTTAAGAGCTTGGCTAAAGAAACCCAAATTAGGAACTATCCCCATTCTCATGGCTGGAGATAAACCTTATTTCCGGTGGGCTAGTCAGATTGCTCGAGAACGCGGAGACATACCCGCTGTATTAGCTGACCATCCGATGGAAACCACCGGGTTCAAAGCAATGCTTGCGGGCGCAAACTTTTCTCCTAATCAGGCCGGCGGAGTGTCATATCGTCTTGGCCCAACCGGAATGGTAAAAATGGCTCTCTCCTACGGTTTACATGCAGCGCAATCTCCAGGAATGTTTCCCGCGCTCTTCAAAGAAGGCTTAACGGGATTTGTCGACTACTACTTGAGAAAGCATGATTTTGTGCGACCGTTTTCTTATATTCCTTGGGAAGAAGAAGAACTGGAAGGGCTTTTAAGATCCCAGTACGACTGGAGTTCAGGAGAAGACCGTTCCTCGTCTTCATGGCGAATGGGTGATGGAACAGCTCCTTTCTATAACTTGATGTATCAAATAGGACTTGGAATGACCGAACATGACACACTCAGATCAAATCAAATCCGATTTGGGTTGATGGATCGATCTGAAGCGATGACACGGTTAGAAACAGATAATCGTTTCAATTCACTGGGGTTAGCGTCATATTTCGTAACAGTCGGAATTGATCTTGAATGGGCGGGAAACCGAATAGAAGAATTTGCTCATCAAAGTTTGAGTCATGACAACGAATAAATCTGACAGACTGCTGTCATCATGATTTTTCTCTATCTCTTATCAACGCTTTTAGTGGTAGCGACAGCTTTCTGCATAACGCTTCTTTTTGATGACTGTAAGCACCATCTTCGACTATTGGCTGCGATTGTTCTTTACTATGCGGAGATAGCGATAGTTGGCCGCGTGCTCTCGCTTTTTGGATTAATAGGGCATCCGCTTGCTTGGCTACTATCAGAACTCTTCCTTTTCCTTCTAGCAACTTGGTATGTGATTAGAAAGATTGGTTTACGATCACCAAAAGAAACCTTCAAGAATTTGAAAATTGAGTGGCCTGAGGGCGGGGTTCTTGAAAAAATAAAGGCTCTAAAAATCCCGATTTATTTAGCTCCAGCAACAGCCGTAATATTTTTCGGAGTTATTTGCCTTCTTCTTGTTTCACTCGCAGCGTCATTGTTGATTCCACAAACAATGGACGACATCTTGACCGCATATCTGCCTCGAGTTGGCTACTGGATACAAGATGGAAGTCTTACCTACTCACCTGCTTCTCCTTACAACTCTGTTCAGTTCTCCTATCCAGTAAATGCACACATACCGTTACTGCGAAGCATTGTTCTTTCTGACCGTCTGAATTTCATAGGTCTTGATCAATGGATTGCTGGAATTGCCAGCGCAGTAGGGGTCTTTGGGCTAGGAAACGTATTCAAAGCAAAAAAAGGTATCTCATGGGCTATAGCAGGAATATGGCTAATGATTCCAACGATCGGAGTGCAAATTGGCGTAGCACTCACAGACCTTCTTACCGCTTTCTTTTTTCTATCAACACTGATTTTCGGATACCTCGGGTGGACCGAGAATCGGCCTTGGAAACTTGGGATTTCGACACTAGCTTTCGCTCTTCTTCTCGGGACCAAACAAACTGCTTTATTCTCTTTACCTGCGCTTGCAATTCCTGCTTTTGTTCTACTCAAATCAGCCAATCGCAGTATTCAAATAAAACGCCTATTCAGATGGATAACCATCTCAGCGCCCTTTGTCCTATTTATCGGTATAGATAGGTACCTTCTAAATTGGCGTCAGTATGGGCATCCTTTAGGAGACCCTGATTCGTTCAACCTCTTCACCGGCGGGCTAAGTATCACTTTCGGAGGTCGCATTGGTTCTTTGATAGACAATGTTGAGAGAACTTTGGTAAACGTATTTTTTGCCGATCTAGATTTCCTTCCTTACCAAATAACCGATCAAATTTCAGATGCTTTCCAAACAAGGGAACCTTTTATAGGCATGGGTCGAGCGGTGAGTGTAGGAGTGCCCTGGTTAGGTTTCATGGCGTCCTTGCTGCTTTTAGGTGGATTAACTATCGCTTTATTCCATCTCATACGTAAGCCGTCTCGACTTCCACTTTTAGCGGTGCTCCCAGCTTTAACACATCTAGGCGTTCTGTATTACATGCGCCCATCGTTCTCTTTGGCTTTTTCTCGCTATCTCATAACTTCAGTAGCTTTGCTACTCCCTGTAGTGGCTCTTGGCATTTCAAAAATCAAATATCCAAAGAAACAGACAACGCGAGTCTTATTAGGAGGGTTAAGCGTCGTAGTGACACTTGGAATGTTCACACAAGCGTCGTTTGCATTAACAAGATCTGAAGAACGACCTATCGGTTTAGAAAGTTCTGGTTGGACTGAATCTACTTACGAGAGTTTCGGTCATTCAATGGGGTTCATTGACCGTTACGAGATAATCAAGAGTTTACGTTACCTCGATACCTGCCTTGAATTAGAAAGAGGAATTGGTATTACTTATGGAGACAAGTTCCCGCAAGGGTTGTTGTTCGGTGCGAGTTTTGACCGAGAAGTAAAACAATTCCCTGGGTTAATGATCACTGATAAAGACGTCTTTGATGCAGAAACAGGAGTATCAGCACTAGTTGTACCTACATCTGAAGTGATCGAAGCAGAAAATAATTCGCAAGTATTCTCACAAAAAGACGCTGAATTAACGGTGGGTATTTTTGGGCCTGTCTCGGTAGTAAGTACTAGGGCGACAAAGTCCTACGAAGAATGCAAGGTGACTGGGAGCCTCATAGTCAAAGACGCTATTGATGCAGGATTCTTTGACGAGGTAGAAGGAGGTTCTTTAATTGTGGTTCCCGAGTCGGGAGCATTTTTAGAGTTTGCACTTTCATGGGCAAAAGTTGATTACTTCGAATTACGTAACATTGAGTTAGTGCTAGATATGCCAACGACTGTAGAAGCATGTCCTTCAGAAGAAGGAATATGCAACGAAACAGGTCAGAGAATCTATGTTCTGAACAATGTGGAACGTTCTGAAGGAACAAGTTTATTTCTAGCTCCGGCAGCAAGAGACCTTGGGTATGAGAATAATCCATTAGTTAGCATGCAAGAAGCACGAATGTTTGGCGAAGCAAGCCCGAATTGTGTCATGGAGTCACCTTCAGCTGGGGAAGTCCCGCAAGTAGGGGCGAACGAGCTTCTTCACCAATGTGCAGGCGGATCAGCACTTCTCGCGACCTTCCTGGAATGGTTGCATAGCGGTTGCACACGTGAGTTGAGGGGATGGTACATTTGCCCTGGCTAAAGACAGTGCGCAGCAAAGAGTTTGCTGCTGACGTATCGTGGTGAGATGGTTTTCTTGAACCAAGATCCCCAATATTTGAGAGTCTTTACTAGTGGTATTTAGTTCTTCTTCTAGCGAATCGGATGGGCACATTAAGTCACCATCAAGTCATTCAATAAGTTCATCTGGAATGTATTGGACTGTTGGCGCTTTTGCGATTGTGAGTCTTGCTGGGATTATCTTAAATCAACTTATTGCGTCGCAGTTAGGGGTGACTCCTCTCGGCCGATATAACTTATTTCTTGCAGTGATCATTGTTGGTGGACAAATGGGTTCTGCAGGAATACATGGTTCCGTTCTTTATCACACTCCAAAATTTCGATCAGAGAACAAACCCACGGGTCAAGTTCTTGTTGGGGCATTAGCCGTAACTGGGGTTACCTCTTTACTTGCTTCAGGGCTAATCGTAGGCGTAGGCGAGATTCTGCTTCGTGCAGCAGGAAACGACTATTACTTGAAGGGACTGCATGCAGTAGCTATCGGGCTCTTTCTTTACCCGTTAAACAAAGTACTTCTTTCGCATATAAATGGACTCCGACGTATTCGTTCATTCTCAGTTCTTTTTGCCTCCCGTTTCGTACTCTTGGCACTTTTTGTGTGGGCAGCGAGCCATTTATTTGGAGGGGATCGTCATCTTATTTGGACGATCACCTTGACCGAAGTTGTCATGTTTGTCGCGCTTTTAGTGACGGTGCGACATGAATTGATACGCGATTCTAGATGGGAAGCATTAGCGGGAAATATTAGATCTCACTTTCATTTTGGTATGCGCGGTCTCGTCGGGGGGATGCTATTAGACCTTAATACCCGGGTAGACGTACTTTTACTGGGGGTGCTTGCTGGTTCAGAGTCCGTAGGGATCTATAGCATCGGAAGTCTTTTCGCTGAAGGCCTTTACCAACTCACGATGGTTCCTCGTTACAGTTACGACCCGGTAGTCACTCATTTAGTAGTAGAAGGACGCCATAGCGAATTAAAAAACGTGGTGCAAGAGGCCAAGAAAAAAACGTATTACCTCATTATCCCAACTGTTGTCATTGCGAATATCTGCTATCCGTTTGTTGTAGGGGTTCTCTTTGGAAGTGACCTAGCTACTGACAGTTGGAAGGTTTTCGGGGTACTTTCAATAGGTCTTGTTTTTAGCGCAGGCTATGTTCCCTTTACTAACTTATTGCAACAAGCTGGAAAACCCAGCCGACAGTCAGCTCTATTAGCTTCTATCACAGGAGTCAATATTGTTTTGAATCTGATTCTTATCCCATTGTTTGGAATGGTAGGTGCAGCTTCGGCTACAGCGATTGCCCAAGTATCTCTGGTTATTTTCCTCCGATCACTAGCACGTCCTGTGATTGGTTATCGACTATGAAACTCAAAGAAAGGGTTATTCAACGACCGTCAGGAGAGGAACTAAGTGGAGCTAACAAATTTGTAGTTTCGCTACATGAGCTTGTCGTTCTTTTTGTCGGCATTGCAAGCGTCACGGCGATAGCAGCACTAGCCGTTGAGAAGTTTTCCATTCCACTCGTCCTCGTAGTTGCATCATTAGGGACTATCGCGGCTGCTTATCGTTTCGAATACTTCAAAGGGAAAAGTTTTTCTCGACCAAAACCACTTATAACAGCGATTCTTCTTTCCGGTCTTTTACTTCGCTTAGAGCACTGGCCGAACCTCACTGGAGGTCAAGACCAAGGCCTCTATGTGAATATGGCATCAGCACTGCGGAAAAACGGTTCCTTAGAGTTCATTGACCATTTCCGGGGAGAACTTTCTACTGAAACACAAGCAATTTATGATCAAGCAGTTCTGCTCTCCGTTTCTGTCGTTGACTCTGTTCGTTCAGCAACCACAATAGAGTTTTATCCTCTGCATCCAGTTTGGATGGCAATCAACGAATACATTTTTGGCCCATATGGTCGACACCTCTCTCTTTTAGGATTTTCTCTTCTAGGAATGGTTGGGGCCTACTATCTTGCGAAAGAAATTGATGGCCGCAAGTCAGTAGCGACACTTTTTACAGCACTTGTAGCGGTAAACCCGGCGTTAGTGTTCTTCACTAAATTCCCTGTAGGTGAAACAGTGGCGATGGCGTTTGCTCTAAATGGGTTTGTTTTTGCTATTCGAGCTATTCGTAGTGAAAATAAAGGACAAAGACACTTTCTGTATCTTCTCACCGGATTGTGCTTTGCAGGTCTTAGTTTCACTCGATTGCAAGTTGTGGTGTATTTGCCTTTCTTAGTTGCAGTTTCTTTCTTTTGTGTGCTTCCAATAGTTCAACAACACATACGCCAAAGAATATTTTTACTCGTCGTTCTGATCAGCGGAGTATTCGCTGGAAGCTTCCTTTATTACCGGGAATACCAGACCGGCATGTATCTTCCACTCAAACAGACCATTGAAGACGCGTTACCGTCTTTACCTGTTTTATCGGGTATAGCTGCAGTCGGATTACTTGTTGCAATCGCAATAAGTCGCTACTTGTCATCAAGTCACTCGAAAATAGTTGACCCCTCAAAACTGCTTCCGGTGATCACCAAAATTGGTCCATGGCTAGTTCTTGCGGCTCTAGCTTTATCGATAAAGACGTTAGTTGAGCTTTACCAGACAGGAATTATGTATCCATGGGATTACCCAACTCCTTCAGGGTCAAATGCACTTCTTTTTAGATTCCATATTCTTTATCGGCTTTTACTATTTATCTCACCAATAGGTTTCTTATTTTTGATTCTTGGACCTTGGTTATGGAAAAAGAAATCTCTTGCTTTTTCTGTTGCCTGTATTTTCTTTTCCCTTGTATGGATCGTGACCCTTACCCGTCCATACACCCCGTATTTGTATTATTACGGCCGGTATTTAGTAGTAGACATCCTCCCAATTGCTCTCTTTTTTGTCGCAGTAGCAGGGATAGACCTTTACAACTCTTCACGAAAATGGCTCGGAACAACAGCAGTCGTAGCAATTCTTGCCTGGTCGACACTTTTCTCTGTACTTCAACTCGGCAACACAGAAGGGGAATCCAATCAAACCCTTGAAGCTTTCGCAGAGGAAGTCACCGAAGAAGATGTACTAATTGTTTCAATAGTGGATCAGAGATTCATAGTCCCTATGCGAGTTGCTTTTGAGAGATCTGTGTTTGTTCTAGAAGACGTTGATTCGTCGCCAGAAGTCATTAACGAACTACATGCAATCGCTGAAGAACGCGGTGGAAGACTTCTTTTAGGGGTGTTGCAAGGTTTACCACAACCCGAGTTAGTACCCGTTTCTGAACTACCATTTGATGATTGCTTAATGACCAACTCTGATCACTTCCGTGGGCAGATACACATGAACACCCCAGCTTTACACCAAAGCCTCATACTCCCATATACATGGCAATGCCATGAAACTACTTACACTTTTTACGACCTAGGAGCAGAAAGAAACTAGGCGTTAACCGATTCCGATAGTAAGTAAAGCCGTTGAAGACTCAACAAAGTGATCTGGGTTTAGAATCTTTCGCCCATCTACTACTGCTTTAGGATTTCCAAGATCATCCGGACCTAAAGAAGCGTATTCTTGGTGGTCTGACTGGACGATAACTGCGTCTATTTCATCGCCAAGAACATGTGGTCTGAATCCAAGGTCTCCAAGTTCAGCATCGGAAAGCATCGGGTCATGTACGGCCACAACTGCTCCTTGGGCTTCAAGAGATTTCACTAGAGGGAAAACTCCTGAGAAAGCCATTTCCTTGACTCCGCCTCGGTAAGTGGAACCTAGAACACCTACTGTCACTCCGGAGAGGCTCCCCAAATGAGTCTCCAAGCGAGAAACAGCTCGCTCAGGGCCCGCATCGTTTACGTCCCGTGCTAGAGGAGGCAGCAAAGCCGATTCATCTACCGAAGAATAGAACCTTGGGTAGACAGGTATACAGTGACCGCCAACATAAATTCCTGGCCTATGAATATGAGAGAACGGCTGGCTATTCGCCGCATTAATAATTTGATAAACATCTACACCGAGACGCTCAGCAAAATCACCAAACTCGTTAGCCAAAGCGATATTCACATCTCGATAAGTGGTTTCCGCAAGTTTTGTAAATTCTGCAGCTTCAACACTGCCAAGATCCCACACTCCGTTCGGTTGATCAAGATCCGGGCGATCATCAAATTCCAGAACTGCCTCGTAGAAAGAAACTGCGATTTGCCCACAAACAGGAGTAAGGCCACCAACAATTTTTGGATAACTTTTCAGATCCTGAAATATCCTTCCGGAAAAAACTCTTTCCGGAGAATGAACAACATGAAAATCTTTACCGGCAGTCAACCCACTACTTTCCTCTAGTACCGGCGCTAATCGAGAACGGGTAGCGCCCACAGGAAGAGTTGTCTCGTAAATAACTGTTTGACCAGAAACTAGAACAGAACCTATGTCCCGGCTTGCTGATTCAAGAATTGAATAGTCCGGTACACCATTTTCGTCCACGTACATTGGCACAACGACGATGATTACATCCGCCCCAGTTGAAGCTTCCGAGTTGCTGGTCTTAGCACTCAAAAGTCCCTTTTCTAAAGAACGAACAATACCTTCGGTGAGGCCAGGTTCACCCGGGAAAGGGGCGCGCCCATTATTAACGTCGTCAACGACTCTCTGAGATGCATCGCCACCAATAACTTCAATCCCGGCATCAGCAATAGTGACAGCAATTGGGAGACCTATTTTCCCGAGACCAATAACCGCAGCTTTCACTGGTTTTCCTTAATTAAGTCTTCAGCGACCTGTAACGTTCTCAATCCGTCTTCAAGGCTCACTAAATCGTCACTTGGTCCTCCAGTAATTGCTTCTTTGAAACGCAGCAATTCAATTTGGATAGGTTCGCTCTTAGAGAATGCATAGCGAGTCACATTTCCTTCAGTTACTCCTCGCATTTGTTGAATAGCTTCCCACTCACTAGAAGTATGACCATTCTCAAAGAAAGTTAGATCTGAAGATAGAAGGTCGGCTTGCAGAGCACCCTTTTCACCTAAAACAGTTACTGAACGCTGTTTTATTGGGGAAATCCAAGCTACTTGCATAGAAACGGCAACGTTTTCGCCAGCAAGCCCCACTGCAACCATGAGATCTTCATGTTGCCTGCCCATTTTATGTCTAGTCACAGAATGAACTTCACTAATTTCTCCTGCCAACCATCGCACAATATCTATGTCATGGGTGGCTAAATCTTTAACCACTCCAACATCTGTAATACGTGCAGGGAAAGGTCCGGTTCTAACTGTTGAAATAGAAAAAACAGGTCCGAGTTGACCATCGTTCAAACGTCTACGCATTTCACCAAGAGCTGGATTGCATCTTTCGACATGACCTACCGCCGCCACTAGTCCAGAGTCTTTGAAAGCTTCAACAATTTCAGCAGCCTCAGTTGTGCTTTCAGCAAGAGGCTTTTCAATCAGAACATGAATCCCAGCTTCTCTAAGTTCCATTGCTGTTTGGTAATGAAGATGAGTAGGAACAGCAATCACAGCAGCATCAATTCCTTCTTTTAGAAGAGAGTCTGTGTCTGCAAAAACCTGTCCTTGATGTATCACCCCATATTGATCTCCTTGCGGATCAACAGCGCCAACGAAATCAAATGCATCAAGAGATTGGCAAAGACGACCATGATGCCGTCCCATCATCCCAAGCCCTATCACTCCGATTCGAACCTGACTCATGACGAAACACTTCCATTTAGAACTTCAACGATGAGATCTCGCTCATCTTCTTCCAAATCAGGTCTTACGGGTATAGAAAGCACTTCATCCGCCAACCTTTCAGTCACTGGCAACGACGGAGCAGAATTAACGTACGGTTCTTGAACATGAGTGGGAATCGGATAGTAGATTCCGTAGCCGATTCCATTTTCTTCCAAAGCTGCAATGGTTCGATCTCGATCAGGAGGACGAATCGTGTACTGGTGATATACGTGGTAAATATCTTCCGAAACCTTTGGAGGATTAAGAGCTGGATTTAAGTTCTCTTGATAGTAATTGGCGTTATTACGTCTCGCTTCAGTCCACTCTGCTAAATGGCTGAGTTGAACCAAACCAATAGAAGCAGAAATATCGGTCATCCGTTCATTGAGTCCTACGACTTCATGAACGTACCTTTTTTCCATTCCTTGATTTCTAATTAAACGAGCGACACGATTCACCTGCGGATCAGAAGTGGTGATCATGCCTCCTTCTCCAGTGGTCATATTTTTAGTTGGATAAAAACTAAACGCAGCAAATTTTCCTATAGAACCAGTCATTAAATTTTTCACAGTGGCTCCGTGAGATTGAGCCGCATCCTCATATAATTCCAACCCTTTTTCTGAAGCAAAATCAATTAGTTCAGGCAATGGAGCTGGATGTCCAAATAAATGAACAGGCATTATCCCTTTGGTTCTTTCAGAAACTAACGGAAGGATAGTTTCGGGAGTAATTGCATAGGTATCAGGATCAATGTCAGCAAAAACTGGGCTCGCTCCAAGAAAAGCAACAGCATTAGCGGTCGCCGCAAAAGTAAAAGACGGAACGATTACTTCATCGCCTGGCCCAACTCCGGAAGCAGCTAAACCTACAACTAAAGCCGATGTGCCACTATTTACAGCAATCGCATAGTCAGAATGGGTGAACTCAGCGAAAGCTTCTTCAAATTCAGTTACTTTTGCTCCACCAGCGATCATTCCAGAACGAAGAACTTCTAGCACGGCTTCTTCTTCTTCGAGGCCAATGATTGGGCGTGAAATAGGAATAGTCATAGTTACAGCCTTCTATTCTTCTACATTGAGATTAGCGGATAGACGTTTTGCCTCTTCTTCATCTACTCTCTGTCCGTTTTCATCAACCCATCCAAGAATACGAGCTGGAGTGCCACCGACTAAAGCAAAATCCGGCACATCTTTAGTCACAACCGCCCCTGCAGCAACTATTGCCCATTGACCAATAGTGACGCCAGTTATTAAGACGCTTCGCGCTCCAATAGCAGCCCCGCGACGAATGAGCGTCGTCTGAGCCTCCCAATCATCTGAACTTTTCAACGTCCCATCGCTATTAATAGCTCTTGGGAATCGGTCGTTAGTAAAAATGGCAGCTGGCCCAACAAATACGCCATCCTCTAGAACTGCAGGAGCATACACGAGCGCGTAATTTTGGATTTTGCAACGATTTCCTAGCTTGACACCATGGTCGATATAGGCCCCTCTGCCAATGATGCATTCTTCGCCGATTTCTGCAGATTCTCGGATTTGAGCAAGATGCCAAACAACAGTTTCATCACCAATAGATGCACGTGAATCTACATCAGCACTTTCTTCAATACGTAAGGGCATTGTTACAGGATAACGCACTATCAGGACCTTCGTTTGAAAGAGGTCACGTGACACACTGCAGCAATTGGCTCCAGAAACTCAGATCTACACCTAGTTGATAGCGTCAATAATCATGTCGAATAGAGCAAGGCAAAATCCGCTCAGGATTTTCATCATTTTTACCGGTCTTCTCTTATTTGGTTGCTCATCCGGAAGCGATGAAGAATCTTTTATAGAGATTCCAGACTCAACCACAACAGTTACGACAACTTCTGTATTAATCCAACCAGAGGAATTACCTGTAAGTCCTTATTTTGAATTACTCCCAGTCAAGGTCAAGGACGTTGTTCATCTGAGATGGACAGAATCAGAAGACTTAATCGAATTAGAAGATTCTCGGCTTATCGAAATTTCCATCGACAAAGGAAAAACATGGAGTGTTGTTTCAGGAGAACAAGAGAATTTTATCCGAAGTGGACAGAACGCAGTCAGAGTAAGAAATGTGCCAGAAGCAACACAACATTTGTTTCGAATTTCAGTTACCGACGAGAACGATGAAAAAATTTATAGCGAAGTTACACCAGTCGTTTCTTCGTGTGCTGCAGCCGGAGGTGCAACAGCAGAACTGAGAGAAAAACTCAGTGAATCCTTCGTAGGAATTGCAGACTATGAAGGATTCATAACTGCTGATATTCCTAAATCTTCAGCTGCGATTCTCTTGGCGGAAACAAGTTGCTTGAAATCGGTATCAACTCACAATCGTGAATTCATGGATTCCTTAGGAAACCATCTACTTGAATGGCCCGATGAATATCCCTCAGACAAATTTGGGTGGGGCTTACCTTTCTCATGGGATGCATTTGGCGATGGGACAACAAACGCGTCAAATACTGTTTACTCAATATCTACAGGCATTGTTGTTAAGGCCTTATTGGACTGGGCAGAAGTTAGCGATTCAGATGTTCAAGAAAGAGTTTATGAAGTAGTTGATAAAGCTCTTCAAGAATGGATTAGCCCAGACTCGTTCACGCCCCTAGGGCAATTCGCTTATTCTCTGAGTCCATATGACAAGCAAAATGATGTATTCAATGCTTCAGCGATGCTTGCAGGCCAGATGCAGCGATTTTATACAGTTACTGAATCACAGAACATTAACTACAAAGATGCAGCAGACAAGGTTATGCAGTCGCTGGTTGACCATCACCGGGAAGAACAAATTAGTTCTAAATTAAAACTTCAACCAGGTCAATCTTTAGAAGATGTAGCAAGTAACGCGAATTTAGATCTAACCGAATTGTTGCTATTCAACGGCTACAGTCAAGACAATCTTCCAGAAGAATCTGTCACCATTCAACTTCCAGAAAACATTGATTCGGGCTGGTACTGGAGTTATTCCTCTCAAGAGTTGACGCCAAACGATTTAACTCATGCCGGCTATATCGTCGACGGGATCCTCAGCTATATCGCCAATGATGGATCACTGGCTTCTGATTTCGACGAAGAGAAGGTCCTTCACCATTTAAAAACCTTTCAGTCAGAAGGGCTGACCTCTCACAAACTTCTCGGTTGGCCAAGATGGCGTTTAGACGAACTAACTCGACAAGAATGGCGAACTCCTCGTCTTTATGACGTGGGATGGAGTCTTTATATGTCTGGTAAGGCTGAAGAGCAACTCGAAACCCTTCGCACAGCAGCATGCAGCGATGGTTTGAGTTACCAAGAAGATGGCTCGAATTACTTGAAGTACCCGCAGTATGTGAATTTAGAAAGCAATTCAAATCCTGAGATACATGAATACATGGCATATTTTTATCTCGGTCAAGTCAATTCTCCATGCGGGTACTCATTTGACCTTCCCCAAAAACCCTTAAAGTCAAATCTCACATCCGTACCTTTCACTTCCATCGGGCATTCCTCAGAACAAACTATTGGAGTTTTGTTGGGCGAAAACCCTGGAGTCTCAGCCATAGAGACCGAAGAGAACCAGCTCTCTCTTCCTGAAGGAGGCATACCTGTTGATTTTGTTCAGACTGGAACAAAATCATTAGCGGTAGTCAGACAGTGGCCATCAAGTGCCTTGAGTTTTGTGTCCTGGGATCCCACCGGTTTGTCAACAATTACTGATCTTCCTGGTCAAGACAACGACGTGAGTTTAATATTTCGAAAATTAGTAAAAGATAAAGATCGTTTATACATCGTTGTATACGACAATGCAGCTCTAGAAAATCGACTTCTTGTCTATTCGCGGGACGATCTCACTCTCAATGCAGAGATTCCGTTGCCGTCGTTCAAGCCAGAGGCAGGTCATACATACGAGATGGAACCCCCTGTTTTTTTATTGATCAACTCAGAAGGAAACTTGGAAGTCTTTGCAGGCACGTTGCACGCAACACTAATTGGCGAAGAACTTATCGAAAATCAACTTGATGCGTGCAGCAAAATTTTGGAGGTAAAACAAGGGTTTGGTTCAACCATTGGGGTGCTATGTGAAGCAAACGACTATTTCGAACAAACATGGCCAGATAGGGCAGGCGGCTTCAATCTCGTGACCCTAGAAGGAACAAAACTTGAAGTAGCTCCAATTGAGACAATGGGAGTTCCACTAAATCTTCGCTATAACATCGCTGAGAAAATCTTTATTTGGGATGATTCCAAAGATTTAACTCTTGAAAACATCCTACGCTTCGAACTTCTTGCAGGACAAGCGAATGGCCTTCTTGAATTGGGGGTAAATAATCGTGAGGGAAGAATCTCATGGAGCCAAATATATTATCTCAACGCTTTTTTGGATCTTCTCGATGGGACAATACACAGCATTGACGGCAACGGCTTGTTAAAAGACAATTTTTCAAACTTGCTGAACCGAAGGTTAATGATCGAAGTCCAAGCTTTAGATCAGATCTTATGTATTGACGGGTACGAGAGTCTCCCTTTCACAGTAAATAGAGAACCAGCAACTTTCGCTGTTCAAACTTCGCGGGTAGCTCTCCTGTATGAACGACTACTCAGCTATGCCCCAGATATGGAAAGTCGCATTGGCTGCATAAAGGAGGTGGCGGAGAGTTCTGTATCCCTTGAAGGACATATAGAAGTACTTGAAGAAAAAGGAATACCAGGTTGGATTGAAGACGGCACAAGTCATCTAAAATGGCCAAAGGGTAGCGATTTTTATTTTGACGGTTTGAACGTTCCTTATAACCATCAAAACGAATGGGCTTTAGGAGTCCTGAAGCTTCAAGATAGGTTCGAACCTGACACAACTTTTGTCACCGCAGCTAAAGACATTCTCTCTTACTTTTATTCAAAAATAATTCACCCAGAAGATGGGGTGCTGCCAGAAGATGGTCGCTGGCCTTACTGGTGGGGAACAGCGGCAGAAGGCTGGGCTGCAACAGATTTAATATCAACAAATATGCCCTCTTACGCGGGAGACACAGGTGACGCATGGATTTCTTTTAGATCCATTGATTCTTTCGCCATGCTCGAATGGAGCGCTTACTTAGATCAAGAAAATCAAGAAAAACTAGTGAATAGCGTGGCGGAACTCATTGAACATGGTCAACTTCTTCCTCAAGTAACAAGGGGGCTTCCCTCAAATGAGAGAGATCTAGATTTTGAAACTTCAACGGTAGGAGTCTTTGGAAGAGCTTCAAGCCCGGCTGAAATACCGGAAATCGTTTGGGTACACGCATTATTAAAGCACTAAGGTGCTTTAACTGAAGCAAAGTAGAATTAAGTCTATGAAAATCTACACACGAGATGGCGATGATGGAACAACCGGATTGCTCTATGGGCAACGAGTTTCCAAAGACAGTCCTCAACCGTCGGCGTATGGGGACGTAGATGAAGCCCAAGCAGCAATAGGTCTTGTCCGTACCGCAGCCGATCAAGAAGTGGGCGAGATACTTCTTGCTATCGAAAGCGATCTCTGGATAGTCATGGCAGAACTAGCTTGCTCTCCAGGTCAAATGAGTAAATTGACAGAAGCAGGAAATCGAATAAGTTCTTCACAGGTTAAGAAATTAGAAGATCTCATAGACCAGATAACAGAAAAGTACGAACAGCCAACAGAGTTTGTTCTCCCAGGCGGTAGCGAAGTTTCTGCACGTTTAGATCTCGCTCGTGCAATTACCCGGCGTGCTGAACGCACAGTATTACCAGTGGTTGAAGAAGACTCACAAATATTGCCCTATTTGAATCGGTTAGCTGACTTACTTTGGGTAATGGCGCGCTGGCAGGAAGAAACATCAATCACTTCTCGTTCAATTAATTCTCCAAAATAAATTATTAACTTAAGGACAAACATGGATATTACTTTTACCACTGCGAGGAAAGCCCCAGCATCTTCTGCTGTTGTTGCATATGGGGTTACAACAGAAGGGTTTGAGGATCCCTCATGCCGAACTGACTTAACAGCTGATTTAGAAACCATGAACTTCACCGCGAAAGTTGGCCAAGTCCAGTTGTTGCCACAAGGAAAACAAGTTACAGCGGTAGTTGGACTTGGATCTATCGACCAATTAGGAGCAGATGAATTACGAATAGCTGCAGCTGCATTAGCGCGAGCCACTGGTAAGTACAAAACAGTCTCCTGTGATCTCGCCGATGTATCAAACTTGCCGATAGATGAAGCTACCCGTGCAGTAGTTGAAGGAATTGGATTAGCTTCCTATCAATTTGGCTACAAATCAACGAAAACCGAGTCGAAATTAGCCAAGGTCATACTTACAGGCTCAACCTCCGTTAAAGCGCGAACCGCCGTTGAAAGTGCCATCGCAGTTCTTGAAGGAGTAGCACTTGCTCGAGATTTCGTAAATGAGCCAGGGGGATCTCTAACACCAGCAAAATTTGCTAACAAAATTAGCCGCGTAGCCAAAGCCAAGGGACTCACAGTAAAGGTTATGGATGAAGCAGCAATAAAGAGAGCACGACTTGGAGGTCTTCTAGGTGTGAATAGGGGATCAACTCATCCTCCACGTTTCGTAGAACTTACTTACACTCCAAAAGGAAAACGAACCGGAACTCTGGCCCTTGTGGGCAAAGGTATTACTTTCGATGCAGGAGGCTTGTCCATCAAACCTGCCAACGGAATGATGGACATGAAAATGGATATGGGAGGCGCAGCGGCAGTAATTGGCGCCATGTCTGCATTCCCTGCCCTTCAACCAAAATGCAAGGTCAAGGGCTACATACCTATGACCGACAACATGCTCGGTGGCGATGCCACCCGGCCGGGTGACGTTTTAACTATCCGTAATGGAAAAACTATTGAAGTCTTGAATACTGATGCTGAAGGAAGATTAATTTTAGCGGATGCCCTGTCTTTGGCTTCTGAAGCCAAACCAGATGCAATGGTAGATTTAGCAACGCTAACAGGTGCTTGTATGGTGGCGTTAGGACCACGTATTGCAGGACTGATGGGCCATAATGATGACTTCTTAAGTCAAGTAGAAGTAGCTTCAAAGACTTCAGGAGACCGCGTATGGCGACTCCCTCTCCCTTCCGACTATCGCCGGATGTGCGACTCATCAGTCGCAGATATGCAAAACATTGGCGGATCTTACGGGGGAACACTTACTGCAGGACTTATTCTTAGTGAATTTGTCGGAGAAGGAATTCCGTGGGCGCATCTAGATATAGCGGGTCCAGCTTTCTCAGACTCTTCGGAAGAAGAGAGAACAAAAGGCGGTACAGGTTTCGGTGTACGTTTATTAATCGATCTCGCACAAGGATTCAAGAAACCAGAGTCTGAAGGAAATTAGAGTTATTTATGCAGAAGTTAGAGAAACTTGTTCAGAAAATAAAACAATTTATGAACAAAAACCTACTTCATAGCCAATCTGATAAAGGTCAAATAACGGAGGCTTTGAGCATTCTTATGGAAGCAGAAGATCTAATCGCTAATGCAAAAAACGTTTTAGTGGTAACAGGAGCGGGAATCTCTACAGATAGTGGAATACCTGACTTTCGGGGCCCCGATGGTGTGTGGACAAAACATCCGGAGGCAGAAAAAGCATCTCATATTGATTACTACATGAATGATCCAGAAATTCGAAAGAAGAATTGGCGACTTCTAGCGAGTGGAGAACTATGGTCCAATGTCAAACCAAATGATGGCCATAAAGCTCTCTTAGGGTTAGAAAAACAAGGCAAACTTCATACTCTCATTACTCAGAACGTTGACGGGCTGCATCATGCGGCTGGAACTGATCCAGACAAAATCGTTGAAATTCACGGGAATATTCGAGAGGCAATATGTTTGTCTTGTGATTGGCGAGACGATATTGAGCCGGTTCTTGCAAGAGTACGAGGAGGCGAAGAGGACCCTCGTTGTGACTGCGGGGGGCTACTTAAAACCGCCACCATATTCTTCGGCCAAATGCTTGTACCGACAGACTTAGAGAGGATGTTTGATGCTCTTGAGGCCTCGGATCTTCTTTTGGCAATCGGAACGAGTTTGGAGGTTTCCCCTGTCAACTCTGTAGTGCCAGGAGCCGTAGATGGCGGCAAAAAAATTGTGATTGTTAATGGAGAACCAACCTCAATGGACCCGTTTGCTGATGTCACTATTCTTGGGTCAATTAGTGAGGTTCTTCCGTGGCTTCTCAACAATCCGAACTCTTGATTAAGAAATTAGACTTTTAGCATGTCTTCGTTTCATCAAATACTAAGTGAAGCAAAAAGCAGGATTCAAGAAACAGATGCCCCTGGATCGGTTGCACTGCTTTCAGAGGGCTACATGATTCTAGATGTACGCGAACCTGAAGAATATGAACAAGGAAGTGTCCCGAACGCTCTGCATATTCCGAGAGGAATTCTAGAGTCAAACATAGAGAACCATATTCCCAACTATGCGCAACCGATAATTGTTATGTGCGCCAGTGGAGTTAGATCCGTATTCGCAACCGAAACGCTTAACCAGATGGGATATTCCACAGTCATTTCCATGAATGGAGGCTTTAATCAATGGAAACAAATGGGGTATGAATGTCAAACGCCTCACACCCTTGACCCAGAGCAACGAAATCGCTATCAACGACATCTCCAACTTCCTGAAGTGGGCGAAGAAGGACAACTCAGTCTTCTTGATGCCAAAGTTTTGTTGTTAGGAGCAGGAGGACTTGGATCTCCGGCAGCAATGTATTTGGCAGCTGCGGGGATCGGAACTCTAGGAATCGTAGATATGGATGTTGTCGATGAATCAAATCTTCAACGTCAGATACTCCATAACGTAGATAGTGTTGGGGCCCGAAAAGTTGATTCAGCAAAAGAGACAATCAATTCACTAAATCCTGATGTGAATGTTGTTACTTATGATGCTCGGCTAAGTTCAGAAAATATTTTAGATGTTCTTGAGGGTTATGACGTAGTGGTAGATGGGGCCGACAATTTCCCAAGCCGCTATTTACTTAACGACGCCTCTGTAAAACTTGGCATCCCAGTAGTGCATGGTTCAATTTTTCAATTTGAAGGACAAGTAACAGTTTTTGATCCCCGCGACGGCGTTACTTATCGCGATATGCAGCCCGAGGCTCCTTCTGGAAACACTGTCCCAAACTGTGCAGAAGCCGGAGTGTTGGGGGTTCTCCCAGGCATCGTTGGTTCTATGCAGGCTCTGGAAACTATAAAACTTATTCTAAATATCGGAGAAAACTTATCGGGTCGATTAGTTGTTTTTGATTCGTTAGAAATGGCTTTTCATGAGTATGCGATCAAGAAAGATCCCAACAATCAGATCACTTGGGAGAACCGCCATTCAATAGAAATCACTGAAATAGGCGAGGATTGTGATTCTCAGGTGGAGAGTCAAACTCCAACGGAAAACTAGAAATGACACGAAAGCAAATCCTTACAAAGGGGTTGTTGAGTGATTTGCTGGAACGGTTACCTCACGGAACGGTATCTATAGGTGGCGGTCTTCTTGTTAACGGAATCACGGCATACATTTTTATTACTATTTCTTCAAGAGATTTAGGTGCCGAAGCTTATTCCCCAGTAGCGCTTCTCTGGGCCTTGAGTTTTCTTCTTGGAATAGGATTTTTCTTACCGCTCGAACAAGAAACCGCGCGAATTGTAGCAAGCCGTGTGAGCCGCGGCGAAGGAGTTGGGCCGGTTATTAAATTAGCCGGCCAACTCGGTGGAGCTCTGGCCGTGTTCCTTCTCGTCGCGTCTTTGGTAGGTAGTCGGTGGTTCACCGATGAATTCTTTAACGGTGAAACAACCTTATTCATTGGACTTCTTTTAGTTGTAGCAGGATTGGGAGCCGCACATCTTGTAAAAGGAACTTTGGCGGGGCTTGGAAGGTTCAACGGTTATGCGCGGTACGTCATCGGCGAAGGAGTGGGGAGGCTGCTTCTAGTTTGTGCTGTGCTGTTATTCGCGACAAAAAATGTGGGGGCTTACGGTTTAGCAATAGGATTTGCTCCATTCTTAGGCATTTTCGTCGCAACGATCAAACAAAAGGAAGTTTTTACCCCAGGCCCTGAAGCAAAACTAGGAGATCTTTCTCGAGCGCTCGGATCTTTACTAGTAGCTTCAGTAGCCACAGCACTAGTTCTTAATGCCAGTCCTTTAGCAGTGCAAATTCTCGCCACCGACCAACAAGCAGATGAGTCAGGAAAATTTCTTAATGCTTTGTTGGTGGCTCGAGTCCCGCTCTTCTTCTTCCAAGCTGTACAAGCAGCACTTCTTCCACGATTATCAGGACTCGCGGGTCAAGAAAAATTTGATGAACTTTGGAGAGAGCTAAAACGTCTACTCACTCTTGTTATCGGACTCGGAGTAGCAGCAGTCCTGTTCATGGGTCTAGTCGGACCGCAAATCGTAGTTTTTGCTTTCGGAGAAGAATTCCGTGTATCTCATAGCGATATGGCTTTGTTGGCTTGCTCAAGCGGAGGGTTGATGATCGCATTATCTCTTACTCAGGCTTTGATTGCTTGCAAAGCACAAGGAAGAATGGCCATGGCTTGGGTCGTAGGTGTTGGGGTCTTCCCAGTTACTCTTTCAATCGCAAAAACCCATCTTTTTTTAAGAGTTGAAATCGCTTTAATAGCAACCGTCTTTACTGCATCATTCTTGATGACTGCCTTATTGCTAAAGCACCTTTCCTTAACTCGCTCAACAAAACTAGCTAGAGATTAGACCCTACTTCCATTCACATTCCTAATTATCTAGACTTAGTTCTGGGTGGAACCATTAGTTCACAAATTCAGGTTCTATATGCAAAGTAGAGCGAAAGACGCACCACCAATGGAACAGAGAAAGAGAAGTAAATTTACGCGCCAATCAGCGTTGATACTTGTCTTGGCCTTGTTGTGCACTGTTTTAAATACCAGTCCAGCAAGTGCAGATGCGACTTATGTAGTTGTTTCAGGCGACACACTCTCAGGCATAGCTGAAGATCACAACATTTCTCTCCAGGAGTTACTAGATGCAAACAATCTGGACGTCAATGACATTATCTATATCGGACAAGAATTAACTATCCCCGGAGTTGAGGAATACGTCACTGAATACGGGGACGTAGTTGTAGAAGGACGCGGTTGGGGACACGGTAGAGGCATGGGACAGTACGGCTCTCTCGGCTATGCCATAGATGAAGGGTGGACTAGAGATCAGATTCTTGACCACTTTTATGGAAATACCACCAGTTCAGTTTTGGATCCTCAACAAATGACAGTTCGACTGAGAGAACATGATGGATCCTCAACAAAAATCTATGTTGAAAATGCCATTTTGGTAGTTGGCAATGAAAATGGTGACTGGATAGAACTAGACAACAAAGCAGTAAAAATCACTCTCGACGGGAATTTAGACCGTTACTCCATAGCAGTGGGCTCTAGTTGCGGCAGCGCGTTCACTGACACAGGGATAAACATTGGAAGCCCCATCGTGAGAGTGCGATCTGCTCACTACGCTCCACCAGTTATCGCTAATAGTGCTCAAAACCCACCAGCAGAAAATCTAAACGCGGGCTTCACTTATACTGAAACAAATGGTTCAACCACTGTTGATGAATCAGGAACAAATGACACTTTTACAGTTGTTCTTAACTCACAACCAACATCTCCTGTTGTACTGACAGTGAATTCAAATGACGTAAATGAAGTCACAACTAGTGGCTCGCTTACATTCGACTCTACGAATTGGAATACGCCGCAGACAGTCACTCTCACTGGGGTTGAGGACAATACTGAAGACGGAGTCCAAACCATTTCAGTTGTTCTCTCAGTAGATGACAACAATTCAGATGACGCCTTTGATGCCGTAGCAGATCAATCTGTCTCCGTGTCCGTCACCGAACCTGTGTTGACAGTTTTAAATACTGACGATGCGAATCTTGATGTGACTTTACAGCTATGCGAAGGCTCTAATACCGCTACGTGGTATCGAGGAGAACTTAGAGCAGCCCGTTATGAAGGTAATCAACGCACTGTTAACGCTTTACCACTTGAACAGTATCTTCGATCAGTAGTACCCCGTGAGATGCCAGCTAGTTGGGCTGATGAAGGAGGGGGCGCTGGTGCACAAGCCGTACAAGTCCAAGCAGTTGCTGCGCGTTCGTACTCCCTGGCTGAAAATCGTTACACCTACGCTAAAACCTGCGACACAATTAGTTGCCAAGTTTACGAAGGAAGAGAAAGTAGAAGCGGGAACAGTCAGTGGAGTAATGAAGATAGTCGTTCCGATACAGCAATCACTGCAACAGCTGGGTTAGTTCGAATGTGGGGAGATCAAGTAGCGCGAACAGAATTTTCAGCTTCAACAGGAGGCCATACCATAACGGTTGATTTTCCTGGAGTTCCCGATGACGGTGATGATGTGGCTATTAACCCGGTACATCGATGGACCGAACCGTTAGCTTTAGCTGAGGTTCTAGCCACCTACAACATAAATGATCTATATGAGGCAGTGGTCGTAAGCCGAGATGGCTTCGGTGATGATGGCGGAAGAGTAGAAAACCTTGAATTAAGAACTCGTTCAGGCGAAGTCATTACAGTGAGCGGGTATGACTTTCAATGGGAGTTTGGTCTCAAATCAAAGTGGTACACCATTGAGTACGGACCTCCAAATGCGAGCACAGTTTTCCCAGAAGAACGATACGACGAATACCGAGTCAGCAGTGGGTACACAACAGAAGAATTAGAAGGCCTACAAATGGCAGCAGATTATTTTGAAACCTCATTAGCGGAAATTCAATCTATTGCAGTCGGAATGGTTGCTTTCCTCCTCGCATTAGCCGGAGACGGAAATGCAGTAAATCCAATAGAAACTCCACCCGCAGTAGACGGAGAGAATATAGTCAGATCGGCTTTCTTCGCTTCAGATGGTTCACAAGGAGCCCTAGAAAGTGTTTCCTCAATCTTTCAGATGAATGGGGCTCAAAGTCAGAAATTTAGTTCTTATGTTCTCGTTTTTCTGGTGGCACTTGCCCAAGCGCAATAAAGCTAGACCGTACTTAGAAGTTTGTGTAGTCGAATTTTGTAACGTTCTTTTTGGAAATCGTTTGAACGCTTAACAGCTTCCTCTCGCAATGAATCAGCCCATGATGAGTCAGAAATGAGTTGGTTTGTTTTATTGACAAGATCCTTCAATTCTCTCCAATGGAGACCGTTTACTCCCGATTGAACGATTTCTGAAGGTCCTCCTATTTCAAAAACAACCGGGACCGCTCCTGCAGACATTGCCTCAACTACAGATATCCCAAAATGCTCAAAACGAGAAGGCGAAGTTAGTGCAGATTCGCCATAACCGGTTGCATGCCAATAGATAGCAGCGCGAGAGTAAAGGTTTTCTAATTCATCACCAGAGATATTTACAAGTATGTCAATGGCAGAATCCTTAACTGCTCTCTTTATTTCATCTAAGTGATCTTGGTCTTCTTCAGCACATCCACCAGCGAGGACTAATCTCCAACCGTCCTGAAAATAAGAATCATCTAGACTCTTGAATGCTTCGATTAAATCAAAGTGTTTCTTGGAATGTCTTCCTTTAGGTTCAAAAAATCTTCCAACAGAAAGAATGATTCTTTCTTTCTGGCCGCCAATGGGTGAACGGGAAGGCGGGGGATAAAGTATTTCGCAGTCGCGACCCCAAAGCTTGGAAACCCAGAGCTTTGTGTAGTCAGAAATCGCAAAAAATTTCTCGTAAGAGTTAATCCAACTCAAATCGTTTGTGTTCTGCTGTAGGAGTTGCTCAAAACGTTCCCACTTAGATTCAAGTGACCGAACAACACGCAACATAGGGCTCCATACCCCGGATTTGACTTTCGATCTCAACTTCAAAGGATCACCTGGAAACATCACGATGAAGATTCCAAGTGGAGCCCGATTTATAGCCCTACTAGAAAAAGAATGATTAATAAACCAATCAAAATTTTCGCTAGATTTTGAAGCTTCTAAATCTCCAGAAACTTCTTCAAATTCACAAAGAGAAAGGTCAATGTTCAAATGTCTTTTAAAAGTGTCAACGTCTGGTTTTTCAGGACCTAAGAGAGTGACCGAATATGTCTTACTCAGTTCTTCTGCAAGCGATCCAGCGCTTACTTCGCCTCCACCAAGAGTGGACCAATGATAATTGTAGATGCCAACTTTAATCATGACCGTTCTCTATTCTCGTTAGAAAGAAGATGGTCAAGTGAGTCAAGATAATGTGGCAGATCAGACAGACCCAAATCGACAAGACGGCGGTTCTCTAAAATTGAGTTCGCCGGCCGCTTCGCTACTCGATCCAAATCAGATTGACTTACTGACAATACTTTGCTTGGGTCGGACCCGTAATGTTCAGCGACTTGTTGAGCGAAGTCAAACCAAGAAGTCGATCCCGAATTAGTGACATGAACCACTCCGGTGACTTCAGATTCGATGAGTCTCATAGTTGTATTAACTAAATCAAATGTAAAAGTTGGAGAACCAACTTGGTCGTTAACAAATTTTAATTCATTACCTTCATCAAGCAAGCGAAGAATTTTTACCAAAATATTGTTTCCATCAAGACTCATAACCCAAGAGGTTCTTATAATCAGAGCGTTTGACCCAGCTAGTTGTTCACCAAGAAGTTTTGAATTCCCATAAACAGAGATTGGGTTAGTTGAATCTGTCTCAAGATAACCGTCTTCCTTTTTTCCATCAAAAACATAATCGGTTGATAGCTGCACTAGTGAAGCGCCGCAGGCTTCTGCTTGTTCAGCAAGCAAACCAACCGCATAACCGTTTGTATTTAGCGCTAATTCGGAATCCACTTCACATCTATCAACATCAGTTAAGGCTCCACAGTTGACTATCACGTCAGGCTGGTACTTCTCTATAGCCACCGAAATAGAATCTGGATCCAATATGTCCAGTTCAGAACGACTGCATGCAAACAATTCGTGATCGTGGTTTTGCCGAGAGAACGCTCTCCCAACTTGTCCCTCTCCGCCAGTCACTAAAAGTCTCATAGTTTGCCCTTTAGAGGTTCCCACCATTTTCTGTTGTCGATGTACCAGCGAACAGTTTCTGAGATTCCGTTATCAAAAGATATTCCTTGAGTCCAGCCAAGAGATTCAATTTTTGATGAATCCACCGAATAACGTCGATCATGATTGAGACGATCTTCAACCCAATTAATCATTGATGTATCGTTTCCGGTTAGATCTAAAAGAATTTGAGTAATCTCAAGATTCGTGTATTCGTTTTTTGTTCCAATGTTGTAAATTTCACCGGTTTCTCCCTTGTTGAGGACCAGATCAATCGCTCTACAGTTGTCTTTTACGTGGCACCATTCGCGAATGTTTTCTCCATCTCCATAAATAGGAATAGAGATTCCATCAAGAAGGTTCGTTATAAATAATGGAATTAGTTTTTCGGGAAACTGGAAGGGTCCGTAATTGTTACAAGACCGAGTGATGACCGCTGGTAAACCACGTGAAGAGTAGAAATCTAAGACAATTTGATCGGAGTTGGCTTTTGACGATGCGTAAGGTGATTGCGGATTAAGAGGGTCGGTTTCTTTGAAGGAACCAGTTTCTATTGATCCGTAAACTTCGTCGGTGGAGATGTGTACAAAACGATCTACTCCTAGGTTTAGAGCAACATTACATAGAATTTCGGTGCCTTCACAGTTTGTGCGGAAAAAAATATCTGGAGTTTCCAGCGATCTATCAACATGACTTTCGGCAGCAAAATGTACAACTGCATCGTGCCCTTTCATGGAGTCTTCAACGACGGTTGAATCGCAAATATCTCCATAGACAAATTCAAATCTCGGATTCGTTTTAAACTTGTCTAAATTTGAAAGATTACCGGCGTAGGTAAGAGCATCGAATACAGTTACTTCGTTGTCGCTAGAACTCAATACATGATGGACATAATTAGAGCCGATAAAACCTGCTGCGCCCGTCACAAAAAGTCGCATGACTATCCTTTTGGCATAAGAGAAGGACTAATAGAACTTAGCAGCGGGTTAAGAGAGTCTCGTTCCGAAATAGTTGGTTCCACTAAATCCCAGGGCGCATTAATATCAGGATCGTTCCAAGCTACACCAAGTTCATCTTCCGGATTGTAGTAAGAGTCAACTAGATAAGTAATAGTCATGTCACTTAAAGCGGCAAATCCATGAGCAACTCCAGGAGGTATGTAGATGCCTTGATGGTTGTGTTCACCATTCGGGAGAACACCCAGATAAGCAGATATTAGATTCCCGACAGTCGGAGAACCTTCACGTAGATCGTAGAGGACGACTTGCACAGAGCCCGCGGGCACATACCAATAGTCAGATTGAAATAAGTGGTAGTGAAGCCCAACAAGGCTTCCAGATTTTCGATCTGCCCGATTACTTTGAACCATTTCGCGACCACTCGGAATCCATTCTTTTCTCCAAGTTTCAATGAACATCCCCCGATCATCGGAGAAAATCTCTGGAGTAATAAAAACAACATCTTGGATAATTTCCGATGGAGTGATATCAGTCATTTGATTGTCCTAACTTAGGTCAACTATTGAGTTGTCACCCAACAATAAGGTATTCGAGTCTGCAAAATCTGCGCTCCCGCTTACTTTACTGTTACTCCCTACAAGAGAAGCATTGATTAGACCAGCATTGTCAATGACGCAACCTTCTAACAACACTGAATCTTCAAGTATTGAGTCGGATACCTGAACCCCATCGCCTATTGAGGTAAACGGCCGGATATGACTGTTTGAAATTGTTACGCTTTCACCGATTACAACAGGCCCCTCAATAATAGAATTAGAAATAACAGACTTTTCACCGATTTGAACAGCTCCTGAAATGGAAGTTTGTTCATCAATTGCAACACTTGGCCCTATATTCGCAATGGTTGTGCTTAGGACCAGACGGTTGCACTCGAGTAATGGATCTTTTTTCCCAGTGTCTATCCACCAGCCATCAAGTATGTTGTGGTCCACCACGCGCTCGTTATCAATCAGCCATTGAATCGCATCAGTGATCTCTAATTCTCCTCTCTGAGAAGGAGTGATTGAAAGTACTGCTTCATGAATCGCATCGGTAAAGAAGTAGACGCCAACAAGAGCTAGGTCGGAAGGAGGTTCCAGCGGTTTCTCAATCAGTTGAGTTACCCGTCCCTCGTCGTTTATAACTCCAACGCCAAAAAAACTTGGGTTTTCAACTTTCTTGAGCAGAACTCGACAAGACAATGAATGGTCATTTCGATCGTTTATGAATTGGTGAACCATATTTGAAAGTTCCAACTCAAGCATATTGTCACCAAGAAACATAACGAAGTCATCGTTTCCTAAGAACTCTTTCGCAACTAAAACACAGTGAGCTAATCCAAGAGGTGCTTCTTGTGGGATCCAAGATATATCTACACCCCATTTAGAACCATCACCAACGGCTGTTCGAATTTCATCTCCGGTTTCTCCAATGATGATCCCTACTTCAGTTATCCCTGCAGTTGCTAACTGCTCTATGCAGTAAAAAAGGATGGGCTTGTTAGCTATGGGCACAAGTTGTTTTGCTCTTGTGTTTGTAAGAGGACGTAAACGTACGCCTTTCCCGCCACTGAGAATTAGCCCCTTCATACTTTCAGGCTACCGCTTGGAAACTACTGCTTCTCATTTAATCAATCGGCCGAAAGACCGAGAATCAGGCAAAGTCGCTACCGTTAAGGGGGTAATGTTTATCTGCTTTTTTGCATTTAAATGTTTCTTTTCATTATTTAGTACAAAATAGACAGAACTACCAGAGTGAAATAAATGGATTCATTAATTCCTAAAATAAAGTCTGTAATTAGAAAATTGACAGGTGCTGCTCAATTAGAACAACGTATGAATGTTCATTTAGGCGAAATCTCAGAAAACGTAAGAGACTTATCTCACAAAATTGAGGCTTTGGAAGACAGAGCAGAAAGCATAGAAGAAAAAGTAGGTGTTGCTTTCTCCCGCCTATCTTCATTACAACGCGGATTGGTTTCGGAATCAAAGTCGTTACCGCATCAAGAAGAACAACCGATTGAGGAAGGCCTAACATCGGTTCCTTCACTTGATCGCCTTGCAGCGGAGACAGTGTATGCGGCTATTGAAGACAAGTTGAGAGGATCTTCGAAAGAGATTAGAGATAAACAATCTTCATATATAAAGCTCTTAGCAGAAGTTCCACCGGGTAAAGATGTTGTTGACCTTGGATGCGGAAGAGGAGAGTTTCTTGATCTTCTTTCTGAATCAGGCATAAATTCTTTAGGCATAGATTCAAGCGCAATTTCGATAGCAGAGTGTAAAGAAAAAGGCTTTGAGGCTAAACAAATGGATCTGCTTGACTATCTAATCTCCTGCGACGACGCTTCGTTGAGGGCAGTGGTTTCGTTCCAAGTTCTTGAACATCTATCTTTCCCTGTTTTGCTTCAAGTTTTCTCAGAAGCCTTCAGAGCGCTTATTCCAGGAGGGCTTTTTCTCGGAGAAACCCCAAATGGTGCAAACCTTGCCGTAGGAGGATCTACTTTTTGGTTAGATCACACCCATGTACGCCCTTTGCACCCAGAATTGCTTCAACACCTAGCTGAGTTTTATGGATTTTCCGATGTGCACGTAGAACTTGTGTCACAACCGGAAGTCCCGTGGAAATTAGAGTCCGATGCAAACAAGGAAAATACGCCTCAAGCAGAGGCAATATTAGGCCTTCAAGAGTACGTGCTGAGTGGGCAAGACGCTCTTCTTGTGGCTTATCGACCAGTTGACCTTTGAAGTCTTTGTTCCTCAAAAGATTTTATGACTTCTTTTAATAATTTTTCATAACGAAAAATTACGTGTTCCCACTGGTAGTTCTCTTCAACGTAAGACCGACCGTTTGTTCCCAGCTCGTCAATGATTTCCTGATTCTCTAATAAAAGATCTACAGCAGCTTCAAATTCTGCGAACCCTTCGTATTTCAACGCCCCTCCAGAACGATCAGCATGTCCTGATAGAACCTCACAGCGTCCTTGTACAAGAGCTGCGCAGCGAAGAGCCCAAGCCTCAGTTAAGGCCATAGAAAAACTTTCAAAATAAGAAGGCTGGAGGAAAATAGTGCAGGCATCTATGGCATCCAGTTTCTCTTGTTCAGCAACAAAGCCAGTGCTTATAACATCTGGATGATCTGGAAGATGCATTACAGAATCTCCGACAACAACAAATTTCAAATTAGAAGGATTCCTTTTTTTGTAAGCGGCGAAGTATTCAAAGGCTTCTAACGAACCTTTTCCAGGATCAATCCGTCCTACATACAAAAGAAAGGGGTCATTTCCGAGATTGTGGCGTTCTCGAAAACGATGTCCAACTCCATGAAGGTCTAGATCAGTTCCTACTCCAACGATGTCTTCCACCGGACGATGCCCGAATCTTGTATTGACTAGGTTGGCTTCTTCTTTAGATAAGAATGCAAATCCATCGGGGAGTCTGAAAAGTTGATCAAAGAGCGGTACCGATATGTGAGGTTCAACGTGAGCAGTCGGCTGGAAAAGTGTTGGGATTTTTCCAGCAACGGCTTGAAGTCCACGAATAGTTGGGTAATAGAGATAGGTAAAGAAAATCATCGCATCAAATTTGGTGACCTGGCTTTCAAGCCAAGTTGCCATTTCTATAGTTCTAGGACCCATTTCATCAACCCAAAGTTCCTGGGTTGCTAGAGGCGTGGGATAGCTTTCCCAAACTACGGATGCATCAACACTGGTAAATCTTTTGGCATCACGAGGACGATCCACAGGGAATCTTTTAACAGCGACATTATTTATAGTCTCATATCCTGGTTCAAATTCATTTGCCCAATCGGTATAACTTTTAGCGCAACTAGTAGCGACTGTAACCTGATGACCATTTCTGGCCAGATGTTCACAAAAGAGTCGACAGCATTGCTCGGAGCCGCCAGCAATATCTTCTCCATAACGTTGAACAACAAAAAGCAAGCGCATCAGATCACCTGTTCAAGAAGGTCTAAGAATTTTTGGTTATTGACAGAAGAGTCATAGCGGATCGTTTTTTCTTTTCCGCGCTTAATTAGGTCTTCGCGTAAATGAGGGTTATCCAGAATTTCGTTTACTGCTTCAGAGAAAAGCTCAGGACCGGCATTTTCTGGTAGCAGCACCCCGGCTTCCCCGACAGTTTCAGATAAGGCAGAAGTCTCTCGAGCTATAACTGGAACTCCAAAAGACATTGCTTCCACTACAGGGATGCAAAGCCCTTCATGGACGCTTGCAGTAACAAAAGCTGTAGCACGTCTATATACAGTCGCCAATTCATCATCTTGTATTTGACCAAGGAAAAGACAATTTGGAACTCCAAGTCGTCTAGCTTGTTCAAGCGCTGCAGCTTGCACAGAGGAAATGGTAATAGGCCCAACTAGAGCAAGAGAAGTCTGACGACCCAAATGAACTGAAAGTAGGTACTGCATCTGGATAAGGGTTTCAATTTTCTTATGAGGAACAGATTGTCCGACAAATAAGAGCAAAGGTCCAACGGCTTCTCTGTTAAGGCGGTACTCCATTGCAGCATTTGAGTTCAGACGATGAAGCCGGTTGATTTCAATTCCAAGCGGCAAGACTTGAATGTTTTTGTAACCAAGATCAGACAAACAGTGAGCGTTGTATTGGGAGTCGGAAACAGTCAAAACCACCTTTTCCTGTAAAGACTCCAAATCCTCCCAGCCTTGCCTTAGATCTTTGGTTCGACTTTTATCAAAATTTTCAAATGAATCTGCCGGAGCGATGTTATGAAAAATCAAGATTACCGGATCCGAGCAAGCCTGTAGAAAATCATGAACTGCCTGGTTCCCTCCGCTCGCGTGGAAGATGATTATTCGCTTTGAACTCGTGGATCGAGCAAGTTTTTGAAGTAAATGTACATCCTTAACTCCAGGAGCTGGATGTTGAGCATAGATTTCACTAGAACCAAGTCTGCGGAGATGCGAACGCAGCGAACGTGCCATATTTGTTATGGCATCAGTTCGTCCTGCTCCGACTAAGACCTGATGTATTTCCGTCACTTTGAACGATGAGTATCTAACTCAGCTTCTATCAAACTAAGGCGATCTAACGCTGCAGAGAGACGTTTGTCAAGATCGCTTCGAGTGCTAAGTATCTCGGTTTGTGCGGTTCCATCTCCATGCTGCATCTCTTCAATAACTTCAATAAGCATGTCTAATGCTTGGTTGAGGGTATTGGAATGTTGTTGAACTTGATTAAGGATCCCACTGGTTTGGCGGACAGTGACTTTAGCGATAAGGCGATGAATGAAACGCTTAAAAGGATTAGGTGACCATGTTTCAATCGTTGCAGCATTAAAAATAGTTGAGGATTTAAGACGTCTCATTAGAGATTGGAGGTCGTCTTCATCAGATAAAAAATTAAAACCTCTTAGTATCTCTTGATAGTGACGGTCTAACTGATCTTCTAAACCAGGAGGGTAATCACCAGCTTCTCGCCTTTCAGCCACTCTTTGTTTTATTGTGGAAAGGTAATCTTGGGAAACAGAGTTCATGTAAGAAGCCTACCTTTGTTAGCCGACCTGACTATTCTTTCTTTAGAACTACGGATAAATACCTGAGAGGTAAATGTGTACCTAGATCAAAAAATTGCAGTTGCTGTCCCTTCTTATAAAGAAGAGAAGCAGATCAAGCGAGTCATCGAAACCATGCCAGATTTTGTAGACCTTATTGTCGTAGTTGATGACGCGAGCCCTGAGCCCGATCAAACATGCGCAATCGTCAAAGAAATGATGAAGGAAGATTCTCGGATTCTTTTAGTGGCTCGTGAAGAAAATGGGGGAGTTGGCACAGCAATAGAAGATGGTTATAAGAAGTCATTAGAACATGGTGCAGACATTGTGGCAGTCATGGCAGGAGATGGTCAGATGGACCCTGATGAGTTACATCGCATCATAGAACCAGTTGCCAGAGGCAAAACAGATTTAGCCAAAGGTAATCGCTACAACCTTCAAAGCGACTGGTCAGTAATACCTAGAGTCAGACTTATAGGAAGCATCATTCTTTCATTCATGACACGACTAGCAACAGGGTATTGGACTATTGGAGACCCGCAGAACGGTTACAACGCAGCATCTTCAAAACTCGTCGAACAGTTTGTTAGAAATGGTCTTTATCCACGTTACGGAGTTCCAAATGACCTGCTAATCACATGTGCTGTTTATGGAGCGCGGGTTCAAGATGTTTCTATGGAGCCAGTTTATGATGTCGGAGAAGAATCTAAATTAAGACCAAGTCGTGTCGCATTCCCAATCTTTCTTCTGCTTCTACGTGGATTTTGGAAACGCATGTACTATCGACATTTCTTAATTGAGACTACTCCAGTGCCTTTGGCGTACTTAACTGGACTTTTGAGTTTCTTGTCTGGCCTTTGTTGGTCGCTGATTCTCCTGACACGATCAATACAGGTAGCAGTTACGACGCCAGAAGTAGTAGCAGCAACTCTGTTATTTATGGGAGGAGCGATAGTCACGCTTCTAGCTGTTGTCCTCGATGTGCTTTTTTCCAGCCGTATGATCGTTGTAAATGACGGCGAATCTGATCTTTAAATGATGCTAAAGCATCACACTTATCTTCTGATTATCTTAATTTCGCTTTTACAGAAAGGTCTGCTACACCAGCGCCTTTCGATGGATTAGTTAGAGTAAAGCGTTTTGCACCATTTACTTGGGTGTAAAGAGTGGAACCATCTAAAGAGTGAGCGCCCACATCAATTTCATACATTCCTTCAAGCAAAGGAAAATTCTCAAAGTCAAAGGTCAAGTCAATCTCAGAACCAATTCCTCCAAGGTTGACTCCAAGCAGGCTGGTGTTTGAAGAGTGAATTAAATCTCCACTAATTGTTTTGATCGCGTAGGCAATAACTAAACCATCTACAGGATTTTTTAAGGTTGCGATTATGTTTAAAGAAACTGGTTCTTGAGATTGGACTGTGCTGATTGGGCGGGCTTTTGATTCAAGAGCAACAGAAACAATATTTACTTCTTCAGTCGGTGAACTTGAATCCGGTTCGGCTATATCTTGTTGCGCGTGGAGGTTCTTTCGGTAGTCAATTGCTGCTTCACGAGGGTTGCCATGAGAAATAATTCGCCCGTGATCTAAGACAACCAATTCATCACAAATTGAAGCGGCTAAATCGACATCGTGAGTTACAAAAAGCATGGTCACACCCGCCTCACTAAATCGCCTTATTTGGTCTAAGCATTTAAGCTGAAAGGCTTCATCGCCAACTGCTAAAACTTCGTCTATCAATAAGACTTCTGGTTCAACATTTGCGGCCAGGGCAAATCCAAGACGGGCGAACATCCCCGAGGAGTAATGTTTCATTTGGGTATCAACGAAATCTTCTAACTCTGCGAATTCAACAATGTCATTGAAACGAGCTGCTACTTCTTGCTTTGTCAATCCAAGAATTGAGCCGGCTAAATAAAGATTCTCTCGCCCAGTTAGCTCAGGATGGAAACCTGCACCGAGTTCCAGTAAAGCGGCCATACGTCCTCTTACAGAAATTTCACCAGCGGTGGGGGTCAAAGTCCCAGCAACACATTTTAGTAAAGTTGATTTCCCTGAACCATTGTGACCAAGAATTCCAGTCATGGAACCTTCGGAAACATCAAAAGAAATATTGTGAATAGCATCAAACTCAGAAAAGGGGATCCTGCCTAAATGAAGAGCCCGTTCTTTTATTGTTCTGAATTGTTCTTTATAAACTCGAAAAGTCTTGGTGACTTCATGAATGGAAATGGCTTTAGAACTCATAGTTAAAGCTTGTCCGCGAGTTGAGAGTCAAGTCGTCGAAATAGTCGCAACGACCCCGCAAGAAGAAGTAAACCGACGAAAAGAACTAAGGCAAGGTTCTGCAAGTATTGCCATAATGAGACGTCAGGCAGGTAGCCCTCTGGCGGGTTGTGTAGGGCTTTCTGAAATGAGAGTACAACCGGAGTAATAGGATTGAGCATGGCTATCCAATCGGAATTACCTAATCTGTCTGCCACCAAATTGTAGTTGTAAACAATAGGGGTCAACCAGAACCAAGCCAGCAAAGAAATCTCTAGGAAATGTTGAACATCTCGGTAGTGGACGTTGAGAGCAGACAAAGTTATTGCTCCTGCTGATGCCAGAACAACAACTGTTAGTAGAGCCAATGGGAGAAGAGAAACAGCAGCCCAGTTAGGCTCATGTTGAAAAGTCACTAGAGCCAAAATCAAAACACTTGCTTGAAGAAAAAAATGAATGGCGGAAGCCCCGACGCTAGCTAAGGGAAGAACTTCACGAGGGAACCAGATTTTTTTCACTATTGAAGCGTTTCCTATGATTGCACCTGTTCCGCTATTAAGGCTTGAAGAAAAAAAGTTCCAGATCAGCAGTCCTGATAAAAGGAAAATAGCAAACATCGGAATCTGTGTACGCAAAATTTCTTGAAAGACGAGAGAGAAAACGACTAGATAGAGAAGAGGATTCAATAGCGACCAAATGAAACCTAAGACACTGTTTTTATAACGAAGCTGGAGTTCAGTTTTAGTTAAGTTAAATAACAATTCACGGTAAGAAAAAATTTTCCTTATACTTCCGCTGCTTCCTGCTGTGTAGGCGCGGTTGGGAGTTTCTTGTTTTTCAGTCATTCATCTCACTCTTATCAAAGCCTATCAGGGAGCCTATTTAAGGTTGAGTCAGTACTGCCGTCAAGATTCAAAGAAAACTACTGCTATAGAATGGTTTTCGTGACAAAAGAATCTTTAATTTCTTTCATAAATAAGATTTCAACCTCAGGTTAAGAAAATGACAACGGTGCATCATCTAACCCCTACGTTTCATGCTCATGATGCTTTGGGTCAACATACGAAAGAGTTGCATCATCTAGTTGAAAAACTTGGCTTTCGTTCTTGTATCTGGTCGCCAGAAAAAAAACGGTCTACACCAGCACGAAATGCGAAACGGTTTAGAGCAAAAAATTCTGATGATGTGCTCATTTATCAAGCAGCAACAGGCTCCTCTTTAGTAGATAAAATTATTCAGAGCGATGCAAGACTTGTAGTGAATTACCACAATATTACTCCCGCTAGATATTTTGATCAGTGGTCGTCAGAATTGGCTTTAGAACTGCGGGAAGGTCGCCAGCAACTTGCTCAGCTAGTAGATCGGACATCTTTAGCCATCGCTGATTCTGAATATAATGCTGCAGAGTTAAGGTCATTGGGTTTCTCCAATATAGAAGTGATACCCGTCTTATTTAAGCTTGGAGAACGAACCAAGAAAGAAGAAAGATTAGAAACGGTACAAAATGGATCTCAATGGCTATTTGTCGGGCGGTTAGTTCCAAATAAAGCACAACATGATTTGATCGCGGCTTTTGCAATTTATCGTGAGTTTTATGACCCACAAGCAAAACTTGTTCTTCTTGGAGTTGGATTGGCGTCGTATGAGAAAGCAATTAAAGATTTGATTTACGAACTTAATCTTCAGGGATCTATCAAAATGGTTGGGGCGGTGACAGATCAAGCAAAAAGGGATTATTTTTCTTCCAGTGATATCTATGTTTCCCTTTCAGAACATGAGGGGTTCGGGATTCCTTTAATAGAAGCGATGCACTATGGGGTTCCTGTTGTTGCTTATGATGCAGCCGCGGTTAAAGAGACATTAAATGGAGAAGGTTTACTGCTTGACTCCAAAACTCCCACCGAAGTAGCAGCAGTAGTTAATGAGATTCTTCAAGATTCAAACATGTTTAGCAATCTTGTATCAGGAGGCCATCGTCGCTCTGAAGAAATTTCATTTCAAGCGAATTTAGAAACTTACAGAACTTCTCTGCTGTCACTAATTAGCAATTAAAATCTAATTATTCGATTATGGCGATGACGTCGCCATTACCAACTGAGTCTCCAGTTGCTACACGAACCTCTTTTACCTGTCCTGCTTTTTCAGCAAGAATATTGTTTTCCATTTTCATGGCTTCTAGCACGCAAATAGGGTCACCGGCTTCAACGGAATCTCCTACTTCCACAAGAACTTTAATGATCGTTCCTTGCATAGGAACTCTTACCTCATTGGTTCCTGAGCCGCTAAGTGTTCTCTTCTCTTGAGAGCGACGTTTGGTATTTCTAGAAGTAGTAGAGACTTCGGGAACCCACATGGCGACGTCAAAACGTTTCCCATTTACTTCGACGGTTGTTTCTTTCTTGGTTGTTGATGAAGCCTCATTCTGTGGCAAAACTTTCTTCTCATCTTCCAACTCTGAAAGGTCAAGAGATTCTTCAACCCACTTAGTTGAGTGAGAACAGGATTGAAAATCTTCGTGTTTGAGAATTGCTATATCTGCAGGAATTGTTGTCGCAACTCCACTTATCTCCAGTTCATCTAAAGTCCTTAGGGCCCGGTTAATTGCTGTCGCTCTGTCTTTCCCCCATACGACTAACTTTGCTATCAAGTTGTCATAAAACTGACTAATTTCGTCTCCAGATTCGTAACCGGAGTCAAATCGGACGCCGAAACCATCTGGAGCGTGAAGCTCAGTGATGATGCCCGGAGATGGAAGAAACTTTCCTCCCGCAGGATTCTCGGCATTGATTCGCACTTCAATAGCGTGTCCCCGTATTTCTACCTCTTCTTGAGAGAGAGTTAGGGGTTGACCATAAGCTATTTTGAGTTGTTCTTCGACAAGGTCTATTCCTGTTACAAGTTCTGTTACTGGATGCTCAACTTGTAATCGGGTATTCATTTCTAAGTAGTAGAACTCTTCCTCTTCGTAGAGAAATTCGACGGTGCCAGCATTTGTGTAGTTGCAGCCTTTTGCGACCTTAACTGCTGCTTCGCCCATGGCTTGCCTTATTTCATCTGGTAGGTCTGGGGCAGGTGCTTCTTCAATTAGTTTTTGGTGTCTTCGTTGCGCAGAACAGTCGCGATCACCTAGATATATGACATTTCCGTGGCTGTCAGCCAGAATCTGAATTTCAACATGTCGGGGAGCTGTAAGGTACCGCTCCATATAGATTTCTTCTCTTCCGAAATAGGCGAGCGCTTCTCTCTGAGCAGAGTCAATGGCAGCCTCAACTTCGTCTGCTTCATGCACAACTTTCATTCCACGTCCGCCCCCGCCGTAAGCGGCTTTTATCGCTACTGGATATCCATGTTCTTCTGCAAACTCATGAACCTGCTTAGGTGAAGTGATTAGTTCAGTAGTGCCTGGGACTCCTAGAACTCCCACATTTTCAGCCGCTTGACGGGCACTTATTTTGTCTCCCATTATTTCTATAGATTCAGGAGGAGGACCAATAAACTTGATTCCTCTTTCTTCGATTTGACGAGCGAAGTCAGCATTCTCTGAAAAAAATCCATATCCAGGATGTACAGCTTCTGCTCCACACTCTTCAATTATTTTCAGAATCGCTTCTGTGTTTAAATAAGTCTCTGCCGCAGATTGTCCCGATAAGGCGTATGCTTCGTCTGCAAGCCGAGTATGGAGAGCATTACGGTCTAAATCTGAGTAAATAGCAACCGAAGTAATTCCAAGTTCTTGACATGCTCTAATGACCCGAACTGCAATTTCGCCTCGATTTGCGATTAAAACTTTTGAAAACACCCTCTTATGGTTACATAAATGAACGACAACTCAAACCATCAAACATGGAAAGAATTGAAATTAGTTAGTAAAAGCCTAATTAATACACGATTTAAAGACATTTATTATGTCTCACAAACAGGATCTACTAACTCAGATTTGCTTTTCCAGGCGAATCAAGGAGCGAAAGAAGGACTGGTCCTAGTTGCTGGACATCAAAATACTGGGAGAGGTCGCTTAGATCGGCTCTGGGAAGCACCACCTCAAACCAATCTGTTATTTTCTGCACTTATCCAACCAAAAATTTTGCCGCAAAGTCTTCAGTTGGTTACACCTGCTCTTGCGCTGAGCCTCGTTAATGTACTTGCCGGACACAACATAAAAGGTGAAATCAAATGGCCTAATGACGTTTGGCTAAGTGGAAAATATCGGGGGAAAATAGCTGGGATCTTAGCCGAGTTGGTGAAAGTAGCCGATCTCTCTCAGACAGTTGTTGTCGGTATGGGATGCAACGTGGCTTGGCCAACTTCAAAAGACGAACTTCCTTTTCAAGCCACATCGTTAAAAGAGGCCGGATTAGTTATAGATCCTGAGGTTCTATTAACTGCGGTTCTTCTAGAATTTGAAAGTCAAATCAAAAGATTAGAAAGTCTAAATGGATCCGAATTGTTACGACAGGATTTGTTAGAAAAATCGGCAACCATAGGAAAGAAAGTTTTAGTCCAGCAGCATTCCGGCAATATAGAAGGTCAAGCTCTGGATCTAGACGTGTCTGGAGCACTCATTGTTCATGATGGGATCAAAGAACAATCTGTTTTTGTTGGTGACGTCGTGCATTTACACGAACTTTAGATTACGGGTCGGGCTGGGAAGACTTGAGTCTGCTAAAAGCCTGAGCGACTTTTTCGGTTACTGGTCCGGGTACAAGAGGAACTGTAAGGTCGTCAAATCTAGAAACTGGACTCAAGTCCCGAGTAGATGAGGTAATGAAGGCCTCGCTGCAATTGTTGAGTTCGCTTGGTGAAATATTGCGCTCGGTTACTTCAGCGATTTCCAAAACAAGTTCTCTCGTTATTCCTGCTAGACACCCAGAAGAAATTGGTGGGGTAGCTAACTCTTCATCAATAACAAGAAAAATATTGGTTCCAGTCCCTTCACACAAAACTCCTGTCGTATTTAAGAACAAGGCTTCATCACAGTCATGACGGTGCGCTGTCTCTAAAGCTAAAACGTTTTCTGCATAAGAAGTAGTCTTCAGCCCTGTGAGAGCCCCTCGTTCATTTCGAGGCCACGGAACAATATGGAGAGATTCAGATGTAGGCCAAATTTTTCTCTCTTGGGTTGAGACTATAAGAGTTCCCGGGCTGTTTCCGCGTGCTGACCCAAGAGTGCCTAACCCGCTAGACCAAGTGATGCGAATTACGCCAGCTTCTGAATCAGTCCTTAACACAGTATCTATTGCTTCCTTGATCCGATCTTCATCAGGAGGAGTTAACCCAAGCCCTTCAGATGATTTCTTTAGCCGTTTCAAGTGTCGCGTGAGAGCAAAGGGTTGGCCGTTAAAGACTTGAAGAGTTTCAAAAACTCCATCTCCGACTATTACGGAGTGATCGTTAGGGAGTATCACGCCATTGCCGGGCTCGACTAAAGAGCCGTTTACCCAAGAGACTCCGGAAATATCCATAGTTAGTAGCGTAGACGCGACACCGGGTAAGGAATGGTCACTGATACCATTTCTTTGTGGCCTCTCTAGAATCCAAGAAATTTCGGCGAACTTGGCCGCAAAGGACTCTTATAGTCTTCAGCCTTTCATTTGTCGCTGCTTTGATATTCGTATCAGCCAGGCTAAATAAGTTTGATGAAGCGGTAGGAAGCATCGTACGCATAGAGGTTCCCTCAGGAGTCTTAGCAGATATTCCAACTGAAGACTTCGAGATTCAAGAAGATTCCGACACCCCATTTGCGGTCACGAATCCAATGTTTTCTCGCAATTTCCTTATTATTGGGACCGACAGCGCCATTGGGTTAGATCCTTCTGACCCGGCTTCTCATCGAGATCATCCAGAAGGATATGCCTTAGCGGATGTAATCATGCTTGTGAGAGTTGACCCGGTAAATAACGTAATCAACATGATGTCAATTCCTCGAGATTTGTATCTTCCCATTTACAGCGAAGGCGATTACATCCGTGAAGAGAAACTAGCTTCAGCCATGCTGGTTGGAGGTCTTGAAAAAGGAGCCCCAACACTTGTAGAGACCATCAGCGTCAACTTTGACGTTCCTATTCACAATTTTGTAGTGATGGACTTCTTAGGGTTTGAGCAACTCATTGATTTGATTGGCGGAGTTTCAATGTGGTTTGAGTATCCGATACGAGATCTCTCCTCAAAATTATCAGTGAACAATTCCGGATGTAGCGAGTTTGATGGACGAACTTCGTTAGCTTATGTCAGAAGCCGAAAACTAGAGGCACTTGTCGACGGCTGGTGGCGCCGAGTTGGAGTGTCAAATGACATGGAACGAAATCAACGCCAGCAAGAATTCATGATAAGAGTACTTGAAGAGTTAGTCGCTCAAGGCATATCAAGTCTGTTAACTGATGATGAATTACTTGAAGCAGCAGTTGAAATGGTCGTATTTGATGAACGTTTGACTTTGGGAGAACTAATAGACCTCGGTCAAACTTTCGCTAGCGTTAGTGCTGATCAGGTCATACGACACCTCCTACCCGTTGTAGATGCACAAGTTGGTGAACTTTTTGTGCTCCAAAAAGGTGAAGGATGGCAGTCCGCATTTGATGTATTTCGCGGCTCCTACACTCTGGCGCAAAATGTTCCCATTCTGCTGGTTAATGCAAGAGAAGATGATCTTGCTTCAACTGTTGAAGACTATTTGACCTATGGCGGATTCACAGTCCAGACGGTGCAAAGCGAATTGCAAAATGAAACTGTGATTCGGTCATCTCCAGAACAGTTTGAAGATTCAGTATTTGTAGGTCGAATCGTTACCCCTGTTCCTAAGTTTGAATTTGTTTCTGGGTTTTCAGGTCCGGTGGAGTTAGTCCTAGGCGCGGACTTCTTAGGTTTTAATTGGCCTCCTGTATCTATTGAAGAGATCGAAGTGATAGCGGAGACCTATCTAAATGCAGAAGCTGACGAAGGAGCTATCCCAACTTTTGGGTCAACAGGTGAATTTGTGATGAGCCCAAGAAGGTTGCAGTTCTCAGCGTCTGTTGAAGGAGTAAATGGAATTCCCCCAGAGGGAACCGTTTGCGATTAAAGCCTCTGTCTCCATGGTGGTAGAAATCGAGGCTGATCTGATAAGGAAAAATTTGTGCTTTCTAAGGTCAGATTTGGAGAATAGGCAGGATCATCATCTAAAAAATCTTTCCAGAGGTTGACAAATAATTCAGATTCTCTTGCCAGACGATCTCTTTGTCTTGGATGCTCGTCGTAACCACGACTCAAAGATTCATGATGAAGCAATTCAGCAAATGGGGTCCATATGACTTGGTAACCGGACGTTCTTGCCTTTAAACAGTAATCCACATCGTTATAGGCCACTGCTAGTTGCTGATTTAGGCCACCAAGTTCATCCCACAATTCTCTTGAGGTCATCAGACACGCTCCGGTGACTGCGGCAACCTGATGCGCTACAGCCAATCTATTTCGGTAACCGAAGCTACCTGAAGGGAAATATTTATGAGCATGGCCATAAAGACTTCCTAAGTTGGGGCTTAACCCTGCATGTTGAATACTTTTATCTGGATAACGAAGTAAAGCTCCAACCACTCCTACATTTTCTCGACTGACTTGAGAAACCAATTCTTGGATCCAGTCACTATTAATTACTTCAATATCGTTATTTAGTAAACATAAGAGGTCTCCAGTAGATGACTCTGCTGCGATGTTATTCATTAACGAGAAATTGAAGTTTCCTTCAAATTCTAAGATTTTGGTGTCATCTCTCTTGTCTATTTTTTCTAACAACTCAAGCGCACCCTTTTCGTTGCTTTGATGGTCAATGACAATGACCTCAAAATTTGAGTAGTTGGTTGATTCATAGATCCCATATAAACAACGCTCAAGAAGATCTGATTGATCCTTACTCGGAATAAGAATAGATACCTTTGGTTCTTGATCTGCAGTAGGCCAATGAATTCGCCGAGTTCGGGGGCAAAGTCCCTGCGATATGAAGATTCTTTCATCAACTTCGCGAAGATATTCTGTGATTGTTGTATCCAGCAGAACTTGTTCAGATTGCTCAGTAGTAGTGCTTAGTACAAGAGGAAGGCGGCTTATAGCCTCTTCGCCTAGACAGCCATAGGCGGTTAAAGCAATTTCAGTCAAATTCTTTGATTTAGAGAGGTCTTTACCAGTTTTCATTATTCTAGAAATAACGGAATTATGAATTGCCAGTAGAGGCCCGACTCCTTCTCCGCCAAGAATGAGATCTAAATTCCAAGGCGGATTAGCTCTTATCTTGGTGAAGAGATCTCCACTTTTCTCAGCAGAATCAGGAATAATCATTAAACATTCAGGGTGTAATTCTGCGTGGAAGGCAAGGGAAAAAGTTGCCGCTTCGTGTACCTCAATATCATCATCAACGAAAACAAGCCATTCTCCAACGTGATTATCCAACGATGGATCAAAGTCTTCTAAAGTTAACGCCTCTGATACAGAGAGCAGTTGCTGGTTAAGAGCCGTAATCACCTTTTCGTTTTTAGACCCCCCTGAGTTGATTAGAACAAATGAAAATGATGGAAATTGATGGCGGGCTATTGAGTCATCAATAAACAAAAGGTCATCAGGATTCAAGGACATGAATCTTTCCATCCATGCCTGAGGAGTGATTGTTCCGGCTTCAACATTTGAGGCCAGAGGAGCTTGGTTATATCTTTGAACTAAACGGTTTCGGAAACTTTTGAAATCTCTGGCTCTAATTATTTGTAGAACTGTCCTCAAATTTCTCCGGCGAACACCTAAGCGCAAAAAGTCAAGTATGACTGATGTCGCTACTCTCTTGAAAAGTTTCAAAGGAGAAGAACGACGAACAACGATTTGCACTGAAGTCAGGTTCAATCCGGCGACCTCTATTTGGTTTTCTCCTGGAGAAAAGTTAAAGATTTGATCAAAATGCCCTCTGCGTGTTCTTCTAAACCGATAACGCTCTCCTTGTTCGTTGACAACGGAGGTTCCCGATAAATGTTGATCTTTGTCGCTTATTTCCACAGAGACTCTATTCCAGCCTTTGAGATGGCTAGGTGCAGCAATTTGAAAGACATCTAACGGAACCGATGAAACTAGTTTGATTACATGCTTTCCTCGATTGAGTTGAGCCCATTCAAAGTTCTCCATAGAAGGAGGGTACCTGCCAAAGTTCGTCCCTTTCGCCCGCGGGAACTGTGAGTCGGTATACCGTGGTACATGATGAATTGTTTCAAGGTGCGGGGCATCAAGTAAATTATGAATTTTCAGCCTCATTTAGCAGTTAACTTATTGTCAATTGTTCCCGGGCGTATAGGTGGCGCAGAAGAATATGCGGTAAGGACACTTCTTGCTTTTGCAGAGCACGGACCATCTGATATTCGTCCTACTCTTTACACCGTTAATTCTTTTGAGCAAGCACATCCGGAATTGGCGAACCATTTTGAAGTTGTCTCTTGCCCGATAGATGGAACGGTTCGTTCTCGAAGAGTGTTGGCAGAGTCAACTTGGCTAATGAACAAAACTAAATCAGCGCTTGCAGTGCATCATTTAGGGGGGCGACTACCTGTTAGGACTAATAAACCATCATGTGTGACTATTCACGATTTGCAGCCATTGGATTATCCTGCAAACTTTTCCCCAATTAAAGCTGCTTATTTGTCTTGGGCTATTCCTAGGTCAATTCGCCGAGCGGATGTAGTGGTAGCGGTTAGCGATCACGTAGCAGAACGCATACGAACAGGGTTCCCAATAGACCCCGAAAAAGTACTGACGGTTTCTTCTGGAGTTCAAGAGATAGCGAAACAACCTGCTAAACCAAACACAACTCCAGTGATTCTTTACCCAGCGGCAACCTACCCTCATAAGAACCATTTAGTGCTTATAAGAGCGTTTGAAGAGATTGCGGATCGCCACTCAGATGTTCAACTGATCTTGACCGGAGTCGCTGGGCGAGCAGAATCAGAGGTTGCAAGAGCTATTGAAGAGTCTCGACATGTAGACCGTATTGAACGGACTGGACGAGTCTCTTCTGCAATGATGAAAAAGATAGTTGAGACAGCAACTGTTTTGGCCTTTCCTTCAAGTTATGAAGGATTTGGACTACCAGTTCTTGAGGCCATGGCGGCAGGAGTACCTGTCGTGGTTAGTTCGGGTACACCGGCAGCAGAAATTATTAATCAGCCGAATCTGACTGTTTCCCCCGAAGATGTTCAAGGATGGGTATCTGCACTCGAACGGGTAATTCTTGATGAGCAGCAAAGAAATGAAGCTGCATCACACGGGTTAATCAGAGCAGAAAAATATAGGTGGGAAAATTCAGCTGAACAACTAGAAAGAGCTTGGCGTCAACTTTTATCAAGAAAAAATAAGTAAATGCGAGTTCTAGTCATTTCGCCGCATTTAGAACCTGACAGCGCTCCAACGGGTGTCATTATTTCTGCGGTATTGGAAGAAATGAGTCAACTTGGTCTAGAAATTCATGCGATTACATCATTGCCCTGGTATGAAAAACATGAAGTAGGAAAAAATTGGAGAGGTAAGGGCTTACATAGAATTTTCCAAACAGACTCTGAAAGCTACGGAAAAGTTACTCGATGTTACCCGTTTCCTTTTTCAAAGAAATCATTAATAAAAAGAGGGCTAGGTTTTATAGGTTTCACTATCTTGACAGCACTTCCGGCTTTGTTTACTCGGAAGAAATTTGATGTTGTGCTTACTGTTTCGCCGCCACTCACTCTTGGATTAGTGGGATGGGTTGCATCTCGACGGCATCGCTGCCCTCATGTTTTGAACATCCAAGACGTATTTCCTGACGTAGCAGTTCAGGTGGGGGCAATAACCTCGCCTCGAATGATCAGAATTTTCAAGAATCTAGAGCGCTTTTGCTATAAAAAATCTGCCGCTATTTCTGTTCTTTCAGAAGATTTAGCAGAAAATGTGAGATCAAAAATCAGGTCTACTGATTCGCAGATAACTGTCATCCCTAATTTTGTTGACACTCAAAGAATCTCTCCGGCAGACCGTCAAACTTCTTACCGAATTGAATTGGGTCTCAATAACCAAATAGTGGTTATGTATGCGGGGAATTTAGGGCATTCCCAATCGCTGAATCTTCTGGTGGAAGCAGCTAGACACCATCAAAATCGCGAAGATGTTGCATATGTTATTAACGGAGGCGGGGTAATAGCTTCAGAACTAGTTGAACAGGCACAGAGTCTTCCTAATCTTTTCGTAACAGAGTTTCAACCAATTGCTCGTCTGCCGGAAGTTCTAGCTTCCGCAGACGTTCATGTAGTACTTCTAAAAAAGGGTCTTGGAGTAAGTAGTCTCCCCTCAAAACTGTATTCAATATTTGCTGCTGGTCGTCCAGTCATTGCAAGCATTGATTCTGGAACAGAAGTTTCAAAAATAATCTCCGAGAATCAGGCAGGTATCGCTGTTGAAGCCGAAGAATCTGAAGAATTCATTGCGGCAATTGAAAAACTGATCGATAACCCGAACCAAAGAGAAGAGATGGGCGCAGCAGGAAGAAGATGGGTAGAAAAGCAACCAACGGCAAAAATGGTTGCTGAAAGTTATATGGATCTGTTCGCTGCTTTAAAATAAGTAGCGCATATAACGAACTGAACCATTGTTTATACCTGTAACGTTAAATCTTATGGCACGTGGTGAATCAGGTAAAAAAGTAGCGCGGGCAGCCCGTGTCGGGGGCACAAGCGGAAGCGGCGAAAGAAGACCAATCGGGTATCCGATAGCGCTTACCTTTGTTTTAGTTCTTGGACTGCTATTAGTGGTTTGGTCACGCAACTCCAGAGAAGCCACTTCAGCCCCGCGCGTGGGAGACCATTGGCATTCAGCTTACGACATTTACGTATGTGAAGATTGGCGCGGAAAAATCGTTAATGAGGCCGATCCCAACGGAATACATACACACGGCGACGGACTTATGCATATCCATCCCTTCAACTCTGAAGCTTCTGGAAAAAAAGCTGACTTCGGGGAGTTTTTTGGATCATACGGAGGGTCAATAAGCGATTCCTCTTTACAGCTTGATACGGGAGAGGTCATCTCTGAAGGGGAAGATTGTAATGGTCAACCTACCGTTCTCAAAGTTGCCCGTTTTGATGCCCAAGATCGAGACCGTGAACCTGAAATCATCACAGAAGGAATAGCAAATATCAGATACTTAAAGAATCTTGAGGCGTTTACTATTGCTTTTGTTCCGGAAGATGTTGATCCGCCCGCCCCTCGCCCAGAACGTTATACATTCCTTGAAACTGTTGACCCACGGGCAATACAATCAGACAATTTGAACGTAGTCACTACTACATCTGAAGGGTAAGAGCTGCCGTGAGAGCGGTGGTGCTTGTAGGCGGGTTTGGCACTCGACTGCAACCCTTAACGCTTGACACCCCCAAGCAAATGCTTCCAATTGTTGGGAAACCAATGATCGAACACGTCGTAGAGCATCTTTCCAAGCATGGAATCACAGAAGTAGTTTTATCTTTAGGTTTCGCTCCTGACGTATTTCAAGCCACCTACCCAGACGGTTATTGCAATGAAGTCCCTATTCACTATGCAATAGAACCTGAACCCTTAGACACGGCGGGAGCTATCCGATTCGCTGCTGAATCAGCAAACATTAAGGAAACCTTTCTTGTGCTTAACGGAGATGTACTAACGGATCTTGATATTAAAAAATTAGTTGATTTCCATAAAGAAACGAAGGCGAAAGCTTCAATACATCTCATCCCGGTAGAGGATCCTTCGCGGTATGGGGTAGTGCCCACAGATCAAAGCGGAAGAGTTACTGGGTTTATAGAAAAACCCCCGCCTGGGAAGTCTCCTACGAACTGGATAAACGCCGGTACGTATGTTCTTGAGCCCTCTGTTTTGAAACAGATACCTATAGGTCAAAGGGTTTCAGTAGAAAAAGAAACGTTTCCTGCCCTTGCTGCTGAATCTCAACTCTTCGCATTTAAGTCAGAAACTTATTGGATTGATACCGGTACTCCAGCCACGTACGTGCAAGCACAAATGGATCTCCTTGAAGGTGGGGTGAGAGGAAATTCTCATAAAGGCGTGGATCCAACATCATTAATAAATGGAGAGGTCGCTGAGTCCGTGATCGGGGCGGACGTAGTGATAGAAAAAGGAGCCCGAATAGAGAGGTCAGTGATTTTGAAAGGTGCAAAGATAGAGCAAGGAGCCGTCGTTTCAAATTCAATCATTGGTTTCGATTCTCACATAGGCCAAAACGCTGCTATCAGATCTCTTTCAGTGATCGGACACCGAGTTCAGGTACCAAATGGGACTGAACTCAACGGAATGACAATGGCTGAATCATGAAAGAAACTAACGCAGTAGTTACCGGGGGAGCAGGATTTATTGGATCTTTGCTTGTGGACCGGTTGCTTGCTGATGGAAAATCCGTAGTAGTGATTGACGATCTTTCTACTGGAAATCTCTCAAATCTAGAAAGAGCGCGGGAACAAGGCGGAAATAACTTCAAATTTGAATCATTGGATGTTCGAAGTGCAGTAACAACAGAGCTGATAGCGGACTTAAAACCAGAGGCAGTATTTCACTTAGCGGCTCAAGTGGATCTAAGGCATTCTGTTGATGACCCATTATTGGATGCCGAGATTAACATCTTAGGAACATTGAGAGTCTTGGAAGGAGCCCGTCGCTGCGCCACTAAAAAAGTAGTGGTGGCTGCCAGCGGGGGAACTCTTTACGGAGATCAAGAACACGCACATCTTCCTTTTAAAGAATCGTTAGAACCAAAACCGCAATCCCCTTATGGCATATCTAAAGCAACAACAATGAGTTATCTCTCTGCATACCAAGAGTTATATGGATTAGATGGAACAGCTTTAGCTTTAGCTAATGTCTACGGTCCGCGGCAGGATCCTCATGGAGAAGCCGGAGTGGTCGCAATTTTTGCCGGCCAACTGTTAGAGAAAACTGAATCTACAATCTTTGGGACAGGGGAACAAACGAGAGATTTTGTTTATGTTCAGGATGTAGTTGAAGCATTCATTAAAGCATCAGAAGTGGAAAAAATGGATTTCTGTAATATCGGAACTGGAATAGAAACCTCCGTTAACGAATTGTATGAGACTATGGCTTCCCTGCTCAACAATGCTTCTGAGCCAAACTATCTTCCTTCACGTTCAGGAGAAATAGAAAGATCGGCTTTGGATCCAACTTATGCACAAAGTTCGCTGGGTTGGGTTTCAACAACCTCTCTTTCGGATGGGCTGTCTAAAACTATTGAATGGTTTAAAGAAAACTAACGAAATAAGTCTTCGTTAGGCTTTCTTAAGAGATCTCCTTGAACCGTTCCATCTCCAAACCATTCAGGGTTCACACCGCGCACAATCGCTACAGGAACACCTGCTGATTTTCCCATTACAAGTTCAGCGGCAGCAGCAAGTTCATCTGCTACTGCAACTTCGGTTACTTGTAATTCTCTTCCAAGAGCATCAGTAGTTCCGCGTAAATCAACCACCGGAGATAGTCCGGCTGATCCGATCGCTACATCAGTGACTCCTCGTCGCCACGGGCGGCCAAAAGTGTCGCTAATAATTACTGCCACGTTCAACTCGTATCTGTGAGAAAGAGCATCTCGTATTCTTCGTGCCGACTTATCTGAATCAATTGGAAGTAGCGCTGCTTGGCCTGCTTCAACATTTGAGAGGTCAATTCCTGCGTTAGCGCAAACAAAACCGTGTTTGGTCTCTGAAATAATTAAGTCGCCACGTCGCCGCAATATCCGTACTGACTCTTCTTCGACTAAAGGTTTATGTCCTTTTTCTGGGTCTATCTGGACCAGACGGCCCTCGGCCTTCGAAATAATTTTTTGAGTAACAACTAACACATCTCCATCAAGAAGTCCTGCGTCACTTTTGCCACAGCACTTAAAAATCATTTCTGGCAAGTCATCACCAGGGTGAATTTGTGGAAGACCGGAAACAGGAAAGATATTAATCATGACTCAACATTTAACACAGTTGACGCTAGAGATGCTGAGATAGTCGGCGAACTCATGACAGTGTCAGTAACGACACAGCGCATCCCAAGCGCTTCAATGTCTTTTTGATGGTCTTCGTCAGCTTTATCGATAACCAATGTTCCTGCAAAATCTTTATAGAGGTGGGCTACACCAACTACAGAAGGTTCATGCCCTAGTTCTCGCATCAAGCGATCAGCTGGACCTTTCAGAGCTAGCCCACCAACAATTGGAGAAATAGCCACAGTGGATTCTCGACGAGATTGAACAGCCGAAAAAATTTCAGAAATAGCCAATACTGGACCGATGGAAACGAGCGGGTTAGATGGGGCGATTACAATTTTTTCTGCATTGACAATTGATTCAACGACTTCAGGCCCAGGGCGACTATTTTCGACGCCATCAAAACGAATATCAGAAACAGCAACAGAATGTTTCAATTTCACGAAATACTCTTGAAAACTAATTTCCTCTCCGCTGTCTGCCAACGTCACAAAAGTAGAAACTTTGTCATCAGTCATCGGTAATAGTTTGGTTTTTATTTTGAACTGAGATGCGATTTCGGAGGTGATTGCCGTAAGAGAATTTCCGCCAACTAAGCGGTTGGTGCGGTAGAGATGAGTACCAAGATCTTTATCACCAAGTTGAAACCATGTAACGCCACCCAAAAAGTTAAGAGATTCCATCACCTTCCAAGTTTCTCCAACAAGACCCCAGCCAGTTTCAGGGTTGTCAACACCTGCTAGAGAGTAAGTGACTGTGTCAATATCCGGAGAGATGTGTAAACCATGTAAGACAGTGTCATCTGCTGTGTTGATGACAGCTACTAGATCTTCAGGAGGTCGGACAAGACATAGTCCCTTCAGGAAACGAGCTGCTCCCACTCCACCAGCGAGGGTGACAATCATGTTTGTCTTTGATTGTCTTTAAGTAACTGCAAATCTGAATCAACCATTCCGGTCACAAGGTCAGAAAAACTGGTTTTAGGAACCCAACCCAACTTTTCTTTGGCAAGCGAAGCATCACCCACTAGAAGATCAACTTCAGCCGGGCGGAAAAATCTTTCATCTACTGTGACATGGTCCTCAAAGGAAAGGTTGACGTGGCTGAAAGCCAGTTCTAAGAAGTCTCTAACAGAATGGGTTTCACCTGTACAAATGACAAAATCTTCAGGGTTTTCCTGCTGCAACATGAGCCACATCGCTTCAACGTAATCACCGGCAAAACCCCAGTCTCGTTTTGCATCTAAATTACCCAAGGCAAGAGAGTCGGAGTGCCCGAGAGCTATTTCAGCTACGCCATGGGTGATTTTGCGAGTAACAAATTCTAAACCACGTCGCGGGCTTTCATGATTAAAGAGGATTCCGGAACTGGCATGAAGGTCGTAGCTTTCTCGGTAATTGACAGTAATCCAGTGACCATAAACTTTTGCTACCCCGTAAGGGCTTCGAGGATGAAACGGAGTGGATTCATTTTGCGGAACTTCATGAACTTTCCCAAACATTTCACTTGAACTTGCTTGGTAAAAGCGAATATCCGGATCAACCATCCTGATTGCGTCTAACAGTCTCGTCACCCCGAGGGCAGTGGTTTCACCAGTAAGCACGGGTTGGGTAAAGGAGGTTTGCACGAAAGATTGGGCAGCAAGGTTGTAAACCTCGTCGGGCCGATGAGATCCGAGTACTTCCAACAAAGACATTTGATCAAGAAGGTCACCTGGAACAAATTCTATGTCATCCATTAAGTGGCCGATTCGTTCATAGTTGACGGTGGAACTTCTTCTAACCATCCCTACAACTTTGTAGCCCTTTGAGAGAAGGAGTTCGGCTAAATAAGAACCATCCTGTCCAGTTATTCCTGTGATTAACGCCGTCTTACTCATTCTCTATTTCCTGCATTCCATTTTGTTTTCCTGACGGTTCAAATAGGTATTAGTACTCATTCTGCCAAGGAAAGTTGTAAACGCCAGTATTCGATTAGATCCGAAAGGGTCTGATCCAATGTCAACTCTGGCTTCCATCCAGTATCTCTTACAATTTTCTCTGGATTTCCAAGCAGATCCGGTAAATCAATCGGTCGTAATAAATCCGGGTCAACTACTAACTCCATAGGCATAGTTGAGAGAGCAAGCAATTTTGCTGCAATTTTCTCAATACTGATTGAAACCCCGCTACAGACGTTGTACGCCTCACCAGATTTCCCAGTAAGAGCTAATAGACGGTAAGCACGAACAACATCTCTTACATCCGTGAAGTCTCGCTTGGCCGTCAAATTTCCAATAGGTAACTTAGAGACCCCGTGCAATTCGTTATGAGCAATCCGTGCCGCTAAAGCTGAACAAACAAATTTGTCGCTTTGGCCCGGACCTAAGTGATTAAAAGCTCTTACTCGAATTACTTCTTGGCTGTATCCAAGATAGGCCTGGAGAGCCAGTAAATCCGCGGAAGCTTTAGAAGCCGAATAAGGGGAGACAGGACGAAAAGGGGCGTCTTCGTTTAAAGGAAGATCTTCTGAATTAACAATGCCGTAGATGTCGGCACTCGTTACCGTTACCACCCGGGCTACACCTGCTGATCGTGCAGCCGTTAGTACATTTAACGTTCCTTCAGCGTTAGATCTGAAAGTTTCGTTTGCCGCATCCCAAGAATATCCAACATCGGCTTGCCCAGCTAAATGAAAGATAACTTCAGGCAAGACATCATGAAATAAATCAGCAAGACCTACTGGATCATTTAAGTCTGGTCCACCTGAAATGATGTCTGTTCCAAAGACATCATCACCTGATTTCTCTAAATGCTCTATAAGGTGCTTGCCGACGAATCCGCCAGCTCCACTAACTAATGCTTTCATAGGTGAAAAATTGTATTAATTTGTATCACAGAAGGAACTGTACGCCCCGACTGCCTCCGTCAACACCCCCAGTACCGCTAAGGTCCGATACAAGTGAATAATTTGGAAGAAACAAACTTAGTTGAAGAATCAGTTTCAACGGCTTCTGGTGACATTTTCGTACCCAAAGTACAGCTGATTCTCGTTACGCATAATCCGGGAGACTGGTTAGAAGAAGTACTTTTAGGAATTGCTGCTCAAGATTACACATCTCTTGATGTCACAGTAATTGACACGACACGACGGGAATCTATAGAAGAGCAAGTTAAATCAATACTTCCTGAGAGCAGTATTCTCCACTTAAAAAGTTCACCAGGATTTAGCGCTCTTACTCCAAAGAACCTAGATACAAAGAAAGACCATCTCTTCTATTTTTTCGTCACCGACGATCTTGTACTTGATGCCACAGCAGTTCGCCGTGTTGTCGAATCAGCTTTAGAGGTCAATGCAGGCGTTGCCGGACTCAAAGTTGTAGGTGGAGAGAATACAGAACTTCTTCAAGACGTGGGATCTGCAATAGATCGTTATGGAACGACTGTCCCACGTCATCAGCCACATGAAATAGACCAAGGCCAATATGACGGGAAAAGGGAAGTATTCGCAGGTTCTTCATCTGCGTTTCTTGTAAGAAAAGACTTGTTTGAGACTGTTGGCGGATTTGACCCCCTGTTAGGCCTAGTGGATGGGCATACAGATCTTTGCTGGCGAGCCCGTCTTGTCGGAGCAAACATCATTTTGTCACCTAACGCTGTTGGACGAAGCACGATCACATCAGAAAGTCAGGGTAGGAAACGTCGCCGTCGTGTTGACCCCGCACGTTTTGGACCGCGACACCGAATACGCATGATTTGGTCAAACCAAAAAGCTTCACGAGCTATGATGCTGTCTCTTGAATTACTAGTCATCACTCTCCTAGGAACAGTGTATGGATTAGCACGTGGAAGATTTCGACACACTCTGTCGCTCTTAAGCGCTTGGGTGTGGAACCTGCGTCATTTACGTAGTGTTCGTACTAGGCGTTCGTTTATTTTTAGTAAAGAACGCTCATTGGGTCACAATCAAGACATTTTGGTAGATGCCCCTTCCCATGCTTTCCGAAGGGCGGCTACTGGGCGAGATCCAAATCAAAGGGCAACAGAATCAAATCTACTCATCAAACTTCAAAATTTTTGGACAGCACTGTTTGGCCCGGGAGGGCTAGCACTGATTTTTGGGATTGCAGTTCTGGGATTTGGATCGCGGCACCTCTTAACCCGAGGGCTACCGGCAATAGGAAGATTCCAACCCATTCCGGAAAACCCTTTAAATCTCTTTCATTCATGGTGGGAAGGATGGAGGCCAACTGCGGGAGGAATACTTGATAGCGGTATTGATGCTTTAGCGCTTTTAGGGGGCTTAGGATGGCTACTCCCGGTGAACTCCGAAACCGTCATGGCTGTTGCAGTTCTTTCTGCCTTCCCGCTTGGAGCATTAGGCATCTGGCAGTTGGTTCAACCAATAGGCGGGGGAAGGTCACGAGCGGCAGCTGTAGCAATCTATTTGGCTGTTCCCACTCCCTACCACGCTTTAGGGGAAGGGAGATTTGGGCCACTCGTCGCTTATGCGTCTCTGCCCTGGATCGTTCACCGCCTAGCTATAGCTCAAGGAGTAGTCCCATATGGAGAAAAAGGTGGAACTCCAGGACCAGGAGCGGTGATTCGAAATTTTTGGGCAGACATAACAGCTTTAGGATTGCTTCTATCCTTAGCCATATTTTTTGAACCTCTCGTAGTTATTCCAACAGTAGTTGCAGTTGCTGCTTTACTAGTTGGCAGTGCTTTAGCGGGAAGTTTTGCGGGGTTACTGCGTCTTGTGCTCATAACTATTGGAGCAACGGCAGTATCAGTAATAGTTCATTTCAGTATTTTTATAGATCTAGTCAATGGTCGCTCCTGGGAGTCATGGATGCCTCTAGACAACTGGACACAAGGCCTGATTAGTCCAGAATCTATATTGCGTTTTGATACCGGATCGTTTGGAATCTCTAGTCTCGCTTGGGCTTTTCTATTAATTCCTGCAGTGTCACTTATTGCAACTAATGGTTGGCGGTTAGCGATAGTAATTCGTTCTTGGTTCTTGATCGCAGGCGGATTTTCTGCAGTTTATTTCGTTGACCAAGGATGGTTTACTAGACAGGCTCCAGCCGCGGAATTACTTATCATCCCAGCTGCGGTTGGTGTTGCGTTAGCGTCCGCGGCAGGTGTGGCTTCTCTAGGGCAAGACCTCGCAGAGAATTCAAAAAGGCAGAAATATGTGATCGCTGCTCTTTTCACAGGGGCGTTAGCTTTAGCGATGATTCCCGTTGTATTCGCTTCTCTAGAAGGACGATGGGGACTGCCTGAAAAAGACTTCTCTGACACAGTGCCATATCTTTTAGGAGAAGAAGATGTAAATGGTGAACCAATAGAAAGCAGTGCCGGAAGAGTTTTATGGATAGGAGCTCCAAACTTGTTGCCAGCAGCTGGAACTGAACTGGAAGATGGCATAGGACTGGCGCTCACAGATGGCTATCCGAATCTTGGAGATCAATCTCCTTATGATCCTTCTCAATCGGAAGCGATAGAAGAATTACATACAGCCTTACTTAAAGCTTTAAATGGAGACATCAGCCGCCTTGGAGGAAGAATTGGGGTATGGAGTGTCAGCCACATCGTGCTAATTGAGAATTCAGCACCAATCCCTTATGGCGATAATGAAACTCCCTTACCTGAAGAATATTTCTCGGCTTTAATCCGACAACTAGATCTAGAACGAGTAGAGGGTCTTAACCGCTCATTAGAAATATTCTCCAATACAGCGGTAGAGCCTATTCATGCTGTTGTGCGAGATATCACTGGTCGCTCTGTCCCATTAGAAGTCAAAAAAACTGGGTATACCTCTATTGAAGTTCAATCTATTGTTGATGGGTCCTATCGATGGAGATTGGGTCCAGTAGATGAATGGGAATTTTCTTCAATTGCCGGTGCTTCTAACGAAGTGCAGCTAGGCCCCAAAGGAGAACCAACAGTACGAATGGCTTCTGGATCAATTGGGCAACTTTCTCTGACTGAAAATGACAACAGTTCAGATCGAATGTTCCAGATGCTCATCTTGCTAGCAGTGCTTCTGTTGACAAGTTGGTCTCATTCTGAACGAAAGAAATATCAATCATGAATGCAGTCCGTCTTCCCGCATTAGTAGTCATCATTACGTTGATAACTGGAGCTTTCATATTCCAAGTTCAGACCGAAGAAGAAGTTTCACAGAGTAAGGAACCTCTTGCTTATTCTGAACTTTCATTTGGTTTGCCATTGGAAGAAACATCAGGAGATGTTTGGTTCTGTTTAGGTCCAACAAACAAACTCGATGGAGTAGATGATCAAATCATCAGTATTACTAATTTGAGTTCAACAGGAACAGAAGGACTTAAGTGGACAATCTCTGATAGTGAAGGAAGTGTGGCTGAACGCGCAATACAAGTAGAAGGAAAAAGTCAGTTAGAGATACTCACCAGCCAAGAAAAAGATACCGCTAAATATGTAGGGGTAACTTTAGAAGCACCAACTGGCGACATTCTTGTAGAGCAGTATTTGGAGGCCACTGATTACTCGGGATTGGATCAAGGATTTTGTGGAACAACAACATCTTCATCTTGGGTAGTGCCATGGGGCACTACCGAGCGTCCAGGAGCTAAACAAACACTCTTGTTGTACAACCCCTTTCAAGCAACTGCAGTTGCAGATTTACTTTTTGTCGGGGATCAAGGCCTTCGAGAAACTCTTGACTCACAAGGCATAGTCATACCAGGACGTTCAGTAGTGGCCTACGAACTAACAGAGCGGATCCCAGATGCACCTCTACTTTCTTCGTACGTAGAAGTCCGAACAGGACAGCTTGTTGTTTCAGGGCTCTCTATTGCAGACGGAACTGCTCCCTCAGGAATAAAAGGTTTGAGTATTGTTTCGGGATCGCCAGAAATTGGAGGCGATTTATTTCTGCCTGGATCTGATGGTGAGCAGACACCAGGAGCAGTAGTGATAGTTAATCCAAGCCAATTAGTTGTTGAAGGGGAATTAGTTGTTCGGCCAGGGGATCCTGATTTGTTTGTGGAACCCTTTGGTTTCGTCCTTCGTTCTGGGCAAAGGCAAGTAATTGAACTTTCTGATCACTCACGTCTTGAAGGGATCGGACCGTACTCTCTCTATATAAGAAGTCTTGATAACCCAAATTTGTCGGCCTCTTACATCGAACGCTCCTTGAGTAACGCCGTATCCGAAAACTCTGAAGAAGCAACGACCGCTGGGTTAGATGTTTTGCCAGCAGTTGGATACGGGGCAACAAATTGGCTAACAAAGGTATTAGGTTCTCCAGGGAGCCCCGCAAAGCTAACAATCTTTAATCCGAGCCTCAAAAGTATTGCGGCAATAAATCTTTGGACCGAAGATGAAGTGACGTTGCCCGATTCGTTTGAACTTGATCCTGGAGATAGAGCAACGCTTGATCTAGAAGTAAGCGTTCTAATAGGAGTTGAATCTTCTTCTCCTGTAATCGTGATTACTGAATGGTTTGGTCCAGAAGGTAGGACCAGTGATTACGGTATCTCTTTAGAAGACACAGTCTCTTCAATCCAGCGCTGAAATTCACGATCGTTTCTTTTGCCTGAAAAAGTGAAATCCCCGCAACTAAGCGTGAGAGCCTGGCCACGGGGTTTCGTTGTCATCCCATAAAGGATTAACTCCATCTAACTTAGGCATATAAAACGCTTCATGTCTAATTGGGCGACCAGAAATAAAAGAAAAGTTTAGATTTCAGAAAATCCGGTCCGATAACGTTTTTTAGTCGTTTTTCGTACCTTTGGCAGAAAATCCGTACCTCTTAAATAAAAACAGGGGTCGCTTCGGTTTTATTCAGAGTTTGATTCACGAAGTTCTGCTAGTGACGACCATAATTGTGAAGAACTTACAGGGCCAAGAAAGTGCGATCTCACAACCCCCCGAGCATCGATAAGAGCAATAAGTGGCACAGCTTCAATCCGGTAACGATCATGTAACTCTTTGTCTTTTTTAGCCTCTAACTCTTGAACAGCAACTTGATCGCTAGCAAGTGGGGTAGCTTTCGCTAGAACCTCGGCGCAGGTCTCACAGGTAGATGAGGTAAAAACAGCGACTAGCCAAGGAACATCTGGGAGAATAAAATCTGTCCGACTCACTTGATCAGGAACAGACCATCCAGTTCGTACAGGAGTGTCTCGGGTCTTTCGTTGCAAAAGATAGGCAAGAATCGCGGCAATTGAAGCCACTAAGACCAGTAAATAGAACCGATCCACAGTAAATCAGTCAGCGTGAGAAGGCTCAGTAGCAGATTCAGATGCAGATTCAGTGCTTTCAGCAAGTTTGGTCAGACGCATAACTTCTTCACCAGAGATTGTCTCATGTTCCAAAAGGGCTCTTGCTACTAAGTCCAGCGCATTTCGATTTTCGGTAAGAAGGGATCTGCAACGATTCTCTTGGTTATGAAGAATTGTTTTAACTTCTTCGTCTATTTCTCTAGCGGTATCGTCGCTGTAATCGCGACTATGCATGAGGTCATCTCCCAAGAAAACTTGGTTTTGGCTTCCCCAAGCCATAGGGCCTATACGGTCGCTCATTCCCCATTCTCGAACCATTTTTCTTGCGAGTTCAGTTGCTCCCACGAGATCGTTTTGAGCCCCTGTTGAGGCAACTCCGAAAACCAACTCTTCGGCAATACGGCCGCCCATTCGAACCACCAAAGAGTCTTCAATGTAATCCTGTCGATATATATGACGCTCTTCCTCTGGTAGTTGCATAGTCACGCCCAAAGCCATTCCGCTTGGGATAATTGTGACCTTATGAAGCGGATCAGCGTTAGGGAGCACTGCTGCGCAAAGAGCATGTCCTGCCTCATGGTAAGCAATAGCTTCTTTTTCAGCAGCGGTAAGCGCCATTGACTCTCGTTTTTGGCCCATAAGGGTCCTGTCTCTAGCTGCTTCAAAGTGTTCTGCTGAAATAGAATCCTCTGAGTTCCGAACTGCGATTAGAGCTGCCTCGTTAATTAAATTCGATAGGTCTGCTCCACTCATACCGGGTGTTCCTCGCGCTACTAAATCAAGATCAACGTCTTTAGATAGGTTCTTTCCTTTTGCATGAACCTCTAATATTTCACGGCGATCTTCGAGTTCAGGCAATGGAACAACAACTTGCCGGTCAAATCTTCCCGGTCTTAGTAGAGCCGGATCTAGAATGTCGGGACGGTTGGTCGCGGCAAGCATAACGATCCCTTCGCTAGCCTCAAATCCGTCCATTTCGGAGAGCATTTGATTAAGAGTTTGCTCTCTTTCGTCATGACCACCGCCTAGACCCGCACCACGTTTACGGCCGATGGAGTCAAGCTCGTCAATGAAAATAATTGCACGACCCATCTTTCGAGCGGTCTCAAACAAATCGCGGACACGGCTAGCACCTACGCCGACAAACATTTCCATAAAGTCTGAACCGGTAACCGAAAGAAATGGAACTCCAGCTTCCCCTGCTACTGCTCGCGCTAGAAGAGTTTTCCCAGTTCCAGGGGGCCCAACTAGCAATATGCCTTTAGGTACACGAGCTCCAATTTCAGAGAATTTCTCGGGCTCTTTCAAGAAGTCAACAACTTCACGTATCTCTTGTTTCACTCCTTCATATCCCGCAACGTCTTCAAATTTGGTGCCTGGCTGCTCAGAAGAATATGACTTGGCTCGAGACCTGCCTATAGACATCATGCCACTCATTTGGCCTTGAGCTCGTCGATTAATCCACCAGAAGAAAAGGATAATGAGACCAACCGGAAGTAGAAGAGGAAGCCAAGTTTGAAAGAATCCTGGTTGAGGGGTTTTGAATTCCACGGATGCCGAACTTTCGTCAAGTATTTGGCGATCCGACGGTGAAAGTTCAAGAGGACCTGTGGTCTTATATACAGTGCCGTCTAAAGATTCTGCTTCAATTTTTCCTGATTGATTGTTGATATTGATTTGAGTGATTTCTTCAGCGGTTACTTTTGAGAGGAACTGATCATATGGAATAGCGGTGGAATCATCTGAGGAGTTGAAAGCTGGGTACACAATGAACGCACCGATAAGAATCAAAATTAGCCAAATACTCCATTTCGGCCAGCCTCGTCCGCTTTTTTCTTCACTTTGTTCAGGGTTTTGTGTTATATCATCAGGACGTTTAGCCATACTCTTATGTTAGAGGCCTAAAGACTTGTTAGTGCCCCGGAGTACATGGTTGTTGACTTCTAGGTAGTGTTTGACGATGGAATCAGTTGAAAATGCTTCTTCACCAGATAAAGGATTTTGGGGAATAAGCCATGTCGCAACCGGCGTAGTTTTATCAATTGTTTCATCAGTATTCGTAGGATCCTTAGTCTTGACGTTTGTTGATAGCGATCCTTTGCCGTTATGGATTACAGCGTTGCTACAGGTTCCTTTGTGGTTTGGTTTATTAGGGGTCCCTTGGCTGATTCTCAAACGAGAACGTCTTTCTTGGAGAGATGATCTCGGTATCCCGCTTTTGATTAGAAAATGGAAGACTAATGAACTAACAAGTCACAAAAAAATAGACCACATCACTGTTCGACAATGTATTGAAGGCTTACTAATAGGTATCTTTAGTCAAGCCATACTGGTTCCACTTCTGTATCTGCCCGCATTGTTCTTCGTCGATGATTTAGATGTGTCAGGACCAGCCCGAGAACTGACAGAGCGCGCTCATGGCATAGGCATTTTTCTACTCGTACTCGTAGTAGTAGTAGGTGCACCAGTGGTTGAAGAAATATTCTTTAGAGGGTTTGCTCTGCGAGCGTTTCAAGATCGCTGGTCTCCAACACCAGCTTTGATTGCTAGTTCCCTCCTCTTTGGTTTGGTTCACTTCCAACCTCTCCAATTCCCAGCATTAGTCTTATTTGGATTAATAGCGGGAAAGATTGCTCAACGGGATGGCCATTTAGGAAGAGCCATATGGGCTCACGCGGGCTTTAATGCTTATACAGTTTTCGTTTTGGTGTACCTGTGAAAGAAAACAACTTATATAGATCAGTTCGAGAGGCTTCTCCCGCTAATTGGGTGACAGCTGCCATTGTCGTTCTTTCCACCTTCTACTTGCTATGGATAGTTAACCCAAATGGGGTTCTTTTTTCTTCAACGCTTCCCACTGGAGGAGATCTAGGGGCACATGTCTGGGGTCCCGCATTCATAAGAGATGAGTTGCTACCCAATTTCAGACTCTCTGGATGGACTCCCGATTGGTATGCCGGCTTCCCCGCCTATCACTTTTACATGATCGTTCCAATGCTTTTTATCGTTGCGATAAATGTTGGATTCATTTTGCCAATCGCTATTCCGCTAGTTGCACTAGGAATTTTTTGTATAGTTCAACTCCTGCAGCGCCGCCCAACTGCTTGGATACCTATGTCAATTGGTCTCCTTCTCTTAATGATCGTGGTTATTCCAGTTCATTACGGAATTGCCATAAAACTTGTTACTGTCGCTGGTCTTGTATTGATGCCACTTTCAGGTTGGGTTATGGGGCGACTCTCCGGACTTCCTTTTCCTGCGCCAGGCCTAATGGCAGCGGCCACGCTCGCTTTTATTTTTGACCGGTCATTCAATATCTTTGGTGGAAACCTCATGTCCACCATGGCCGGCGAATTTGCTTATGCGCTCGCAGTTTCTGCGTGTTTGGTTTATATCGGAGTGCTTATGCGCGGCATGGCAACTGGGAAAGGCCGAGTATGGGCGGCATTACTTCTTTCCCTTATTGGGTTATGCCATCTATTAGTTGCTTTCTACGCACTCGTTATCACGCTTCTCGCGTTTCTTTTCCGCCCAACTAAAGAAAGAATCCAGTGGGTTATCACAATTGGGTTTGCCGCGGCTCTTCTTTCTGCTTTTTGGGTTTTACCGTTTTGGTGGCAAAGAGACCATTTGAATGACATGGCATGGGACAAACTCCCTCGATTCAAATCATACCTATGGGACCGCAGTGACTTAGCAGCAGACTTTCTAACGAATAGCCCTCCATTTCAAGTAGTTCTAATTTTGGCTGGACTGGGATTCCTCTTATCTTTAATTTTTCGACGGAGATTAGGGATAGTTCTAGGAGCATCTCTTGTTGTCTTAGCCCTAGCTTTCATCCATCTTCCAGAGGGGCGGCTTTATAACGGGCGTATTCTTCCGATGTATTACCTTGCGGCTTACCTCCTCGCAGCAATTAGTGTCGCTGAGTTTTTAAGGGTTGCCGGGCTATTCCTTCAAGGATTAGCAGAGAAAATGAAACAATTAGGGAGGATCCTCCCACATGCAGGATCTGTCGTAGCTGCCCTAGTCCTTATTGCCTTCTTAGGATTACCGCTGAGGTCATTACCTGGAGGTTCAACTACAGGCGACACCTATCAGTGGATGGGATTCGAAACCAAGGAATTAAATCTTGGACGCGGTTGGGTTAATTGGAACTTTTCTGGCTACGAAGGACGAATCGGAGATGCTAATGGTGGGGGCTGGGAAGAACACCGAGCTTTTGTAAACACGATGGAAGAAGTTGGCGAAAAATTCGGTTGTGGTCGACTTATGTGGGAATACAACCGAGACCTTGTTCGCTATGGAACCCCCATGGCTCTCATGCTTATGCCGCATTGGACCGACGGCTGCATAGGTTCGATGGAGGGGCTTTATTTTGAAGCTTCAACAACGACTCCGTATCACTTCCTGATGCAATCAGAATTATCAATGGAGCCATCCCGCGCTCAGAGAGGGCTTCCGTATAGGTCTTTTAATTTGAGAGAAGGAGTCCTTCATCTTCAAGAATTTGGAGTTCGGTATTATGCAGCTTCTTCAGATCGTCCAGTGTCTGAAGCGAGGAGACACCCGTTTCTAACTGAAATAGCAACCTCAGGACCGTGGACTGTTTTTTTAGTTGAAGACTCACCTTTAGTGGAACCTTTAGTTGCAGAACCAGCAGTCTGGACTGACATAGATCATTCAACATGGTTGGATCCCTCTGTTGAAGTTTTTAACGATAGCTCTCAGTCCGTAGTTCGTCTTCTTGATGGATCCGATGCGTGGCAACGAATAGAGTCAAATGAACTCCCAGAAATAAGAGAACTGAGAGAAGTAGAAGTCACTGAAGTAGTTACTGACGTCGACAAGGTGTCTTTTAAAGTAAGTGAAACAGGTGTTCCAGTGCTAGTAAAAGTTTCGTATTTTCCAAACTGGAAAGTTGAAGGAGCGGCAGGTCCTTGGAGAGCGACACCCAATCTTATGGTTGTTTTGCCTACTGAAGAAAAAGTTGTACTTACTTACGGACGAACTGGAGTAGACCTTTTTTCCATCTTCTTATCTTTAATCGGGTTAGTGCTTTTACTTGTATTACGATTTCGGCCTGAGATAGAGATAGAAGATATCGAAAGCTCTCGGGCTGATGAACTTTTAGGCAAATGGACTCAACGCAAAAAAGACGAGGCGTTATCTGATGATTCAGAGAGTTCGATTTGATGAAATTTCGTATTCAACGGTTTTTAGTAGTCGGGATTATTGCTACTGCATTGGACGTTAGCCTTTTCGTCTTCTTGCATAAAATAGGGTGGTCGTTGGTTCTGGCAAATGTTTTAGCTTTAAATGCAGCAGCCTTGCTTGCATGGCCCTTACATCGTTTATTTACTTTTGCGGATGATCCATTTACTCGTTGGATTGGTTCCCCCGGAGTGTTTGGATTCATGGTTGTCACCGCCGGTTTAGTAGATACTGGTGTCGTTTGTGTATTCAATCCAGATCGTGAAGTTCAAGCAGAATTGTTAGCGAAACTAATAGCAGTAGTTGCTGCTGCTCTGGTAAGAGCCATTTCGTATCGAATAATCATCTTCCGTACCATCAGACGGGAACAAGACCGACCAACAAATCGGCCAGCGCCAAAAGGAGATTATCGGTTGACGGTCATTATCCCGGCTTATCGAGAAGTAGACAGAATAAAGAACACAATTGAAAGAATAAGAAGCGAGCTGGGGTCAAAGATTGACAATGATTTAGAAGTGATTGTTGTTGACGACGGATCAAAAGATGGCACAGCAGAAGCTGCCGGATTGGCTGACCAGTTAATTGTTCTTCCTGGAAATCAGGGAAAAGGATCGGCACTTCGAAAAGGCGTTGACAAATCAAACGGAAGAGTAGTTGCCTTCACTGATGCCGATTTAGCTTATTCTCCCTCACAAATTTTTAACCTATTGGTTGAAGTTGAAAATGGATATGACTGGGTTGTAGGAAATCGACATCATGCCGACACACGAACAATCGTTAAGGCAGGAGTTATAAGAGGAATGGGCGGAAGACTTGTTAATTTTGCCACCCACCTGCTACTACTTGGCCAGTATCGCGATACACAATGTGGTCTCAAAGCATTCCGATCAGACGTCGCTAAATCATTATTTTCGTCCTCGACTATCAACGGGTTTGCTTTTGACGTGGAACTATTCCATTTAGCTGAACGTTGGAGATTGTCTTTGTCGGAAATATCTGTAGAAGTTGAGCATTCAGAACGTACTACTGTTCGAGTGGTTCAAGACGGGTTCCGTCTTCTCCGTGATCTAATTCATGTAAGACGATTAGCAAGCCAAGGTATTTATCCTGTAGACCCTCAATTGCCAAAGGCAAGTAAAGTTTAAGAATGCAAGGCTTACCCTCTATTTTCAAAGCTTATGACATTCGGGGATTGGTCCCTGAACAACTCAATTCTGATATTGCACGCTCAATCGGAGAGTCGTGGGCGCGATTAGTCAAAAAAACTGAACCGGAAACTAGTTGTGTTCTAGTAGGACGCGATATGAGACCAAGTGGGGAAGAATTAGCATTAGCTTTCTCAGAAGGAGTAAATGCTCAATCGTTAGACGTAATTGATTTGGGCCTTTGTTCAACAGACATGCTTTATTTCGCTTCCGGTCATTTACAACTTCCCGGATCAGTTTTTACTGCAAGTCATAACCCCTCTGGCTATAACGGAATCAAATTTTGTTTCTCCGAAGCTCGCCCAGTTAGTTCAGATACGGGAATTGAAGAAATTCGTGACGAAGTTCTCTCAAAAATAGCCACTGGAGATGGGTCAGGAAGTATTTCCCAACTAAACCTTTTAGGAGAATTTGCTAATCATGTTAAATCGTTTGTTGACACTGACAAGTTAAAACCATTACGAGTTGTAGCAGATACAGCAAATGGAATGGGAGGATTAGTCGTTCCTGCAGTTTTTCAAGACCTCCCTTTTCAAATTGAAATTATGTATCAAGATTTGGATGGCACTTTCCCTAATCACCCAGCGGACCCAATACAACCTGAAAATCTTGTGGACTTACAGAAACGCGTCATTGAAACAAACGCTGATATCGGGCTTGCCTTTGACGGTGATGCTGATCGAGTTTTCCTAGTAGACGAAAAAGCTCAACCAGTTTCAGGATCAGTTACCACAGCTCTTGTGGCGAAGAAAGTTTTGAACGAAGAGCCAGGAGCAACAATAGTCCACAACTTAATTTGCTCGAAGATAGTCCCGGAAACAATTGCCCAAATGGGTGGGAGAGCAGTACGAACTCGTGTTGGACATTCATATATAAAGAAAATCATGGCTGAAGAACACGCTGCATTTGGAGGAGAACATTCTGGACATTATTACTTCAGAGATAACTTCAGAGCAGATTCTGGGCTCATCGCTGCACTCATAGTGCTCGAAGAACTTTCCTGCGCCTCAAAGCCTTTAAGTCTTTTAACAGAGCCTTTTAGTCCGTACATTGCTTCGGGAGAAATCAATATTGAAGTTGAAGAATTATCAAAAGTTATTCAAGAAGTATCAAAAAAATATTCAAATTACGGTCAAGACAATTTAGATGGGCTAACAGTACAACTTGAAAAGTGTTGGTTTAATCTTCGCCCATCAAATACAGAACCGTTATTACGGCTTAACCTAGAAGCAGAAGATGAAGCCTCCTACGAAACAACTTTGCAAGAGGTCATGAATCTGATTGAGTCAAATAAGAAATGAAAGGGAGAGCAAATGACGCTTGATTCAAGACTTTTAGAAATCTTGGCTTGTCCTGAAGACAAGGGACCACTCTTATATTTTGAAGATGAAAACTTTCTCTACAACGAACGGCTTCATCGTCGCTACCTGATAAAAGAAGATATACCAATCATGTTGATTGATGAGTCAGAAACAGTTACAGAAGAAGAGCATGAGAATTTGATGGAACTTGCACGGTCTAAGGGCCTTAGCCCAACTTTTTAATCTCAAACACCCTTTCATCTCTAGTGGACTCAATAACTGGTTACCTCCAAAACTACGAATGGGGCTCTTTCAATGCTCTAGCGGATCTACGTGGAGTGGATCCATCTGGATCTCCTGAAGCAGAAATCTGGTTTGGTGTTCATCCATCAGGACCTTCAACAGTAGAAAGAGAATCAGGACGAATAACACTTCAAGAAGCTATTGATCTCGTAGAAGAAGAAATGCCGTACTTGGTGAAAGTTCTCGCCGCACAACATCCGCTGTCATTGCAGACCCATCCCGATGCGACACAAGCCGCCTCAGGTTTTGACGACAATCGATCTAAACCAGAAATGATTTGCGCCCTCACACCATTTCAGGCTTTATGTGGCTTCAAAACCACAGCCGAAGCTTATGAAGTGTCCACTCGACTTCAATTACCTGAAGACTTGTTATCCATGATCAAAGATGCTGTTGATCTTTCCCAAGTAATAGAAAGCATTTTGACTCAGGAACGTAAAAGAGATATTGAGTCTTTGACGCAGACGTGTGAGGAAATGATTGAAGGCGGATCTCTTTCTCCTGAGGCTAAAACCATAATCAAATTAGCAAAAGAATATCCAGAAGACCCTTCGCTGCTCATCATCCCAATGATGCAAATCCATACATTAAAACCTGGGGAAGCTCTCTTTTTAAACCCTGGAGTTCTTCACGCATATCTAGAAGGTGTTGCTCTAGAAGTAATGGGTTCAAGTGACAATGTCGTAAGAGCAGGATTCACCACCAAAGAGAAAGACCCTGCAACTCTCTTACAAATATTAGATTTCGAAGCCAACCCAAATATTCAAACCCCGTCTTCTAGCCATCATAGATATCAGACAATGACACCAGAATTTGACGTTGAAAGAATCGAAGGAACAACAATCCAAGTACCGAGAAGGGAAGGCACCGACATTGTTGTTTCAACTCTTATGGACACGGTATTAACTTCAGAAAAAGAAGAACTCATTGTGAAACAAGGATCTGCAGCCTGGATACCAAAAGCTGAAGGTGCGTACCATATTCAAACTGCGGGAATCGCGTACCGAGTAATTGGTTAACGAAGATAGAGTGACGGTGTGGCTGCTTGATATGGAGTTAGACGACCCCAGCCCGAAGAAAACTTTACAATCTAGAAATTCTGAATAAAGAAAGTTGAAGAGTCGTCATGTCCGTAAAAGAAGATTACAAAATCGCAGATATTGATTTGCATGTATTGGGACGCCATGAAATCCGGCTAGCCGAGCACGAAATGCCGGGACTGATGTCATTACGCGCAGAATATCTTGACGAACAGCCCTTATCTGGTGCACGCATCACTGGCTCGCTGCATATGACAGTACAAACTGCTGTTCTCATTGAAACATTGGTAGCTCTTGGTGCTCAAGTTAGATGGGCAAGTTGCAACATCTTCTCAACACAAGACCACGCAGCAGCAGCAGTAGTCGTAGGAAAAAATGGCACTCCAGAAGATCCTCAAGGAGTCCCAGTTTATGCGTGGAAAGGAGAGACTCTAGAGGAATATTGGTGGGCAACAACCCAAGTTCTGCAATGGCCTGATGGTGGAGGCCCGAATCTCATACTTGATGATGGGGGAGATGCAACGCTGTTGGTTCATAAGGGGTCCGAATTTGAGAAATCTGGTGTTGTTCCAGATAAAGATGAAGAAGATTCTGCTGAGTGGGGGGTTGTCCTAGATCTTCTCAGGTCTTCTTTGCAAGAAAATCCTCAGCGCTGGTCGCACATCGCATCTGGAATTCGCGGTGTTTCAGAAGAAACAACTACAGGGGTGCACCGGCTTTACCAAATGCAAGAAGCAGGTGAACTCATGTTCCCCGCGATCAACGTAAATGATGCAGTGACTAAATCAAAGTTTGACAATTTATATGGCTGCCGTCATTCGCTTATTGATGGCATCAACCGTGCGACAGACGTCATGATTGGCGGCAAAACTGCTGTGGTTTGCGGATTTGGAGATGTAGGTAAAGGTTGCGCAGAGTCTCTTCGTGGGCAAGGAGCAAGAGTGATCGTTACAGAAGTAGACCCTATCTGTGCCTTACAAGCAGCTATGCAAGGGTATGAGGTTAATACTTTGGAACGGGTGATAGATAAAGCCGACATCTTTATTACCGCTACGGGTTGCAAAGACGTCCTTACCGCGGAGCATATGGGCCGCATGAAGCATCAAGCCATAGTAGGAAATATTGGTCACTTTGATAATGAGATCGACATGGCTGGTTTGACTGAACTTTCAGATGTGCAAAGAGTCGAGATTAAGCCTCAAGTAGACGAATATGTATTTCCCGATGGTCATTCAATAATCGTATTGTCAGAAGGGCGACTGCTAAATCTTGGTAATGCCACAGGGCACCCCAGCTTTGTTATGTCAGCAAGCTTTTCAAATCAAGTGCTCGCACAAATTGAGCTTCATAAGAATGCTGAAGAATACGGGAAAGACGTGGTGACTCTTCCTAAAATTCTTGATGAGAAAGTTGCACGACTTCATTTAGATGCACTTGGTGTAAGGCTGACAGAAATGACAACCGAACAAGCAGACTACCTCGGAGTGAATTCTCAAGGTCCGTTCAAGCCTGATCATTACCGGTACTAAATCGTAAGTAAGGAAACAAGAAAAGTGATTTGTGGCATAGCTGGTGGAGCAAGCGCCGGAAAGACAACCATCGTTAATGCTTTAAAGGAACGCTTCGCTGTGGAAGAGAAAACACTGGCAATCCTTCCATTAGATAGCTATAACCGTGACCATTCAGATCTTTCCTTAGAAGACAGGGCCAAAATCAATTTTGATCATCCAGATGCGTTTGAACATGATCTGTACCTAAAACATTTAGCTTTACTAAAGGAAGGAAAAGCAGTTGACATTCCTGTCTATGACTTCTCTACTCACTCAAGAACAGCAGCGGTTGAACGAATCAATCCAGCGGAATTAATTATTGGAGAAGGGCACTTACTGTTTGTTATTCCAGAAGTTGTAAGAAAGTTTGATGTAAGAATATTCATATCTGCTCCTGAAGAGCTTCGTCTGAAACGCCGATTAGAAAGAGATGTGCGTGAACGAGGAAGAACGCCTGAAAGCATACGCTCTCAGTTTGCTGCCACGGTTGCTCCGATGCATGACAAATATATAGAGCCCTCTTCTTCATTAGCGGACCTCATTATTGATGGGTCTGCGCCTATAGAAGAGAGTTTAGAAAAAGTGCTGGAATGTCTTGATAACAGAGAAAGCGTATTATCAAAAGAAATAGAGACGCTAGGGTTTCAGGCGTGAGTTCATTAGAAGAAAACGAAAACGAGCAGCTGGATGCGTTGCCAGCAGATCTTGATGTTACAGGACTGGTCGGGCCCTATATTTTCCCAGACAATAGTCGAAGACGTATACCTGGATATCTGTACCTGCTGATTGCAGCGACACTAATCGTGATAACAGGAGTTGCTGGCGACTCTTCTTTAGTGAACAACGGACTAATTTTCGGAAGTATCGGATTAGCTCTAATAGGTCTTTTTCATCTACAAGCAGGTTGGCGATTAGGCCCAGATGAAGGAGATGCTCTCGTTGCAGCGACTCAAGCAATGGGCTTTCCAGTCGGTCATGCTTCAGCCCAACTGGCTTGGCGTGGACTTCGAAGTCGTCCGACATGGAGAATCCTTTTATATTCCAATGAATCCCCACCAGAGCGAAGAGGATTGGTTTTTGTTGATGGGGTCAATGGAGAGATAATTGCAAAATACGTTGAAGAGAACCCTGAGGTATGGGACACAAGCAGCTAGTAACCCATAGCCTCGGCCTCCACTGATACGCTAAACAGCATTCAGGTATTCAAATCAGGTTGCTGACTATCAGTAATTAGCCGGATGAATCTTTAGGTGTCGCAGGAGGAACAACATGTTGGACGGTAACTTGCGAACAGCAGTAGACCGAGCTCTAATCCCTATCGGGCGCGGTCTTCAACGAATAGGCGTAACTGCGGATGTAGTCACGATTATCGGGATAGTTATGTCAGGTGCTGCTGCAGTAGCAATAGGACGTGGAAGTCTGCTTTTAGGTTTCATCCTTCTCATTCTTACTGGCATTCCAGATGCCTTGGATGGAGCAGTTGCAAAAGCCGCAGGAACTTCTTCGAAGCGCGGAGCATTTTTTGATTCAGTCTCAGACCGCCTTACAGACGCACTCCTCTTCGGCGGACTTGCGTGGCACTATGCAACTACTCGACCAGGTCACCTCATGATGCTTCCAGTAGCAGTAATGGCTTCCGCTCAAATAATTTCATACCAAAGAGCCAAGGCTGAACTCCTCGGGTATGAAGCAAAAGGTGGAGTGATGGAGCGAGCTGAAAGATTCATCGTGCTGGCTCTAGGGCTTCTACTCTCTGTTTTAATCGGAGACGATGCTTTGCTCGTTGTTCTCTGGATAATGCTTGTACTCACACTGATCACAGCAATCCAACGTTTCATAAAAGTCTGGATTCAAGCAACCGCTGAGCAAAAAGAGGGACTTTGAAATCACTTCAAGAGGCAGATGAGTAGTGTGAGTCTTTCAATGTTTTCCTGCGCAAGTGAAGTCAGTTAAACCATATGAAAGGGTTTTTAGTAGTTACTGGTTACCGGTTATTGACTTTCATCGCGCGTTTGTTGCCGCAAGGATTCGGTACTTCGGTATTTAGATTTTTTGGCAAGATCGCGGGACGTTTCAATAACGAGCGTAGAGAAATGGTCGAGAGGCATCTTCGGAGAACCAAAAGCGCTGAATTAAGTGGTCAAGACATGCAGAACTCGGTTGATGAAGTTTTTGCCTCTTACGCAACGTACTGGTTTCAAAGTTTCCGCTTACCAGGAATGACTTCAGAGCAAATTCTGAAAGATTTTGATTATGAAGGAGAGCCTTATCTCGCCGAAGCATTAAGTGCTGAAGTGGGCCCAATTATGGCGTTACCTCATCTTGGGGGGTGGGAATGGTCAGCATTTTGGATAACAAAAATCAGAGGAATTCCTTTAACCGCAGTAGTGGAACCATTAGATCCTCCTGAGATATTTGAATGGTTTAAAAAATTCCGTTCTTCACTCGGTATGAAAGTTGTTCCGCTTGGCGCTTCAGCTGGATCAGAAGTTATCAACGCGTTGAAATCTAAAGAAATGGTGGTCTTATTGTGTGACCGTCATGTTGGGGGGGCTGGAGTTGAGGTTGAATTTTTCGGGGAGAAAACTCTTCTTCCAGCCGGACCAGCGACACTGGCCTTGAGAACAGGAGCCCCGTTATGTCCAGCTGCTGTTTATATTCAAGGAAACGGAGTTTATGGAGTTCTTCGTCCGCTTATCAAAGTTGAACGGCAAGGACGACTACGTGATGATGTTCAACGCATCACACAAGAACTGGCATATGAGTTTGAAGATCTCATTCGTAAGGCTCCAGAACAATGGCATTTACTGCAACCCAATTGGCCAAGCGACACCATGTAAAGAGTCAGTCATTATATGAGGGTGCTTTTGGGCGAATGTAAAAGACGTAGTAGCGTGGGTTCATGCGAATAGGCATTATCTGTCCTTATAGTTTGACCATCCCAGGTGGAGTGCAGAGCCAAGTGTTGGGTTTAGCGCGACAACTTCGTGCCCTCGGTCAGCACACTCGAGTTCTAGGTCCATGCGACGGCCCTCCACCGGATGCATCTGTGATACCCCTTGGGGATAGTTTGCCGACAGCGGCAAATGGTTCCATAGCGCCAATTGCACCTGACGTACCATGCGCTCTGCGAACGATACAGGCACTTCGTGATGGAGAATTCGACTTACTCCATTTACATGAACCGATGGCCCCAGGACCAACAGTCACCGCTCTGTTTATGTCAAATGCGCCAATGGTAGGGACATTTCATGCTGCAGGAGGAAGCCTTGCTTACGATCTGTTGAATCGTCCTATCCGGTGGTTGAGTGGACGTCTTGATTATCGATTTGCAGTATCAAATGATGCTGCTGAAATGGCTCAACATTCTTTAGGTCATGACTACGAGATTTTGTTTAATGGAGTAGAAACAGATCAATGCGAGTTGGCAACTCCTTGGCCTACAGAAGGACCAACGATTTTTTTTGTTGGTCGACATGAACCTAGAAAGGGTTTGTCTGTTCTTTTGGGGGCGATGAACGAACTTCCTTCTGATGTTCGCCTTTGGATAGCAAGTGATGGTCCAGAAACAGAGGAACTCAAAAAGCGCTTTGCTGGTGACCCACGTATTGAATGGCTTGGCCGGATCAGTGAAAAAGAAAAATTTTCACGGATGAAAGGAGCAGACATTTTTTGTGCTCCATCGCTTCGTGGCGAATCATTTGGAATCGTATTACTTGAAGGAATGGCATGTGACACCGTAGTCGTTGCAAGTGATATTCCTGGATACTCAAAGGTTGCTGAAGAAGGAAAACATGCGGTGTTGGTGCCCCCTGATGATAGTCATTCTTTAGCAACCGCCATTGAAAAAATCTTGGGAGACGAGAGCAGGCAGCAAGAAATAAGAGAGAATGGACGAAAGAGAGCTTTACAGTTTTCAATGAAGTCCTTAGCAAAGCGTTATCTTGATTCTTATCAAGAACTATTGAAGGCTCTCTGACCTGTATTACCTCTTGAATCAACCTAATATCTAAGCATCTTGCTAGGCCTAACAACTATGAACAACAACTCTCTTAATCGAATCAGAACTTTCTTATCTCTTTTAACATTGGTCCTTCTGTCCGCAGTCCTGGGAATTTTGGTGCGGGCTTTCGGCTTCTCAGTTGGAATATCAGCTGGTGTTAGCGTGCTCGGATTTTTTTCAATGTTCATTTTTTTAGGTCGATGGGGATCTTCTCAAGTTCAACACCAAGTGGGAGGCCGAGTCGCTACGCAAGAAGAATTTCCTCGGTTACACAATGCCATTGATGGCCTTTGCTTATCCCATGGCATAGAGGCACCTGTTCTAAGAGTGCTAGACGCGCCCTCGGTAAATGTCGCAACTCTCTCCACAAAAAAGGAAAACACGCTTGTGGTCACCTCCGGTACTTTCCTCAACTTGGGAGTAGTTGAACTAGAAGGGTTACTAGCTCTTGCATTGGTTCGTATGCAGGAGCCAATGCTAACTAAAGAGATGCAGAAATCTTTTTGGATGACTATTCCATTTGCACGGCATTTCATAAGAAATGCCGTAAAGACCGACGATATTCTGCTTCTAGACCAGAAGAGCGTTGCTCTTACTCGATTCCCTCCAGGATTAATAGGTGCATTAGAGGCTGCAGACCAGGAAGGAACATTTGTTGAGGGCTCAAGTTCTACCTCTCAATTATGGGTCCTTGACCCCACCGCTCAATTGGCCACTTCAGGACACCCGTCGGCTTCGCTACGTTGTGCAGCGTTGAGCGAGCTCTGAAGGTAAATGCTACGACGTGTTAGTTCTGCTGCACTCTTCTTTGTGTGTCTCACTGCTTGTGGTGGAGGAAGTGAAACGAACGAGACTACAACAACATTGGTTGAAGAAGTTCCTTTAGTTACAACAACTCAAATTGAAGAGACCGCCGAAACGCCTACCACTGTGGCGGAACAAATAGTTGGGGCCATACCAACAACAACGACAATAGATCCATCTTGGACTGGACCCGTATATCCCTTGACAGGTTTGCCTGCTTATGAAGGCATCCCGGAAACTCCCGCAGTGGTCGTCAAAATAGGAAATAACGACCAAAATTCCTTACCTCAACATGGGCTACGAGAAGCAGACATCGTTTATGACGTACGCATAGAGAATGGAAAAAGCCGATTCATGGCCGTTTACCACAGCAGATTACCCGAAGTAGTTATGCCTGTACGTTCAGCAAGATCCAGCGATATTAATCTTCTACTCAACCTTAACCACCCAGTTTTTGTGTACTGGGGATCAAATGACATCGTTCTAGAAGAGATCAAATCAGCGGAGTGGTCAGGTGGCTATGACAGCAGATCAGCAGCATCTCAATGGGGTGAACAATATTTTAATCGCGACTCAAGTCGTTCTCGTCCCGCTAATGGGAAAGTAAATATAGGAGATTTACAAGAAACGGCGTCAAATGAAGCAGAGGTCCCTGTAGCAATATTCGAGTATGGCGAATTGACCTCAAATGCAGTGCCTGCAGCAGGCGTGCAGTGGACAATCACGCGAAGAGTGGTGGACTACATTTGGAACAGCTCGTTAGAGCAATGGGTTCGTTATCAAGATGGAGTCCCACATCTTGATGAAAACGGAACTTCTCTAACTGTAGACAATCTCCTATTTCTTTATATTGGTTACGGCATTTCAGACGCAGATCCAAGTTCACCCCAAGCCATTAGTACTGGATCGGGGGATGGGTGGTTATTAAGAGATGGGACAGTCACAGGTGTAACTTGGGAACGTTCAAGAAGTTCAGATAACTGGACGATCGTTGATGACGAATCTGGTGAAATGGTCCCTCTAGACGTCGGCACAACTTGGGTTACTTTGGCAAAGCCGGGCGAGGGGCGCATCTTAAGTTCTGCTGAAGCGATAGAACTTATTGGCTGAAACTTTTGTTGAGTGGTCACTAAGGCAAAAGATCCATTTAGACTGATATTTATGAATGAAGCAGTAAGAGAAACTGGAACTCAATTAGTCAAACGAGGCTTAGCTGAGATGCTAAAAGGCGGCGTCATTATGGACGTCGTCGATGCAGAACAAGCACGTATAGCAGAGGACGCAGGAGCTGCCGCAGTTATGGCGCTCGAACGTGTACCTTCAGATATTCGTAAAGACGGTGGCGTCGCACGGATGTCGGATCCGGAAATGATTGAAGGGATCAAATCAGCAGTAACGATTCCAGTCATGGCAAAAGCAAGAATTGGCCATTTTGCTGAGGCTCAAATTCTTCAATCTCTTGAGGTTGATTACATAGATGAGAGCGAAGTTCTTACTCCTGCGGATGAAACTCACCATATTGACAAATGGGCTTTTGAAGTCCCATTTGTTTGCGGGGCAACAAATCTTGGCGAAGCACTACGACGCATATCAGAAGGGGCTTGCTTAATACGCTCAAAAGGCGAAGCAGGAACTGGAAATATTGTTGAAGCAGTGCGCCATATTCGGTCCATTACTGGAGATATAAGAAAAATCACGCAAGCAGACAACGCCGAGTTGTTTGATTGGGCAAAAAAATTGCAGTCACCTTTGCCTCTTATTCAAGAGATATCGGAGACAGGGCGTTTACCAGTTCCTATATTTTGTGCAGGGGGAATTGCTACTCCTGCGGACGCTTCGCTAGTGATGCAACTTGGAGCAGAATCTGTTTTCGTCGGATCAGGAATTTTCAAGAGTGAAGATCCCGCTCAGAGGGCTCAAGCTATTGTTGAAGCAACAACGAATTTTGCAGATGCTGACAAATTGGCAAAAGTAAGCCGTGGTTTGGGAGAAGCAATGCCGGGATTAGAGATCGAGAATCTTGAGACGCGTCTGTCTGACCGGGGTTGGTAAACCTAGGTGAAGGTTGGAGTCCTAGCTCTCCAAGGAGCGTTTGATCGTCACGCCCAAGAACTATCTCTTGCAGGTGCTACGCCTCTTGAGATTCGAGGCCCAAAGCATCTAGAAGATGTGGATGCGCTCATTATTCCTGGAGGCGAGTCAACGACCATATTGAAACTTGCCGAATCTCTAGGAGTTAGAGATCTTTTAAATGATCAAATCCAAGACGGTCTTCCTGTCCTAGGAACATGTGCAGGGATGATTGTTTTGAGTAAGGCAATTATTGACGGCCGAGATGATCAAAATCCATTGGGCTCTATTGATATAGACGTAAGACGAAATGGCTATGGTCGTCAACTCGCTTCTTTTGAAGCAGATTTACAGATCGCTGGATTTGAAACACCGTTTCGAGGGGTATTCATTCGCGCTCCTCTTGTCGAGCGCGCAGGGAAGGATGTTGAGGTACTTGCTTCAGTTGAAGGAAACCCCGTTTTTTGCCGTCAAGAGAAGATAATGACGACGTCTTTTCATCCAGAATTAGTTAGCGATGGACGTATCCATGAGCTCTTTCTGGAATTAGCCTTTGCTTCAAGTTAATACTTTAAGGAAACATCATGTCGGGTCACTCTAAATGGGCAACCATCAAACATAAAAAAGGTGCAGCAGATAAGAAGCGAGCCAAACTTTTCGCGAAATTGATTAAGCAGGTTGAAGTAGCGGCACGTCAAGGTGGCGGAGACTTAGATGGAAATCCAACTTTACGAACGATGTTTCAAAAAGCCAGAGACGCTTCGGTTCCTATAGACACAATTGAACGAGCGGTAAAAAGAGGTACAGGAGAACTTGAAGGTGTTGACTATGAATCCATCACATATGAAGGATATGCACCACATGGAGTGGCTCTTTATGTTGAAACGCTTTCAGATAATCGGAACCGCACCGGATCAGAAGTCAGGTCTTTGCTTAGCAAGAACGGTGGTTCGTTAGCAGAACCTGGTTCCGTGGCCTGGCAGTTTGAGAGGAAAGGCATCATCTTGATTCCAGAAGGCATAGATGAAGATGAAATCATGATGGTTGCTCTTGAAGCTGGTGCAGAAGACCTAGTTGATGAAGGCGGCATATGGCGCCTCACCTGCGATCCGTCAGTTCTATCAGAAGTCCGTTTAGCTTTAGAAACAGCTGATCTGGATTTCAATTCAGCAGATGTGACGATGTTGCCTACAACAACAGTCGTCATTGACAATGAATCAGACGCTCGATCAGTTCTAAAGGTTATAGATCTTCTTGACGATCTTGATGATGTGCAAGATGTCTATGCAAATTTTGACATTCCTAACGAAATTTTTGACTTAATTCAGGACTAGTTCTAAATCTAGGGAGGGTGAACGTCTCTAGACAGAAATCTGGCTACAATCGTACACATGTTCGTATTAGGTATAGATCCAGGTCTTTCTCGCTGTGGTTATGGAGTTCTTCAGCAAGATAAGAGTAAATCTAAATTAGTCAAGGCTGTGGCTGCAGGCGTCATACGAACTTCCCCAAAGACCGATCTTGCTATCCGTTTGGCAGAGTTACAAGAAGAGATTCGGGCATTAATTGATGAATATAAGCCTGATGAAGTAGCAATAGAAAGAGTGCTTTTCCAAGTGAATGTGAGTTCTGCTATGGCTACCGGACAAGCAGCTGGAGTGGCTATGGCCGCGGCGGCTTCTTCCGGTTGTGTAGTGAATCTTTATTCACCGAATGAGGTGAAGCTCGCCGTTGCAGGTTGGGGAGGAGCAGATAAAAAGCAAATGGAACATATGGTTCAAACCTTATTGTCAATTAAAAAACCATTACGACCTGTCGATGCCGCTGATGCAGTAGCAGTAGCTCTTTGCCATTTAGCGATGAAGCCCTCGTCATCTATCTTGGTGGGTGAAGCAAAATGATCGGATCGCTTAGAGGAGTTTTGTTGGAACGGAGTGAAGAGGGAAAAGTTCTTGTTGAGGTATCTGGGGTTGGGTATCAGGTAATGATGACTCCTACTACAACTGTTTCAATTGGCGAAATAGGTCAAGAGGTCTTCCTGTACATTCATCATCATTTCCGAGAAGCAGATCAGACCTTATATGGCTTCCTCTCAGCACAAGAAAGAAGTTGCTTTGAAGCATTATTAATGGCTCATGGGGTTGGCCCCTCTCTTGCTTTAGCGGTGTTGGGTGTACACGGTCCCAGCGAATTATCTCAACTGGTAGTTGAAGAAGACGTAGCATCTTTGTGTTTAGTTCCAGGTGTAGGGAAAAAAACAGCATCTCGACTCTTGATTGAGTTAAAAGACAAACTTCCGGAGCACCTCGGAGCGTTTGCAACTATCAACAAAGATGCGACCGTAGCATCGGAGCGTACAGTGATGGCCGAAGTGCGTGATGCTTTAATCGGGCTTGGCTATAGCGCAGAGGAAACACGATCTGTTTTGACAGATCTTGAAGGCGATGATGTGGCGGTCCTGTTGCGTGAAGCACTACAACGACTGGCAGTAAAATAGGACTAGTGATGCGCGAAGAACTTCTCTCACCAGATCAAGAACCTCAAGAGATAGAAGTAGAGGCTGGGCTTCGCCCACGATCTCTTGAAGAATTTGTAGGTCAAGATGAATTAAAAGGTCATCTAAGAGTGATGCTGGCGGCAGCACGCGAACGCGAACAAGCATCTGATCATTTTTTATTTGCCGGACCACCTGGATTAGGTAAAACAACGTTGGCTCATATTGTTGCTAATGAGATGGAAGCTGAACTCCATGTAACTTCTGGTCCAGCCCTCGAAAGGGCAGGCGATTTAGCTGCAATACTTACGAAACTTGAACCCGGTGATGTGTTGTTTATTGATGAGATTCATCGTTTATCAAGAGCTGTAGAAGAAGTTTTATACCCGGCTATGGAAGATTTTGAACTAGACATCATCTTGGGTAAAGGACCAGCAGCACGGTCAATAAGACTTGAGTTACCGAATTTCACTCTGGTCGGAGCAACTACTAGAACCGGTCTCATTACAGGCCCTTTACGCGATCGATTTGGGTTGACCGCTCGCCTAGATTATTACGAACCAGAAGACTTGAGAGCAATCGTAGAAAGGGCTGCCAACATACTTGGAGTTCAGATTGACTCTGACGGAGCAAGTGAAATTGCTCGCAGATCGCGTGGCACGCCACGCATCGGCAATCGTTTACTGCGTCAAGTAAGAGATTTTGCTCAAATTGAAAGACCTGAATCAAAGGGGCATATCAATTTAGATATTGCAAACGATGGCCTTGCATTCTTTGGCGTTGATTCTCTTGGACTAGACAAGCCAACCCAAGCCATCTTGAATTCTCTTTGCACAAGGTTTAATGGTGGACCAGTGGGTCTCAAGACTTTGGCAATTAGCGTAAGCGAACCAGAAGATACTGTAGAAGATGTTTATGAGCCATTTCTTATACAACAAGGACTTCTTCTTCGTACTCCAAAAGGAAGAGTAGCGACCCCAACTGCATTCACTCATCTTGGCCTCGCGCCACCACGTAATTCAGCTGGCTCTTTATTTGACGAATAGTAGGACAATCTACGTAGGCTTAAAGACTTATGGGCCCAGACGATTTTGATTACGAGTTACCTGAGGACCTCATTGCGCAAAACCCCTTAGAAGAGCGAACTGCGGCGAGAATGCTTGTCGATCTTGGTAATGGTCCGGAACATTTTAGAATTTCCGATTTTCCGAAACTTTTAAAATCAGGTGACATTGTTGTAGTGAATAACACTCGAGTTCTACCAGCAAGACTATTTCTCAAGAAAAAAACTGGCGGCAATGTAGAAGTCCTTCTTTTAAAAGCACTTGATCAAATAACTTGGGAAGCGCTTGTACGTCCAAGCCGTAAAGTTCCTCCTGGAACAGAATTTACTGTTAGCCCAGAGATGACAATCCGTATCGGAGAGGATTTAGGAGCCGGGAAGCGTTTAGTAGAGATAGAAACTAAATCTGATCTCCTATCCCTGCTTGAAAAGTACGGAAAAGTTCCGTTGCCTCCCTACATAAAAAATGATTTAGAGGATGGCGAACGATACCAGACAGTCTTCGCCAACCGTTCAAACTCCGCAGCAGCTCCTACCGCCGGTCTTCATTTCACGGAAGACCTAGTTGCAGAATGTAAAGATTCAGGCGCACAGGTTGAGGAAATCGAATTGGCAATCGGTTTAGATACCTTTCGTCCTGTAACTGCCAACAACCTTGACGATCATGATATGCATTCGGAGTTTTACAGTGTCTCAGAAGAAGTTATGCATCGTTGCAAAGAAGCAAATCGAGTTATTGCCATAGGGACTACGACAGTACGAGCGCTTGAATCAGCAGCACGGTTTGAACTGTCCGGACAAACAAACTTATTTATTCGAGACCCTTTTGAATTCAAAATAGTAGATCTGCTACTCACGAACTTCCATCTCCCAAAATCAACTCTGCTTGTGATGCTTGAAGCTTTTATTGGCCCTTATTGGAGAGACTTGTATACCGAAGCGCAGATCAACAGATATCGTTTTCTATCCTTTGGAGACTCAATGCTGGTTTCTGACCGAAGCACAAGGAAACTAAAAATATGAAGGCTCTTTCTAAGATCACGGCTAAAGATGGAAAAGCAAGGCTTAGTGAAGTCACCCTCGCTAACGGAAAATTTCAAACCCCGTGTTTCATGCCAGTTGGAACCCGTGGTGCAGTAAAACATTTATCTTCTCTTGATATGAAAGATTTAAATGCTGAAATAATTCTTGGAAATACGTATCATCTGATGCTTCGGCCAGGAGCAGACCTCATTAAAAAACATGGAGGTCTTGGAAAATTTGCGAACTGGGACGGACTAACTCTCACGGATTCAGGCGGGTATCAAATTTTTTCTTTGAAACCCAAAGTTGAAGATGAAGGAGCAACTTTTCGCTCAATCTACGATGGCTCATCGCACCACCTGACACCAGAGTCTGCAAGTTCTATACAGGCAGATTTAGGAGCGGATATACAAATGGTTCTAGACGTTTGTTCTGCTCTCCCTGCAGAAAGAAACGTCCTTAAAGATGCAGTAGATAGAACAGCTTTATGGGCAGAGCGCGCTCGAACAGCCTTTCTAGCTCATCCAACAGCAAATGAAATACAAAGCCAGTTCGGGATTGTCCAAGGCGGCACTGATACTTCGTTGCGAATTGAAAGCACTGAAAGAACCGTAGAAGTGGGATTTGACGGCTACGCCATAGGCGGTTTGAGCGTAGGGGAAGGAAGATCTGAAATGCTGGAGCCAGTAGATGTAGTTACAGATCTTTTACCAGAAGACCAGCCACGTTATTTCATGGGATTAGGTGATCCAGTTGGAATAGTTGAAGTAGTTGCAAGAGGAGTGGACATGTTTGATTGTGTGCTACCTACTCGACTGGCACGACACGGAACCGTGTTGACTTCTACAGGACGCATCAACCTCAGTAACGCTCGCTTCATTGGTGATGACCAGCCGTTAGACCCCACTTTTGAGAACAGTCCTGCGTCAAATTGGAGCCGAAGTTACTTGCGTCACCTTTTAGTCACTGGCGAACCGACGGCTCCGAGAATACTTACTTTGCATAACTTGGCATGGATGTTTGATTTTGTTTCCAAACTAAGAAAATCAATAGTTGATGGAGAATTCGAAGAATTTCATAAACAAACTCTGGAAATATGGGGCTGACTTCTAAAATTAGAGTAGAAATAGTAACTATCACCGTAGGCTTTCAAAGTCCTCATTAGCTAAAAGAAAGAAATCAAATGAGTTTTCTCCCTCTAATAATTATTTTCGGAGTCATGTATTTTCTCATGATTCGACCTCAACAAAAAAAGATGAAACTACAAAGGGCTCTGATTGAGTCGGTCAAAGCTGGAGATGAAGTCGTTCTCAATTCAGGGATTTTTGGGGTAGTTCGTGAGGTGGAAGGCGATGTGATTTGGTTAGAAGTCGCCGGAGATTTAGAACTTAAAGTTTTCAAGGGCGCTATTGACCAAAGATTTAATCCTCCAGCAGAAGCAACAGAATCAGAGATACCAGAAGAAGACTCTCCGATTGAGTAATTAATTTATGCAGCGTCGCCAGACCTTCTTCTTTGTAGGAATAGTTTTATTAACTCTCACTTCTGTACTACTCACAGCATTGTGGGGGAACAAACCTCTTCTCGGTCTCGATCTACAAGGTGGAGTCTCAGTAAGACTGACCGCTGTTGAGCCTGCAGACGATGAAATGCTCGATCAGGCAGTTGAAATCATTCGTGCAAGAGTTGATGGTTTAGGTGTGGCTGAGCCGGAGATTTCAAGAACTGCGCAAGGTGTCATGGTTTCACTGCCAGGAGTTGACGACCAAGGAAGAGCTTTGGAGCTAGTCGGGACCACTGCCGAACTTAGATTCCGTCCGGTTTGTGACACTTTGCCTCCACTTGTTGAAGAAGTAGAACCGGTTGTTGCAAGTGGTGAATTGGGTTCAGCCCCAGTCTCTTGTTCGCCGGCACTAAATGGGGAAATTATTCCTGCCACAGGACGAAATGGAATAACGCCACCAGAAGAAGATAAGGCTGAACACTTTGTGATCCTTACTGACGACCAAGGACCAGAAGGAATTTTTGGACGACGATTACTCTTAGGCCCTTCAATCCTGACCGGAGATGGATTAAGTGGAGCCGATGCCGATTTTGTTAACTTCGAATGGGGCATATCTGTCACTATGAAAGACGGAGATCAAGGAATCGGGGCTTTCAACGCAATAGCTTCTGAATGCTTTACCGGCACAATCTTCTGTCCCGTGCAAGCAGGGAGCAACAGAGGACAGGTTGCTTTAGTCCTTGACAGTCAAGTAATAACCGCACCGGTAATCAATGCTCCTGCATTTGAAAAAGATGCAATTCTAATTTCAGGAGCCTATGAGAAGCAGGAAGCTGAAGATGCAGCTCTAGCTTTACGATACGGGGCCCTTCCCATCGAACTAGTTGCAGAAAACACTCAGTTAGTATCAGCCACCATTGGAGAAGATTCTCTAGAAGCAGGAGTAATCGCAGGTTTAATTGGGTTAGCAGTCGTAGCTATTTTCATTCTTCTTTATTACCGCCTTTTAGGCCTTATAGCCTTGCTGAGTCTCGCAATTTCAGGATCATTGCTGTGGGCAATTATTTCCCACCTAGGAACTCAGTCAGGTCTTGCTCTTACTCTGGCAGGTATCACAGGAATCATTGTCGCGATCGGAGTTTCAGTCGATTCCAATGTTGTTTATTTTGAACATTTAAAAGAAGATATTCGTGATGGACGAACTGCCCGCTCCGCCGTAGATCGCGCTTTCAAGCCTGCATATTCAACGATAGTAAAAGCCAATACAGCCTCACTTATAGGAGCGGGACTTCTATGGTGGCTGACCGTTGGAGCGGTAAGAGGTTTCGCTCTTTACTTAGGGCTCGCGACAATTCTTGATCTTGTAGCAACATATTTCTTTATGGGGCCCGCCATTAAACTTCTCTCTAAAACAAGGTTATTTGCAACTAAGCCAGAACGTTTTGGACTTCCGGCCATTGGTTCAGTTGAATTGGTTGGAGGTGAAAAATGATCCGCTCACTTCGCCGTTTGTATGCAGGAGAAACTCCAATTGATTATCCGCAATGGTGGAGACGGACTGTACTCATCTCCGCAGTCCTAGTGGTAGCGAGCATCGCTTCTTTCTTTGTAAGAGGTTTAAACCTTGGAATAGATTTTGAAGGGGGAACGTCTTATGAAGTCAGATCTGCTGGAACGTCTGTCGCAGAAGCACGAGAGATCGTTTCTTCTGTTGGCTTAGAAGATGCACGTATCCAAATAGTTGATGAAGAAATTCTGAGAATTCGATCTGACATTTCAGATCCTGATCAAACATCAGAGATCCGCGATTTTCTAAATACCGAGTTAGGGCAGGTTGAAACATTTGAACAAGTTGGGCCAACTTGGGGAAGCGAAGTCACCAGCAAGGCGATCCGAGCGTTGGTGATCTTTTTTGCGGTTGTAGCGATTTATATAACAATACGACTTGAGTGGAAAATGGCTCTAGGAGCGTTATTGGCAGTGAGTCATGACATTTTGATAAGCATCGGGATCTACTCAATGTTTCAGTTAGAGATTACGCCAGCAACCATTATTGCGTTCCTCACGATTATGGGGTACTCGCTTTATGACACAATCGTTGTTTACGACAAAGTTAGAGAAATCGTCGGACGATTGGGAGCTACTGATCGCTACCGATATGCCGAACTAATGAATTTAGCTCTGAACAGAGTGACTATGCGCTCCATCAATACAAGTATCACTTCCGCTATTCCTGTCATTTCTCTACTCTTAATCGGCTCCCTTTTACTTGGCGCAGCCACACTTCAAGAATTCGCAGTCGCTTTATTAGTTGGAATAATAGTGGGGTCATATTCTTCTTTATTTATCGCATCTTCCTTGGTTTCTATATTGAAGACAAGAGAACCTAGATGGAGAGAAATTGAGAAAAAAATATTAAGAAAAGACTCAGATGCAAATTCCACTCGAAGCATTGATCCAAAAGATGTAGTTCAACTCGACCCACGATCCAGCGACCGAACCAGTGGTCCAGCCCGAGGAAAACCAACTCAGGTACAACGTTCAGCAGGAGGGGCTCCGCCACGCCCAAGAAAGAAACGGCGACGATAGAGATTCCAAGTCAGGTTAAAGACCGATACCGTGGTGCTATGGATACCAAGTTTGGAGAATGCTAAATGGTAGCTGTTCACCGTGTCCTCCCTTGGCGTAGACGTCCTCAAAATGAGGTTTCCGAAACTTCAACTTTGTTAACTGTCTTTCATGAACATCACCCAAATCACGAGCCAAAACTTATTGAAAAGGCATATCAGCTAGCCCTCAAAGCACATGAAGGGCAAATGAGAAAATCAGGGGAGCCCTATATTCATCACCCAATGGCGGTGGCAACCATAGTGGCAAAGCAAGGGCTTGATGAAGTGACAATTGCAGCTGCGCTACTTCACGATGCCGTAGAAGATACCAAAATAGAACTTTCTTATTTAGAAGAAGAGTTCGGTTCTGAAGTAGCACTCATAGTAGATGGAGTCACAAAATTAGATCGCCTTAATTTTGACTCTAAAGAAGATCAACAAGCAGCAAGTATGAGAAAAATGCTAGTTGCATTAGCAAAAGATCTTCGAGTACTGATTATCAAATTAGCTGACAGGCTCCACAACATGCGGACGCTAGCTGCGTTACCTGAATTTAAACAAGAACGAACAGCACGCGAGACTTTAGACATTTATGCGCCACTAGCGCATCGCTTAGGTATGGAGGAAGTAAAAGTCCAATTAGAAGATCTGTCACTAGCAACTCTTTACCCAAAGCGCTATAGCGAAATTGATCAAATGGTTTACAACCAAGCACCCGAGCGAGATCTTTACTTAACGCAAATGGTAGGAGAAGTTGAAAGCCGGTTTGAAGAACTGGGCATAAAAGCAGAGGTTGGTGGCCGGCCAAAACATCTATGGAGCATCTATGAAAAAATGATCGTGAAAGGGCGTTCATTCGAAGAGATACATGACTTAGTGGGCATAAGAGTCTTAGTGAAAAATGTAAGAGACTGCTATGCGGCTCTTGGTTCAATTCACGCAGTATGGAAACCAGTACAAGGCCGTTTTAAGGACTATGTGGCCATGCCGAAATTTAACCTCTACCAATCCTTGCATACCACAGTGATCGGGCCTCAAGGAAAACAAGTCGAATTTCAAATCCGCACATATGACATGCATCGCCGAGCGGAATACGGTGTCGCTGCCCATTGGGACTACAAAGGTGTTGCCCCTGCAGATGAAATGGCGTGGTTGAGTCGGATAGTTGAATGGCAAGAAGAGACCACTGACCCAAGTACTTTTATGGAAAACCTCAAAATGGATCTAGAGCAAGATGAGATCTTCCTATTTACTCCTAAAGGAAAAGTCATAGCGTTACCAATCGGCGCTACAACAGTTGACTTTGCTTATGCGATCCATACAGAAGTAGGCCATGCCTGTGTCGGAGCAAGAGTAGATGGGCGTCTGGTACCTCTTGAAACCAGACTCAACTCTGGTTCGATTGTTGAGATAGTTACTTCAAAGCAACCAGGAGCAGGACCCTCTCGCGATTGGTTGAAGTTTGTAGTTAGCCATCGTGCGGAAAATAGAATTCGTCACTGGTACTCGCGGGAACGTCGCGCTGAAGCAGTAGATAGAGGCCATGAAGAACTTATAGAAGAACTGCGTCAAGCGAATATGCCAATAAAGAAAACTATTGACAGTGAAGTGTTCTCCGAAATAGCCGCTTCGCTGAATTACTTTGATATTGATTCCGTATACGCAGCCATTGGCGAAGGAAATTTATCTTCTAAGTCGCTTGTAAATAGAGTAGAGAGATCACTCCTCGCATCCGATCCTGAACAAGTAAAAAACGCATCATCTAATGTTCTTCGAGCTCGACCTCAACGTCGCACACAAGATGAAGTCGGAGTTCACGTTGAAGGCTTAGATGATCTCCTAGTCCGACTATCACGGTGCTGCACTCCGATGCCGCCAGATGAAATCATGGGATTTGTAACACGTGGCCGAGGCGTCACAGTTCACCGAACTGACTGCGCGAACGCAGTATCACTTTCTGCAGATCAACCTGACCGGCTAATAGATGTTGAATGGGACCAGCAAGCAGATGCTTTCTTTACTGCTTCAATAGAGGTGAAAGCTCTTGATCGACCGCTGCTGCTACGAGATCTAGTGAATGTTCTCGCCGACCATCAAATGAATGTACTTGGGGCTTCTACCATCACCAGTGAAGACGACAGAGTTGCACGCCTTAAATTTGATTTTGAACTAGGCGACCCTAGCCATCTGGACCCAATCATGCGGATAATGAGAGGTATTCATTCTGTTTATGATGTTTATCGAGTGGTGCCTGGACAAAACACTTAGTGATGAAGCCCATCTAGTCCCTTCAGGCGAGTAACCTTGCCAACGTGAATGAATTAAATTTTCGAGCACCAAAAGGAACCAGAGATATTCTTTGGCCTGACTCTGAGCGTCATCAACGGCTTGTTGATATTTTTTCTGCAGTAGTGGGTGAAGCCGGGTATACACAAGTCATCACTCCTATGTTTGAACACATCGAAGTATTCCAACGCTTAGGTGACGCAACCGATGTCGTTAGAAAAGAGATGTATGACTTTCAAGACAAAGGTGGAAGGCATTTAGCTTTACGTCCAGAACAAACAGCTTCCGTTGTCCGGGCATTCGCAGAACACCGACCCAATATTCCTTGGAAAGCTTGGTACACCGGACCAAATTTTCGTTATGAACGAGCTCAAAAAGGGAGGTTCCGTCAATTCAGCCAAGTAGGAGTAGAAGCATTAGGAACAGAAGATCCATATTTAGATGTTGAGGTAATGGCACTTGCTTGGCGTTTTTACGAGCGCCTTGGGTTGAGCCAAATAAAACTTGAAGTTAATTCGCTGGGCAACAAAGATGATCGAGCTCATTTCATGGATGCTTTAAGTCAACACTTTGAGAAATACCTAAAAGATCTTAGTGAAGAATCACAAAAAACTTTAGAAGTCAATCCCTTACGAGTTCTTGATTCCAACAGAGAACAAGATAGCGATCTGATTGCATCAGCTCCCAGCATGATTGATTTCCTTTCTGAAGATGCAAAGAAGCATTTCTCGCTAGTTCAAGAAGGTTTAGACGCCTTAGATATCCCATTTATCGTTAACTCAAAGTTGGTGCGTGGACTTGACTACTACGTTCGAACTGCCTTTGAGTTTGTTGCAGAAAGTTTTGATGCTGCACAGAACGCTGTTGGTGGTGGTGGCCGTTATGACGGTCTCGCCGAAGACCTTGGCGGTCCGCCTACACCAGGTGTTGGATTCGCCATAGGTTCAGATCGGACTTTGTTGGCCTGCGAGGCAGAAGGAGTATTCCAAACATCAGAGCCAGTAACAGAAGTTTTTGTTGTTGATACGACGGGAGGGCTAGCCGCCCTTTCACTCACAGATCAATTAAGATCTGCAGGATTTAAAACAGATAGAGCATGGGACAACCGCTCGATGAAAGCACAAATGAAAGCAGCTGATAAAAGCGGAGCCTTGATCGCAGTAATTGTAGGTGAAGAGGAGTTGGCGACTGATACCGTCACTTTGAGGGATTTACGCGAATCCACTGATCAGATCAAAATAGAAAAAGAAATCATAATAGAGACTCTCCGAAAGAGGCTTCGTTGACTACTAACTCCAATTACTCGACAACTATGCGCACCGACCGGTGCGGAGATCTACGTTTAGCTGACGAAGGACGCACAGTGACTCTTTGCGGCTGGGTAAGTCGACGACGTGAACACGGAGAACATTTGGCATTCATTGACTTGCGCGATCGGAGCGGAATAGTGCAAGTAGTAGTTGATGGGGCGCAAGACCTAAGAGCCGAATATGTCTTACAAATAAAAGGGGAGGTTCGGCAGAGACCAAATGAAACCACTAATGAATCTCTTGCAACAGGAGAAATTGAAATAGAAGCAAAAGAAGTTCTAGTCCTTTCTGAAGCAGAACCCCCACCTTTTCCTTTAGATGACCGTACTGAAATAGACGAAGTGCTACGTCTTCGGCACCGTTATGTTGATCTTCGAAGAGAGCGTATGCAAAGAAATCTTGCTATTCGCGCCAGAGTCAACAGTGCAATACGTAACGCGATGGAAGAGCAAGGTTTCACTGAAATAGAAACTCCGATGCTTATAGCAAGCACTCCAGAGGGAGCAAGAGACTTTGTAGTTCCTTCACGAAAAGAGCCAGGTTCTTTTTACGCTCTTCCACAAAGCCCTCAAATATTTAAGCAACTATGCATGGTCGGTGGCGTGGACCGCTATTACCAAATAGCCCGGTGTTTACGCGACGAAGATCTTCGAGCGGATCGCCAGTTTGAATTCATGCAACTTGATGCTGAAGCAAGTTTTGTCACTCAAGAAGACGTACTGAAATTTATTTCTTATGCAGTTCTTTCTGCCGCTGAAAAAATCACTGGCGAGCAACAATCCGAAATTCCAAGAATGTCATGGCTGGAAGCGCAAGAACGATTTGGTAGCGATAAACCCGATACTAGATTTGGTCTTGAACTTGAGGAACTAACAGACATATTTTCTTCTACAGAGTTTCGCGCGTTCCAAGCTCCATGCATTAAAGGAATTCGTGTACCAAATGGATCGGACATATCTCGAAACCGTTTAGATGACTTGACAGAAAAATGTAAGCAATGGGGTGCTCAAGGATTGGTATGGATGAGAGTAGAGAAAGAGGAACTCAATTCCCCTGTTTCCAAATTCCTCACTGAAGAAGAGCAAATATCTCTTCGGGAAGCCATGAAAGCAGAAGAAGGAGACTTGCTTTTCCTAGTAGCAGACGAGCGACACTTAGTTCGTCACATATTAGGTTTACTTCGTTTAGAAATTGGACGTCCCCCTGTCACTGAAGGAGGACTGAATTTCTTATGGGTTGTAGATTTTCCTTTATTTGAAGGAGTTGATGAATCAGGGAACCCACAGCCTGCGCATCATCCATTCACCATGCCTCATGAAGAAGATCTTGAATTGCTTGAAGCAGGAAAACTTTTAGAAGTCAGATCTCAAGCGTATGACCTTGTATTGAATGGATGGGAACTTGGATCAGGAAGTGTTCGAATACACAGAAAAGAAATTCAAGAAAAAATCTTTGGACTTCTAGGAATAGAAGCAGAGGAAGCTCAGGAAAAATTTGGGTTCCTGCTTGATGCATTCAAATACGGAGCACCTCCACATGCAGGCTTTGCTTTCGGCATGGATCGCCTTACAGCTCTTCTTGCGGGAGAGGAAAACATTCGTGAAGTGATCGCATACCCAAAAACACAATCAGGGGCGGATCCGTTAACTTCAGCACCAAATCCGATTGATGACAAGCACCTAACTGAACTCGGCCTTCGTGTACTTCCATCTCAGCAGTAACGAAAGGCGTTAATTTGCCAGACAGCCTGTTTACAAGTGCAGCCACTGAGCGTTTGTCTCGCCGCTCTCCATTAGCAGCGCGACTTAGACCAAATCAGCTAGATGAAATCGTGGGCCAAGACCACTTGGTGGGTGAAGGTAAACCTTTACGCTGTTTAGTTGAATCTGACCAACTTTCATCACTAATTTTTTGGGGCCCTCCTGGAACTGGGAAAACGAGTCTTGCCAGACTGGTTGCAAAAGTTACAGCTAAAGATTTCATTGAACTCTCCGCTGTAAATGCAACAGTGAAAGACGTAAGAGAAACAATTGAACAAGCTGAAAAACGTTTAGGCGAACAGGACATCGGAACAATTCTCTTTCTGGATGAAGTGCATCGTTTCAATAAAGCACAACAAGATGCTCTCCTGCCATCGGTAGAAACAGGACTATTAATACTTATTGGGGCTACCACTGAAAACCCATTCTTCGAAGTGAATCCGCCACTTTTATCACGATCAACTCTTTTCCGCTTAGAACCTTTATCAGAAATCGCTATCCGGAAACTTCTTGACCGCGGCTTAACCGCAGAAGGCCTTCAAGCAGATGAAGACGCCCTTAATTTAATTGTGGGGAGATCTTCCGGAGATGGCCGCCATGCATTAACAAGTCTTGAAGTAGCAGCAGCCTTAGCAATAGGACGCAAAAGTGAACGACTTGAACTTGTTGACGCAGAATTTGCTTTAGGGACAAAAGCTTTAAGTTATGGTCGAGACGATCACTTCGATGTCATTAGCGCATTCATAAAGAGCATCAGAGGCTCAGATGTAGACGCAGGATTGTATTGGCTAGCCCGCATGCTTCAAGCAGGAGAGGATGCAAGATTTATAGCGCGAAGATTAGTGATCCTTGCTAGTGAAGATATTGGAATGGCTGACCCAATGTCTCTATTGATAGCTGACGCGGCAGCGAGAGCGGTGGAATTCGTAGGTTTACCTGAAGCACAACTGAACCTCGCACAGGCAGTAGTGCATTTAGCTACTGCTCCGAAGTCAAATAGAGTCACAAAAGCAATTTTTGCTGCGAAAGAAGATGTTCAAGAGAGTGGAGTCGGCAAAGTTCCAAAGCATTTACGTGATGCTCATTATCAAGCAGCAGCAACATTAGGTCACGGCGAGGGCTATGAATATCCACACAATGATCCACGAGGATGGGTAGAGCAAATTTACCGCCCACCTGAAGTAGATGAAAATATCTACTACGATCCTTCTACCCATGGGTTTGAAGAAGAAGTAGCACGTCGTATGTCTATGCGAACGCCATCTCAAAAGAAAGAAGGAGTTTAGAAATGAAATATCGTGTGACATCTTTGTTCGTTGGATGGGTAGTAGGACTGGTATCTTCAACTTTCGTTCGTCGTCGGTTACAGCGCTTAATTATGCGTTACGCGCCAGAGCATTTAAATCGTCAGATTGAAGAGAAGCGTTTAGAATTGGTTCAAACAGTTCGACGTTTCAGGAATGATTTCAAGTCTTCCACACCCAAGAGAGACCAAAGTCAATTTGAGCCGGTGTACCGAAAAAATCGTGATCGAAGTCCAGGTCACCGTCCGCGACAGCCTCTAAAGTAAATCACTCTCAGTGCAGAGTTGGGATCGTTAGACTAGACACATATGGGAAAAAAACTTCTAACCGCAAAGTCAATTCGACGTGAATTTATTGACTTTTATGTTGCAAGAGACCATTTTCATGAGTCATCAGACAGTCTCATACCGGATGACTCAACTTTGCTCTTTACCAACTCAGGCATGGTGCAGTTCAAGTCATACTTAACTGGAGAGCAGCCAGCCCCTTGGCCGCGTGCTGTTACTGTTCAAAAGTGCGCACGAGCAGGCGGGAAACACAATGACTTAGAAGAAGTAGGTCGCACAAGTCGCCACCTTACTTTTTTTGAAATGATGGGAAATTTTAGCTTTGGAGATTATTTCAAATCAGAAGCCTGCGCGTTTGCTTGGGAATTCGTAACCCAAAACCTCGGCTTAGATCCTGAACGTCTTTGGGTAACAGTTCACGAGACTGACGATGAGGCCGCCACTATTTGGGAAAAAGAAGTCGGAGTTTCTGCTGATCGAATTCAACGTCTAGATGAAGACAACTATTGGCGTATGGCGGACACGGGACCTTGCGGACCTTGTTCAGAAATTTTTTGGGACAAAGGGCCAGAGCACGGAGAAGAAGGCGGACCCGCCCATGGGGGAGAAGAAAGATTTGTTGAAATCTGGAATCTGGTTTTCATGCAATTCGAACAGCACGCAGACGGTTCTCAAACTCCACTTCCGGCTCCATCAATAGACACAGGCCTAGGATTAGAACGCGTTCTCTCTGTTCTGCAAGGCGTTGATTCCGTATGGGAGACAGACGAGTTTTCCACGCTTCTAAAAAGCATCAGTGAATTAACACAAGTTGCACAAAAAGAGAGTGAAAGTTTCGATGTCTCAATGCGTATCTTGGCTGATCATGCGAGATCATCAACATTCCTAATAAATGACGGAGTGTTTCCCTCCAACGAGGATAGGGGGTATGTACTTCGTCGTATTATCCGACGAGCAGTACGGCACGCATGGCTACTAGGAGTAGAAGATCAGATTATGGCTTCGTTAGTAGATGTCGTTGTTGAAATGATGGGTTCGGATTATCCGGAACTTGTACAAAACCATGACTACATACGAGGGGTTATAGATCGTGAGGAAGAAGGTTTTAGAGAGACACTGCGTTCAGGGCTAACCATCTTAGACACGGCTATAGAGGGCTTGAAGACCGGAGAGCCTCTTGATGGGCAAGTTATTTTCAAACTTCACGACACCTACGGGTTCCCGCTTGAACTAACTGAAGAAATAACCAGAGAACGCGGAATTTCAATAGATTCTGAAGGGTTTTCAGAAGCTATGAATCAACAAAAAGAACGAGCAAAAGCTGCGCGAAAAGAAAATGGCACAGCAGACATTTCAGGAGATTTACGTCCCTTGCTTGAAGAACATGGTTCAACATCTTTTATAGGGCGAGAAGAAAATAAAACAGAAGCAGAAGTTCTTTATATAGAAAACAACTATGTCGTACTAGACAGAACTCCTTTCTATGCAGAATCTGGAGGTCAAATAGGAGATACTGGAACTTTCACTACTACCAAAGGAACTGTTCAAGTCACTGATACCAAACTGGCTCTAGATGGATTGCATGTTCATGAGGTAGAAGATAATGAACTAGAGATAGCAGTCGGCGACAAATTAGTAGTAGAAATTGATACAGCTCGCCGAACAAATATTCGTCGTAATCACACCGCCACACATCTTTTACATGCATCGCTGCGACAAGTTCTTGGCGAACATGTAAAACAACAAGGGTCATGGGTAGGTCCGGATCGATTGCGTTTCGACTTTAGTCATTATGCGGCTGTGCAGCCAGATGAGATTAAAGACATAGAAGACATGGTAAACATGGAAGTGCTCAACAATTCTCTTTGCAATCACTATGAAACTTCTAAAGAAGAAGCTGAAGCAGCAGGAGCGATCGCTTTCTTTGGAGACAAATACGGAGATCAGGTACGAGTACTTGAAGCAGGACCGAACTCAATTGAACTTTGCGGGGGGACGCATGTCAACGCGCTCGGAGACATCGGAGCTTTTAAGATCATTACAGAGGGATCAGTAGGGGCTAACATTCGCCGCATTGAAGCGATCACAGGACCTGAACCAATTAATCGTCTGAGAGATTTAGAAACTACTCTTGCTTTAGCTTCAGAGAAATTAGGGGTACCGATAGATGATGTTCTTGAAGGCATAGACAAGCGGATAGCTGAGAATAAAGAAATCAAGAATGAACTCAATGAAGTTCGCCGAGCGTTAGCGCTAAACCAGGTAGATGCTTTGGCAGATGCAGCAGAGAACGGTTTAGTGATCACTCAGGTAACAGGAGTGGACCAAGAAGGACTAAGAGAACTCGCTGTCGCCATTTCTTCCAGAGATGGGATAAGAGCCGTCGTATTAGGATTAGCACCAGAGGGAGGTGGAGCCGCCCTTGTATCTAAAGTTGCATCTGATAGTGGATTAGACGCAGGTGCTCTTGTCTCTGAATCTGCAAAAACAATTGGTGGTGGAGGACGGCTTAACTCAGAAATGACCGTTATAGGCGGACGTCAACCTGAAAATCTTCAACAGGCGCTTGACCAAGCTCGCGCTGCAGCCGAAACAACCTAAAAATAAAGTGCGTGCTCTCGGATTAGACCTAGGTACTAAACGTATAGGTGTGGCGGTTAGCGATAGCGATGGGCTATTAGCAACACCTATAGAGGTAGTTAAACGGCTTGGAGATATCTCCAAAGAACATCTTGCAATAGAGGCATTAATTAAGGAATGGGAAGTTGACGTCGTAGTAGTAGGTGTCCCTTATTCTTTAGATGGGAGTATCGGACCCATGGCCAGAAAAACTTTCGCTGAAGTAAAAAAACTAGAAAACACACTGTCGGTGCCTATTGAAATCTGTGATGAGCGCCTAACTACTGTCACGGCAGAGCGCTCCTTAAGAGAGCAGGGAATTACCTCTAAGAATGGGCGGAAAGTAGTTGACCAGTTGGCAGCATCAATTTTGCTTCAAGCCTGGTTAGATAGTCGTCGGAATTCGGAGGTTTAGGTGAGCGCTGAAGACGAAAATGAAACATCTGGAGGAGGTGGAAAAACTTTCCGTTCTTCGGCTGATATGGCACCCGGAAATAATGCAAATAAGAACCCGGTGGACAAACCAAGTGTTTCTGATTCTGCTACAGAAGGAATACCAGTAGTACCTGAAGATGTTGCCATAGAAGAGGCAGTGGTATGGGACCCATCCGTATATGAGGAATCGGAAAAGGGAACAATTTTTGAAGAGGAGTTAGAGGTAGATGCCAATGTGCGTTGGGTTCGTCACCGTAGGCCGTTGGGTCCAATTCCACGTTGGGGACTTGTTGTATTTTTACTTCTAATAGGAGCAACTTTCGCCTATCGAAAAGTTGATCAGTGGGTTAACTCACTGGTTACGCCGGATGCGGCACCAGGTGATGAAATAGAGTTTGTCGTTGAACCCGGATGGTCTTCGGGTGAAGTTGCAGTAGCTCTAGGATCCGCAGGAATTATAGATAATTCACCGATGTTTCGACAGTGGATGCGATGCCACTCAATGATTGGCTGGTTTATTGACTGTCCGTCAGGTATTGAGTATGAATTTCAAGCAGGAGATTACTTACTTCAAGAGCATTTAGCGTTCCAAGACGTTGTAGATATCTTGAACGAAGGACCAATACCTCCAGAAGTAATACGGGTGACAATTCCTGAGGGTCTCACTATTAGCCAGATGGTCGTAAACATAAAAGAACGTATGCCCACTTACAGCGAGGCTCAATTAAACGAAGCTTTTTCTAGCGATATTGTTCGATGGGAGCATTATCCCGAAGATTTTTTTCTGCCATGGTATGAAGGGATGTTCTTTCCCGACACGTATCAGTTGGACGAAGCTACTCTTACCGATGAAATGAGCCTTGTAACTCGTATGCATAATCAGTTCCTTAACGTTGTGGAAGAGATTCAACTTGAGGAAAAGGCAGCAGCGGTAGGTCTAACTCCCTATGAGGCCTTAGTTGTTGCGTCTTTGATTGAAGAAGAGGCTTTGTTGAATGAAGAACGAGCCAAAATTTCTCAAGTCATCCATAATCGCTTGGATCAAGGATGGTCTCTTGGCATGGAGTCAACAGTGCGTTATGCCGTAGGAAAAATGTCTGGAGAGTCTTTAACTAGAGAAGATCTAAATAGCGATTCTCCTTGGAATACATGGATAGAACCCGGACTTCCACTTACACCAATTTCCTCACCAGGTAGAGCCTCACTTGAAGCCGCAGTAAGCCCAGAGGATGGGCCGTGGATGTTCTTTGTTCGTACCGATGAGAACGGAGTGGTGGGAGCTCATACTTTTACGGTGACTAGTGAAGAATTTGCAGAAGCAGTCGCAATATGTCGAGAAAAGGATTTGGGTTGTGGCTAATAATTTAAAGAACGTTTTTGGAAGAACTAATAAGTCAGCAACTCTTTCGGCAGTCATTGGATCGCCAGTTGCTCACTCTCTTTCCCCATTGCTACATAATGCAGCTTTTAGCTCTCTGGGTATGGACTGGGAGTATGTAGCTCTTGAAATTACTGAAAGCGAACTTGATGAAGTTCTTGCCCAAATGAGATCAGGCAATCTAGGCGGGTTGTCAGTCACGATGCCTTTTAAAACAAGGGTGGCATCGTTAGTAGATGAATGCACTTCTACTGCTGAAAAGTTGAGTGCAGTTAATTGCGTTGTTGCCAATGAAAAAGGTTTGATCGGACATAACACTGATGGAGACGGATTCTTAAATGGATTGGTTCATGATGCACAATTCAATCCGAAAGGTAAAAAAGCGGCGGTCATTGGAGCAGGCGGAGCAGCTCGGGCAGTTATAGAAGCCTTAGCGAGGTCAGGAGCCGCTTCTATCATGGTTGTAAATAGGACTCTAGAGAAAGCAGAAAGCGCTGCAGATTTAGCAGGAGAAGTCGGGGGTGTTGGAACACTAGAAGATATTTCTGAAGCTGATCTTGTAGTTAATGCAACCTCTATTGGTATGCAAGATAGCCAAACGGATATCCCGTGCTCGATGGAACTTCTTCATCCCGGTCAACTCATCGTTGATCTTATTTATCACCCGCTGGAAACCAAGTGGATTTCACTAGCTAAACAAAACGGAATAGATTCCCATAACGGAGTTTCTATGCTTCTGTTTCAAGCAGCTGAAGCTTTTACACTATGGACTGGCGAAGAAGCTCCCATATCAATTATGCAAGAAGCAATCACACAGAAACTTAAAAAGCGAACGCAAAACTAAGTTAATTAAAAGAAAAGGAAAGAAAGCATGAAATTCATTCAAGTGATGGAGTTCAATTCAACTATTGAAGAGGCTCAAAAAGGTTTAGAAGAATACATTGAGGTAGCTGGTTCAAAGACCACTGCGCGTGCTGTCACGCTATGCGTTGACCGAGATAATCCTGAAACCATCGTTCAAATAGTTGAATTTGACTCCTACGAGTCGGCGACTCAGAACAATGAGTTGGAAGAAACACAAGAAGCTTCAAGCGAACATGAAGAAAACATAGGTGAAGTTAATTTCCGCAATCTTGATGTTGTAGGAATATACGAACTCTAAATAAAGCATTCATTTACTGCTCTTAAGTAATAATCCGCTGTTCTGAGCAATCAGCAGTGGGTATCCTTATATATATGGATAGCGATTTATGTACTCACGTAGCGCTTGTAGGGCTTATGGGTGCAGGAAAAACAGTAATAGGTGCTTCTTTAGCGCGAAAAAGTAACGTTCGTCACGTTGATCTAGATCGCTGGATTCAAAATAGTTATGGCCGTTCTATAGGGGTCATTTTTAACGAACGCGGAGAAAAAGGTTTTAGAGAGATTGAAACCGACGCATTGAAGAAAGTCCTGGGGTCGGAAGAACCCGTGGTTCTATCAACGGGTGGCGGGGTCGTAGTTCAAGACGAAAATAGATCCATACTTAAGGAAAATTCTCACGTTATTTGGCTTAAAGCGACGCCAGAAAGCTTAGCTAAGAGAGTTGGGGAAGGAAGAGGAAGACCCTTATTGAAAGACAAAGACCCTCTTGAGGTGCTACAACTTCTAAATGCTGAACGGGAAGAAAATTATACAGAAGTCGCCGACCTTGTGATAGACGTAGAGAGCGGGACAGTGGAAGAAATCTCTGACCAAATTTTGGCGCTGACTATTTCAAAAGGTGACAGATGATAGAAATTAAAGTACCACTGAGCGAAGGTAGAGAATACCCGGTATTGGTAGGGACCAATGCTCGAGAAAAACTAGATTCAGTACTCCCCAAAGATTCCCAGCGTGTTGCCATAATTACGCAAGACAATATTGGTGTGAACTTAAATCTGGAAATAGAAAACAAAATCTTCCTAATCCCAGATGGCGAAGAGGCAAAGACGTTGAACACTATTGAGTCGCTTTGCCGTTCCTTTACAAGGTGGGGCTTAACCCGAAAAGACTGCATCGTTGGCATAGGTGGAGGCGTAGTCACTGATGTCGCAGGATTCGCGGCAGCGACGTATCACCGAGGAACGCCTGTAATACATATACCTACTTCGCTACTTGGCCAGATTGATGCATCAATCGGTGGGAAGACGGGAGTGAATCTTCCAGAAGGAAAAAATTTAGTCGGAGCTTTCTGGCAGCCAACAGCCGTACTGTGTGACACTTCTGTCTTAAGCACGCTTCCAGAAAGAGAAATGTTAAGCGGCTATGGAGAGATGGCTAAGTATCACTTTCTAGGTAGCGGAAACTTAGATGGCTTGAACTTAGAAGAGAAAATTGCCAGATGTGTGGAGATCAAAGCTCAAGTAGTTGCATCAGATGAGAGAGAGACAGGAACTCGAGCAATTCTGAACTATGGGCATACGTTAGGTCACGCACTTGAAACTTCAGAAAACTATGACTTACGACATGGTGAAGCAATAGCAATCGGGCTGGTTTTTGCCGCAGAACTTGCACACAAACTTGGACGGATAGGTCAAGACAGAGTAGAGGAACATCGTTTGGTTGTTGATCAATACGGGCTAAGCAGCATGATGCCTCAAGGAACAGATCCGGATGTCATAATGGAAGTCATGGCTCGAGATAAAAAAGCTATCAATGGTCTTACTTTTGTTCTAGATGGGCCAGATGGAGTAGAAGTAGTTACAGGTATTGAGCCATCAATAGTGCGTGAGATTATCCATCACATGGATGAGAGTTAAAGAGATATTTATGAATTCAGAATCTTCAAAATCGCAGATAAAAATTCTTATCCTTTCAGGACCGAATCTTAATCTTCTCGGCGAAAGAGATCCAGAGACTTATGGTGATCAAACTCTTGAAAACCATATAGAAACTGCTGAGAAAGCAGCAGACCAGAAAGGCATGACAGTTGAACACCTTCAATCAAACCATGAAGGTGAGCTCGTAGATGCGATTCATTCAGCACGAGAAAGATGTGATGCCATAATCATCAATCCTGGAGCTTTCACTCATTACGCATGGGCTATTCATGATGCGCTTCAGACTTTTGATGGTCCAGTTATTGAGGTTCACCTTTCTAATCCTGCCGCTCGCGAACCATGGCGTCACACTTCCGTTGTTGCGCCAGTTGCGGCTGGGACGATTGCTGGGTTTGGCGGATATGGATACCAAATTGCTGTTGATGCGGTTTCTGAATTGCTTGCTTAATAAGGAAAAAAGTGAATACAACTGAACGACTCAAAAAATTAACGAGCAATTTTGAAGAAGTTGGTTGTGAAGCTTTTTTTGTTACAAAACTCATAAATATCAGGTACCTGACTGGTTTCACTGGGTCTGCAGGGAAGTTATGGGTGACGAAAGACAAAGCGGTCTTATTCACTGATGGAAGATATGCAGAGCAAGCTCCAGCTGAAACAGAAAATACTTCAATAGAGGTAGTTATACAGGTACAAGGGTTCGACAAGACTCTGAAAGAATTAAGTGATGGAGTTACACGATTGGGCTTAGAGGCTGCTTCAATCACATGGGAACAGCAGCAGCAAATCAGCGAATGGATTCCTTCAGTAGATCTCGTTCCCACGATGGGTCTTATAGAAAAAATACGTGAGGTAAAAGATTTAGAAGAGTTAGTACACATGAAAGAAGCGGCGTCCATCGCGGATAAAGCGCTTTTAGCAGCAACTGAAATGTTTGTCTCCGGAACAACTGAGAAGCACCTTGCAGCTGTACTCGATCATGAAATGCGTAAACACGGTGCTTCCGATCGTTCATTTGAAACAATTGTTGCCGCAGGACCTAACAGTGCGCTGCCACATGCTCGACCTACAGACCGTCCTTTTGAAGATGGTGATTTAGTCATATGCGATTTCGGGGCTTTAGTTCATGGATATCACTCAGATATGACTCGATCATTCCGTATAGGTGGCAGTGAAGAAGGTCAAGAGAATGAAATTCTTCATTTAGTTTTAAAAGCCCAAGAAGAAGGCTTGAAGACCGTTGTTAATGGAGTAGCAATATCTGATGTAGACGCTGCGTGTCGAACAGTTATTGAAGAGGCAGGATATGGAGAACAATTTCTTCACAGCACTGGGCATGGAGTGGGATTGGAGATACATGAAACTCCTGGGATAGGTCAGAAGTCTGAAGGAAATTTGAAGAGTGGACAAGTGGTTACTGTAGAACCAGGAATTTACATATCTGGTTTAGGGGGCGTTAGATGGGAAGACTCGGTAATCGTGACTGACGAAGGATATGAACTGTTGACAAACTCTCCTAAAAGCATTCTCTAAACTGCTGACATGGTTAAGTCGGTTGAAGGTCAAAAATATTTAGAAGGAAGCAGAACGCCCGTTACGGAAGAGGTCACTGCATACAATCTGCCAGTAACAGGTCAAATTCCAGAGGAACTTGAAGGACGATGGCTTCGGAACGGACCAAATCCCTATGGTTCTGTTGATCCCGCCACTTATCACTGGTTTTTAGGTGACGGGATGATACATGGAGTGCGACTTCGTGACGGTAAAGCAGAGTGGTATAGAAACCGTTGGGTGAGAGGAACAGATCTTGCTAAACGACTTGGAGAGGAACCACCTGGAGGAAAGTGTTTCAGAGGTTCTGGTTTTAGCCCTAATACTTCAGTTATCGGGCATAACGGTCTTACCTTGGCTTTGGTCGAAGCAGGAATCAGTCCAGTGTCTCTCACTTATGATCTTGAAACTATTGGTTACACCAATTTTGAGGGCACATTACCGGGGGCTTTTACCGCTCATACAAAGTTTGATCCAATTGCAGAAGAACTTCACGGAGTTTGCTATGCGTATCCAGATATTCCAGATCGAGTACAACATGTGATTGTAGGGATGGACAATCGGGTCACAAAAGTGACCGATATTCCTATTGAAGGCATGCCAATGATTCACGACATGTCACTAACTGAAAAATATGCGCTTATTTATGATTTACCGGTATGTGTGAATATTGAAATGGCTATGGCTGGTAAAAGGTTTCCTTTTGCCTGGAGCGATGAACATGAACCGCGAGTAGGACTGCTACCCAGAGATGGAGAAGCTAAGGACATTATTTGGTGTGAGGCTCCAAAATGCTATGTGTTTCATGCAGTGAACGCGTTTGATCTTGAAACCAGTGATGGGAACAGCAAGGTGGTCGTAGATCTTTGCAGATTTGATCGCATGTTCTATTCAGACTTACACGGTCCGGATGAGTCAATTCCTAAACTCGCGCGATGGACTATTGATCCAAGCACAAGAACTGTCAGTGAGGAAATTGTGAGTGAACAGTCTCAAGATTTTCCCACCCATGACCCCCGAGTGGTTGCCCGCAAGCATCGTTATGCCTACACCTCGTGGTTAGGTTCCGGATCAACGTGCAGAACAGATATGGAAACTGGTGAGATTATTCATCATGACCATGGTGAGGGCCGGTTTGGCGGCGAACCATTATTTATTCCGCGCGAAGGCAACAGCGATGAAGAAGATGGTTGGGTCATGGTTTGTGTGAATGATGTAAACCATGAGCCAGCAGAGCTAGTGATTCTTGATGCAAATGACATAACAGGAAAACCTGTAGCTCGGATACATCTACCTCAAAGAGTTCCAGATGGGTTTCACGGATCTTGGATACCTGACTGTTCTATTCCGCAGTAAATATAAAGAACAAGAGTTCTTGGTTCCTTTCTGATTTCTGTCACTTATATTTAAGGGACCGGATAGCGGAAAAGGAAAGAGTATGGCCACGATCACTACTAACGATTTAAAGAATGGTATGACGCTTGACCTTGAGGGCTCTTTGGTTCAAGTAGTTGATTTTCAACATGTTAAACCCGGGAAGGGTCATGCTTTCGTTCGTACTACTTTGAAAAATGTTCGCTCTGGAGCAGTGGTGGATCGCACTTTCCGTGCAGGAGAAAAAGTAGAACGCGCCATAGTAGATAAAAGAGACATGCAGTTCCTTTATCGAGAAGGCGCAGATTACGTATTTATGGATACTGAAACCTATGAGCAGTTAACAGTAACCCCCGAAACTCTTGGAGATGCGACGAATTACCTTGTTGACTCCAGCACGCCACAATTGCTTATGTATGGCGAAGAAGTAATTGGAGTAGAACTCCCGGCTTCAGTGCAGATTGAAATATCAGAAACCGAACCTGGCATTCAAGGAGATCGAGTATCTGGGGCACGAAAACCAGCCACTTTAGAAACAGGATTGGTGGTTCAAGTTCCTTTGTTTATAGAACAAAATGAAATAGTGAAAGTTGATACTCGAACAGGCGAATATCTAGGTCGGGTCTGACCCTTAAGGAATATGTAGTGAGCGAAGAATTAGATACTGACTTTGGCTCTCGCCGAGAAGCAAGAGAGACCGTTCTCAATATTCTTTATGCCGCTGACAACCATGAACAATCTCTTACTGATTACCTTGAGGAGCAACCCTTAGAACCAGAAGAATTCGTATCGGATCTAGTTAAAGGAATATCTACCCATTTGGAAAGAATTGATTCCATAATTGGTCAGTTTGCTGAAGGATGGAGCACTGAACGCATGCCAATCATTGATAAGGCGTTGCTGCGTATGGCTACTTACGAAGTTCTTTATCGCCTAGATATACCGATAGAAGCCATCCTGTCTGAAGCAGTAGCTTTAGCGAGCGAATATTCAACTGAACAATCAAGCAGGTTCATTAATGGGGTAGTCGCAAGCATCTCTGAAGAGACTAGAACAAATAGCAACTAATAATTAGCTGCATGTCTTTCTTAGTTAGGGCGAAGTTTTCAAAGATGACGCGGGCACCGTTTTAATTTGCTACAGTTCTTTTTTGACCGTGAAGCGAGTCCTGTGAGGCTTGCACGGATCAGAGGAGTACATGCAAGTGGTTGAAAAAGAACGAGTTCAAACGCCCCCCCAAGGGGGCGTTTTTGTTGCACACGCAAGAGTCTTAGACGCAGAAGACATTAACCGCGCAATTCAACGTATGGCCCATGAAATAGTTGAACGAAACCATGGATTAGACAATGTTGTTTTGATAGGGCTTCAAACCGGGGGAGTAATGGTGGCAGAAATGCTCACTGAGGCTCTGAGTCAAATTAGCGGCACCAGTCCTCCTCAAGGAACATTAGACGTAGCGCTTCATCGTGATGACATAGGCATGCGACCCGTCATGCCTGAAGCAGTAACAGATATTTCTGTTGATCTAGATGGGGCGACGATCGTTATCGCCGATGACGTTCTTTTCACTGGCCGGACTATTAGAGCGGCTTTAGATGCGCTTTGTGATTTTGGTCGCCCCAAAGAAATTCAACTTGCAGTGATGGTTGATCGCGGGCATCGAGAGTTGCCTATCAGGCCTGATTATGTAGGAAAAAATCTCCCCACGCGCGTATCAGAGGTCGTAGATGTGAGTCCAGAAGGAGTAGATCTTGGGACGGTAGAAAAGTGAATTCAACCCCATCTAGAAGCTTGTTATCCATTGAAGGTATGACAAAAAGCGATATAGAAGAAATTCTTGATCTAACCGACACTTTTGATGAGATTGGGCGCCGACCTATTCCCAAAGTTCCGGCGCTTAGAGGGCGAACAGTTGCTACGTTATTTTTCGAGAATTCCACTAGAACCCGGCTTTCTTTTGAAACTGCAGCACGACGCCTCTCAGCGGACACAATGAGTTTCGGAGCAGGATCTTCATCACTCTCAAAAGGGGAAAGCATCCGCGACACTGTCGAGGTCATAGAAGCTTACGGAGCAGATGTTCTTGTAGTGAGACATCCTGCTGCAGGGATAGCGAAGCGTATCGATAACTGGACAGATGCACTAGTTGTCAATGCTGGAGATGGCTGTCACGAACACCCCACTCAGGCGTTACTAGATGCGTATACCTTAAGAAAACACAAAGGTTCACTCAACGGACTGCGAATAGCCATTGTCGGGGACATAAGGCATTCACGGGTTGCTCGATCCGATGTTCTTGCTTTTACGATGCTTGGAGCAGAAGTAGTGCTAGTAGCCCCACCTACTTTGTTGCCTCCATCTCTTGAAGGATGGCCCGTAACTACTTCGTACGACTTAGATGAAGTGCTCCCGACATTAGATGTTTGCTATCTCTTGAGAATGCAGAATGAAAGAATTAACGAAGGTCTAATTCCTTCAGTCAGAGAATACACAGCGGACTACGGATTGAATATAAATCGTGCAGCAACTCTTCCAAAGGACGCACTCATTTGCCACCCCGGTCCTACGAATCGCGGAATAGAAATTGAAGCAGCAGTAGCTTCAGATCCAAGATCAGTCATCCTTGATCAGGTATCAAATGGGGTTTCTATCCGAATGGCAGTTCTGTTCCTCTTATTGGGTTCAGGACGCAACCTAAGCACATCTAGTGAATTGGAAGGTGGGTAATGACTCTTGTGATTCGTGGCGGAACGATCATTGATTCAGAAGGCGAAAAGAAAGCTGATGTTGCGATAGGAGACGACGGACTAATCACGGAAGTTTCCGCAAACTTGAAAGGAGAAGAAGAACTTGACGCTTCTGGATGCATTGTTACCTCCGGATTCGTTGATTTACATAGTCATCTCCGTGAACCTGGACAGGAAGACGCAGAAACAATAGAAACAGGGGCGAGAGGCGGAGCTCTAGGCGGGTACACGGCTTTAATTGCTATGCCGAATACGACACCTGCTATGGATTGCCTAGCTGTTATTGACCAAGTTAGAGCTTTGGGGGAAAAATCGGTTTGTGAAATTATTCCTACCGGAACAATGACAGTAGGCCGTAAGGGTGAACAGATGTCTCCAATGGGGGAACTAGTAGATGCTGGAGTAGGAATTTTTACCGACGACGGAAATGGTTTACAAGATCCTCGTTTGATGCGTCGAATCATGGAATACAGCACTGGGTTAACGCATCGTCTAGGGCGTCCAGTTGTGTTAGCTCAACATTGTGAAGTTGAAGCTCTCTCTTGCGGTGGCTACATGCACGAAGGGGCCTGGTCCTCTCGTCTTGGTATTCCCGGACAACCGGCAGAAGCTGAAGAACTGATGGTTTCACGAGATATAGCTCTCGTTCGTCTTACTGGCGCCCACATGCATTTTCAACATCTATCAACAGCAGGATCAGTTGAGATGGTTCGTATGGCAAAACAAGAAGGTCTCCCAATAACCGCTGAAGCTACTACCCATCATTTCAGCCTTACCGATGAGTCATGTGCTTCTTATGATCCAGTATTTAAGGTGCACCCTCCACTTCGCACCGAGCAAGATGTGATCGCAGTGAGAAAAGGTTTATCTGATGGGACTATTGATGCGATAGCCACCGACCACGCCCCCCATACCGACCATTCGAAGGAAAAATCTTTCGCTGAAGCTCCTCCGGGAATGCTTGGTCTAGAAACGGCTTTTAGCATTTCTCTTGAGGATTCGGGGCTAGACCTACCGCAAATTCTGGCTCTTTTATCGTGGCGTCCAGCAGCAATAGCTGGGGTATTAGATCGACATGGAAACACTGTCTCAATAGGAGCAAAAGCTAACCTTTGCGTTATAGACCCTGATATCACGTGGACTGTATCAGGCAACTTGATGGCGAGCAGGAGTTCAAATACTCCGTACGAAGGCCGACGTTTAAGGGGGCGTGTTCGACACACTATCCAATCGGGAGAAGCTGTAGTTATTGATGGAGAAATTCAACGATGACCAGAGACGTGAAGATTGCGAGACTCGTGCTTGCCGATGGAACAATATTTGAAGGAGAGATGATTGGAGCAGCACCAGTTAATGGAGTTGCCACCGGAGAAGCCGTCTTCAACACTGTCATGTCGGGATATCAAGAAGTAATCACTGACCCTTCCTATGCCGGGCAGATAATAACTTTTACCTATCCGCACATAGGAAATTATGGAGTTAACAATGAAGATTTTGAGAGTAGCAATCCTTTTTGCTCCGGAGTGATCGTCCGACAACTAAGCAGAAGAACTAGTAATTGGCGTGCCACTAATAGTCTTGATGCGTTTTTGAAAGAGCATGAAGTGCCTGGAATAGCAGGAATAGACACTCGACGCCTTACACGGCATCTCAGGGATCAAGGTTCAATGCCAGCAGCATTTGGACAGGGAGATCTAAATGAGTTAATTCAATCCGCCCAGAAAGCTCCACCTACAGATGGAATTGACCTTGTCTCAACTGTCACCTGCAAAACAAAATATATTGTTCCTTCTCTCGGTGGAACAAGGCGAATAGTTGCCTATGACTTCGGCATAAAAACCACAATTCTTCATCATCTATCTAACTTAGGGGAAGTTATTGTGGTGCCCGCTCAGACCTCATACGAAGAGGTTCTAGATCAAGAACCAGACGGAGTCTTCTTGTCAAACGGACCAGGAGACCCTGCTCCATTAACAAATATACGTTCAAATATTTCATCGCTGCTCGGAGAAGTACCAATATTTGGAATATGTCTTGGTCATCAATTACTTGCCGCAACTCTTGGAGCTGAAACTTATAAATTGCCATTTGGTCATCATGGAGGAAATCATCCTGTAAGAAACTTAAAGACAGGAGCTGTTGAAATAACAAGCCAAAATCACAACTACTGCGTAGCTGACGGAGGTATTCCTTCCGTGGACCTAACGCATATCAACTTGAACGATGAAACCATTGAAGGTCTCCGCTGCCAAGAAGTTCCAGCATTTAGTGTTCAGTATCACCCTGAAGCGGGCCCAGGACCACATGACAGCCAGTACCTTTTCAAAGAATTCGAAGAACTGATGGCTAAAACTAATGGAGGTAAGTTCTAGTGCCAAGACGAACGGATATCTCCAGCATCCTCCTTATTGGATCCGGACCGATAGTTATCGGTCAGGCTTGTGAATTTGACTACTCAGGAACCCAAGCATGTCGAGTTCTAAAAGAAGAGGGCTATCGGGTAATACTCGTCAACTCCAATCCTGCAACTATCATGACAGACCCTGATTTCGCCGATGCGACTTATGTTGAACCTCTCCGGTTGGATGTTTTGACACGAGTCATAGAACAAGAGAGACCAGATGCTCTTCTACCAACATTGGGTGGACAAACCGCTCTGAATCTTGCTATGGAATTAGTTGAAGCCGGAGTACTTGATGAATATGGAGTTGAGCTCATTGGAGCGCGATCTGACGCAATTGCTACCGCAGAAGATCGCCATTTATTCAAAGAAGCAATGCTGGAAATCGGTTTGCAAGTTCCGTCTTCTGGTATTGCTCATTCATTAGAGGAAGCAAAAGAAGTAGTTAAAGACATAGGACTCCCAGTCATAATACGCCCTGCCTACATACTCGGAGGTAAGGGAACGGGCATGGCGCACAGTTCAGAAGAGTTCGAGAAGGTAGCCCAGAATGGTTTAGACGCCAGTCCAATTACAGAAATACTTATTGAGCAGTCGATTGCTGGTTGGAAAGAATTTGAATTAGAAGTTATGAGAGATCAGTCTGACAACTGCGTGGTCGTATGTTCAATAGAAAATTTTGACCCCATGGGCGTCCATACCGGAGATTCCATTACTGTGGCACCCGCTCAAACTCTCACAGACATTGAATACCAGACGATGCGTGACGCTTCTTTTGCGTGTTTACGAAGAGTTGGCGTAGAAACAGGTGGTTCTAATGTCCAGTTTGCCGTCAACCCAGAAAATGGCGATCAAGTCGTTATAGAAATGAACCCAAGAGTGAGCCGATCTTCTGCTCTTGCATCAAAAGCAACAGGCTTTCCAATTGCGAAAATAGCAGCAAGACTTGCTGTCGGGTACACCTTAGATGAGATACCTAACGACATTACAGAGAAAACTCCAGCTGCTTTTGAACCCACCATTGATTACGTAGTAACTAAAATTCCGCGCTGGGCATTCGAAAAATTTCCAGGTGCTGATGGAATCCTTGGCACGTCCATGCAATCTGTTGGCGAGGTTATGGCGATCGGTAGAACTTTCCCTGAATCTTTACAAAAGGGGTTACGTTCTCTTGAAAATGGCCGATTCGGTTTGAACGCTGACCCGGCAGAAAATTCTCTCAAGAAAATGGATAACGAAGACCTAAGGTCTGCTGCAAAAGTAGCCACACCAGACCGCATATACCAGGTAGAAGCGTTATTTCGACGTGGATTTACCGTTGAAGAGGTTCATTCCGATACGTCTATTGATCCATGGTTCCTAGACCAGATACTTACTATTACAGAAGAACGATCATATTTAGAAAACGAAACTCTTGACACTTTAGATAAATGGTCATGGAAGAGAGCGAAACAGCTCGGATTTTCTGATGCTCAACTTGCTTATCTTTGGGAAACACGGGAGTCGTTAGTGAGAGAAAAGCGAGAAAATCTTGGCGTATTTCCTACCTACAAAACAGTTGATACATGTGGAGCTGAGTTTGCAGCTGACACCCCTTATCACTACTCAACTTGGGAAGACGAAAATGAAGTAAAGCCATCCGAACGGCCCAAAATCATGATCCTTGGATCTGGACCGAACCGAATAGGTCAAGGTATTGAATTTGATTACTGCTGTGTACATGCAAGTTTCGCCCTCCGTTCTGCTGGTTACGAAACAATCATGGTTAATTGCAATCCCGAGACAGTTTCAACAGACTATGACACTAGCGACCGACTGTATTTCGAGCCGTTAACTTATGAAGATGTATCTAACGTCATAGAAGCAGAACAACCTGAAGGAATAATTGTTTCACTTGGTGGCCAGACCCCGTTGAAACTCGCCGCAGTCCTTCCCGAAGAGCTCATAGCTGGAACTAATCCGAAATCTATTGATATCGCTGAAGATCGCGAACTTTGGAATGAGTTATGTCGAAATATTGGTATCAATCAACCACCTGGCGGAACAGCCGTCAATTTAGATGAGGCTCAAGGAATAGCTGATGATGTTGGTTTTCCTGTATTGATAAGACCTTCGTATGTTCTTGGTGGCCGGGCCATGGAAATTGTTTACGACCATTCTCAGTTAGAGAAAGCTATGGCAGAACTTTTAGAGTTCGGAAGTCTAGGAATTGAAGGAGGACTTTCTTCAGAACGCCCAGTTCTTGTTGATCGTTTCCTAGAAGAAGCAATCGAAGTGGATGTTGATGCGATTCGGGATGCAACTGGAGATGCTGTCATAGGCGCGGTAATGGAACATGTGGAAGAAGCAGGTATCCATAGCGGAGACAGCGCGTGTGTGATCCCTCCGCCGCATTTGAGCGAAGAAGTAATAGCAAAAATTGAAGAATTTACATTACAGATAGCCGAAGCCCTTGAAGTAAAGGGACTGATCAATGTTCAATTTGCAGTAAAAGAAGATCAGATTTATGTGATTGAAGCGAATCCTCGCGCGTCACGAACTGTCCCTTTCGTAGCCAAAGCGACAGGGGTTCCTCTAGCAAAAGTAGCGAGCCGAGTGATGGTAGGCGCCACACTTGCGGAATTACGAGAAGAAAAGTTACTTAGGCCTCGAGTATCTGGAGATCACGTTGCAGTTAAAGAAGCAGTATTGCCATTCAATCGTTTTCCAGAAGCTGATCCTGTGCTTGGCCCAGAAATGAGGTCCACGGGAGAAGTAATGGGTATAGACCTCACAACAGGACTAGCTTTCGCTAAGTCGCAAATTTCTGCAGGAGGGGCACTACCAGAATCAGGAACAGTGTTTATGTCTCTTGCAGATAGGGATAAAGAAACCGGGCTTGAAGCAGCACGAAGCCTCTCAGATTTAGGGCTTGAGATAGTAGCAACAAAAGGCACAGCAGAGCATTTAGAGAAAAATGGAATACGAGTTAAAGATGTAGTAGCGAAACTGGATGAAGAGGGAACAGATGCAGTTGAACTGATTCGTTCGGGAGCAGTCCAGCTCGTAGTTAATAGTCCCCATGGACGAGGGCCACGCGCCGATGGAGACCATATTCGCGGAGCTGCTGGAGCAGAAGATATCCCACTTCTTACTACTGCCTCTGCGGCATTAGCAGCAGCTAAGGGCCTTCATGAATGGAAAAATAGTTCACTAGAAGTTCGCACTCTTCAGACATATCACGAAGGTGTCAAAGCAGAGCATTGATATGGGACATATTCCAAGTACTGATTTGACGACGAGAATAGGGTCTGTGGTTCTTCCGAACCCGATCATGACTGCATCAGGAACATCTGGACAAGGCGCTGAACTTTCAAAATATTTTGATCTCTCCTCACTTGGAGCAATTGTTGTGAAATCCCTACATGCCAAACCCTGGCCTGGTAATCCTGCGCCTCGGTTACACCCAACTTCTGCCGGAATGATAAATAGCATCGGTCTTCAAGGTCCCGGAGTAGAAGAATGGATAACAAATGATCTTCCCTTATTAGAAAGAGCTGGAGCAAGAGTAGTTGTAAGTATTTGGGGGCAAACAGTAGAAGAGTTTACACAGGCTGCGAAATTCCTAGCAGGCGCTTCAGATGCTGTGATAGCGGTAGAAGTGAATGCTTCTTGCCCAAATTTAGAAGATAGAACAAATCTTTTTGCTCATTCAGCGACAGCAACTGCCGAAGTTGTAAAAGCTTCTTTAGTTTCAGAAAAACCTTGTTGGGCGAAGCTCAGCCCAAATACCCCCGATTTACCACAAATTGCACAAGCAGCCGAAGAAGCTGGAGCAGAAGCAGTAACAGTGGCAAACACGTTATTAGGCATGGTGATCAACACGGACACTCGTAAACCCTTACTAGGGGCTGGACGAGGTGGCGTCTCAGGCCCAGCGATCAAACCAATAGCAATCCGATCGGTTTTCGATACCTACGCAAGCAATTTAGAAATACCAATCATTGGGGTAGGAGGAATCGCAAAAGGGGAAGACGTTTCTGAGTTTCTGATGGCAGGGGCAACTGCAACACAAATCGGAACAGCAACATTCGCTAACCCTCGCGCCCCTCAGAAGATCCTCAAAGGGTTTTCAAAATGGTGTAAAGATCAAGGTTTAGATCACGTAAATAAGTTGATTGGAGCAGCTCATGTCTGAAGAAAATTTCGATAGCGATGAATTTGAAGAAATAGATGAAGGAGAAGTCCCTTCCGAAATTCGTTCTCGTTTGGCACTGGCGTTAGACGTTGATGATGTTGTCGCAGCTCGACGTCTTGCTGCAGATCTTGATGAATTTTTCGGAACGGTAAAAGTCGGATTAGAGCTTTATACAGCTGCCGGACCAGATGTAATTGCAGGACTTGTTGCAAACGGTTGGGATGTATTCGCAGATCTCAAATTGCATGACATACCAACGACGGTCAACAAAGCAGCTCGAGTTGTTGGATCCTTAGGGGTCCGTTGGCTCACTGTCCATACATCCGGTGGTGACGCAATGCTTCAAGCAGCCGTCGAAGGATTAAGAGAAGGAGCAGAGGGTCTTGACGGGCCACCACCAGGAGTTTTAGGAGTGACAGTTTTGACTAGTGATGCCGAAGCCTCTTCAGAAACGTTGAGGGCTCGAACTTCTCTTGCGGTAGAAACTGGATGCGCCGGAATTATTTGCGCCGCTCCTGATTTACCTATCACCGAGCCATGGGCAGACCAATTAACACGAGTCGTGCCTGGTACTCGTATGCCAGGATCTGAAACCCATGATCAGGCACGAGTTTTGACGCCGCAACAGGCTATAAACGATGGAGCAGACATTTTGGTTATTGGTCGCACAGTGACGTCTGCAGAAGAACCGATCCTTGCAGCAGCAGAACTTGTTAGTTATTTACTCGGATGATTTCACCAAAAGCATTTTCGACGCTAAAGTCCCTGTCATGACAGGACTTCCCGAACTTACAGACGAACAACGACGAGCGGCTTTAGTAAAAGCAGCTGAAGCGCGACGAGCTCGAGCCGAAATCAAAGAACTGCTAAAAATGGGTTCTCTCACATTTCCTGGGCTACTTGAACGCGCAGATAATGATCCGGTTATTGCGAAAATGAAAGTTCTATCTGCTCTAGAGTCTCTTCCTAAACTCGGCAAAGTAAAAGCCAGACGAACAATGGAGGAAATAGGCATTAGCGAAAGCCGAAGACTCAAAGGACTAGGGAGCCAACAGCGCTCCGACCTCTTATCTCGATTTTCATAGAGGACTAATGGCACCTACGAAACGAGAGCCACTTTTAGTGGTTCTTTCAGGCCCAGGAGGAGTAGGAAAAGGTGTCCTCGCAGAGAAACTTGTAACCCGAGACAAAAACCTTGCACTCAGTCAATCATGGACAACTCGGATACGTAGATCTGACGAAGATCCAGAAGCCTACAAGTTCGTTAACCGCCAGGAATTTCTTGATCATCAAAATCACAAAGGGTTCATTGAATGGAACGAGTTTTTAGGAGAACTTTATGGCACTCCTGTTCCTGATGCTTCTGCCGCTCATGACATTCTTCTAGAAATAGATGTGGCAGGCGGTAACCAAATCAAGGAAAATTATGTAGATGCTCTATTAATTTTTGTTGATGCCCCAAGTGTAGAAGAGCAGCGCCGACGCCTTCTAGAGCGCGGAGACACTCAAGAACGCGCAGAAGAAAGAATTATTGAAGGCGAGCGGGAAAGAATAGAAGCAGAGTCTTTGGGATATCTTAAAATTATTAATGATGACCTCGAAGAAACAATAAAAAGAATCCAAGAAGTGATTAGTGAAAAACGGGCTATTTGAATTCTTCACCGCTGACCTATCGAGGTAATGAGCGTCATATCTGATACCGTTTATACGTCTGAAATACGTTCAGGCATGAACATCAACTAAAGATGAGGTATTTTTGTGAAGGGTCACGACACCATGATCACCCCCGAGATAGAAGGGCTTTTAGATCGGGCTGAATCCAAGTTCCGTTTAGTTGCTCTTAGTTCTAAACGAGCTCGGCAAATAAACTCGTATTTCAATCAATTAGGGGAAGGTCTTGGAGCTTCTATTCCTCCTCAACTTCCTTCAACAGCGCGTAAACCTTTATCCATAGCATTTGAAGAGATCTCAGTAGACAAAATAATTCCTGTTGAGATTTCAGAAGACTCGGAACCATCAGACGAAGAACTGATGGCGATTGAAGCTATGGAAGACTCAGAACTCGAAGAAGATGCCGAGTCTGAAGAGACAAGCGACGAAAGCGCTTGATTTAACCTTGAACCTATGGGCATCTTTGATGGTCGCCGAATTGTTCTTGGAGTAACTGGGGGAATCGCTGCGTATAAGGCAGTTGAGGTTTGCCGCCGTTTAATAGACGCAGGAGCTCATGTCTCACCTATTCTCACAAAAGGTGCTGAGAAATTCATAGGGCGAGCAACCTTTGATGCTTTGGCTTCAGAAAAAGTTCAGACTTCTCTATGGGAAGAAGAGCACCCAATACCCCATACAAACCTCGGTCAAAAAGCTGACTTGATTCTGGTTTGTCCTGCCACAGCAAGATTGCTCTCTGATTATCGAACCGGTCGTTCTGCTGATTTGTTGACCGCAACCTTGTTGGCTACTCGGGCTCCCGTAATAGTTTGCCCTGCGATGCACACTGAGATGTGGGAACAACCTTCCGTTCAAGAAAACATTCAAGAGTTGGTCAAACGTGGTGTAGAAATAGTCGGACCAGATCAAGGACGTTTAGCAGGAGGTGATGACGGGGCCGGTCGCCTTTCCGATCCAGTCTCCATAGTCGCAGCGGTGGAAAAAGTATTAAATTCAGGCTTGAATTCTAAGACCCAAGACTTCTCAGGACTTCAAGTCTTAGTCTCAGCGGGAGGAACAAAAGAGCCTATCTGTCCGGTTCGTTATATCGGGAACAGGTCATCTGGTAAACAAGGCCATGCCATAGCGTTAGAAGCAGCTACTCGAGGAGCTTCAGTCGTTTGTGTAACTACTGAACCTAGTCGAGCCCCCAATCACCCAAATCTGCAGGTAGTTGCAGTTGAGACCGCAGATGAAATGGCAAAGGCAGTTTTTTCTGAAGCGCCAAAAAGTGATTTAGTGGTTATGGCAGCAGCCGTGGCAGATTTCACTCCCATAATAAAAAGTGAAAAAAAGATTAAAAAATCTGAAGAATGTTTAGAGATACGTCTTGAACCCACCGTAGATATTCTTGCCTCTTTAGGTTCCTCTCATACTGGGAAACAAATTCTGGTGGGTTTCGCTGCCGAAACAAATGATCTTGAAAAAAATGCAAAGAAAAAACTTGAAACTAAAGGTATTGATTTGATCGTAGCGAATGATGTTTCTGCCGAGAATACAGGATTCAATTATGATACGAATGCAGTAACTTTGTTTGATTTAGCGGGAAGAAAAACCGAGTTTCCTCTCGCTGATAAACGAGATATAGCACAGGCGATACTTGATGCCGCTCTAAAATTGAAGGTTAATGGACATGAAGAAATTGGAAAAAAATAATGAGTCGTAAATGGACCTTCACTTCAGAGTCTGTGACTGAAGGACATCCTGACAAGATGGCGGATCAAATATCTGACGCAGTTCTTGACGCGATGCTCATTGAAGACGCAGAGAGCAGAGTCGCTTGCGAAACTCTTGTTACGACTGGTTTAGTTGTTGTTGCTGGAGAAGTTACCTGCAAAGGCTATGTAGACATCCCCAGCATTGTGAGAAGCACGATAAAAGAGATCGGATACGACCGCGAAGATTTTGGATTTGATGGGGATACCTGCGGGGTTATGGTCAGCCTTGACGGGCAATCTGCAGATATAGCTCAAGGGGTTGATGATTCTGAAGAAACCCGTACTGCTAACTCAAGTGAAGAGGATCTGGACCGTCAAGGAGCCGGCGATCAAGGCATGATGTTTGGTTATGCCTGTAATGAAACAGAAGAATTGATGCCCTTACCTATCAACCTTGCCCATCAGATGGCAGAACGTCATGCCTCTGTACGTAAGTCAGGTTCAATCCCGTATTTGAGACCAGATGCAAAGACTCAAGTCACATTTGATTACGAAGACGATCGACCAGTTCGGCTAAAGACAATTCTTGTTTCAACCCAGCACAACGATGGAATTGACCGAGATTCAATGATTCGTCCAGATCTGATAGACGAGGTTATTCGACCAGTAATTCCAGAACAATTCGCTGATGACGATTATCAAGTCTATGTAAACCCCACTGGACGGTTTGTCATTGGTGGACCAGTCGGAGATGCAGGACTAACTGGACGTAAAATAATTGTTGATACTTACGGAGGGATGGCTCGTCACGGAGGCGGAGCCTTTTCTGGTAAAGACCCAAGCAAAGTTGATCGGTCAGCAGCTTACGCAGCTAGATGGGTTGCGAAAAATCTTGTAGCAGCTGGAGCGGCTCGCCGATGCGAGGTTCAAGTGGCTTATGCAATAGGTATGGCTAGACCGGTGTCTATCTATGTGGAGACTTTCAATACCGAAACCGTGGACCCAGGGAAAATATCAAATTGTGTAAACGAAATTTTTGATCTCCGCCCTGCTGCGATTATTCGCGATCTTGATTTAAAAAGACCTATTTATAAGGACACTGCTGCTTATGGCCATTTTGGCCGAGAAAAGTTTCCTTGGGAGCAGACAGGAAAAGTCGAAGAAATTCGTTCTGCTCTTGAATTAGATTAGGCGGCAGACCGTGCCCGGCAAAATGTCGGATCAGAGCCAGTTACCTTTCCAAGACGCAAATCATGATTCTGAATCCAAAGATGAAACAATTGGCAGAGTTGTACGTGTTCTACCAGATGTAGGTGGAATAGATCGTCCATTTGATTATCTAGTTCCCAGCAGTTGGATGGTTGACGGGAGAGATAAAAACCTCCAGGTAGGCAGCAGGGTACGAATCCCTTTCGGGCCAAGACGCGTGGCGGGGTGGGTAGTAGAAGACTATGTAGACCCGCCAAAAGAAGTCAAACTTCGCGAGTTAACAAAACTAAGCGGCATGGGTCCTAGTTCAGAAATGATTCAGATCGCCAGATGGGTTTCTTACAGATGGGCAGGAAAACTTTCATCCGTATTAAAGACAGCTTCACCGTTAAGGAATATTGATCGCCTGCCCACTTCTCCTCCTGCTCCCGTAATTGGTGCTAAACCACCGATTTGGGCAATAGAAGCTCTTGAGAAGCCTAAAAGAGTTCTAAGGATGCCACCCAATGAAGAGATTCTCCCTCTTATAAAAGCGGCTATAAGAACAGGTGATGCTTTGGTCATTGTTCCGTCAATTGAAATGTCCAAAGCACTTACAGAAGATCTAAAAAGAATAGGTATTCCCGTTTCATTAATGCCTGATCAATGGGCAGAAGCCGCTGTTGGTGGAGTGGTTGTGGGTACACGATCTGCAGTGTTCGCTCCTGTCCGCAAATTAGCCGCAATATTGGTATTTGACGAACACAATGAAACTCTGCAAGAAGAACGGATGCCTACGTGGCATGCCCGAGAAGTTGCCATAGAGAGAGCTCGTCGAGCTGAAGTTCCTTGTGTTTTAATTTCACCAACCCCAAGTTTGGAAGCATTGCAGTGGGGGGAGTTGCAGAAGTTTCCAAGGAATCATGAATTTGAAAGTTGGGCGGAAATGCAAATTATTGACCGGCGTGAAGAAAACCCTTCACGGCCCGGCCTCTTAAGTGATGCTTTAGTGCCATTAATAAGAGCAAAAGGTGAAGATCCAACTATTTGCATACTGAATAGAAAGGGAAGATCCCGGTTGCTGGCATGCGTACATTGTGGAGAGTTAGTTAAGTGTGAGGACCATCAAGTTCCGCTCATTCAAGACAAAGATGAGATGCTTTTATGCACAGTAGACGGAGTACGCCAACCATCTTTGTGTGTTCGCTGTGGTTCCACACGTTTTAAAAATTTAAGAGCAGGTATCAGCCGTCTAAGAGAAGAAATCGAAGCGTTAGCGCGTCACTCAACGGTGGAAATTACTTCTGAAACAAAGGCCGCTGATGTTGCGGGCTGCAAATTATTTGTCGGAACCGAAGCAGCTCTGCATCGATTCAAGAAAGCATCTCAAGTCATTTTTCTTGATTTTGACCAAGAACTCCTTGCACGACGTTTTCGGGCTAATGAACAAGCGTTGTCTTTGTTGGCGCAAGCTTCTCGATTGGTGGGTCCGAAGGGAAGTGATGGAAAAATAGTCATTCAAACTAGACAACCTGACCATGAAGTACTTCAGGCAGCAGTTAGTGGAGACCCAGAACTTCTCTCCGAGTCAGAAAAAGAAAGAAGAAGGATATTGAATTTGCCTCCTTTTTCTGCTCAAGCAGAAATTTCCGGTGCTTCGGCAGAAATATTTATGAATTCATTAGGGAAGCCAGAGGGAATACAAATTATGGGGCCAAGAGACGGGTCATGGCTGGTACAGGCACCAAGTTCAAAAGACTTGGCGGAACTACTGCATAAAACAGAGCGCCCAAGCGGCAGGTTACGCATTCAAGTTGACCCACAGAATATTTAAATCAAGGATTCCAAATTCTTCGGTGTGTTTCATATAGGGCAATACCGGCAGCCGTGGCAACATTCAAACTTCCAACTCGACCTAGTTGAGGAATGAAAGCGACAGAATCACATGCTTCAAGGGCTTGAGATGAAAGGCCTCGATCTTCGTGCCCAAAGACTAAGCATGATTTTTCCTTGATCGGTACCTGAAATATTGGTGTCGCTTCTTCAGATAATTCAATTCCTAGTAGAGAGAAACCAGAATCTTTGATTTGAGTTATGGCTTCCTCGATTTCTTCACAATAAGACCATGTCAAATATCGGTCTGTTCCCAAAGCAGTACGGGCTACTTTCGGATGAGATGGAAGCGGCGTGGCGCCAGAAAACCAGATATGAGAACTTCTATACGCAGCTGCAGTACGAAGAATCGTTCCAACATTGAATGGCGTTTGGACGCTATCAAGGAGTATTGCTACATCAGATTCGGTTTGTCGACGCCATTGACGATGAAGTCTCTTAAGGCCCGTGCTGTCAAGATTCTTCATCGCTTTCCCTTCTAGTTACATCCAATAGTCGAAATCCTTTTCTCGAACCACGACGACTGGTATTCCATCCTTTTGTTTCTAACCATTTAGCTAATGAGTCAGAACCAAGATGTCGTTGTATGACGAAATGAGCTGACCCATTGAGGCTAAGACGGTTTAACCATTGTAGGAGAAGTTCGTGAAGAGATTCTTTACCAATTCTTATTGGAGGGTTCGACCAGATTGAATCAAAAGAAATATCTTCAGGTATTTCTTCTGGAAGACAAGTAAGGATATTTTTTGAATTTGTTTTTTCAGCGTTTAGGCGACAAAGTTCAAGTGCCCGGATGTTGGTGTCCGTGGCCCAAACTTTTGCATCTGGATATCTCTCTCCCAAGGTGCAAGCGATAGGTCCGTATCCACAACCTAAATCCAAAATGTTCTTCACTGATGCAGGAACAGAAGGACCTTCCATTAAGAGGTAGCGGGTTCCTTTATCCACTTGATTTGCAGAGAAAACTCCCCGGTCAGTAGTCAAACTCAGATCAACATCAGGAAGAAGTAATTGCACCTCTTTTTTACGAGAAACGGATTGAGGGTTAGATACCCAGTAATGCTGATCGGAGTCGCCCATACCCAGACGATAGTCTTATCTTATGGGTTCATATGAAATACGAACAGTTGGTGATCCGGTACTACGCACAGTAACGGATGAAGTAACCGACATAGACGCGTCTTTGGTGAAGGTAACTGACAACATGTTCTCATCAATGTATGACGCTGCAGGCATAGGTCTTGCAGCACCACAAGTAGGAATTCAGAAAAGATTTTTCGTTTATGATCATGGAGAACATTCAGGAGTAATTTTGAATCCAAAAATTGTGGAATCAGATGGTGAATGGGTCTTTGAAGAAGCTTGCCTTTCAATCCCAGGGCTTTCTTGGGAGATTATTCGCCCTAAAACGATTCATTTAGTGGGCATTGACCTTGATGGAAACGAAGTGTCAATAGAGGCAGATGAACTTGAAGCACGCTTATTTCAGCACGAAATTGATCATTTGAATGGAGTCTTGTTGCTAGACCTGCTTGATGATGAAAGTCGACGTCAAGCATTAAGCAAGTTAAGAGAATTAGATCTTAGGCGTACTCCCAGACCGCCTTCAGATCCTGGAGAATTGCGGTTGCCTTGAGAGCTGCTCTTCCGACAAATCCCACGAGGTTGGTTTATTTAGGGACACCAGACATAGCAGTACCTCCTTTAGTTGAGTTAAACAAAGCAGGGTTTGAAGTGGTGATGGTCGTTACAGGGGAAGACAAGCGACGCGGGCGAGGATCCTCTACAAGCCATAGTCCAGTTAAAGAGAAAGCTCTTGAACTTGGTTTGCCAGTAACACATGAATTGCCTGACTTGTTTGATGTTGAATTTGATCTTGGGGTAGTTGTTGCTTTTGGTCAAATTATTCCAAAGAATTATTTAGAGCAGATGCCGATGCTTAATTTGCACTTTTCGTTGCTTCCGCGTTGGAGAGGGGCAGCACCAGTTGAGAGATCTATATTGGCCGGAGACTCAACTACTGGAGTTTCGCTGATGGTTGTAGAAGAAGAGTTAGATACTGGCGGTGTTTGCGCTAGCGAAGAAGTAGAGATAGGAGACCAGACAGGGGATCAACTTCGACAGAATCTTGTGGAAGTTGGGAGTCGCATGCTGGTAGGTGCACTTCAAGAAGGACTTAAAGTTCCTGTTCCTCAAACTGGTACACCTACCTATGCCCACAAAATTTCATCAAAAGATCTTCATTTAGAGTGGGATCAACCAATTGAAGAGCTCATGAATAAGATTCGGTTAGGTGGCGCTTGGACCACGTTTCGTGGAGCACGTTTCAAAATTTGGTCAGCTTCAGTTGCCTCATCTTTGCCAGAACCGGCCGGAACGATTATTGGTGATCAAGTATCTGGGGTGAATGGTTCGCTTCAGTTGATTGAAGTACAAGCCGAGAATCGAGGACGTCAATCTTTCGACTCATGGCGATCCGGAGCTCGCCTCACGTCTGAAGACCGGTTTGTCTGATGGCAGAAGGGGTAGCGCCTCGCCGTACAGCAGTCAAAGTTCTTGAACGAATAGAAAACGACGGTGCTTTCGCGAATTTGGTTCTTAATGCCACTTTGGAAAAATCTAAATTAGATAGCAGAGATCGCGCGTTTGTAACGGAAATGGTTTATGGAACTACCCGAATGAGACGCGCTTGTGACCATACACTTGAGCGATTTCTCCACGATGAAATAGAACCTCTAGCGAGAACAATTTTACGACTAGGCGTGTGGCAAATAATTTTTGGTGGTGTTCCAGCTCACGCGGCAGTATCAGCAACTGTTGAAGTAGCCCCCCGTCGCTTTCGCGGACTTTGCAACGCTGTACTGAGACGGATTGCCGAAAATCCGGTTACTGATTGGCCATCAGAAGCTATTGAACTCAGCTACCCAGATTGGCTTATGGATCGTCTTAAGTTAGATGTAGGGGAACAAGACGCGTTAGGGATGGCGAAAACTATGAATGAACCTGCGCCGGCTGTGACTCGAAGCGATGGTTACCATCAGGATCTGTCCTCCCAAATGGTTGCTGAATTAGCTGTTGACGGTCTAAAAACAGGAGATTCCATTTTGGATTTGTGTGCAGCGCCAGGGGGAAAGGCGACATTGATGGCTTCTGGTGGGGTGTGGACCGTTGCAGCAGATGTGCGAGAGAGCCGAATAGGACTTGTGGCAGAAAATGTGCAACGACTTAATACCGATCTTTCTTTGGTGGTTTCTGATGGCTGCTTTCCGCCATTTAAACCAAAATCTTTTAACCGGGTTTTGGTAGACGCTCCATGTTCAGGTCTGGGGGTTTTACGCCGTAGAGCAGATGCCCGATGGCGGGTCTCCGAAGAGGAAATCGAAAGGTTGTCTTCCTTGCAAGAAAAACTTCTCCTCTCAGCTTTAAATCTAGTGGCCTACGGCGGACAACTCATTTATAGCGTATGTACAGTCACTTCTGCGGAAACAACTGAAGTAGATGAACGCTTTAGAGCTAAGACAGGAATTCAGTCTTGTGGACTGCTCCCAGAACCATGGAGAGTTCACGGACAAGGAGGAATGATTCTTCCTCAGGACCTGAACAGTGAAGGAATGTCAGTTTTTCGGTACCAAGTTGAATGATATTTTAGAGAATGAGACGTTCTTTAAAATGGGTAAGAACTAGATTCAACGCATCTTGAGTCGGATGACCTGGTTCTTCTATTACTTCTTCAGTTAGAACAGAGTGAGCGCGAGTTGAAAAACGGTACGGATTCCCAGGAGAAGAATCTATTTCCACTCCTATAAATCCTTCTCCGAATTCTTCTTCCAGACGGTCAAACCTTTCACGAGGAGACATCCCGTCATTGCTGAATCTTAAACCAATGATACAAACGCCATCGTCGACACGGTCCCGTGCTATTTGAAGGTCTTTTTTTGAAATACCTAAAGAACGTTTAGCGCCTTTGGTGAAAGGTAGAGGCAAGCTTGGCTGGCTTAATACAGGTGCCAGCATTCTTTCATCAACCATCATTCCAAGAGCAAACCCACCGGTGAAACACATACCGACTGCCCCGACTCCCGGCCCGCCACATCGGCCATGCTCAAATGCAGCTAAAGCTCTAAGCCACTTAGTGATAGGCGAAGTTCGATTTCTAAGAAAAGAAGTAAATTCTCGAGATATGCAAGCTTTAGCAAGAGTAGAAGTGAGATATCCCATTGAGGGTGAACGCCCGGGGGTGCCGAATAAAGAAGGAAGAATCGCAGTGCATCCAATTCCGGCCACTTTTCTTCCAAATTCTGCAACACGAGGAGTAATGCCTGGTATCTCCGACATTACGATCACAGCTGGTCCGGTTCCGACTCGAAATACTTCCCGACTGAGCCCATCGTGGCTGAATTCATCTATTTCATAACCATGTAAAGCTTTTGTTTCCATCAAAAGACCTTACAGTCCAAAGTTCAAGACGGTGAGACCCTGCGGTACCCTCTGAATATGCATCAAGATGCCGAAATTTCAATTCTGGTGAAAATCCTCACTGTTTCTGATGGTGTTATAGCTGGAACACGCGAAAATCTTTCTGGCGCGGCACTTGAAGAATTAATTACCGGTAGAGGGTGGCAGGTTGTAGAGAAATTAGTAGTTCAGGACGGAGCAGAAGAAGTAGCGCAAAAATTGATGGCTGCTTCGGACGATTTTCACGGGATGATAGTAACAACAGGGGGAACTGGATTCGGGCCACGCGACCAAACCCCTGAAGGAACAAAAATGGTATTAGATCGAGAGGCCCCAGGCTTAGCAGAAGCGATGCGTCTAGTTAACCCCTTAGGTCGTCTTTCTCGTGGCATAGCGGGGACAAGAGGTCAGACTCTCATTCTTAATACCCCAGGTTCGGCCAAGGGCTCCGTTGAATGCCTTGAAGCCGTGATTGACGTTGTCTCTCATGCCGTACGTCTATTAGTGGATAATGCAGATCCGCATCCCACCTCATCATGAACTCGGTTAACGATTCAGAGTTCATGCTTCAGGCAGTAGAAGTCGCTAAAGAGGCGCGACTTCATTCTTCTCCTAATCCTTGGGTCGGATCTGTCGTTGTGTCTAATGGAGAAATAATTTCAAAGGCCGCAACTGGTCCTCCGGGTGAACCCCATGCGGAAGCTCAAGCTCTCCTAGAAGCAGGCGAAAAAGCGCAAGGAGCAACTCTTTATACAACTCTTGAACCATGCAACCACTACGGCAAAACAGGGCCTTGCACAGAGGCGATCATCGATGCGCAAATTTCTCGGGTGGTAGTAGCTGTCAAAGATCCGGATGAGAAAGTGTCGGGTTCAGGAATACACACTCTTTTAGATGCAGGAATAGAAGTTGAAATCGGCCCAGGTGCAACTGAAGTCCTAGAGCAGTTAGCCCCCTATCTCTGCCATCGAAATACCGGACGCCCTTATGTGGTGTTAAAACTTGCAGCCACACTTGACGGACGTATAGCTGCTCCTGATGGATCTAGCGTATGGATCACAGGAGAAGAGGCTCGAGCAGACGTCCATCAACTAAGAGCTGAAAGTGACGCTGTTTGTGTAGGTGCAGGAACAGTACGGTCCGATGACCCGCAACTTACCGTTAGAGCAGTTGAAGGAATCGATCCTCGCCGGATCGTAGTGGGAGAAATACCTGAAGGAGCGTTAGTTCAGCCTGCTGAATCCTGGACTGGCGACCTCAACGAACTTCTCAACAATTTGGGAAATCAAGGGGTTTTGCAACTTCTTGTTGAAGGGGGAGCAGATGTTGCGGGTCGCTTTCATCGAGATGGTTTAGTTGATCGATACGTGATATATATTGCTCCCGCATTCTTAGGCGGTGACGATGGTAAAGCGTTGTTTACAGGTTCAGGTGCTCCCACTATGGAACAAATCCAGAGAGGTCGATTCACTTCAATTACTCAATTGGGTAATGACGTAAGAGTTGACTTGATTTTAGAAGAAAATTAAATAAGGGCGGGAGAAGCGATTAGATCCGCTAAGTTCTTCTCGTGCTGAAACTTGTATTACCAAAGGGATCGTTGGAAGCTTCAACCCTTGAACTTTTTGAGGGAGCTGACCTCGGGGTGCTGAGAAGCTCTTCGGTTGATTATCGGGCTGACATTAGAGACCCAAGAATTGAAGAGGTTCGCATACTGCGTCCACAAGAAATTCCTTCATATGTAGCAGAAGGAACTTTTGACTTAGGTATAACTGGTCGTGATTGGATTGAAGAGACAAACAGCGATGTTGTTTCTTTAGGTGAACTTCATTATTCAAAAGCCACTGCACGGCCGGTGAATATTGTTGTAGCAGTTCCTGCTGATGCACCATGGAACTCGGTCGCTGATCTCCCAAACGGGGTGAGAGTCTCAAGTGAATATCCAGAGTTGACTCGCAAATTTTTTGCTGAACAAAACATTGAAGCGGACATTCGACTTTCTTATGGAGCAACTGAAGCTAAAGCCCCTGACATCGTTGATGTTGTTGTAGATCTCACTGAAACAGGAAGAGCTCTTCGCGCTGCTGGATTAAAAGTGATCGATACTATATTGACCAGTTTCACAGAGCTGATTGCTAATCCAGTATCAGCGGCTGACCCAGATAAACGTCACGCCATGGAGCAGATTCATAGACTTCTACAAGGAACTCTTGAAGCCAGAGGGAAAGTTCTAGTCAAAATGAATGTCGGTGAATCTAATTTGGATCAAGTAATTGAACTAATTCCATCTATGAAAGCGCCAACAGTCAACGAACTATTCAAAGGTTCAGGATTTGCGGTGGAGACTGTGGTGGCGAAAAGTGAAATCAACGAACTAATCCCCGCATTAAGGGATATGGGTGCAACAGATATCCTTGAAATCCCGCTTTCAAAAATTGTGCACTAAATCTGCATTCATCTCAATGCAGCAGATTACGTTACTTGATTTCAAAGTTTCTAATTAGTTTCAGGCTCTGAGTTTTCATCTTCAGACTCTGAGGTCATATTGTCTCGTTGTTCAAGACTGACATAGGCCATGCGTATCTGATGCAAAGCATCTTTTAGAGTTTCTTCACTTTCACCTAGTTGGTTAACCAATTTGTCCATGACGGCACCCAAAGCGTCAATAGCTAGAGAAGCATCTTTGAGATTTGGCGGTTGCTGCGAGAGATGAATCGCTGCTAATTCATATAGCCCCATTAAATGAGTTGAAATAACTACTGCGACTGGAGTTTGAGCGATTCGTTCCTGTGCTGCTGCCATCTCTTTTACCATGGCCTCGGCTCGTTCTCGATCCTCTGGTGAAAGATGATCAAATTCCCCAACATTTGGGTCTATTTCATCATTTTGCGGTTCCGGTTGAATCGTGTGTTCTCCATCAGGGGTCCAGAAACTACTCATTACTATTTTCCTTTGTATCGGTTCTCAGTTCTTCTTAAAGATATGTCCTGATACGCTTACTTCAACAAAATAAAGAAAAGTGGGATTTCCCACCTGACCACTAAAGGTGCGATCAGGTCGCTTCCAAGTAAGCAGAGTTTACTGCTAACGCGGGTGTCGGCTTTTCGGCACCCGTTTTTTTATGGACGGGTTTAATTCAAGAAGTCAGGGAGGACTGGCTAAGTGATACAAAGGAGTGAGAAGCGATAGCAACGTCACAGAATCAAGAACCGCGGATAAATGACCAAATTAGAGCTCAAGAAGTGAGACTAGTTTCGTATGACGGAGAACAGGTAGGTATTCGAAGCTTGAACGAAGCTTTGAATATGGCACAAGATATGGATCTTGACCTTGTAGAGGTAGCTGGTCAAGCAACCCCGCCCGTATGCCGGATAATGGATTATGGGAAGTTCAAATATGAACAGTCTCAGAAGGCTAAGGAATCTCGGAAAAAAGCAACTCATATCTTGGTTAAAGAAATGAAATACCGACCAAAAATAGGAGTTGGGGATTTCAATACGAAAACTAGGAAAGTAGAGGAATTCCTCAAAGAAGGAAGCAAGGTCAAGGTAACGATCATGTTCCGCGGAAGAGAAACGCAGCATCCAGAGCTCGGATCTCGGATTCTAGAAAACGTCGCTGAAGCAGTAGAAGAAGTTGGACATATTGAGGTATATCCAGAACAAGAAGGACGCAATATGACCATGGTCCTTACTCCAGGAAAAGCCACACAAAAGCAACGTGAAGTAGTTGAAAAGTTACAAACAGAGGCTGCTGAAGAAGAAATTTTAGAAGAAGAACAACAAAGTGAAGTAGTTGAAGATGCCGAAAATGAAGAAACGGTAGAAGAAACTTCTTAGATACAGACAATTTAAGAACGGAGCAGATAAATGCCAAAAATGAAAACTCATAGAGGTTTAGCAAAGCGTGTAAAAGTGACAGGAACTGGTCGCCTTCGTCGACGTAGCCCAAACCTCAATCACATTTTAGAGAAGAAGTCACCTCAGCGTAAGCGTCGACTTTCTGGAGAAAGCGATATCGCTAAAGCGGATGAAAGATCAATCCGCACTCGCTTAGGTAAGTAATCAACTACTAGTAAACACAGCTAAAGACAGTTTTATAGTTATCACAATTTGAAGTCGGGAAGAAAAGGAGCTTTCAATGGCACGAGTTAAGAGAGCCGTACACAGTAAGAAAAAACATAAGGCAGTACTCAAGGAAGCGAAGGGGTATTACGGTAATAAAAGCCGGTCGTTTCGTGCTGCAAATGAACAGGTTATGCATTCTGGAAATTATGCATTCCGTGATCGCCGTGCACGTAAAGGAGAATTTCGCCGCCTTTGGATTCAAAGAATCAACGCTGCCTGCAGGCAAAACGGGACAACTTACAGCCGTTTCATCAATGGATTGAAGTGTGCAGGAGTTGAAGTTGATCGCAAGGTTCTAGCGGATCTTGCCGTCAACGAACCAGAAGCATTTGCTTCACTCGTTGAAGTGGCTTCCGCTTCCGAGCCAGTCCATCAAACCTCAGCAACTCAAATTTCAGAAAGTAATGAAGAGGTAGTTGAAGAGAGTTCGGTAGACGCCGCAGAGGAACAGACTCAAGAAAGCCCAGAGGAAGAAACTCAACAGAGTGAAGATTTAACTTCTTTAACTGTGGCAGAACTTAAAGAAATAGCAAAAGATCTTGATATAAAAATCTCTGGTCTGCGAAAAGCGGAACTGATCGACGCAATAAATTCTGCTCGGTGACTTTTCAAGTCGGTGATAAAAGTTCGCTCGTTCAGCGAATACGACGATTAGCGAGAGAACGTTCTTTTCGCCAAGAAGAGAACGCTTACGTAGTCGAAGGACCACAACTTGTATCTGAAGTAATTGAATCAAATTTAGAAGTAGAAATCGTTGCCGTACCAGATATACCTGGGCAGGAAAACCTCATCGTTTTGGCTGAAAATGCTGGTATTGATTGTGTTCTAGTAAACGAGAGAATTTTCAATGGACTTTCAAGTACCAAATCTCCTCAACCAGCAATTGCTGTAGTCGGTTGCCATAACTCAGACCTAGAGGATCTAACTCGTTCAAAAGGGACTCTTTTGGTGCTGGATGAAATATCTGATCCAGGAAATGCAGGGACATTGATTCGTTCAGCAGAATCATTTGGGGTAACAGGAGTTATTTCTGTGGGAGGTGTGGATTTATACAACCCTAAAGTAGTCCGAGCTTCCGCCGGATCTTTATTTCGTGTTCCATGTGCACAAATGGAAAGCTCTGAATTGCTTCTTCAAGCTCTTACAGAATCTGGTTATTCTTGCTGGGCTACTACACCACAAGAAGGCGTGTCTCCAGAATCTTTAGCCACAGAAACGCCTGTTGCCGTGGTGCTTGGTAGTGAGCCACACGGACTTGATCCAACAACTGTAAATGCCTGTCATGGTAAATTGAGTGTGTCAACCTCCGGCAAAGCTGAGTCGTTGAATGTGGCTATCGCCGGTTCAATTGTCCTCTACGCATTGTCTCGGAGATAGCCGTTATTTAATTAGCCACTACAAACCCTGTCCTGTGTCGTATTCTTTCATAAGAGTCCAATATTTAAATTATGAACAAAATTGATCTTGATTCCCATTTATCTGAAGCTCTCGCTGCTGTTGAAGCAGCGAGAGATTTAGAAAGCCTGAAAACGCTTGATACGGAATTACTTGGGAAGAACTCTGCGACAACTTCAGCTAAAAAAAATCTTGGTCAGCTTGATCCAGAGGAAAGAAAAGTTGAAGGTAAACGGATAAATGAAATCCGTGATCAAATCCAGAAGGAAATTTTAGATCGAAAACTTATTCTTGCTGAGGAAGAAAATTCCCTTCAACTAGAAAATGAACGACTTGACTTAACAGAGCTAGATTTGGGTCATCGTTTAGGCCATCGTCATGTAATCACTCAAACCTGGGAGAGACTTGAAGACCTCTTTGTAGGTATGGGGTACACGGTCGCAGAAGGCCCAGAAATAGAAGACGAATGGCACAACTTTGGAGCATTAAATTTCCCATTGAGTCATCCAGCACGGGATATGTACGACACTCTCTATGTTGATTATGGAGAGCCACAGAGCACTTTATTGAGGACACATACTTCTCCAGTGCAGATGAGGGTGATGGAAAGCCAGGAGCCGCCAATTTATTCCATCATGCCTGGACGGGTATTTAGATCTGATACTGCTGATGCTACGCACATGCCGGTTTTTCATCAGATTGAGGCTTTGGTCGTTGACCGGGGGATAACGTTTGCGGATTTGGCAGGAACGCTAGATGCTTTCACTTCGGCTTACTTTGGTAAAGATTTCGTGACACGTCTTCGTCCTTCTTATTTCCCTTTCACTGAACCTTCTGCTGAGTTTGATATACGGCGCCCAGATGGAACATGGCTTGAATTAGCAGGCTGCGGGATGGTTCATCCAAACGTTTTGAAAGCGGGGGGTCTTGATCCTGAGGAATGGTCAGGATTTGCTTTCGGATTTGGGCTAGACCGCCTTGCATTAATGCGTCACGGCATAGATGACCTACGGGAATTATTCCGAAATGACCACAGATTTTTGAGTCAATTCTGATGAAGGTCTTACTTACTTGGCTTCGGGAGTTCGCACCGTTGGAAGGAACCTCAGAGGAAATCGCTGATCAACTTAGTGGTCTCGGGTTAACAGTTGAAGATATGACTCATATTGGAGGCGATTTAGACGGAGTAGTGGTGGCCAAAGTGCTTGACCTCCGAGCTCATCCTGATGCAGACCGTATACAACTAGTGGACGTAGACAGTGGAGATGGCGAGCCCCTGCAGATTTGTTGTGGCGCTTTCAACATGAAAGTAGGGGACCTTGTTCCGCTGGCGACGCTTGGCACCATTATGAATAACGGCATGGAAATCGCAAAAAGAAAAATGCGAGGCCAGTGGTCAAATGGGATGCTTTGCGCAGCTTCAGAGATAGGACTAGGCGTAGATTCAGAAGGAATAATGCTTCTTGATTCGTCCTTTGAGGTTGGAACTCCACTCAAGGAAGCTTTAGGAATACAAGAAGACGTACTATTTGATCTAGAAGTCAATCCTAATCGTCCGGATGCCATGTCAATTGCGGGGGTGGCAAGAGATCTTGCAGCGCTTCAAGGTAAAAAGTTTTCTTTGCCAACTCCGAAAGAGCAAGAGAGAGGCGAGCCGGTAAATGAACGTTTAAGCGTTGAGATACTAGATCCAGAACTTTGTGGACGGTTTGTTGCCAGAATACTTGACGATATTGAAGTAGGCCCTTCTCCTTCGTGGGTTTCAAATCGTCTTGTAGCTCTTGGCATGAGGCCAATAAATAATGTTGTGGATGCTTCAAACTACGTAATGCTTGAATTAGGTCAACCGAGTCACACTTATGACTTGGATCGTGTCCATGGTTCTGGATTTAAAGTCAGAAAAGCTCAAGAGGGAGAAAAGATAACCACTCTTGATGGGATTGAACGATCCCTAACCTCGTCTGATGGCGTAGTAGCTGATGCTGATGATGTAGTCATCGGTATTGCCGGTGTGATGGGTGGCGCTTCTACAGAGATAGATCAAGACACAAAGACTATTGCGTTAGAAATGGCGTGGTGGGACCCAATTTCTATCTCCGCGACTGCCCGTAGGCTAGGGCTTCGAAGTGAAGCTTCTTCTCGGTTTGAGAGGGGAGCTGATCCGGAAATCGCTGATTTAGCAATGCAAAGATTTGCGGAAATATTGTCCTCATCGGGCGCCACTCTTACTCCAGGGACTTTAGATTCACGGGGAGATTTGCCGCATCGTCCACCTGTGCGAGTCCGAATTGAGAGAGTAAATAAGATGTTGGGGGTTAATCTTTCTCGTAAAGAGATATCAAAACTTCTTGAATCTTTAGAGTTTAAAACTTCTAAATCAGGTGAAGATCTTGATGTGGAAATTCCATCTTTTCGTTTTGACAGCAGTGAAGAGATTGATGTTATTGAAGAGATAGCTCGACTATATGGTTATTCCAACATTCCTAGAACAGTTCCAATGTCCACGCTTACTGGCGGTTTAACAGAGCGGCAAACTGACCGAAGGATAGTGAAGAACACTCTGGTTGGCTTAGGAGTTGATGAAGTTATGCCAGTGCCTTTCTTGGCTCCAGGTGATTTGGAAGCGGCGGGATTGAAAGTTGATGGCATAACTGTCACGAACCCGTTGGTGACTGAAGAGTCAGTTATGAGGGCTTCTTTAAGACCGGGCTTATTGAAGACTTTGGCTTACAACGCTTCTCATCGTTTGACTGGTCTGAAACTTTTTGAACTTGGTCATATCTATCAGCACCCTTTATCTGAACAGCCCCTCCCGGATGAACGAGAGCATTTAGGTGTTGTATTGGCTGGAGGGGATGCAGGTGCTGCAGTTAATGTTTGGTCGGCTCTTGCTGATGCACTCGCACTTCGGGATTATGAACTTATTGCCGTAAGCCCTCCGGGGCTTCACGCTACGAGGACGGCTCAAATTGAAGTTCATGGCAAAGTTATTGGTTTCGTTGGTGAAATCGCACCGTCTGTTCTTAATGCTTATGAGGTATCAGAGAGAGTCGGATGGCTTGAGGTTGATTTGGATACTGCACTAACAATTTCTCATGGCGATAAGCCGTATAAGTCGATCAGCCGTTATCCAAGTTCTGATATAGATTTAGCATTTGAAGTATCGGAAGATGTTCCTGCCTCGTCAGTCAGTTCTGTTTTGCGTGCTTCCGCAGGGGAGTTGTTGATAGATCTACGATTATTTGACGTATTTAGAGGCCATCCTGTGGGAGAGAATTGTAGAAGTCTGGCGTATACGCTGCGGTTTCAGGCCACTGATCGAACATTGACGGATAAAGAAATCTCTGAAGTTCGAGAACGCTGCATATCAGCTGTTGAGAAAGAGTTGGCTGCTTCTTTACGCTCTTAGTCCTGAGACTGCACAAGATATACAGCCTATTGCATAAATATGTTGTATTTATATGCATTTAACTGTATATTTATTTCATGAAAAAAGTTGGAATCATCGGAGCTTCTGGGTTCACCGGCGCAGAAATACTTAGAATATGTGCCTCTCATCCTGATTTACAGGTTGATGTTGCAGCAGCTGATTCAATGTCCGGAGCACGAGTATCAGACCTTTATCCGGGCTTATCAGCCGAATATGGAGACCTAGTTTTTGCGTCAACCAATCCCAAAATCTTTCAGAACTGCGATCTAGTATTTCTTTGTCTCCCACACGGAGCATCTCAAGAATTAGTTCCTCAACTAAAAGACGATGTTGAGTATCTAGTAGATCTCGGTGCGGACTATCGCCTCAAAGATCAATCTTTGTACCCACTTTGGTACGACGCTCCGCATGCCAATCCAGGCTTACTATCCGAATTCGCTTACGGGCTTCCAGAACTCTTCCGAGAAGAAGTGCAAGAATCAAAACTGATTTCAGTTCCTGGGTGTTTTCCTACCGCCGCAACTCTTGCCTTAGCTCCATATATAGAATCTGGTTCAATCGAAACGAAAAGAATTATCGTTGATGCTGCCACAGGAGTCTCAGGAGCGGGGCGGGCCCCAAAAGAAAATACAACCTTCTGTGCAGTGGACGAAAACTTCGCTGCTTACGGACTCCTTGATCATCGACACACTCCAGAGATGGAACAAGTCCTATCAATAAAGGCCGAAGAAGAAGTCTCCGTGCTTTTTACCCCACATCTGGCTCCAATGACTCGCGGTATTCTTGCGACTTGTTACGCTCAACCAACAGTAGAAATGGACACTGCTTCTGCATTAGAAACCTTGGCTGCTTACTACGAGAAAGAACCTTTCGTAGTAGTTGATGAAAGGTCTCCTTCAACAAAGGCAACATTTGGTTCAAATGTTGCACACCTCACGGCACGTGTTGATCCACGCACCGGATATTTAATAGTGATTAGCGCAATTGACAATCTTGGCAAGGGGGCATCAGGAGGAGCTATTCAGTGCGCCAACCTTGCATTTGGATTTGAAGAAACTCAAGGATTACCGACTACAGGTGTAACGCCATGACTGTGACCTCAGTTTCAGGATTTTTTGCAAGTGGTATTACCTGCGGGCTAAAGCCTTCAGGCGATTCGGATCTGGCTTTAGTTGCCCACGCTGACGGAATTCCAATAACAGCAGCAGGGGTTTTTACCTCGAATAAGATGACCGCCGCACCGGTACAAATATGCAAGGAATATCTCTCTACGACAGGTGGTCAAGCTGCAGCGGTGGTACTCAATAGCGGAAATGCGAATGCTGCAACTGGAGAAAAGGGAAAAAATGATGCCCGGGTGATGGCGAAATCTACCGCAGAATACTTAGGTTGCAAGACTGAAGAAGTCCTAGTTTGTTCCACTGGCTGGATTGGTTACCCACTACCAATTGAGAAGATAAAAAAAGGCATACCAGAACTCGTAGAGTCTCTTGATTCAACAGGAGGAATGAAAGCAGCGAAGGCAATCATGACCACTGACACTGTGCCAAAAACTGTAGAAATAAAAAAAGAAACTTTCACTGTCGGAGGCATTGCAAAAGGTGCGGCCATGCTGGAGCCAAATATGGCAACCATGTTGGCAGTTTTAACTACTGATGCTGAAATTGATGCACCGACAGCAACAAAAATGCTCCAAGAAGCTGTAGCGGGTTCCTTTAATTGCTTGACCGTAGACGGAGCAGAATCTACTAATGACACAGTTTTATTATTGGCATCTGGAGAATCAAAACTAACGAATAAAGAAGAACTAGCAGAAGCTCTTAAAGAAGCATGTGCCTCATTGGCTATTCAGATGGCTGATGATGCTGAAGGTTCAACCAAGACAGTGTTTCTCTCTGTATCTGGAGCCGCCACTGATGCTGAAGCACTCAAGGGAGCTAGAGATACCGCAAATTGTCAATTAGTGAAGTGCTCATGGTATGGAGAGGATCCTTACTGGGGTCGTATAGCAGCAGAAATGGGAGCGGCAGGTATCACCTTTGACCCCGAAACGATAACCATTTCTTATGGAGAGCAAATTGTTTATGCCCATGGCGAGACACAATCTGTTGATGAAAAATCACTCCAAGAACATATGGCTGGCAGACAAATCAAACTTGATGTTGACCTAGGTCAAGGTTCTGGAACTGCTCAAATTGTGACAACTGATCTTAGCCCTGCATATATCGATGAGAATATGAGAACTTCTTAAAGGAAAAATTATGAATACTTCAGAAGAAAATTTCTCTCCGGAGCGGAGAGCAGCGGTACTAGTAGAGACCTTGCCTTATATCCAACATTTCGCTGGTGAAACTGTAGTTGTGAAACTTGGCGGAAATGCAATGGTTGACGATGAATTGGCTTCTCAATTCGCTCAAGACATAGTTCTGATGCAATCAGTGGGAATTAAGCCAGTAGTTGTTCATGGCGGGGCCCCTCAAATTGGGAGCATGCTTGATCGACTAGGCATGGAATCTGAGTTCGTTGATGGGCTTCGGGTAACTGATAGCGACACCCTTGATGTCGCTCGAATGGTCTTAGTCGGAAAAGTTAATCGAGACATAGTCTCTAGCATCAATATCCACGGTCCGTTAGCAGTAGGAATCTCCGGAGAAGATGCAGGATTGATAACTGCTACTTCCCGTCATGAAGACCTGGGCTTTGTAGGTGAGATACAAGCAGTCAATCCAACAATTATTAACGGCTTATTGAAAGAAGGACACATACCTGTCGTTTCAAGCATTGGAGCTGATGATGAAGGACAGGCCTACAACATAAATGCTGACACAGTAGCTTCTTCCTTAGCGGCAGCGTTAGAAGCTAAACGAATTCTCTATTTGACAGATATTGAAGGCTTACGCGCTGACATGGAAGATCCTGAAAGTCATATTTCTGAAATCACGTCTTCGGATTTACAGAACTTAATTGACAATGGAACGATAAGCGGAGGAATGATTCCAAAAGCTCAAGCGTGCCTTGAAGCAGTACAAGCCGGAGTGGGATCTGCACATATGGTTGATGGCCGTATATCGCATGTAATACTGCTTGAACTTTTTACCGACTCAGGTATAGGAACAATGGTTCTTCCCGATCAGGAGAAAAAATGACTTCTGACCGCTTACTTATGAACAATTATGGGTCGCCTCCTATCAAGTTCGTTCGTGGCCAAGGCTCAGTTCTTTTTGATGACAAAGGAAAAGAGTACTTAGATTTCTTGTGTGGATTAGCAGTCACCAGTCTTGGCCATAGCCATCCAAGAATTGCAGAGGCTTTAACAACTCAAGCAAAGACCCTTCTTCATGTGTCAAATTTGTTTGATACAGATCCACATCTTGAAGTTGCTCAAACACTCGATGAACTCATTAGAAAAGAAACGAATATAGGAATTCCCGGAAGAGTTATTTTCCAGAATTCTGGGGCAGAAGCTAATGAGGCTGCCATAAAGTTGGCTCGAAAATATCAAGGCCAAGGACGACACGTTATTCTTTCAGCTCTTCAGTCATTTCATGGTCGCACTTTGGCAACATTGGCGGCCACTGGGCAACCAGAAAAGCATGAACCGTTCCAACCTTTACCAGAAGGATTCAGGCATGCCACTTGGAACGATCTTGATCATTTCGCGTCGTTAGTCGACTCCTCAGTGGGCGCCATCCTTCTAGAACCAATTCAAGGTGAAGGAGGAGTGAATCCTGCAGATCCACAATTTTTAAAAGGCATTAGAAAAATTTGTGATGATCATGGCATTTTGTTGATTATGGATGAGATCCAAGCGGGGCTAGGTCGAACTGGAAAGTGGTTTGGTTTCCAACACGCTGGTATATCTCCAGACATCGTCACTTCAGCTAAGGCATTAGGTAACGGAGTACCTATTGGAGCAGTGTGGGCTACTGAGGAAGTGGCCGCCGCTTTTGGACCAGGAGATCACGGATCAACTTTTGGCGGTCAACCACTAGCTGCTTCAGCAGCACGAGAAGTCTTAAGAACCATGAAGGAGATAGATGCTCCGTTACTCGCGACAGAAAGAGGACAAGAGCTGATTAATATGCTCAAAAAAGTCAAAGGAATAAAAAGTGTTCGCGGTTCTGGACTTCTTTTAGCAGCAGAACTTGATACGAAAATCACGGATAAACGAACGGCTCCCGAAATAGCGCGAGAATGTCTGAATGCCGGGTTAGTAGTGAATGGCGTTACTCCAACATCTTTACGGTTAGCCCCACCTTTAACAATCAGCACAGAGGAGTTAAATAAAGGCGTAGCCCTTCTAGAAGAGGTTTTGAATAGTCCTAAGGGAGAAGAATGAAAATGAGACACTTTCTTGAAGTAGACGACTTAGATGCCACTGAAGTGAGCGAGGTTTTAAAGTTCGCGAGCATGAAGGAATTCCCAAAAAAACTTGATGGGAAAGGCATGGCTTTAATTTTTGAAAAACCCTCAGCGCGTACACGCAACTCTATGGAAATGGCCGTATTTCAACTCGGAGGGCACCCAATTTATATCAGACCTGAAGAAGTTGGTTTAGATGAACGCGAATCTGTAGAAGATGTCACTAAAACACTCTCTTGCTTCCACTCCATGATTGGTGCAAGAGTCTTCAAGCATTCAACCGTTGAACGAATGGCAAGAGAAAACAGGGTTCCAATAGTCAACTTGTTGTCAGATGAAGCTCACCCTTTACAAGCGTTAGCAGACGTATTGACCATGCAACAAGAATTAGGAGATCTAAAAGGACGTTCAATTACCTACATAGGAGATGGAAACAATGTCTTTAGATCATTAGCGATCGCCAGTGGATTTCTAGGAATGGAAGTCAGGTTTTCAGGACCACCTGAATATCAACTCGCTGAAAAAGATCGGGAACGGCTTTTATCCGCTGGAGTAAGTTTTGAAGAATACAACTCTCCAGAAGAAGCCGTTAAAGACGTTGACGTGGTTTATACAGATGTCTGGACCTCTATGGGTCAAGAACAAGAAAAAACTCAGCGTTACAAAGCATTTGAAGGATTTCAAGTTAATGAAAAATTGATGAAGCATGCTGGAGAAAAAACCATATTTCTCCATTGTCTCCCTGCTCATCGAGGCGAGGAAGTAACAGATGAGGTAGTTGATGGTTCAACAAGTCGAGTGTGGATTCAAGCAGAGAACCGGATGCACGCAGCTCGAGGCCTTTTAGCTTGGTTGATTGAAAAGAACATTGAAGAAGGGAAAAAGTATGAGTAAAGCTCAACGGCATCACCAGATAACTCAACTGCTTTCAGATTCTCTGATTTCAAATCAATCGGATCTTGTCGAAAAGTTAGAAGGCATAGGGATAACAGCAACGCAAGCTACTGTCTCTAGAGATCTTGAAGAACTCGGAGCAGTAAAAGTCAGACTCCCAAATGGAGAGAACATATATGCAATTCCCGAGTATCCAGTAGATCGAGTACTGCCTGAAGACCACTTACGACGCGTAATGGGCGAGTGGGTGGTTGAAATAAAGACATCGGACAACATTATTGTATTGCGAACACCACCTGGTTCTGCCCATGTCGTTGCATCAGCTTTAGATCGTGCAGGACTCTCTGAGGTGCTAGGAACAGTCGCAGGAGATGACACTTTATTGGTAGTCGCAACGAGCGGCACTGGCGGAGAGTCTTTAACTAAAAGTCTTCGACATTTGGCGGGACTCTGAATCAAGAATTGTTATGAATGAGAGAAAAAAATGAATACAAAAAAATCTGAGATAAAAAAAGTTGTCTTGGCTTACTCTGGCGGCCTTGATACTTCCATCATTTTGAAATGGCTACAAGAAACGTATAACTGCGAAGTAGTCACTTTTACTGCTGACTTGGGTCAAGGAGAAGAACTTGAGCCAGCTCGGACAAAAGCCGAATTAATGGGGGTTAAAGAGATTTATATAGAGGACCTCAAAGAAGAGTTTGTCGCTGATTATGTTTTCCCTATGTTTAGAGCAAATGCTCTTTATGAAGGTGAGTATTTACTTGGAACCTCTATAGCGCGTCCTCTTATAGCGAAAAGATTAGTAGAAATAGCAGCGGAGACAGGAGCAGACGCAATTAGCCATGGAGCCACAGGAAAAGGAAATGACCAAGTCCGTTTCGAACTAGGAGCATATGCACTTAATCCAGATATAGAAGTGATTGCCCCATGGCGAGAATGGGAACTCGGCTCTCGGCAAAGTTTGCTTGAATACGCAGAGAAACATGACATAGCGGTTGAGATGAAGAGAGGAAAAGAATCTCCGTATTCTATGGACGCGAACTTGTTACACATTTCTTATGAAGGTGGACCATTAGAAGATCCATGGAATGAGCCTGCAACAGAGATGTGGAGATGGTCGGTAAGCCCAGAACAAGCTCCAAACGAAGCAACGTATCTTGAACTAACTTACGAAAGAGGAGATGTCGTCGCTATTGACGACAAAGAAATGACTCCTGCTGAGGTTCTTGCATTACTTAACAAAGTCGGTGGAGCGAATGGTATTGGTAGAACCGACATAGTGGAAAATCGTTATGTAGGTATGAAGTCAAGAGGCGCTTATGAAACACCTGGTGGATCGATACTCCTCAAAGCGCATAGAGCAATAGAATCAATCACACTTGATGGCGGCACAGCACACCTAAAAGACGAACTTATGCCTCGATACGCGGAAATCATTTATAACGGGTTCTGGTTTAGTCCGGAACGGGAGATGCTCCAAGCAGCAATCGACCATAGCCAAATCAATGTGAATGGTAAAGTTCGCCTTCGTCTTTATAAAGGAAATATTGATGTAGTTGGTAGAGAGTCCAAAGACACTCTCTTTGATGAAGCAGTAGCAACTTTTGAAGAAGACCAAGGCGCTTATGATCAAGCAGACGCTGAAGGATTTATAAAATTAAACGCATTGAGATTGCGGACAGTTGCTCGTAGAAACGCATCACGTCAGGAGAAATCATGACAACGCTTTGGCACGGACGTTTCAAAGGAGGCTCATCTGAAGCTCTTAAAGCTTTAAACGACAGTCTTTCTTTTGATATCAGAATGTATAGAGAAGATATTGAAGGATCAAGAGCACATGTGCGCATGTTGGAGCGGGTGGGCTTAATTAGCGGGCCTGATGAAAAGGCGATTCTTAGTGCACTGGATCAGACAGAGAAAGAGATAACTGAAGAAACGTTCCTGTTTGAACCTAGTGATGAAGATATCCATACAGCAGTTGAGAGAAGAGTCACTGAAATTGCAGGAGAAGCTGGTGCTCGCCTTCATACCGGTCGAAGCAGGAACGATCAAGTTGCAACGGATCTTCGCCTTTGGCTCAAACATGAGATGAAAGAAATAGCTAGTTTGGTAACAGAATTTCAGAAGACTCTGATGTCTCAGGCAGTTGATTCAGAAGACATTTATCTTCCTGGTTATACACATATGCAGCAAGCGCAACCAGTCATGCTTGCTCACCATTTATTGGCACATGGATGGGCATTGAGTAGAGATGTAGATCGCTTACTTAATGCACTAAACCATGCTGATGTATCTCCCTTGGGAGCGGGAGCGTTAGCAGGATCATCGCTACCTCTTGACCCAGATGGAGTTGCTAAAGACCTAGGATTCGCTGGTCGATTCAATAATTCACTGGATGCAGTTTCTGACAGGGACTTTGTTGCTGATGCCCTGTTTGCTTTAGCGCTTTTAGGTGTTCATTTGTCGCGCATAGGAGAAGAACTGATTTTATGGTCAAGTACTGAATTTGGATTCATTGAGTTAGATGACGCTTTTTCAACTGGATCATCAATGCTTCCGCAGAAGAAAAATCCTGATGTTGCAGAATTAGCTCGTGGTAAAGCTGGTCGCCTCATCGGGAATTTGACTGGATTCTTAGCGACGCTCAAAGGACTCCCTCTTGCTTATAACAAAGATCTACAAGAGGATAAAGAGCCGTTATTTGATGCATGTGATACGACTCGCTTACTTCTTTTAGCTCTTAACGGCATGGTGGAGACAATGAGATTTAACGCTGAAACTATGAAGGAGCATGCTGACAATCCGTATGCGGCGGCTATTGACTTGGCAGAGTACTTGGTAGCGAAAGGTGTTCCTTTCAGAGAAGCTCACGCCATAATTGGCGGTCACGTTGCTGCAGCTTTGGCAGGCGAAGAGTCACTTACGCAACTTATTTCTTCCGACGAAAGATTAGGCCCAGAGGCTGCTGCTCTTTTAACCCCAGGTGCTGCTGTAAAGATGCGCACTACTCCTGGTGCTGCTGGACCAGAACAGGTAAAAGTTCAACTGGATGAGTTCAGAAAGCAGTTGCAAATACAGCAGGAACGGCTCAAAGAGTGATATTTAGAGAAATAAATGAGTTGACTTCAAGAACCGGTATTGAAACAAAAAAATCAATACTTACAAGTCCAGATAGCTCTGAGAAGCAAAAGTTTTTGCAGTTACTTGAAGACTCTCCCGAAGCACTCTTTCGTAGTTGCCGTCCGGCGCACCTAACAGGATCGGCTCTTGTTCTGGATCCTTCTACTAACAAGGTGCTTATGCTTTTTCACACAAAGCTTCAACGGTGGCTACAGCCTGGCGGGCATGCAGATGGGGACGGAGATCTTGCACGGGTTGCTTTAAGAGAAGCGATAGAAGAAACCGGGATTCCAGATTTACGTGTATGTGATGAAATAATTGATCTTGATATTCATGAAGTAAACCCGCCAAAAGAAGATCGTCATCATCATTATGATGCCCGATTTCTAGTCTTAGCTCCAAAGAATTCCGTTCCTATAAAAAATCATGAATCACAAGAACTCAGGTGGATAGAAGTAGAGAATCTTCATCAACTTGCGGTTGATGAAGGTGTGCACCGTTTAGCGCAACGATGTATAAGAAAACTGAAAGAGACGTAGAGAGTATTTCTACTAAAAGTCGCCAGGGTCAAGACAGGAATCTAAATCGTTGACACGAGCGAAACCGTTCTGACGATCAAGATGTGAGCCAGATCCAGAAGGTAATGAGGTCAGCAGAGGAGCGACATCCCCTTCCATTCTCAATTTTTCTACATATGTGTCACGATCTTGAAGATAGATTTGCCAATCGCTTAACCAGCTTTCAATAAGGAAGCGATCATTTTCTGTTCCCCCATCAAGGGACTGAAGAGAAGAAACCAAAGAATCTAAGAGAACGTTTACTTCTTCGATCATGTTCGCGCGACTTGCAGGAGATTCTGCTGTAGAGGCTAAAGGAAGGTCGGAAAGTTTTTCCCTGAATTCAGCACAAAGGTTTTCTGCATTATTAGCCCAAGCTCTGTCTTCTATACGATCAGGATTTCCGGATGGAGCTAGAAAAAAAGCCCAGAGCCAAAAAATAATCAATGAGACAACTAAGGCGATCAGGCCGAATCGAACTATAGATCGTGACCAGTCTTGATTCTGTTCGTCAATCATTCTTCTTCTTCTTCTTCTTCTTCTTCTTCTTCTTCGGGGGTGACTTGCACGGTAATTGTTGAACCTACAGGTAATTCTGCACCTGATAATGGATCTTGGGCCCAAACAATTCCGGGTAACGCTTCTGGATTTTCAGGATCAGCCGCAATAACAGAACTAAAGGTCAAGCCACTCGATTCAACTGAAATTTGAGCTTGTTCAACACTTAATCCAAGTAGATCAGTAACTAAAACAGGCGGGGGAGGAACCGCAACTTCCAGAACCATTGAACCACCCTCAACCATGGTGGAGCCGACAACGGGTGATTGACCGATGATCACATTTGGATCATGTTCAGTGGTCTCTATCTCGATAGATGTAAGAATAGTGATCCCGGTTTCGGAGTCCAGAAGCAATTGTGAGGCTTCTTCTAAAGTCAGTCCAAGCAATTCAGGGGTAGGAACAATAACTTCAGGTTCCTCAGTGGTAGTTGGCGCTTGAGAAGGAGGGGGCTCGGTGAATTCGCTAACTGGTAAATTCTGGTGTGCTGAATCCATGACATCATGCCAAATAAGAGCTGGATAAGTACCGCCTGATACCTTTCGGTCAGTTAAAGGCGGCACCATTGATATTTGACCTTCAGGGTATCCCACCCAGACGGCAGCCGTAATTTGAGGTGTATACCCCACAAAAACTGCATCGGCATAGTTTTGTGTGGTCCCAGTCTTTCCCGCTGCTGATCTACCAAAATCAGCTCGCCACCCGGTGCCATTCTCTATTACTCCCTCAAGAACCCACGTCATTTGATCTGCTAAAGAAGCTGATAACACTCGAGTTTGTTCGCGTTCCCATTCCCATAAGGTCGTTCCATCAGGTCGAGTTATTTTCGTTACATACGTATGAGGAACTGAAACTCCTCGATTAGCGAAAGTGCTGTATGCAGAGGCCATATCCAGCATGGTTGTATCAGAAGTGCCCAAAATGCTTGAATAGACATTTTCGATCGGGCTTTGGATACCAAGACGACGCGCCATAGAGACCAGTCGTTCAGGGCCAATTCCCATTATCAACTGAGCGTAGACAGTGTTGTATGAACCCCACATTGCTTGAACTAAGGTCACATCTTCAGGATCAGGAATTTCTTCAGTTACCGGGTCAGGATCAGGAAGACGGTATCCGGTAGCGCCTCCGCTAACTTTCCAAATAGCAAACTCTTCAGTAGCGCCAGGGATGTCAAACTCTGCCTCATTAGGAGCAGAATAAACGGCGGTGGCGCTCCATCCCGCTTCTAAGGCAGCAGCCAAACCTATAGGTTTCATAGATGAACCCACTTGACGACCATTACCTACAGCTAAGTTGACTTTGGCATCTTCATCTTCAGCAAAGAAGTCTCGACCTCCAACCATTGCAAGTACAAAGCCAGTTTGAGGATCCATAACCACAACAGATGCATCTGGAAGCCCTTGTCCAAGTGGAAGGTGACGCTCTACGGCTAACTCTGCTTCAGATTGAAGATCAAGATCAATAGTGGTTTCTATCCGAAGGCCACCTTCAAAAAGAAGAGTTTCGCGCTCGGCTCTGGTAGCAGCAATGTCTTCATTTTCTAAGAACCATCTACGTACTTCCTCTACAAAATGGCCTGCTTCGTAAACAGTGTCAAGACGTGCAGAATATTCTTCAAGAACGGGCGGAGATTCTAAAGCTTCTGAATATTCTTCTTCGGTTATGAATTCATTTGCCAACATACGATTTAGGACCATGTGGCTTCGACGAAGACTGTTGCTGTAGTTCAGTAATGGGTCGTAATACGAGGGACGTTGAATGACCCCTGCAAGCATCGCTGCTTCCGGAATGGAGAGGTCTTGGACGTCTTTATTGAAATAAGTCAAAGCAGCAGCTTTAATTCCGTAAGCTCCATGTCCAAAATAAATCGTGTTCAAGTATTGGAGAAGAATGAAGTCTTTGCTGTACTGATCCTCTAAACGCATCGAATACCAGATTTCTTCAAGTTTACGACTGGCAGTCTTCTCAGAGTTCTCAATAATGGCTAATTTCACGTACTGCTGGGTGATTGTCGAAGCGCCTTGACTTATTCCGCCAGCTTCTAAATTAGAACGTGCTGCACGGATTATTCCTCTTAAGTCAATTCCATCGTGACTATAAAATCGTTCATCTTCAATAGCTATTACCGCGTTACGAACCATTTCTGGAATTTCTTCAATCTCGCGAATGATTGATCTATTCTCTGGCGCTACTAGCGAGGTGATATATGTTCCGTTAGCAGAGACCACGACTGAAGTCTGGGCTTGTTCCGGAATGCTTATTTCAAACTGTTGAGACTCAGAGCGATAGCAAGCAGTTGCCGCCAAAGAACAAGTTAAAAAAATTAAGACAATTCGTTGGATCAAAGTTCCCATAATTACTATCTATTCTGGCCTGTAGAAGGCCAGAAAAGATGTCACTGCAGGAAGGTTTCAACAATATATGCGAAAAGGTTGGACCTGAGTCACTTTATAGGCCATCGTTGAAGGGTGACTAGTAACGAATTTTTAAAAGACCTTGACCGCAGAGGATTAATTTTTGATAGTACTGACCGGGAAGCTCTATCAAAAAGATTAGATGAATCGCCGATTACGCTTTATTGCGGCTTTGATCCGACCGCCGACAGTTTGCATGTTGGGAGCCTTTTACCTTTGTTACTTTTACGAAGATTTCAAGACGCAGGACATCGAGTGATATCGCTTGCCGGTGGAGCGACAGGAATGGTTGGAGATCCCAGCGGCAAATCAGAGGAACGGAATCTTTTAGACCAAGAAACTTTGACACACAACGTTCAGGCCATAGCGGCCCAAATGAAATCATTCATTCAACTAGAAACCTCAGATTCAGCAGACGCAAATTCTTCAATGCTTCTCAATAACTTAGATTGGACTTCTAACGTAAATGTTTTAGATTTTCTTCGTGATGTCGGAAAGCATGTCACTGTTGGAACCATGCTTGGTAAGGAATCTATACGAGCGCGTTTAGAGAGCGAGCAAGGAATTTCTTTCACAGAGTTCAGTTACATGCTCCTACAAGCAAATGACTTCTATGAAATGAACCAACGCTACGGATGCGAAATGCAGGTGGGTGGTTCTGATCAATGGGGAAATATCACTGCGGGAATAGATTTGATTCGTCGACGTACAGGGGGAGTTGCCTTTGGATTAACTGTTCCGCTTATTACACGTTCAGACGGAGGCAAGTTCGGTAAAACGGCTGAAGGAACTGTGTGGCTGAACCCTGAAAGAACACTTCCTTATCAGTTCCATCAATACTTTCTAAATATTGATGACAACGATGTAGAGAAAATGCTTCTACAACTTACGTTGTTGAGCGTTGAAGAAGTCAAAGAGGTAGTAGCTGAACATTGTCAAGATCCTTCCCTTAGAGTTGGCCAACGGCGTCTAGCCGACGAAGTCTGCACTCTTGTTCATGGACCAGAAGAAACAAAAAAGGCAGTTTTAGCAGCTCAGGGGCTTTTTGGAAACGATCCTCCAACAGATGAAATTCTCGAAGCTTTACGGGGCGTTATACCTGAAACATCTTTTTCTCGGAAAAACCTTGAAAATTCAGAGTCTTTGATTGAAGTTTTAGTTGAGACCGGCTTATGTAAATCAAAGAACGATGCCCGTCGAACGGTAAAAGGTGGAGGGGTGTCAATCAATGGAATTCGCCAAGATTCAGAGACTTTAGAGATACCTGAAGAAGCTTTGGAGGGTTCGCGTTTCATCCTTTTACAAAAGGGTCGACGCTCTCGACATTTACTCGTTTTGTCATAATTTCCGAAATTACAAAAATTCCCGGAAATAAAGGCTAAAGGGTTGATGTAAGCCTGCTTCAGCGTTATCGTTGCGAGGCGCACAAGTTCAGGAATTATTTTCCTTAACAAAGTGCGGTGGCTGCAAATCAATGGTTCAACTAACCATAAATGTGCTGCAGCTACGGGCACCACCAGTCGTAAAGACTGACTGCCTGATGACCTAAAGGTCATCATGTGCTCTTTGAAAACGGAACAGAGGACGAAAAAGCCAGTGCGGGCTGGCCATAGACGATCGCGAGTCGTTTCTGGTCAGACCCTGAACAATTCAAGCACTGACGGACAGCGATGATCACTTCGGTGATCATCTTTGACCTGAAGCCAGTCGACCGAGAATATTGGTATTCTTGGGTCGACACACACTCGCGTCGGTTTCGTTGAAAAACGATTCCGCACAAATGATTTCTGGGAAAAACTGTTTACAGTTTTTCTTGAGATTTTGATGGAGAGTTTGATCCTGGCTCAGGACGAACGCTGGCGGCGGGCCTTATGCATGCAAGTCGAACGCACTCGACCTTCGGG
>Ga0207993_1000002_pt1 | contig 172589 bp, 174 predicted proteins | sample ETN01SmetaG_2_FD_185791 | JGI IMG/M metagenome (GOLD analysis project Ga0207993, IMG submission 185791) | Marine microbial and viral communities from oxygen minimum zone, Eastern Pacific Ocean - ETNP2014F12-01SV265 (SPAdes) (version 2) | ecosystem: Environmental > Aquatic > Marine > Oceanic ...
ATCTCAGGGGACTCGTAGAAGACGAGTTTGATAGACAGCGGGTGTAAGCACCGAGGTTCGCCGAGGTGTTCAGCCCAGCTGCACTAACCCCCCGAGCATCTAAATTTCGAGGTACACATTAGTGTGAGTCTCTGTCCAAAAGAGTATATCAATTCAAATTCGAAGGAAGAGTTGTGCACGGCCATAGCGGAGGGGCCCTACCCGGTCCCATATCGAACCCGGAAGTCAAGCCCTCCTGCGTCGATTCTGGTACTGTGGTGCGAAAGCCCACGGGAAAGATCGTCGCTGTGCCACTCTCCTTCACCTCTCCCCGCAACACAAATTAACCAGCAGACGTTAGTCATTGAAGAGGCAGGCCATGTCAATTTCCACTGGTGACATTCTAGGCAACTCCCAAGTGGGCGTCCACCTTAGTGTGATAGGGGACGTACTTTTCATTCCAAGTTCACTCGAAGAAGAAATAGCTGAAGAAGTCGAATCCTCCTTTGGAATGGAGTCTCATCGCCTTTCAATCGGGGGATCATCCTTGTTGGGGAGCCTTGTTAGGGGAAATAGGAAGGGAATTGCCGTAGCTGACATCGCAACTCAAAGTGATTTGGACGAACTTTCTAGTTTTGGAGACGTCGTAATTATGGAGAGTGGCGTAAATGCTGCTGGTAACTTAATTGAGTGTAACGACAAAGGTGCCGTAGTTAGCCCTACAATTCCAGAAGCAGGAGCCGAGATGATTTCTGATGTATTGGGGGTCGAAACAGTCCGTTCGCAGGTCGCTGGCCATGGGACTGTCGGAAGCATGATGGTGGCGAACAACCAGGGCGTTCTTGTCCATCCGGATGTAAAAACCCCAGAGGTAGAGGCAATCGAATCTGCATTGGGGGTATCGGTAATGGTCGGGACTGTGACATTCGGATCACCATTCGTCGGTGCTGGTTGTTGTGCCAGCGACTCTCATGCACTCGTTGGGTCTGGCTCAACTGGGCCAGAGTTGAATAGAATAGAAGATGCACTGGGGCTCATTTAGTCTTAAAAATCGAATATTCCACATTGCTCTTGTCAATATTGGAAAATACCTCTGGCATAGGATACTTCAGCCCAGTAGCAGTATTGAATAGAACTACAGATTCACTAGTTGAAACCAAACCCGATTCCACAGAGTTTCGATATGCTGCTACTGTCGCAGCCCCTTCTGGGCACAGCAGTAAACCCTCATTCAAACCTATCTGACGTTGCATTTCCAAAGTCTCATCATCGGTTACGGAAATTGCGAATCCACCTGAAGACCTTACTGAATCTAGTATCAGGAAATCGCCAAGAGCAGAAGGAACCCTGATTCCCGAAGACACCGTCTCCGCATCCTCCCAATATTCAGCAAATTCCTCCCCTGCCTCCCAGGCTCTAACTATTGGGGCGCAACCAGTGGATTGCACGGCGATCATTCTAGGGAGTTTATCATCAATCCAACCAAGCTCAATCAACTCTTGGAATCCCTTCCACATTCCAATAATCCCAGTTCCTCCTCCAGTTGGGTAGAATATGACATCCGGGAGTTTCCAACCCATCTGCTCAGCAAGTTCCAAACCCATAGTTTTCTTTCCTTCAATCCTATATGGTTCCTTCAGAGTTGAAACTGCAAACCAATCCATTTCTTCCGTACCGTCTGCAATAATCTTCCCGCATTCGCCAATTAATCCATTCACAAGGTGAGTACTTGCTCCTTGCATCTGGGTTTCTCTGACATTTATCTCCGGAGTGTTGTCTGGACAAAGGACGGTGCATTCTATTCCTGCCCTAGTTGCATAAGCGGCCAGTGCAGAACCAGCATTTCCATTAGTGGGGATTGCTAGGTGACTTACTCCCAATTCCTTTGCCATTGAAACTGCCATTCCCAAACCCCTTGCCTTGAAGGATCCAGTAGGCAGTCTAGACTCATCCTTCACGTAAACCGATTTAGCATCGAATCCCAAAATAGAATTCGAATTTTCAAGTGAAATCATGGGGGTGACAACCTCTCCGAGTTTCACTCTATTTTGTTCCGAACTTACGGGAAGTAGGGGAGAATATCTCCAGAATCCAGGCTCATTCGAACTCTCTATTGAACTGCGCGGGATTTCGGCAGATATCCTTTGAAGATCATATTTTACAATAATCGGCTTTCCTATTTCAGAAATCGTGTGTATCTCGCCGGCGTTGTATCTCTTGCCGGAATATGCGCATTCTAGATGGCTAACGTAACTGTTCATGCATTCGAACTAGTCAGATATCCAATGAATTTACCGCTCTAAACAGCAGTCGGGGCAACATGGTCATCATTTTTTGTCCCGGAACTTCTAACCCTGGACCAAACTTCAACCATCAACTTGTCATGACAATCTTTGCAGTAGTTGAATCTCTCGTACGCTTCCCTGAACGAGTATGCCTTATTTCCACTTGAAACAAGAAAACCATCTGGGGAGAGTCTGCTAACAATTGTCGACTTGCTTATGCAGTCTATGGAATCACATTTAGCCATCAACCCTCACCTTCCGATGAATTTGTAATTTCCATTAATGGCATGTTGGCTTCAACTCTCTCTCCTGGTTTACACATGATACTCTTGACGATTCCGTCTATGCTGGCCTTAATCTCGTTTTGCATCTTCATCGCCTCAAGGACGATTACCACTGCACCTGATTCAACGGAATCTCCCTCTGAAGTCATTATTGCCACTATCTTGCCCGGAATTGCCGAAGAAATTACTCCCGAACCGGATGCCCCGAGACTCTTCGTGGCACGACTCCTCCTAGAAACCCCCCTCTCTCCTTCGTCAATCTCAACATTGTAGATCTTATCTCCAATAGAAATCTCCCAACTTTCTCCTTTCCTACTAACCTCCACTTCAAACTCTTCCCCGTCAACTGTGATTTTCCTCTTCTCAGACATATTTTCACCTCTTTGCCCCTCGCATCGACCTTGCATTTAGCAAGGAAGACTTCCCCACTGACATTCGCCTATGTGATTCAGACCACGAACTTCCAATATCTCGTCCTGATGTCGGCATTATTGATTCGCCAATTCCATTTTCTAGTAGTACTGATGAAATCACCGCCGCAATGATGCGCATATCTTTTTCTTTGCCCATTATGCTCACAACGGTATATTCCCATGTTTCTTTTCGGGTCGGGGCTCCTCCTTCTCCAGAATCGCGCCCAATGCTTTAACCAACAAGGTTCTAGTTTCCGAAGGCATCACAACGTCATCTATGTATCCTAGAGCAGCAGCTTTGTATGGATTCGCAAAGGTCTCTTCATAATCATCCACAAGTCTTTCTCTTTCTTGATCAGGATTTCTTGAACTTGCAATCCTGCGCCTGTGAATAATTTGTACTGCGCCCTCTGCCCCCATCACCGCAAGTTCTGCAGAAGGCCAAGCAATATTGTAATCCCCTCTAATGTGCTTCGAAGACATTACGTCATAGGCCCCGCCATATGCCTTCCTTGTAATTACGGTTAGTTTTGGAACTGTGGCCTCGGCAAATGCATAGAGTAGCTTGGCCCCATGGCGGATAATTCCCCCCCATTCCTGACTGGCCCCAGGAAGAAAACCGGGAACATCGACAAATGTTAGAAGTGGAATATTGAATGCATCACAGAACCTTACGAATCTCGCTGCTTTCACAGAAGCGTCAATATCCAGGCATCCAGCTAAGTGCATCGGTTGATTAGCAACTATTCCGATCGACTGCCCGCCAAGTCTTCCTAGCCCAATTACAATATTTGGGGCAAAACCGTCTTGGATCTCCAAGAAACTTCCACTGTCGAGTACTTCATCAATTACTTCTAGCATGTCGTATGGAATCGATGAGTCCTCTGGGACTAACGAGTCTAGAGGGTCACATTTCCTTTCAAGCGAGTCTTTTGTTTCGGAAATGGGTGCCTTTTGTAGGTTGTTTGATGGAATTAGTCCAACTAATTCTCTTACGATTTCCAATGCACTCTCGTCGTCCTTTGCCGTAAAGTGGGTAACGCCTGATTTCGTGGCATGAGTCGAAGCTCCACCCAATTCTTCGAAACCAACTTCTTCATTCGTTACAGTCTTGATTACCTCCGGTCCAGTAATGAACATATGCGAAGTATCTTCGACCATTATGACAAAATCTGTGATTGCAGGTGAGTATACGGCTCCTCCAGCACATGGCCCCATGATTACGGAGATTTGAGGGATTACCCCACTGGATCTCACATTCCTAAAGAAAATCTCCGCATATGAGCCAAGACTTGCAACTCCTTCCTGTATCCTAGCTCCACCACTGTCGTTCAACCCAATTATCGGGGCACCCGTCTTTACTGCCATATCCAGAATCTTGCAAATTTTCAAACCGTGCATTTCTCCTAGAGAACCCCCATAGACTGTAAAGTCCTGAGCGAAACAGTAGACCAGCCTGCCATCAATCGTGCCATGCCCACAAACCACGCCATCGCCAGGGATTACGTTTCTATCCATATCAAAATCCCTGCATCTGTGCTCTACCAATGCATCAACTTCACAGAATGAATCGGAGTCCAGCATTTGCTCAATCCTTTCTCTGGCAGTCATTTTCCCTTTGGCGTGCTGTGCCGAGACCCTTTTTTGACCACCTCCCGATTGAGACTTAGCTTTCCGACGCCTAAGGTCTTCAATCTTGTCGGAGTTGCCACTCATGTGGTCGGGTGGTCACAGGCCGCCCATGAGCATTCCTAAGGTGATGACAAATTCACCTTCCGGTTGCTTGAAGTCATAACGCCATTTGCAACTAGGTGAAACATGCGAGTTGTGATTGCTAAACCAGGCTTAGACGGGCACGATCGCGGTGCCAAGGTGATTGCCAGAGCTCTAAGGGATGGAGGGCACGATGTGATCTATACTGGCCTTAGAAAGACTCCTTCCGATATTGTAAGGATAGTAAACGACGAAGATGCAGAAGTTCTAGGAATTTCCACACTTTCAGGGGCTCACGACTCATTGATTCCGAAGATATGTGATGGACTTAGGGAAGGCGAAATGGGCAATGTAATCGTTTTCGCAGGGGGGATTATTCCCGATCGAGATCTGGAACTTCTCTACAAGTCTGGAGTGAGGGCCGTTTTTGGACCAGGAACTCCAACTTCGGAGGTCCTGGGATTCTTGTCGGAAGCCCTCCAAAGAAAAAAAGCGAATGTTCCAATCGGTGTCGGAGACGATTTGGGGTGGCACTGGAATTGAGTAACATCTCAGAACTTTTAGAATTAGCAAAGTCAGGCGACCGCCGCAGCCTGTCCAGACTTCTATCGGAGTTGGCGGAGTCCGACAAAACGACAGTCCCTCGCCCCGATTCAATTTGGACACTAGGGGTCACTGGCCCTCCAGGTTCAGGAAAATCTACACTAATAGGGAGGTTGGCCAAGCATTGGGTCGAGAGGGGGGAGAGTGTCGCTATTCTAGCTCTTGACCCCACATCACCAATATCCGGCGGCTCGTTTCTCGCTGATCGAATTAGGATGGAAGGAAGCGATCTGGGCGAGCGGGTATTTGTTAGGTCCATAGCATCTGGAAATAATCCCGGCGGAATTTCACCACAAATTTGGCCCATGTGCTATTCACTAGCACTTTGTGGTTGGACTAGAATAGTGATTGAAACCGTTGGAACTGGTCAGTCTGAGTTCCGAATAGCTGCACTTGCTGATAGGCTACTTCTTGTCGACGGGCCAGACAGGGGAGATATTATCCAGGCAGAGAAGGCAGGTATTATCGAGCTGGCCGATGTAATCGCTGTAAACAAGTCGGACCATCCAGGGGCCGCTCTGGCTGCCCAGGAAATACGAAATTCACTGAAACTCTCAGACGGGGATCAACGTGAGGTATTACTCGTTTCAGCCCTGGAAGGGTCGGGGATCGAGAAATTAGTTGATGCGATAGAGTCTTGTGAGTCAAATGATGGTAGAAATATGATTGTTACAAGGGAGATGCTAATTTCTGAATGGGACTCGCTATTGGTCTCACATCCCGAAATAGATCAGACTATCGTGAAATTGAGTAATAATTCAATAACCACCGAAGAGGCCATAAATTCATTGATGAAATCTATTCTCCACGGCAGGTTGTAAAATGACTGACGAATCAAACGACGTCTTCATCGATCATGTCGAGCATTCCATAGGGGGTTTCGGAGGGCATGCTTTCAGACGCATAACTCACGTTTCAATGGCATCGATCCCTTATCTCTACTATGTTCACGGTTCGGAAATTTCGTCATTTTTCTCTATGCAGTCTAGGGAATTTGTCAGTGCCATATGCTTACTAATCCTTGTCATCGAATTCATTCGCCTAAAGACTGGTATTGTGATTGTTGGTCAAAGGGAGTATGAATCTACTCAAATTTCAGCTCTTGCTTGGGGTGCACTTGCCGTGGCACTAGCAATACTAATCGCCCCAGAAGGTGAAAATGGCAAAATGGAAGCCGGCAAGTACGGAGCCCCAATTATCCTGGGAATGACGCTAGTCGACCCTGTGATGGGAGAAGTTAAGAGGATAAAGAAAGACCTCCGATCAGCAATAATTGCCGGATTGTGTGTCTCATACTTGGTTTGGCTTGGTTGCCATTTCTGGCTCGGAACAGAGTTAATCGCAGCATTATTGCTCGCCCCGCTAACAGTTCTGGGGGAACTTCCACCCACTAAATCAATTGACGATAATGCCACTATGGTCCTATTCCCACTCGTTGGGCTCGTGCTAATTCTGCCGTTCTTGTGATTCTACTCCCGTCATGTTTACATCCTAATTTCATACCCAGAGGTCGTGGATATGGAGGAAAATGATACAAACTCATCCGCAGAGATGTGGGAATCCCCATTGGGCCAGAGCACATACATGTTCATTTGGGCTCTAGCCTCATTGGCTTCCTTCGCAATTTTCTTCAAGTATTTCTAGCATTCTTGATATTCATCTCTGCTGCAAGTAGAATCTTCTTCGCTGAAGATCCTCCCGGCCCACTATATCCTCCCACTCCTCCATCTGAACGTATTACTCTGTGGCATGGCACTGAAATAGGAATTGGGTTTGAGCCACAAGCATTCGCTACTGCTCGGTAAGAGCTGGGGTTTCCAATAGCCTCGGCTATTTCCCTGTAAGTCCTGGTTTCTCCAAAAGGAATCTTCCTAATCTCTTTCCACACCCTCATTTGGAAGGGTGTTCCTATGGGGTCATGAACTACTACTTCCCTCATCTTCTCCTACCATCTCTTCCATTCCAACTATCTCGTAGTTTGATGGGAATAGCGCTATTGCGATTCCGATTACAATGCATGCAATTCCGAACCAGAAAGAGCCTCTTATCATCAACTCCATACCAATTGCGAATAAGATCAAACCTCCTAAGTTGGAGACCCACACCAGTGTTTTGAACGTGGAAAGAGATACTCCACTGGCTCTTTTTGTTCTATGAGGGCCGAACTCCGCACCGAATCTTACTGGGTCTTGGTCTGTCATCTATCTTCACCTATCGATCATAATTATTGCATCGGTCGGACATGCTAGGACGCAAATCTTGCAACCAGTGCAAGGATCTCTCAGTATCCTAGCCTTCTTGTTGACATCTACTTCCATTATTGGGCTTGCAAGAGGAGTGTCGTAGAGCTCTATCGCATCATCTTCACATACAATTGTACACTGATCGCAACCGATGCATTGCTCTTCCTTAACCCATGCCACAGTATCCTCTCCACCCTTGAGGAGGGCTTCCTCCTCTGCTCTAACTGAGTTTAGTTGAACCCTGATTCTGGACTGCTCAACCGCCCTCCTCTTCAGGACGTCACCCACCTTGGTCATACTATCTCCCGTACTTTCCATAGAGTCGACGCTTATCATAGTGAGTTTCATTGGACCCCTATCCTTCCGGATTTCATGACCGTGCCCAAATCAACTTGGTGGATCGATCCTATGGTGTGGCTAGGGCTCTTGCAGGGTGCTGCTATATGGCTAGTAATGGCATTCTACCTCAGCATCCCAGCAGCTTGGATTTCACTTGCATGTGGGGGATTAATAGGTTTCTTCCTATATTTGGTTGCACTGGGGTACGAGGATTACAGATTCGCCAAGTCTACAGTCTGGGGTGTTCTGATCAACGCTGCCCTTTCGTCGGTTTCGGCCCTCTTCGTATTCATAGAGTGACTTTTCTAGTTCCGGGACTCTTCTATTTGTCTTGCTAGGAAACTGACTACGTCTAGTATCTCGAAGTCATGCCGAGGATCACCTTCGAACTTTAGGCACTCGAAGTGAGCCACACATTTAGGACAGGATGTCAGCATTATGTCAGCACCGGTTGCCCTGACCTCATCGAACCTTTGCACCCTTAGCGCTCTGCTGTTTTCGTTGCAAGACATCATGCTAGAGACTCCACAACAAAGGGCATCCTCTCCCGTGTGCTCCATCTCCACGAGATTTACGCCCTCTACCGATCCAACAAGATCTCGTGGCTCATCGTAGATGTTCATCTGCCTACCCAGACGACAGGGGTCGTGATAAGTAACAGTCACCTCGTCGCTGGTCTTCAAATCCATGTCGAACCCGTTCTCAATTAGGAATTCGGTAGTGTGCATTACCTTCATGTCATCTAGCTCGTAGTCCAGCGCAAATGTCCTAAAGCATTCTGCACACGATGTAACTAGAGTCTCGATTCCGCTTTCTCCGAGTTTCTTCTGGTTGTAGCTTTTGAGTTTCTCAAAGACCTCAGTCATGCCTTGCCACTTCTGATCGTGACCGCAGCACTTCAGGAAGTCTCTTCCCAAGTATGTGACCTCTTCTCCCATCTCTTCAAAAATTGTGAAAGCAGAAGTCGTCGCATCTCCCAGGTCCATACTGCCTTTGTTCACATGGCTGAAAACCATCTCTTGGTCAATGTAGTCGACACAACCGGGGTAATATCCGATGCTGGAGTCGAGGGGATATTCATCTACTGGGATGAAAGAGTCATCAGCATCCTCCTCTGCCTCCGCCGCAAGTACTGCCTGTAGAACGGTGTGCGGAATCTCTGTCGCTGGAGGGCCTCCTACGACCAGATTCCTCCTAATGTCGATATAAGAGTCATAGTCCACTAACTGCGGGCAAGCATTAGTGCATGCAGTGCAAGTTAGGCATGAGTATAGTGGAACACCATCGTCTTCATTGTTCCATGTATTGTAGATGATATTCAACTTGTCTCCCGCGTTGAACAGCCTTACTGGGCAAGCATCATCGCACAGGTCGCAACCATAGCACTTGTTCATCTCCCATTCGTACCCTCGTGCCATGCTCCTAAGCATCACAAATACTAGTGCGCCAACCCCTAGGCAAGGGATGAACATCGAATAGATCAGTTTAGCATCCAGACTCTTAGGATTCTTCTGATAAGTCGGATTCGCTAACGACATGGTAGAAAGATCTTCGTCGCTGAGGCTCATTTCGGATCGGATTAATGCTGTTCCATCATCGGCAAGCAGAAGTGGTTGGTAAGCTACAGCTGAGAAGTCTGAAATCATTGTGACACTATCGTTAACACTCTCAGACGAAGTTGTGAAAGTAACGGTGTATGAAACTCCAGAGTCTAGATAGATTGTACCGGAGTCACAGGTATCTCCTTCATTCATCCAGAGTGTTTCTCCGGCTTCATCTGTCAGAATCAGGCTCTGCGAGTGCAAACCAGCTCCACGCACCGTGGTCCTAAAGTTGCAGCCTACGTCCGTCGGAACTTTCGAGACTCCCAAGTTTTCAACCTCAAATTGGATGGACTCTGATATTTCGATTGGAGAACCGTCCTCTGCCCCTTGGTAGATTATCTCGTTAGCCCCTATGTTCCTGGAGGTCTGGACATCGGCATGCCCGTTGGCTCCGCTGAAGTCAAGAATCTTGCTTCTTGTAGGTTGGAATATTCCCCAGTTGACCCAATGCTTGGCCGGTATTACGCACCATTCGCTATGTTCGGTCCCTTCTTCCATCGTATCCCACACAGATAGTGTGCTCGTCTCTTCGTAAGTCAGACACTCGTCTTCCCAATCCTCCCACATGGGTCCCTTTTCGGCATGTGTCAGTGTATCGCCAGGTTGACCTCTGATGCCGTCCAATTCAGTTATCTTTGCATCGTATTGGTATTCCCAGAATCCCATTGTGCCCAAACCACGCTGGTTCCAGAAACCATTCTCGTATACTGGCCATGTTATTGTGCACAAAAGTACTGTAGCAACTAGAGAACCAACTGCAACCTGCCTGCCTAAGATAGGGGTGAGTCTTGATCCCATGGGCCCAATCAGGAATTTCCTCACCGAGAAATAAAGGAGTGTGAATATGAATACTCCCGTGAGTATCCAGGGAATCGCGTTGAAGACCTCCGCAGTCCACGGTGCCTGTGTCCCGCAATTGAACCCCCCGTGTGCACTTGACCAACAATAGTCGGATCGATTCTGAGCATACATCTCTAGGAAAATGTTGATTGAAAACACAGAGATGAACCACACGTGAGCGAGATATACTGCACCCGCTGTTGCAAACCATGGATCCTCAACCCCTCTCTTTTCCCTCTTTCCAATTATGAATGGGGGGAGTGCCAGTATTCCAACTGGAAGGCCAGTAATCATGGCCCCCCACACGCCAGCATTCCAAGAGACAATAGGTTGTCCGAAGAATTCGCCTATTGGGCCAGCGGGAATGTCGAATTGGGGCAGGTACTCTCCCCATCTGAGATATCCGTACGAGAACAAAACATACCAATCGGGGAATACGAATCCGGCTTGTGCGTAAGGGTCTGCTGCATTGTGAAGGGGGGGCGGAATAATCCACGAGTAGAATGCTATTACCATGACAATAGCTGCGAAGATGATAGTATCTCTTAGGACCTCAGTGGGCCAGAATGGATGCCCGGAATGCACTCTTTTACGCTCTTCTTCTGCGCCAAGCAACTGCTCCTTCTCATTGACATATGTGTCAGCAATCCTCCCAAATCTTTCCATCATCCCCATTATTTCACCTCAGTGCGGCTCCGCAATACCTTGAACCCAGACGATGAAAAGATGTGCCAGAATCAGTACCGTCACAATTAGTGGAAGTACGAAAACGTGTAGGAAATACATCCTTACAACAGTCTGTCCAGTAAGTGTGGTGCCTCCGAACATTGCATTCGCGACCCATTCGCCCACCAATGGTGTCGCCATTGCCATGTTTATCCCTATCGTTGCGGCACCAAACGCCAGACTGTCCCATGGAAGTAGATAGCCCGAGTAACCGAAGAAAATCGAGAAGAACATCAAAGCAACCCCGATTAACCAGTTAAGCTCTCTGGGGTTCCTGTAAGCTCCCGTGAAGTAGACTCTACACATGTGGAGGAAAACAGCAGCCACGAAGAAGTGAGTCCCCCAGTGATGTATTGATCTGATTATGTAGCCGAATGGCAATTCCAGCATTATGAATTCCATTGACGCATATGCTGGTGTTGGATCAGAATTCAAGTCCCCGCCGGGGACATAGTAGAAGCCCAGAATAGTACCAGTAATTACCAGTATGATGAAAGCGATGAAGGAAATTCCACCTAGGCAGTATAGGGGGTACCAGTACCAAATTATCCTGAGTTTGTATTTCTCAGCATGTGTGAGGGGCATTTGTCTGTGCATACTGTAGTAAGAGTCTCTGCTCATCCCCCAGTAATCTTGGATTCTGAATCTTGTGTCCAACCAGGAGAAGGCCCAGAGAAACAACTTCTCGGCAAGTCCCATACTTCCAGCATTCGTCTCCACGGCTCTCAGAATATCCTTGCGAGGCATATCGTCCCTCTCTCTCCTAAGTGTGAATGCGACGATAACAACAACGACCGCAATGAATATCCACAAGAACCAGAATTGTATCATAATTTCACCTAACCGCAGAATGTGTACCAGTCCATGAAGTCTGGAAGTGCCTCGATTGTCCCCCCGTTAACTGTGAATGGGATCAGCGGCATCCCATATGGAGCCGGGCCACCGGTCTTCTTGACCCCTATGAAGTCAAACTCTTGACCATTTGACCTGTTTCTCGCAGTATTCTTTTCTATTACAGTGTGGTCGTACCTGCTCGAGTGGCAAATGCAGAATGATTTGTTTCCACTTGTATCGGTTCCTCCAGGCAACCAACTATCTGCCGTGAAGTCATTGTTGACTAGTTGCCAACCGGGGATGCAACATAGGTGGGGGCACCTTGCAAAAACGATAATCATGTTATCATGAATATTAAGGGACGCATACTCTTCCCTTTCTTCGATCTCGAAACCCGATCCGACATAAGCCCCTCCAGATGTGTATCCATCCATAAACTGGAATCGCGGGGTGTCGGCTTCCAATGGTTTGTTCTTGTTTTCTTCGTGAGGCACGTAGGTTGCGATGACCGGCAATCCAGACCATAGCCCTGCAGCACCGACCATCCCCGTTGTAGAGTTTGCAGACTCGTCAATGAAAGCCTGCATAGTCATGGGTTGTTTATCCATATTACCATACCAAACATCGGAACCTTTCGGGACATAGAACTTGATAGACGTGTCCGAAGTACCACCTCCAGACTGGCCCATTAGGAATGAAGCAAAACCAACACTTCCCAGCGATGCCGTGGTAATTAGCCCGGCAGCCGTATTGAATGAGAGTCGCATGAATTCCCTCCTGTCGATTGCCCTACTCTTCTCGTGGATAACTTCGCTTGGCGAGTCAACCGGTCTTAATTTGAATTTCCTTGCCATATTCAGACCTCGTATTTCTTCCATGAATTTGTATCATGGCCAGTGATGTACTTGTTCCTTCGATGCTTTACGATTACCACATCAGGTAGTACGTACTTCAGGTAAACAATTCCCATAATGATTAGAGTAAGCAGAGTCATTGCTAGATTGAATGAGAGTAACTGCTGGTCCCAGTGATTGTACAAACCATAAGCCAGAGCTCCAGCCCAATACAGAGTCCAGAGTACTCCCCATAGTCCGATTAGAATGATTAGCCAAGAGTCGCCCGATGGAGCCAGACTGGCCCGAACTATGGTGCCGGGTTTGACTTCGTTAAAGACTCCATGATCGACCGCTGCAGCGAATGAGTCTTCGGTCAGCGTCGCGCCTTCAAGGGCTACCCTTGCATCCTCGACACTAACTTCACCAGACTTAACTTGCCGAAGCAACCTCATCACTGTGTCGTCCTTCATAGTTGATCGCCTCTCCTTAGATGTTTTATTCTTAGTCTCAGTAGATTGCTCCTTCCTTCATAATGCCGGGAGAAACCATACCTTAGGAAAAGTCCGCAGAATAGTATCACCAGCATGACAGCACCGAAACCCAGAAGACCCAACCAATGAGCCAAGAGTTTTGCCCCCATGTGGTGGAGATCAGTATGATCCTCCATGGGGGCCGGGGGGGTTATGTCCCCATTTCCCGAGAAGACCGTCCTAGTCCTTCCATTGTCTTCGCCCTCGTCAAAACTAGTCGTGAGCCGATTCCATCTATCGAGGCTAGATGGCGCCATGTCGCCATTTACTGAATTACCTGCAACCATGATGTCTATCGTTCCAGACCCTTCTGCCGGACTAACCCACCTAAACATCCATGTCCTATCCGAAGTTCTTGAACCTGCATCAGTGTGAGTAAGTGTCCCCTGGTCATCTTCCCAGTTCTGGACTAGGTCTTCGAAACCTTCTGAAGGCTCCAGTGAACCACTACTAACTCTCATGGAGAACCCAGCAGTATAGGACTCTAGGTCAGCTTGGGGCCCGCCAATAAGTTGCAACTTCATCTCATAAGTGGTTTGAGGGGAATAGTGGAAAGGGATGCCATCAAGAATTACTGTTACCGAATTGTCTGGCTCCTCGGCGTGGCACGTGCATCCTGCAAGCGCCACATCTCCCTGTCCATTTGCATTTCCACCAACGCCAGTATGCAATGCCTCCCCGGTTCCGGCAACAAAAACAGTGACTAGAATTAGGACTAGTGTTTTTTGTCGAGATGCCATCTTTTCTTCACCTAGCATCTGCTAATTAGTCACTCGAAAAAAAAGGGGGATATTAACGTTCCACCCCGGCCCCTACGGGGCCGAAGAAAATAGCTACGAGAAAAGAACCAAACACCCCTATCCGAGACGAGTGTCATGGGCGCCCCAAGATGGAAGAACATATACAAACTCAGTTCGGAACAAATAGAAAAATTGGAGGAAGCCGAGGACAAAATGGAATCTATGGAGATTAATGAATCTGAGGCTATACTTTTGGAATTGCTCGAAGGCGATAAGGACTGCATTCCAGTTTTGAACATCTTGGGCCATCTCCAGGGGAGGTACCTATCGGATTTCGAGGCATCAATCGAGTACTATGACAGAGTTCTAGAACTTGAGCCCGATAACGCATGGGCGAGAGACGAAAGGAGGAGATACAGGCGTTATGTAACATATGATTAGAACAGAATAATCTAGTCAGTCGCATGCGCGCCCACATGGACCAAGGTTCCATTCTTATTGTCGGGGTCGGCGGGATAGGGTGCCAGTGGTCCGGTGGAGCTCACGAAAAATGCCAACAACTAGCCGATTTACTAATGATTGACGCCGATGAATCCTCCTTCACCACCGATCACGAAGCTCATTGTTTGCATCTAGACGCCAGTGGCAATGGCAGGGGTGCAGCCGCCCTGCCTAACTTGGCAGCCCACCGCCTAAATGAGGGAATTGCAAACATTTCTAAGCTACTGAATAAGTCAGAATTAGTCATCCTGTTATCGGCTTTAGGAGGTGGAACTGGTTCCGGAGCAACCGCAGAACTCGCTGCAAAATCGCGAGAGTCGGGCAGCCTCGTAATTAGCATCGTCGGCATCCCATTTGCCGAGCAACCACTTAGATGTGCTATAGCCGAAAAGGCACTACCGCCGATTGAGAGAAATTCAGATTTGTGCATTCGAGTTAGCCTCGAGAGGCTTGCATGGCAAGCAAGGCATCGAGACTCGGATTGGAAACTAGGCTCTGAATGGATAGGAGAGTTAATCGAGGGTCTTGTAACAACTCTGGCAAGAGTTGGCAAGATAAATCTGGACTTGATGGACCTGAGAACGGTCGTCGGCAGGCCGGGAAATGCGACCTTAATTGTTGGAAATGGGACAACAGATGATCCGGACGGAGTCGTCCGAATGGCAAGAAAATCTCCTCTTTCAGACATCTCAATCGAGGGTGCAAAGGGGTGCCTCATTCAAGTTGAAGGAGGTCCAGACATGACCCTTGGGCATCTCAATAGAGTTTCCGAAGCTTTCGTATCCACACTTGACAATGACTGCCAGGTTATACTTGGTGCCAGAGCAAGTGAAGACATGGCGGGGAGAATCAGACTAGTAGCAGTAGTTAGTGGTCTTTAGTCCAGCAATTCAACCACGTCATCTTCCGACTTTGTTTGGTCTTGAATTGATCTTCGCGCCATAGGAGGATCATCCGATCGAACCACTTCTTCAATCAGTTGGATCCCCCCCTCTCTGATTTCTGGTTTCCCAATCCAAGTTATGCAAACCGGAAGCATGGCCATCATTACAATTGAGGTGATTGCATGGCCAATCGCAGTGGTCGTCAGTAGACTGCCTTCCGATAGTGCGGTTAGCGATGAAATACTGCCTGCATAGATGAATCCGAAACCGATGCCCCAGAATACTGCTGACTGGCCTTGAAAGATTCTCCACCCTCCCCTTTCCCCTCTTTTTGCCATAGACCAGACTGCGAGAATTATCGATATTGACATCAGAATGGCCTCTTCAATAAGCATCCCTCCTGAACTCTGTCCAGTAGCAACCGGGCTTCTCCTCCATGCTCCCAGAAGATGCCAACAAGAAGTGATGAAAATTAGGAAAAATACCCTATCTATCGCAACTCCGTCAATCCCCAATATCTCCCTAACACTCTTAGTATAACGGTCCAAAAATACTCCAATAATTATAATCATTATAATGAAAGAAATCCAGTAGATATTTTCAGTAAAACTTGCATTTCTTGGATCTGCTGCTCTGTACCCGAACCACCACACGAGGGGGGCGAACAATATCGCGGCAACCACTGCCCTCACAATTGAAAAAATTCCTCCAACCTTGCTCTTACGAGGGGAATGGTGAATCTTCCTAGCATACAAGACCCATCCATAAGATAGGGAAACGCCCTGAAGGACAGACATTCCAATAAATAATGCGGCCAGTAAAATCCTTGCATTGCTCAACTGCTCGTCGACCAATGCAATGTTCGAGATGAGCCACAATGATCCCGCTATTACAATAATGGGGATTAATCGGGAAAACCCTCCAAACCAGTAACTGCGGTTTAGGACGCCATCTTCTACCTTTTCGAATGTAAAAATCCACTTGCCTATTCTGCTTGGAGAAATTATTGCCGCAAAGAAGTAAGATGCGGAGAGGGAAAGAAAAATGATGCCCCCTTGTATCTCAGAACCAAATAGGTCCATTTTCATTGCAACGAATAGAAAACCAGAAACAATAGCCAAAGAAAGCAAATGCGGTAGTGTGGAGGGACTTGCGAATACTCTTAGCAAACTGTCACTATCCACTTGGTCATTCAAACCAGCCCGCTCCATGGCCCCCGGTAAACCCACCATTGGTTAAGGTAAACCCCTTCGGAACAGCATGCCGAAGCATAAAAAGGCCGCAAGGGGGAAGCACCGTTGGGTCGGTTTTCGAGTTACAAATAATTCTGAAAGGGCAGAATTGAATGACAAACTGATAGGCTGTCTCGGGAGTGTCGAATGGAAATTGTTTGATGTAATCAAGGGAGAGGGTGGGACTCTTGCAATAATCAAAATACCATTGGCCCATTACAAAAAAACAATTGCTCAAATAAATAACTCAAACGAAATGGAGACTCTGACTAGCTCAGGCAAAATTAGATTGGTCAGGGAGCGACTAAACTCATCCCTTGGGGCGAGTCCATCCGATTCCCCCTAAATCTTGGAACACAGTCGCACCCTCTGCCCCAACCAACTCCAATTCTCCAGATTTTTTTAGTCCAGTTGGCCTGTACAAATGCCCTTCATTGGAAGCCAAGACTCCCCTGGAGAGTGATTTAGACAACTCTGCCCACGAAAGTCTTGTGAGGAAATCCACTTCCGTCTCGGGAATCATTTTTTTCGCTTCGAAGAGTGAAGAAATTTCTCGATCTATTCTACGAAACACATCCGTCGAATCCAAATCCCCCATGGTTTCAGTCCAACCGGCACTCACAAAATCTTCGCTGGCAAAACCAGTTCTGTTGGCCCCTACCCCAACTCTGATGGTGCCATTGTTAGACGACTCAACTAGGACCCCCCCAATCTTAACTCCATTTTCAGTGACGATGTCGTTTGGCCATTTTATCTCCGCCCCCAATGTCCTCGAAACCACTGCTCCAATACTTGTTTGAATAATCCCCGGAGGGATCCTTTCCAATAATTTGGAATCCAAATTCCATGTTGCAAACATTCCTCCCTTTTCAGATATCCAACTATTGCCCCTTCTCCCCCTGCCACTGGTCTGAGACATAGAGAGGACCCTTTGCCAACCACTCCGAGGTAGTTCCGCTGCCTCATCCATGGTCGATTTACACGAATCCAGAATCTTTGCCGGCTGTCCCGAACCAGTTTTCCAGAAACATATTGCCTCTATCTTCTCCACACCAAATCTTTCCGCTCCAAGTCTTCGACAGGACCATCCTTTTAATTTCCAGTCAATGATTTTACTATCGCTCTCGGGTTCTGTTCTCATTACCAAAATAACCATTATATTTTCAGTCAATTCTGAGTGTAAGTTTTCCAAGTTATGAAGCAGAACTCCCCCCCATCCACCCTCGGGAATATCGGATAGAGCAGCCTCTTCGATCTTCTCGTGCAATCCTGTGCCAAATGCTGCTTCCTCTAGATAGGGGAGATTCCAAACAATCAATTCAGTTTCTTCTGCTATTGTAAAATCGCTGCCCACCTCCGCTTCGAAAACATCACTCATTCCAGATAGCCCATTAGCTTCCATGTTCCCCCTGGTACAAGCTACAGCGTATGGGTTTACATCACAGGCGACAACATCCCACCCAAGGGTTTTCAGAACAATAGAAACCAATCCAGATCCGCAGCCTATCTCCATTGCCATTGATCCTTGATTTGAAGTCAACTTCGTTATCGCCCTACAAAGCATCATAGTGTCTTCCTTGGGAGGATAAACGGTAGGTGGAACCAATATTTTCCATTCGCCAACACCTTCAATTCGAATCACTTCAGACTCCATTGGAATTTTCATCCGCCGATATGACAAAATTGTTGCGTCGCGAACCCCCTTCTTGCTCACAACCTTTATGTCGTCAGTCGCAGAAGAATGGCCAGTGCCGGCTTCTTCCGGCACCTCTCGCCTTTTTGCGGGAACGATGCCGTGCGTAAGCCTTTTGAAGACCCCTAGGGTCGGAGGATAGCCCAGCATCAGCCATGGGCCTGTAGCTTAGTCAGGTAGAGCGCCGGGCTTTTAACCCGGTGGCCGGGGGTTCGAATCCCCTCAGGCCCGCCTGATAGGCGTGCAGGCTCACGGTTTTTTCTGGACGGGGGTTGAAACATGGCAGTAAAGAGCTCAACAAAAAAGAGATTAATAGAGCTGGGTATTCCAGAGGATCACGCGCACAAATTAGCGGATGACGCAAATCTCGACGCGATTAAGAGAATGTCACGCGAGCAGGTCGCGAAGAAGGTCGGCATAGAAGAGGGCGTATCTGAACTGGATCATATAATGACAGTAATTAGTGAACACGTCGGTTCAAGGAAGAGGAGCAAGAGCAATAGAATCACAATCTCTAGAAAGGCTCTTTTGGATGAGGATATCCCTACTGGAGATTACCGATTTAATGTTCTAAATCACTTTTTAGTCCCTCATCATGAATTGGTCCCTATAGATTCTGAGGCCGAGGTTCTAGAGCCATGGGGCCTTACTACTGACGATGCCTTTGGCACTGGCAGACTCGCCAAGGAACTCTTGCCCAAGATCCTAATCACAGACCCAGCAATCCAGGTCATCAAGGAGATGGAAGAGTCTGAGAATGACGAACTTCCTGCTGGTTGGCTTGCAAACAGGATCGTTAAGGTAGTTCGCTACAGTCGCTCTGCGGGAAATTCCGTAGCATTTCGCTTGATTGTGGAAAGCGCATAGATTTGGAGGTGTAAAAAATGAAGGAAATTGTAGAGAGTTATTTCAAACAGAGAAGCCTAGTGAACCATCAGCTTGCTTCGTACAATGACTGTATTCCAGTCGGGGACGGAAAAGAAAGCAGAATGGAGAAGATAGTTAGAAACATCAGGATTGGTAGCGACGAACTCGTCCAAGACGATGAGGGGGGTCTAGTCAAGCTAGACCTCTTGGATAAGGAAATTATTGTCCGTCTGAAGAATCTTCGATTGGGCAGGCCCACAATAAAGGAGGCGAATGGGGCAGAACACCATGCTACCCCTATGGAGTGTAGACTTAGGAAGTTGACTTACTTCTCTCCTGTTTATCTAGACTTCAAGATATTCCGTGACGATTTGCCCCCTTCTCCAGGTAATGAGATGGGCTTCCAAGAAGAGACCAGCGTCCATATAGGGAATCTCCCCATAATGGCAAGATCTGCTCGATGCAATCTAAATCACAATCATGTCGATGAGAATCGAAGATTATCTCCAGATACTTCTGAAGAAGACTCAGAGAGATACACGCAACTTCTTAGGAAATCGGGCGAGGACCCCCTTGACCCCGGTGGATACTTCATAATCAACGGAACTGAGAGGGTACTCATATCCATGGAGGATCTTGCACCAAACAGAGTTACGGTGGAGAAGAACAAGAAGTATGCCCACGAAACACAAGTCGCCAAGATATTCTCCCAAAAGGACGGTGTGAGAAAACCACTCAATGTTGAGAAGAGGAGGGATGGGATGTTGATGGTAAAGATTCCAAGCGCCGGAACTACGCCAATTCCACTTGTTTTGTTGATGAGGGCCCTTGGAGTAGAAAATGATAGGGAGATATTCGCTTCCATTGCAGGACCGCCCGAGGCAATGAAGTTCACCGTCGCCAATCTAAATGACCTCAGAGATAATGAGGAGTACGGTGTCGATACGTCTGAAGAGGCCCTCGCATGGCTAGAGAAGAAGTTCGCAGCAGGGCAACAGAAAGAGTATCGAGAGTCTAGGATCCAGAATTTACTCGATAACGAACTCCTTCCGCACCTAGGTTCCAGCATAGATAATAGGGAGAAGAAAGCAATTTTCCTTGGAAGAATTGCACGTCAGGTTCTCGAGATGGCAATTAAGGACAAGGATCCTAACGATAAGGATCACTATGCAAACAAGCGTGTCAGGTTGGCCGGGGATCTGATTGAGGACTTATTCAGAGTAAGCCTCCAACAGCTCGCTAGGGACCTGAAATATCAGCTAGAGAGGCATCACAACAGGAAGAGAGAACTCCGTATTTCCTCATGCCTAAGGCCTGACGTATTGACGACGAAGATTATGCACGCCTTGGCAACGGGTAATTGGGTCGGCGGAAGATCAGGAGTCAGCCAACTTCTCGACAGAACCACCTATCTCTCCGCACTTTCCCACATGAGGAGAGTTACGAGCCCACTCGTTAGGAGTCAACCACACTTCGAGGCCAGGGATCTACACCCAACTCAATGGGGGCGTCTTTGCCCCAACGAAACTCCAGAAGGTCAGAATTGCGGACTAGTAAAGAATGCAGCACAAATGATAGACGTCTCAGAGGAAGTGCCAGAGAATGACGTTAAGGCATTGCTTAAGGAGGCAGGAGTCAACGATAACCCCGATGGATGGGCCGATGGCTCCCGAATCCACGTTAATGGTGATATTTTCGGACTTCACAAGAGGCCACAAAAACTCGTTAGCCAGTTCAAGAGAAGGCGACGTTCCGGTAGGATCAGGCCAGAGGTAAGTATACGCCACGATCTCGAGAACCGAGACGTTTTCATCAATACTGACAGAGGAAGAATGCTCCGTCCATTACTGATCATCGATCATGGTAGCCTTCAGATCACGAAGATGCATCTTGAAGGACTCAATTCGGGCGAGATAACATTCTCGGATCTTGTTTCAGGAGGAGTAGTGGAGTGGGTCGATGCCGAGGAAGAGGAAGACTTGCTAATTGCTCCAAGGCCGTTCGACCTGCCAGCACTTTCACCGAAGTACCAACGCCCAATTAACCCTGCAAACGTGGAATGGACCAACTTGGGCGAGCATGATATCTCCCATGCCAATGTATCTGCAGAGGTAAAGATGCCCAATGGGGAAGTCAAGACTGAGAAGTTCAAGGTTCCACTGAATTATTACCAAGAAAATTTAGATGCGCTCAAGAGAAAGGAGAAGAAGGATAACACCGTTCTTGTCTACACGCACGTAGAGATTGACCCTCAATTGATAATGGGTGTTTGCGCATCCTTGGTCCCATACCCTGAGCACAACTCTACTCCTAGGGTTACAGGTGGGACTGCTATGGTAAAGCAAAGTCTTGGCGTTGCCAGTGCCAACTTCAGGCTCAGGCCGGATACGCGGGCTCACGTTATGCATTACCCACAGCGTTCAATTGTGGGGACCAGGGCAATGACATCAACAAAGTTCGATCAGCGACCCGGTGGCCAGAACTTCGTCGTGGCAATCGTAAGCCATCATGGTTACAACATGCAAGATGCCGTAATCATGAACCGTGCGTCAGTTGAAAGGGCTCTCGGTAGGTCGGCTTTTATCAGAACATACAATGCAGAAAACAAGAGATTCCCAGGTGGACAAGAGGAGAGAATCGAAGTCCCTGGGACTGGATTAGACGAGATTAAGGGCCTCAAGTCATGGGATGCTTACTCACACTTGGAAAGGGACGGTCTTCCGGTACCCGAGGTAGAACTGACTAGTCAAGAAGGAGGGAGGGGAATACTTGTGGGCAAGACAAGCCCACCAAGATTCCTCGAAGAATCACATGGTGCATTCCTACAAGCCCAGGAGAGGCGCGAGTCATCAATGATGGTTCGGCACGGCGAGCAGGGATGGGTGGACAACATCTTCGTTACCGAATCTCTGGATTCGGGCAGGCTCGTAAGAATAACGTTGCGAACAAACAAGATACCCGAACTAGGGGATAAGTTTGCCAGCCGCCACGGTCAGAAGGGGATCATAGGAAGGCTAGTAGAACAAGAGGATATGCCATTCACTGAAGATGGGGTAATACCAGACCTTCTGATCAACCCCCATGCTATCCCATCCAGGATGACGGTAGCCCACGTTCTGGAAATGATAGGGGGCAAGGTCGGATCAATGGAAGGAAGGAGAATTGATGGGACGGCATTCACGGGTGAGAAGGAAGAGTCCCTTCGTTCGGGACTGCTCCGGAATGGCCTTAGACACACAGGAAGAGAGTCTATGATCAATGGTGAGACTGGCGAGAGCTTCCCGGTCGAAACATTCGTTGGAGTGATATATTATCAGAGGCTACACCACCTTGTTAGCAGCAAACTACACGCTCGCAGCAGGGGGAGGGTGCAGATTCTCACCAGGCAGCCAACCGAAGGTCGCGCTCGACAGGGTGGTCTCAGGTTCGGCGAGATGGAGAGGGACTGCCTAATCTCCCATGGTGCATCTATGGTTATCAAGGACAGATTGCTGGATGAGTCTGACGGTTGGAATCTGATGGTCTGCAATACTCCTCGTTGTGGCCATATTGCTTACTACGACTGGAAGAGAAGGACTACTATTTGCCCAGTATGTGGGGATAGGTCTGATGTACATTCGGTACAAACATCATACGCATTCAAGCTACTGCTGGATGAGATGAAGAGTCTTGGAGTTGCTATGAGACTAGAACTGGAGGACAGAAGATGAGCGCCCGTGATGCAGCCAAGATACCAAAGAGAATTGACTCTATTAGATTCACATTGATGGATCCTAACGAGATTAGGAAGATGTCTTCCGTCGAGGTGAAGACCGCCGATACATACAAGGACGACGGCCATGCATTCAAGCAAGGACTAATGGATCCTAAGATGGGGGTCATAGACCCCGGGATTAGATGTGAAACCTGTGGTAACAAGCATGAGGAGTGCCCTAGCCACTTTGGACACATTGCACTAGAACTGCCTGTGATGCATATCGGATTCACTGGTCTGATTAAGACCTGTTTGAAGACTACCTGCAACACTTGCAGCAAGGCCCTACTTCTCGATGCGCCAGAGTCACATCCAACAGATCCCGAGAAGTCTGAACAGGACTACTACAGAGATCGTGTAAATGATATCATCCTGAAGCACGGAGTAGGTGGGCGAGAGTTCAAGAAGATAATCAAGGATATTGAGAATCTTTGTGCCGGTGCAAAGAGGGCGATTTGCATGCATTGTGGAGCCGAACAAGGCAAGATAATTCTCGATAAACCTACAACTTTCAAAGAAAAGAAGGCGGACAAGGGAGAGCACAAGCTGAATGCAAGAGACATCAGAGAATGGCTGGAGAAGATTCCAGATGAGCACCTGATATTCCTTGGAATGGAGAAGGATGTGAGTAGGCCCGAATGGACGATCATGAAGGTCCTCCCCGTTCCGCCGATTACAGTCAGGCCATCAATTACGTTAGAAAGCGGAGACAGATCTGAAGACGACTTGACACATAAGTTGGTAGACGTATTGCGTATCAATCAGAGACTAAGAGAGAATCGTGATTCTGGAGCTCCACAGCTTATTGTGGAGGATCTTTGGGAACTTCTGCAATACCACTGTACCACTTACTTTGACAATCAAACCAGTGGGATCCCGCCGGCCAGGCATCGTTCGGGACGACCCCTCAAGACTCTCTCTCAGAGGCTAAAGGGTAAAGAAGGCAGATTCAGGAGCAATCTTTCGGGTAAAAGAGTTAACTTCTGTGCAAGAACAGTAATCAGTCCGGACCCGAATCTTGGAATAAATGAAGTCGGCGTTCCGGTGAAGACTGCAAAGGAACTAACCGTACCAATTAGGGCTACAAGTCGAAATCGAGAACAACTCAGGCAAATGATACTGCGTGGCCCTGACGTCCATCCAGGGGTGAATTACATCATAAGGGGAGACAGATTCAGAGTAAGGATTACTGATAGAACCAAGTACATCTGGGCCGGCTTTAGATGCTTGAACCCGGAATGCCACTCTGGAAGCGAGGAAGAACCCTACTCGGGCTACAGGCCAGACTTGAACGAAGTACTTCCAGCGCCAAATTTCCTTCCCGGGCTTGTTCTAAAGGAGCAGATGCGCAGAGATCCAATTACTGATGCACTTGTTCCTGAGTGGAGCGTCAATCTTGAAGGCACACTATCGAACCTTAGAGGCGAGGGGGCTGATGGGAAACAACTAGCCGAAGATGACCCCGACGCAGCTATTCACCACAGGTGGAAGTGGGAGGTAAACAATCCCGAAGAATATCTTCCAGAGCACCTAGAAGTGAAGTGCCCACATTGCGGTAGCCCAGAAGTTGAAGACGAGCATGGAAATGTATACCCAACCGATACAGAAGACAGACTTAGCACATATGACAGGGAAGGAAACCCACGTCCGGGTGTCGTCGTTGAAAGGCACCTCATTGACGGGGATGTCACCATCTTCAATCGTCAACCATCCCTTCACAGAATGTCTATGCTTGTTCACGAAATTAGAGTTATGGAAGGAAAGACATTCCGATTCAACCTAGCCGATTGTACTCCCTACAATGCAGATTTTGATGGCGACGAGATGAATCTCCATGTAATTCAGAGCGAGGAAGCTAGAGCCGAGGCTCGAATCCTGATGAGGGTCCAAGAGCACATAATATCCCCTAGGTACGGGGGTAGCGTCATCGGAGGGATACACGACCACATTACGGGGGCTTATCTCCTCACACATGACAATGTATTCCTACCAACACACGTTGCAATGGATGTATTGAGCTCAATCAACTACGAGGGAGATTTGCCACCAGCAAAAGAGAAAAACGGCCAGGAAGGATTCAGTGGAAATGACATTTTCAGCTTATTGGTAAAGGGTGGATTCAGCCTAAATTTCAAGAACAGGGCTGGCGAAGACGTCACAGTAGCCAGCAATAAGGGATCAGTTAGCGGAGCTATCGATAAGAGAGGAATCGGTGCCGAAGACGGACGCCTACTTGATGCAGTAGTCCAGACTCATGGCACCGATGAGGGTGCAGACTTCATCAACAATATGACGAAGATGACGATCGCAATTTGCACAGCAATGGGATTCACTACTGGTATTGACGACGAGGATCTGCCTCCCGAGGCAAAGGACGAGATTGCCAGAATAAATGCCGAAGCCAGCGCCAATGTAGATGCTGAATTGGAAAAATTCGGAAAGGATGGTAGGAAATACGAAGCCCGACCCGGACGAACTCCCCATGAGACACTTGAGGAGAATATCCTGACTATTCTTGACGCGGCCAAGGCCGAGACAGGTAATGTGGCAAAGGCACAACTGGGAGATGATAACTCAGCCGTTCTAATGGCAACTTCAGGAGCCAGAGGGTCCATGGACAACTTAGCAATGATGGCCGGATCAATAGGTCAACCTAAGGTTAGGGGTAAGAGGCTCGAGAGAGGCTATCAAGATCGTGTCCTATCCCATTTCCCAAGGAAGGTAAAGGGATCCAAGGAGAAGGGCTTCGTATCTTCTTCATTCAAGAGGGGACTTGAGCCCACAGAGTTCTTCATGCTGTCCGTTTCAGGCAGGGAGTCTCTAGTTGATACGGCGGTTAGAACCAGCAAATCCGGATATATGCAAAGGAGACTCATCAATGCTATGGACGACCTAAAGGTTGCAAACGATGTTAAGGCCTCTGTGAGGAACACTGCTAACCGAATTATTCAATTCGAATACGGAGAAGATGGCACAGATCCGGCTAGGAGCCGAAAGGGCAGCCCATTCGACGTTGACCAAGTTCTCAATGATGCACTAGGGGGTGCTAACTGATGGTTGTTAAGAGTGCAACAAAGAAGAAGTTGATGGATCTCGGTATCGAGGAGGAGTACGCTCACAAGCTTGCCGACGATAGAAAGTGGGATGATGTCAAGGGTCTTTCACCTGGTCAAATTGCTCAGATTTGCGGCATAGACTCGGGAACGTCGCAAAGAATCCATGATGTTATGGCGAGCTCTATAAAATCCTCCAGAGCCGCGACTGCAAGTTCGGAGAAGACCATTGTAAGGAGACGAACAGTTTCAAGACGTAGACGAACCACTAGATCATTGCCTCTGCAGGATTACAACTATGATTCAAAAATGAAGCAGATTATCCGTGATGTCGACCACGAAGATGAGATGTTCATCCAACTAAACAACGCCGCAACAAAGGCCGGCTCCAACATGACTCCGAGGATGATCGATCAACTGGTCAAGGGGCTGCACAGCAGGGGCGAGAAGAAACTTTCAGACGCCAAGGCAAAGAAGATCATCGACTCTGCAAACAACTTCTACATGGATTCCAAGGCAGTCCCTCACGAAGCTGTTGGAATAACTACGGCACAATCGATCGGAGAACCCGGGACACAGATGACTATGCGTACCTTCCACTATGCAGGCGTCGCAACTGTAAACGTGACACAGGGACTTCCACGGATTATCGAGATAGTTGATGCTAGAAAGGTCCCCAAGACCCCTACCATGATCATTTACATGGATGAGAAAAATTCCAAGGGCAAGCCTCTCAGGACAAATGAAAAACTCGTCCGTGATCTAGCGGCCTCAATCGAGACAACTACTGCAATGGACATTGCCACCATTGACGTCGACGTCGCCCAGAGGAACATCGTCCTGCAATTGAACAATAGTAATATGAGGCTTAAGAAGATGAATGGGGCAGAGGTTCGCGACAAACTATCCCGTGCTCTCAGACTTTACGTTCAAGCCGATAATGAGGATCGCCCGAAGTCACTGCGGATCATTCCCGGAGTTTCAAAGGAGGAGGATTTAGCCGACCTAGCATCCGATCCGCCAACTTACACCGCGCTTCTACAACTCGAGGACAAGATCAAGAAACTTCGTTTGAAGGGATTACCTGGCATCAGCCGGGCAACGGTGCAGGGTCCAATGTCCGAAACAGGGGAGTATTATATTTCCACAATTGGCTCCAATCTATCCAAGGTCAGCGAGTTCGATGGTGTAGATAGATCGAGAACATACACTAACAACATCAATGAGATTCACGACTACTTGGGAATTGAAGCAGCCCGTCAAGCAATAATCAACGAAATGTGGGACACCTTGGAAGGCGCTGGTCTTGATGTAGATGTTCGCCACCTAATCATGGTTTCAGATGTTATGACGACAGGCGGCGAAGTTAGGGCCATTGGTCGGCACGGAGTCAGCGGAACCAAGCACTCAATTCTTGCTCGATCTGCTTTCGAAGTTACAGTTACTCACCTATTGAAGGCTGGAGTGATTGGGGAAAGGGACATGTTATCGGGAGTCACTGAGAACATCATTGTCGGCCAGCCAGTTTCATTGGGTACTGGTAGCGTAGAGTTGTTCTACATACCTGAGGAAACGAACTGAGGTGGGAGAATGGACATCGCTAGACAATTGAAACAAGGAATAAACACTGGTAGCTTAGTCTTCGGCCAGAGGCAGACAAAATCTGAATGCTCTAAAGGCGGAGCAAAAATGGTTCTTGTCGCCTCTAATTGCCCAGAGTCATTCATAGACGAATTGCGAAACTCACACCCCTCTGTTCCCGTGCACCAGGTTACTATGGTGAACCGTCAACTTGGGGCTGCCTGTGGAAAGCCATTCCCTGTAAGCTCACTTTGTGTAATTGATCCAGGGCAGAGTGATCTGCTTCAACTCGCACCTAACCTTTGATTGAATAATCGCCCTCAACACAAATTTTTTGGGGTTTTCTTCAAAGACAAAAGCATCGGCCTTGATTCGTGGAAGGGGCGTTGCGAGACCTTATCCGAATAAAATCTGTCAATCTACGGGATGAGAAAATAGATTTTGCACCACATGGGTTCGCTTTCCTCGGTATTGCATCATCCATCCCAGATCTTGATATCCATTCTGGAGAGGTATTCATCTGGCACGCCCAAGCTGGAATTTTACCTATCACTAAGAGTGAGGTAATTAGGTTTGGAATGGATGCGCCCAGTGGGCTACACATCATTCTAAGTGAACGTATAGTTCAATCTGATTGCTATTCAGTAGAGTCTTTTGAGTTCAGGATTCTAGAACCCGATGAAATTTCAACATGGGTCGGTAAGGCGATTCTTTCGGGTGATTTGGTAGCCTCGGCGAGAAATATTAGTACAACCGATGAGCCCGTGAGGAAGTTTGTCAACAATGACTCATTTGAGAAAGTATTAGTTTTGAAACCATCCATCGAGATAAACGCTTGGTCATCCCAGAGGGGAATGGCAGGCTTCTCTTCCACACCAATAATTCTGACCGCACGCATTTGGTCCGTATCTGGTGATTTGCTAGGGCCAGATGGCGATAGAGAATCCGGCGAGTGGTCGATTATAGAGGATCCATGGTCCCAAACAGTATCCCTATTGCGGGATGGCCAAAACCTACAACAAGCCCCCGTACTGAGGTCCTTTGAACCACCGGTAAAAAATTGGGTCACTTCGGACAGAATTTTCGAAGAAATAGCCAAGGTAATTGGTGAAAGAAGAAGGGGTCATTCTGGCGAAAGCAGCGAATCGGGGACTGTTCGAAGCATGCTTCTCCAGAATTGGCCCTTGGATCACGGAAGCACCACCTTAGGTAGCCACGCAATCTTCATTCCTGGTTGGCTAATCAATCTTGAAACTGAAATGATACTTCACGGGAGAAACGGCCGCCTATACGATATCTAACTTCTCTGAAGTAGCATCATATCTTCATCCGAAAGAGTCTGACCCTCCATCAATCTTGACATCAGTTCTGAAACATCGACTCTCTCGGAACCCTCCTCCTTCTTCGTTCCTGATAACTTCAGAATATCTTGCATGGAATGAATGCATCTGAGAGAAATGATGTACTTGTTATGCAAATCATCGGCTTCTCCCTTGGTTGAAGTTAGTGCTAGATGTTCCGAATTAGCCATACCTCTGAGCCTATCCACCTCATTTGAGAGCTCCATCATTAGGGAATGGGCCTCTTCAGATTTTTCCGAAGCATCTGTCACTGCGTCGTGTGCCTTCTGTTGCCTCTTCTCAGCCTGCTTAACTTCCTTCAGAACTGAAGAGCTACTTTTTTCCTCTTCTTGTTTCAACATCTTGAATTCATTCTGCAACCTCTTCATTGTTGCAAAGAATTCCCTTTCCTTTTTTGAGCTAATTTGCCCTGTCTGATGGCGCCATTCTAACTTATTCATCTGCTCTCGAATCTTGTGGGAGTTGGGGCCGCTTCTTTTCTTTCCAGAGGTACTATCCTTTGTTTCAACAGAACTCCTTAATTTGGCACGTATTTCCTTCAATTCATTAGTCTTCTCAAGCCTAATCTTCCTTAGTTCGGCAACTCTGCTGTTTGCTTCATTTCGCAACGCTTTCTGCTTCTGGACTTCCGTGATCAACTCCTTAACTTGGCTGTTAATCTCATTTCTCTTGTCCAATTGACTCCTGACCTTGTTGTTCAACTCGTCACGCCTAATTTTGAAATCTGAGAGCTTGTCGCTAACCGATTGAGTCCTCGCTTCGAAAACTTCACTAAAATTCGACTGATTGAGTTCCAACTAGGCCCCTCAATGACTTCGAATTTGGGTCCCCATTTAAGGAATACCGAGTTTTCATCAAATCTAATCCCTGCGAGTAGCAACTCTGCCCTGCCTACTGCCCCTGCGAGAAACTCCTATCTTCCTACCTCTTTTCCTAGTTTTGGTACTGGGAATCACATTTTTCCTATCGCCATCATTCGTTTCAGAAATCGCCGAGAGGCGTCCAGACTCTAGTAAAGCCCCCAACTCATCTGTGCTTAGCAAGCCCCCCTTGGCAGCGATTCCGCGTATATCTTCTATGCTGGCTATATTCCCCCTACTAGACGAAATTCTGGAGAATTTCTCGATTCGCCCCAACTCATTTCTTTCAACCTTAGTAGTTTCCTTCAAGGTCTCAATTTTGTTATCGATTGATGCAATCCTTTTGCTGATTCTCCTAATCTCCTTTCTGCTAATTTTCTCCTCTTCAATTTCTACATTTTCTTTGAGTTCAGAAACTACTTTGTTTGAGACTACTTTGTTTTGATCCAATTTGGTTGAAATCTTCCTCATTTCGGACACTTTTTTGATATATTCAGAATGCGCCTTCTCAGCCTCTTTCTTTTTCTTAATTGATGCCTGTATTTCGAAGAATCTACTGAATGCCGTCAGCTCCGGATTTAGCATTGGTACGGACGTCAAGTCATTGTCAATACTGGTCAAAGAATCGAAAGTTTCACTCAACCACTCTTCTAGAATTTTCGATGGCGGAGGTACACACTTGTTGATACTATCTCGCACTTCTCGTTTCCTTTGTGCTTCCTTTCTTGATAAATGGAATTGACTAAGCAACTTCTTCCTTCCCGAATCGGAATTCTCAAATCCTACGATAGCGGATCTCAGAGACTTTACTATGTGGACTTGCTCTTTCCTCTCTGTCCGTAATTCTCTTATTTGGACGTCAATGGATTTCAAAAAGACCTTCTTTTCTTTGATAATTTTTTTTATTTCTTCCGAATCCAAACCTTCCAGATCGGCCCACTTGTTTTTTTGATTAGCCGCCCCACTCATTCTTCTTCACTTCCGGCTTTCTCTGTGACTTTCTTCTTCCTAGTTTTCTTTGCGAAAGAAGAACGTCCACCTTGCTCAACTGTTTTACTGGCCTTTAGTAGATCCCCGAAACCAGGACCTGCTTCTCCAAATCCTAATTCCAGCCTCTTTTCCCAGTGCTGTATTGCCCTATCGCTTTGGGAAAGCAGCTCCCTTGCCCGATCTAATTGGCTCTTGACCTCCTTTAATTCCCCCGAAGATTCTGACAGTTTGCCGTACATTGGTTGAGCCTTCTTTACCGCATTGATCATCTTTGAATGCGATTTATCTGCCTTCTTGAATAATTCAGACATTTTCCTGCTCTTTTCCAAATAACTCAACATATCTGGATTGGAATCCTTTCGATCCCTAATCCATTTGTCATTCTCTGTGATTAGCGCCCTCCTCTTCTCCAACAGCCTCCTCTCTGATTTGTGATCAAGCGCGGACGTCTGGATCTTATTCTCAATATCCTCAATCTCCTCGAGCAGCTTCCTCTTTTTCCATTCAGGGTCGAGACTAATCATTCCACCTGAGCTAATCAACCTCTCTCGTATCTCTTTGACCTCTGGAATCAGCTCACCCGCCTGACTCTGATGAGAATCCCTGTCTGCCTTGAATGATGCAACCTTACTGTTCGCTTCGTCGAATGCCTTCTTCAGTCGTTCAACCTTCGGGCTAAGCAAGTCTTCTTCGGCTTCCAAATTTCGTATTACGCCGGGAAGACTTTCCTTTAGCATAATCCTCCTCTGCAGGAGTTTGTCAGCGAGCTCTTTGGGCTCAACCCGCATCAGTTCTCCAGCGTCCATTTCGATTGCGAGAAATACATCCCTTTTATGCAATTTTGTGGGTTTGATTCATACGATGCCCATTAAAGCCGATATCATGAGGGCCTTGGCAAGCAATACTGCCCCTTTGTTCGTAGCGATATTATTGCTGTCTTGCATTGGATTGCAACCACACTCTCCAAATCTTCTAAATTCTCTCGACTTTTCCCCAATGCACTCCGAAGAGTCGACCAATTCGACAAATTTCACCACATCTGGTGGATCTGGTTTGGCAGTATCCGGAGAGCCGGGGTACGTCGGCGATGTCCTAATTGCATCAATCATGGTCACAAATTCTGGTAATGCTAGTGGGGCTGTCGCGCTCGTAATCTCTCCCGATTCCGGAGCCGAATCCTTCCAAGGCGAGCACATCACCATCTCACCAGGATCAACTCGCCAGGTTTCCTCACACTTCACATTGCTTTCTCCTGGTACTAGCAATTTTGATTGGCTCGTAACCGTTATTGAGGGGCAGGATAGTTTACAATTGAGGGGAAATTTTTCTGTAGAGGTTATGCCAAGCCAGATTCTCAACGTCTCTATCGATTCTATCGAATGGTCCAATTCTGAAGGATTGAGTTTTGACGCCTTAATTTCTCTTTCAGCTGGAAAGTCCCGAGTTATTATCCTAGATGCCTATTCTGTAGACCAGGGGAACTACCAGTTATTACAGAGTGTGAAGATTGACTCTAACCCTGGAAGGCGAGCAATCACGTTTGATCTCGGACATCCTTCGGCAGAACAGGTTTTACTGGAAGCCATACCAATTGATTGGCTGCCATCTTCTAATTCTGGCAACTCAACAATAATCGATGTTGTAGAGCCAGTAGTGACTGAGGAATCAATCGTTGTAGGTGCTTCCTTTCCTTCTGAAAGCCCAACTCCGGGTAGCAGTCCAATGGTGATGATTTCATTAGAAAATATGGGAAATTATCAAGCACAATCAGGTTTTCTTCGAATTATTTCATCATCCGACCAAGAAATTCTAGCAGAAACATCAGTACCAACAGTGATGCCGGGTACCAAATTTACAACTGATGTTTCCATACCTGACTGGCCCGCTAGCGATAGTGTTGGATTGGAGATTCAATGGCATACAAATGGGATCCATTCTACAAGTTTCTATTCAATTGAAACGGAAAATAGCCAGGAAGGCACTGAACTCCCATTTGACTTGCTAGCGGCCGGGTACGGCCTTCTAGCCGGGATTCTGATCATACTTCTTGGAACATTGGTTTGGCGAGCAGTCTCAACTAGAACGCCCTCAACCTCCGACCTCAATCTTCGTGATACTAAGGAATCAGAAAGGAAACTCTCAAAACAAGAGAAGGTTGAGATTCAATGCTCGTATTGTGATCAAAGGCTGATGGTCCCAAACAATCATTCCGGTGGTGTTCGTTGTCCCGCCTGTTCGATGGAATTCGTTGTTAATGAAGAAAAGAATCCCGAATATCAAATTGTAAGCTCTTCAGAAGACACTCTTAATTGTCCTGAATGCAATCAGGCCTTGAGAGTAAAGATGGAGAATAGACCAGTAATGTCTAGATGTCCAGTTTGCAGGACCGAATTTATGGCTGTAGCAGAGGAGGTTCAAGATGTCTGATTTCAGTGAAATTGAGGAGATGTACCTGAAGACAATATTTGAGGTTCACACTGAATCTCCTGGGGAGATTGTTAAGACGACACAACTCGCAGATTTGATGGGAGTTTCTGCTGCTTCTGTTACAGAAATGGTCCAACGCCTTTCTCAACGTGAAATGATCACTCACATACCATATCGTGGTTGCCGGCTAACTACCGCGGGATTTCAATTAGCGGCGCGAGTGAAACGGCGGGAAGGCCTATTGGAGGTTCTTCTGAAAGACGTGATCGGCTTCAACGGGGACGTAAAAGGAGTTGCTTGCAAAATGGAGCATGCAGTGGGGGTGGACTTGGAGGAAACTCTTGATCGTCTTCTTGGCTATCCTGAAACTACAGTTGGTGGTGGCAGAATTCCGAGTATCGAGCGAGACTTTGAAACATTGGGTGTTGGAACGCTATTGCCCTTGGGACGCCTTCCAGATGATTCTTCAGCAGTTATCGAATTGATTGTTGCAAATGATGTCGAATCGATAACCATCAGTGATTGTGGACTAGGAATTGGTTCCATTGTCTCTGTTTCGGGCGGAAGGATAGCCATCGAAGGAAACATGGTCGCATTGTCCGATAGTATTTCTATGAAGATACTCGCGAGAATAACTTCAATGGGGGGACACTGATGTCTTCGAAGGGGGAAGAAAGTCCCGTTCAATCTCCTGAGGGTGCATTGGAATCAATGATTGATACTCTACGGGAAGCCCCCCCCGAAGCACCAGAAATCAAAGTAATGGTGAAGGAGCAGGATGCCGCCGAAATCAATGAAAACAAGATGAAATTGAAATCCAGGGAGATAATTCTGACAGGTATTGACGACCTATTGATTAGTCGCGGTGCGCGTCTGATATTGTTTCTGCCCATTGTTGTCGTTCTACTTTTCGGCCTCGCACAGTCATATCGTGGTTCGGTTCCTGATTGGTGGGCCGGCGGGGTGCAGGAACTTTTCCTCAACCTTTCATTTTCAAAATCAGTTTACCTACTCGCTTTGGCTTTACTAATTGCTGATCTGGTACTATTGTTTGTCCTACATTACTTGCTGTGGGTGACCAAGAGAATTTTCCAAATTGAAACCGATGAAATCGTCTCAACCGGCGTAACATTTCGTAGTTCTCACGGCTATAGCGAGATGAAAGCCGTTATTGATGGCGCTTCGAACCAACTAAACCTAACAACTACGTTGATGATATTCTCAACCGTTCTACTTGGTTTGGCACTGCTCTTCCCTTCTGACACCCAGGGCATCCCAGTGTTGATTGCATTATCCACTGGTAGTCTACTTTCAGGACATAGTGTATACATGGTTTCCAACAGGCCTAGATTCAATACCGTCGAACCATGGGGGCTGTTGTCTGCATTTTCTCCACCAATGCACCCTGCATTGCTGAATATGCCTTTCACAGATGTCATCAGGTCCCATGTCGACCCCTTGCTTGCAGTCAGATTCTCCAAGTACGTGTCATCGTTTACTGAAAATCTACAGAGAGGTGTCAAACTGTCAGAATTACAGGAATACCTTCTACAAGTTCTAGATATGTTTCGTTCAGGACTCATCGAAGAGGAGGATTTCCATAAAGCATTAGGCGAATTGGTTGATACCAAGACCATTGATCAAATCATCAATCATCCAGAGCTTGGTGAGGAGACTCTGGATAGGTTACTTTTGCATGCAAGGGACAGATGCGCCCCCTTCTTCCGACTAAATGACAGAATGAGAATGCATTTGTCAACCCAATCAAATGAGCAAATTTGGTTTGATGTAGATATGGAGAATTTAACTCACGGACAGGCAAACCTATTCGCCTTCGTTCTTAACCAGACCGGAGAAACCCAGGATCTCATTCTCAGGGTCCAGACTCCTGATTTCCGTCCAAACGAGTGCATCTACCGTCTCAAGGCCGAACCACATTCTGATGACTCATTATCCGGAAAGTCCACCTACGAAAGGGTCTCATCCTCAATGTCTTCTTCTAGAATTGTCTGGCAGACATTGGTGCCATCATCTATGGGTGATGCTACTGTAACAGTGAGGCTCGAGGACTCTTCTGGAAATTTAATTTCTGGCAAGGTACTTACTTCACAAGTACGCTCCGATCTATTCACCCGCCTACGTATGACAACTGGTGCAGTGTTCATGTTCGGTGCAGCTCTTGCCATTATTTCTCCTGTCCTACCCTTTGTAGCAAGATTGCTTGGCCTTTAGGTCTCTTCAATAAGGGGGTACTATTCGGAATTGCATGGATAGCGACCAAGGCGAGTCCGACGATCTCCGAACCAGGTTGCATGCCATGGAGTCTAAACTCAGCAGAGTTCGTGGCCAGAGGGATTCTCACAATGACTCTGCTAAGAGGGCAGCAGATCAGAGAAACTCTGCCCAAACAAAAAGGAATGAGGTCCAAGAGAATATCACATCCAGAATGGATGAACAGAAGAAGGTAAGAGCCCAAGCAAAAATACATCAAACAAGTCGAGATGAGATCCAGCAGAGTATTAGGGAGATTTTTTCCCGGAAGAAGGGGACAAGGGATCAAGGGCCTGGAAAGTCCGTAGTCATTCAATTATCAGAAACTGTTGGTGAAATTGAGAGGATTGAAGATCGAATTATGACCGATGGAGCATTGACTCTTGAAAAGGAGAATTCACTCATAAAGAAGCTAAGATCACTCATTTCCCGGCGAGATGAATTGATTCCACATGTCGAGCAGCAGCGAATAGTCTCGATTGACCTTAGTGACATGGATGAGTCGATTCAAACACTCCGGGCAGAAGCCGACAATGAGCATAAGTTGATGCTTGAGCAGAATGTTCTAGCAGATGAGATTTGGAGTGAAATAAAGCCTCTATTCGAGGAAAGGGATTTCCTAAGGGGGGAGGGAGACAGGCTGCATGCATTATTTTTGGAAGAGCGAAAAAAGGCCGATGAGGCGCACCAAGGGGTGGTCGAACTACTTTCAAAGGTCAATGAGATTCGTAGCGAGATTCGTTCACAGCACGAAGAGAGTGAGAGGCTGGTCAAGGATCACAACAATTCTGTTAGACAGGCCCTCAGAGGGCCAGATGAAAATGAAGAACTTGCCGAATCGTTATCTGACAAGCTTCTCGGCGGAGAATCAATTACATTCGGAGGCATCGTGTCCACCGATTCAAAGGTGCCCAATCCGGAGAAAACTAAGTCAAAGAGGAAACCAAGAAAGTTGGGTACCACACGGGGCAGGAAGAATTAGCTACCATCCTCGTTCATCGAGTCTAGTCTCAAGAGTGTCTATTTCTAGTCCAGGCATTGCCTCTCCAACCATCTCACAAGCTTCTGCAACTACTGTAGCATCATCGAAGTGATGTGTCGAAAGTACAATTGCTTCAGCGGTTCTTGTTGGATCAGAGCTCTTGAATATCCCCGAGCCGACGAATATTCCATCCATCCCATGTTTCATCATCAGAGCAGCATCAGCAGGCGTTGCTATTCCACCAGCCGAGAAAGTAACTACTGGAAGGCGGCCTATTTCAGATACCTCTTCTAGTACGGCCGATACTTCCTTCCTTAATTCATCCAGGCTCCCGAAAGGTGTAGTTTCCACTTTGGCCCCAATTTCAGAATATTCTTGCATCCTCCGATATCCATCAAGGATTTTTTCAACGATATCATCACGTGAATTTGAGTCTGCTTTTTGCGAAGTTTCGATCTCCGTTTCAAGGAGTCTAGCATGCTTAACAGCACTTACAACATTTCCAGTACCAGCTTCACCTTTCGTTCTAATCATGGCAGCACCTTCTGCAATCCTTCTAACCGCCTCTCCAAGACTTGTACACCCGCAAACGAAAGGAATTGTAAACTCATTTTTCGGTATATGGTAGAATGGGTCGGCAGGAGTAAGAACTTCCGACTCATCAATCATATCCACGCCAAGTGACTCCAGTACTCTGGCTTCCTCGTCATGACCGATCCTGGCCTTAGCCATCACTGGAATGCTAGTTGTCTCAATGATTTCCTTGATTAGTTTGGGATGGCTCATCCTTGCCACTCCCCCCGACGAGCGAATGTCAGCAGGAACTCTTTCTAGAGCCATTACCGAGACTGCCCCCGCATCTTCTGCTACATGGGCCTGCTCAGGAGTCACTACATCCATCACTACGCCTCCCTCCTGCATTTTCGCGAATCCCCTCTTTAGGAGTTCAGTACCGTGCCTCATTTCACCAAGCTCGACTCTGTTGGACATGGGCACCCCTCTGCGATTTTACTGATGAACCTATGTGGGTGATTTTTTCCTAACTATCCGCAAGGACCGGTGAGTCTCCCTCTGCGATAGGGAGGCTCGGGGCTTCTTCTTCGTTCTTCTCCAACCATTCCATTTCCTCGTCCGGTAAATCGCTATCTGCATAGATTGCTTCTTCCGGGCATTCCGGAATGCACGCCGCACAGTCTATGCACTCATCAGGATCTATCACCAAATATTCTTCGGCTTCCCTAAACGCTTCTACTGGGCAGACATGCACGCAATCTTGGTATTTACACCTCACACAAGCACTAGTTACTACATGGGTCATAACGAGGCAACCCCCTGTGTAATTACCATATGAATTCTTGCTTATTTGCCAATCAGTCGCATTAGTAAATCCTCAGCAACCTCTATCGTTTCCTGCCCTGGATAAACTTCCAACTTGAACTTGCCCTTAGCAACCGATTCTTCAGAATTATTCGAAACGACTCCCCTTCCTTGAACTAGCCTTTCAAGACTTAACCTAATATGGAGGAACTTGTCTTCATCAACTCTACTCCCTACTCCGTTCTCAAGCATGGCAACCAAAGAGTCTTTTTCCAAAATCTCCAATGACGATAATGCAGCTTTGCTCTTCATTTTGACCCTAATTGTTTGCATCGGGGCCCCTAATGTTGAGTTTTCCTTCTCGATTATGATATTCGATTCGCCGCCACTGAGCCAACTGAGAGATTCTTCAATCACTTCACATTCGTCAACGGCGCTAGCGTGTATTCTCCATTCACCGCCATGGATGCTCATGCCTATGCCACACGCAGGGATGACTTGAATGCGTTCCATGACGCCCGGTATCTGTAGCATTCCGTTCAAATACTGGTTGCAGGTCGGACGGCTCGCAAACGGGGTAGCCCCCGCAATATGGAGACGTTTCAATGGCCAAAGGAGCATCAGCGAGAGCAGCAGCTCGTAGGCAGAAGGACAAGTGGAAGGCAAAGAGGTGGTACTCCATCAGGGCCCCTCGAAATCCATGGTCGTTCAAAGTGATTGGCGAGACAATCGCAGAAGAAGAGGAGATGCTCGTAGGCCGGCCATTCGAGATCATGCAGAACGAGTTGGACGGCGACTTCACAAAGATGCACGTCAAGATCAAGTTTCGAATAAAGGAGGTTGTCGGCAACGATGCCATCACTGAATTTGTTGGTCACGATGTCATGAAGGACTTTGTTAGAAGGCAGATTAGGAGGGACAGAGGTAAAATTGATGATACCATCGATGTCGTCACCGAGGATGGGTTCTTTGTCAGGATTAAGCCGTTCATTGTGACAAGGTCAAGCGTCAAGGCAAGTCAGAAGCACGAGTCTCGTAGCATCACCAGGAACGAGGTTGTAAAGTTCTGCTCTCAATCTACATGGATAAATGTTCAGAAGGCACTCATGGATGGATCATTGGAGGAGTCAGTCTCCAAGGCCATCTCTAAGGTACAGCCTGTCAGGGCAGTTTTCTTCCGCCGCAGCCAGCTAATTCAGGATGGAGTCGTTGTAGACGATGGACCAACTCTTGAGGAGATTAAGGCCCAAGAGAAGGAGGAAAAGATACAGGAAGAGGCAACTCCCGAACTAGAGGACGAGAGTTCCGAGCATTCAGACGCTGACCTCAAATCTACTGAGGAATCTTTGGAAGACTCCGACGTCGAATCCGTGGATACTGATATATCAGAAGATGCCGACTATGATTCCATGACGGTGGCCCAGCTAAAGGAACTGCTGAAGGAAGCAGGAAAGCCAGTGTCAGGAAAGAAGGCCGATCTCATTTCACGACTCTCGGAGTGAGGATATGTCCCGCATTGCGGTGATTTGTGGAACTGGTATGAGCTCGTTTTCGACCACTCTTCAAGCGACCATACCCTCTACCTCGACTTCCATTCTTATCGAGTCTACTTGGGGCAGTGTACCCATCTCAATAGTGACTAATGTAATGGGGCAAGTCTTCATTATAGATAGGCACCACTCAACTGACTCTTCACGAACCCCCCCTCATGAAATAGAGCATCGTGCTAATGTTCACGCCGCAACTAGTTGCTCGCCAAATCTAATTGTTAGCGTAAACTCTGTTGGGTCGATGATAGATTCGATGCCACCAGGGAAAGTAGGTATCCCCAGTGGTATTCTTGATCTATCCGTCAAGCCATGGACTTTTCACGATGATGACGCAATCCATTCTGACCGTACTATTCCATTCGACGTGCACTATTCTTCCGTCTGCGAATCAGCTCTCACCGAGAGTCAGGGCAACTGTCCAACTGGTTTAGTGGTGGCTCAGTGCGTAGGGCCTCAGTTCGAGAGTCCAACTGAGATTGATGCTCTGGAGAGGCTCGGAGCACATGTAGTAGGGATGACACTCGGCCCTGAGCAGAGGTTAATCTCGGAGACTTCGACTCCCCATGTCTCTCTTTCATGCTCTTCGAACTGGGCTGCAGGAAGGACACCAGGGGAGCCGAAAGCAGAGATAAATCACGACGCAGTTGACAAGATGGCATCGCAGATGAGGCAATTGGTTTCATCATGCATAATTGCGCTACTTGAGGATTTCAACTAGTCAACTACTTTGATGAAGTGCCCCTCTAGTCAATTATCATGGCAGAAAGGCTGAGTGTAGAAGATTGGTTGAAAGTTGAGCACGGAGAAACGCCCGATGGGTCTTGGACAACAATGATGGCTAGAGTGGCTAAGTTCCACCACAAACACAATTTCGCGGATATCGAGAACCATGGTCACGACATGGGATTCAGAATCGCGCTGACTGTGGAGGAGCTTGGGGAACTATCAGCCGCTATCACAAAAGGAAAACCAGACGAAGAGGCAGCCGAAGAACTCGCTGACCTTCTAATTCTGATTCTCGGGCACTCCCTAGCAATGAACGTAGATCTCGAGTATGAATTTCATAGTAAGATGAATCAAATTATGACGAGGAAGGCTCGAACAGGCAAGCTTGGAATAAGAGTAACAGAATATGCGCCCGAAACAAATGAACGGCAGTAAAAGCCATACTTACGCAAACCCCCCAGTATCCTCATTCGACATCGAAGAATTCAGATTGCAATCCAGAAACCTCATCTCTCGATTTTGCAATTGCGTATGCCTCCAGTGGTTCACGGTTCAGACTTAGAAACTGACTCCCAAATTGGAACGGCTCAAGAATGCTAGCAGCCTGCTCCTTATGTCCTAGAATTGCTAGAGTAGCCGCAATGGCCTCTACTGAAGACAACCTGCCTACCCTGCCCCAGGAAACTGGATTTGCTGCCAGCAATGCAGGCAAAACCCTCCCCTCTAATTTGGTAATTCCCGCTATTTCTTCCAATGATTCGTCAATTCTCTTCCATGAGCAATCAAGAACTACAATCGCTGCACCAATAGAAATGAGGTTGCGATCCTCAGGTCCAAGAATAATTTTTGATTTCGGATCTAGTAGATACCCCCTCTTCGGGGCCCTCGTTATCGATTCGTGCAATGCTACATGGCCATTTGCATGCATTTTTCTTGCTGTACATTTCCGTGGATCATCTTGGTCAAGATGAATGACATGGATGGGAACCGTATCCACGGGCTTATCTCCTAGATCTTGCACCGGTACGAGAGACCCCAATCTTCCTTCCCTTCTTCTTCTTATGCTTCTTCTTCGACCCAGAAACAGGAGCTTTTTTCGCATCCGAGATAGTCATTGGCCTATCTGTCTCGGAAGCAACCATTGTATGGGAATGGGAAACCGATTCGACAAAGAGCTTGATGTCTAGGGTCTTCGCGAGCTTGCTTAGAAGTGAATCTGTTGGTCTGATTCCACTCTCGGCCTTCTGAATGGCGCCAATCTTCTCATTCATTTGTTTGGCGAGGTCTTCTTGGCTAAGTCCATGATGTTCCCTCGCCTTTCGAATTCGAGTATGAAAGTCGTTCGATAGTTCCAATGAATCTTTTGTCATGATGTCAATTCCAGAGACTCCCTTTCCTGTTACCGAACTTTGTGATTTTGGGGACGGAATGAAAGTAGGCACTCCGAATGACTCAACAATTAGCCCCATGGAGTCAATACACCTAGTACAGCATTCAATCATCGAATTGTGACCCACCGGTTTAGGAATCCTGGCCCTCTTAGTGCCGACGCCCTCGACCCCACATAGTTCGCATGCACCCACGCATTGCCGATGGGACCGCTCACCATAGTCCTTCGCAGAGGTCATAAGAGACTGTTTGCTGTGGACAGCATGGTCTCCGAGGCGAACGATAAAACAGGTGGAAACGATATCCTCGAAAACAACGATTCGCAAATTGGCTCTTTAGACCGACTATCTAAGGACTATCGAGAACTTTCAGACAGGGCCCAGCAGCTACTGACGGAGAAATTGTTCCTTGAGAACGAACTAGCACAACTAAAAAAGCGTTCAAACAGACTCGAAGAGGAGTTAAGCAACATTCGAACTCCTCCATTGATCATTGGATACATCCAGGATGTGGTCGAAGAACAGGCCATTGTTCGGAGTTCCAATGGTACGGTTTTCCTAGTGTCAATAAATCGTCGGCTTGATAGTTCGAAAATTAAACCAGGAACAAGAGTGGCGCTAAATCAGGACACTCTTTCTGTTGTAGAGATTCTTTCAGATGCATGGGATCCACTAGTCAGCAATGCAGAAATCATTGATTCTCCGGATGTAGAATATTCATCCATAGGCGGCCTTGAGAAGCAAATTGGGGAGCTAAAGGAAGCTATCGAACTGCCCTTCGAGAATCCCAAGGCATTCTCTGATTTTGGAATCGATCCCCCAAAAGGAGTCTTACTAACTGGGCCACCAGGTACTGGAAAGACTATGCTGGCTAAGGCAGTAGCGAATTCGACCAACGCATCGTTCTTGGGCCTAGTAGGTGCCGAACTGGCCCAGAAGTATATTGGCGAAGGAGGCAGGATGGTCAGGGAACTTTTCGAAATGGCAAGGGAGAAGTCACCATCCATCATATTCATCGATGAAATTGACTCTATCGGCTCCAAAAGGCTCGATGTAGCCACTTCTGGAGATCGTGAGGTTCAGAGGACATTGATGCAACTGCTATCAGAGTTGGATGGATTCGAGAGCCTGGACAATGTCAAGGTCATCGCTGCAACCAATCGCCCTGAACTTCTCGATGCGGCTCTTCTGAGGCCTGGTAGGTTTGACAGAATTATCGAAATCCCTCTCCCAGATTTGGATGCTAGGGCGGCAATCTTCTCTGTACACACCAGATTAATGCCAATGGCCAAGGGCATTGATAGTAGGTCATTGGCGGCAATGTCCGAGGGCTTTAGTGGCGCAGAAATCAAGTCTTCAGTAGTCGAAGCGGGAATTTCTGCCATTTCCAGTGGCCGTAAGTGTGTAAAGAAGACAGATTTTATTGCCGCGATTAAGAAGGTCGAGGAGAACAGGAAGGGTTCCAGTGAAAGCAACTCCGAGGGAATCTACGGATAAGCAAAATATCTTGACGAGCAGGCGCTTCCAATGCCCATGCAGGAAGCCCTAGTTGAGTGCGTACCAAATTTTAGCGAAGGAAGGGACAAGCAACTAATTGAGCAGATAACAAGGCCTATCAGAGAGGCAAATGGGGTCTCACTACTTGATATCGACATGGGTCACGACTTCAATAGAACAGTAGTGACTATGGTTGGTGGGCCAGAGCAGGTACTTAGTACAGTAATCGAATGTACTAGGATTGCAACCAAGCTCATCGACATGCGCGAACATACCGGTGAGCATGCTAGAATGGGTGCAATTGACGTAGTCCCATTCATACCAATCAAGGGGATATCCATGGGGGATTGTGTCAAACTTTCCGAGAGATACGCTCAAGCAGTCTCAGAAGACCTTGATTTGCCCGTTTACCTCTATGCCGAAGCAGCAAGAAAACCTCAGAGAATCAGACTTCCCGATATTAGAAAGGGACAGTATGAGGGCTTGGAAGAAAAGCTCAACATCCCCGAGTGGAAACCGGATTACGGGCCGGCAGTATTCAAGCCGAGGATGGGTGTGACTGCTACTGGAGCCAGACCAATACTTATCGCCTATAACGTAAATCTTGACACCGATGACAAGTCAAAGGCCAACTCCATAGCGGCAATAATTAGGTCTAGTGGCTCATTAGTTAAGGACGAAAATGGGGAAAAGGTAGTTGGAGACGATGGCAAGGCAATCAGAAAACCAGGAATGTTTCAGTCATTGCAGGCAGCAGGTTGGATGTATGATCCTGATACGGCACAGGTGTCGATGAACCTACTTGATTACGATGTTACTGGCCTACACGAAGTAACAGAAGCTATTCGTCACGAGGCGAAAAAAATTGGACTAAAAGTGACTGCGGGGGAATTGGTTGGGCTAGTGCCATTGAATGCTATGAAATCTGCAGGCAATTTTTACAATAATGGTGATATTGGAATCGATGAAAAATCAACAGTCGAGAAGGCTATTTCAGGATTGATGCTTGATAGGTTGGGGGACTTCGACCCCCAGTCGAGCATAATCGAATGGGCTATTGAAAGGAGGGATGATAATTGAACGATGGCTATATTGAGGTCCTCCGCTCTATTGGTTCGTCCGACCCCACTCCAGGAGGGGGGACAGTCGCCGCCCTATCTCTCGCCCATGCACACTCACTTGCAATGATGGTGGCCAGGCTAACTGATGGGAAGAAAAAGTGGTCAGAAGGTCACGAAGTAGCAAGATCAGTGATTATCGAATCACAGTTGGGACTCGTGGAAGCAATGCGCCTCGCAGAAATTGATGCGGAGGCCTTTGACTCAGTAATGTCCGCCTATCGCCTACCTAGAGAAACTGACGAGCAGAAGGTAGAGCGAAAACAATCAATTCGCGATGCTACTATTGGGGCCGCCGAAGCACCACTCGCCACAGCATCCTGTGCAATGGAACTTCTTAGCAGTCTAGAGGAGCTATGCGTCTCATGCAATGCCAATGCTCTAACTGACTTAGCATCGGCTTCGGAGCTTTCTCTTTCGGCTGTAAAAATAGCTGCAATGAATGTGCGGATAAACCTGGATTTTATCGAAGGAGATGACGTAGACAGGCTTTCATCGGAAATAGATAAAATAGTAATCAAATCAATTTCCTCCGCAGAGGCAATATTTCTGAAGGTGAATGAGAGGCTGGATTGGTGATGGTTGGCGAAGTTCACTTCCCGGGCGGGATTCCAGATGAGCTCCCCCCACTCAGAGAAATGGATAATTCCGTCCCTCATGCCCCAAAGAGGCCACAAGTACTGGACGAAAACGAACGTCGACTAGCAATAGAGAACTCTCTGAGATATTTTCCCAAAGAATGGCATAATGTTCTGGCCATCGAATTTCTTGACGAACTAGACAGTCTGGGTCACATATACATGCATAGATTCAGACCCAGTTACGAGATGCACGCAAGACCGATATCCGAATATCGGTGCAATAGTGTGAAAGCAGCCTCGATTATGTTGATGATTCAGAATAATCTGGACCCCAAAGTTGCCCAGTATCCACATGAATTAATCACATATGGGGGCAATGGTAGCGTATTCCAGAATTGGGCCCAGTACCTGATTACTATGGACTACCTTAGCAAAATGAGGGACGATCAAACATTAGTGATGTATTCCGGCCATCCCTTGGGTTTGTTCCCTTCGAGCAACGACTCTCCTATGGTCGTAGTAACAAATGGTATGGTGATTCCAAATTATTCCTCCCAGAAAGACTACGAGAGAATGAGTGCCTTGGGGGTTTCCCAGTATGGACAGATGACTGCAGGTTCATACATGTACATAGGACCTCAAGGTATCGTTCACGGAACCACAATCACCATTTTGAATGCAGCACGGAAATACCTTGGTAGAGCGTCGGAGCAGGGCCTCGGCGGCGTGCTTTATGTTACATCTGGCCTAGGGGGCATGTCCGGTGCCCAAGCCAAGGCAGCAGTAATTGCAGGAGCAGTTTGTTTAATCGCAGAGATTGATCCGGTTCCAGCATACAAAAGACACTCTCAGGGATGGCTATCTGAACTCTACGAAGACTTGGGTGAACTTTGTACTCGCGCCGAGCAAGCAATATCGAAGAAGGAAGCCGTTTCGCTTGGATATCTGGGAAACATTGTGGATTTGCTCGAGTATCTCGTTGATAGGGGAATCACCCCCGAACTAGCTAGTGATCAAACTAGCCTCCATAATCCATGGTTAGGTGGTTACATGCCCGCTGGATTGTCATTTGATGCGGGTTTGTCTTTGTTAGAGGAAGACCCTGAAGAATTCAAGAATTTTGTCCAGGCATCTCTCAGGAGGCACGTTCATGCAATCAACTCCTTAGCAGAAAGAGGAACTCGTTTTTGGGACTATGGAAACGCATTCCTGCTCGAGTCTAGCCGTGCTGGTGCCGATGTCATTTCTACAGATGGATCATTCAGATATCCATCTTATGTAGAGGATATTATGGGTCCTATGTGCTTCGACTATGGATTCGGGCCATTTCGTTGGGTTTGCACTTCAGGAAATGATGAAGATCTCAAAAAATCCGATAAGATAGCCATGAAAGTACTAGAGAAACTCTCTTCCGACTGCTCTGATGATATCAAAACACAATACTTGGATAACATTCAATGGATTTCTGAGGCAGAAAATCACGAGCTCATAGTCGGTAGTAAAGCACGTATTTTGTACGCCGATGAAATTGGAAGAAAAGCCATTGCCAGCGAACTCAATAAGGCTATTTCAAGTGGTTTGATCTCGGCCCCGATTGTTTTAGGTAGAGACCATCATGATGTGAGTGGGACAGATAGCCCTTTCCGCGAGACTGCGAACATTTACGATGGCTCAATGTTCACTGCTGACATGGCTGTTCATAACTTCGTAGGAGACTCCTTCAGAGGTGCAACATGGATCAGCCTTCATAATGGGGGAGGTGTTGGTTGGGGCGAAGTTATCAACGGCGGTTTTGGACTGGTTATTGATGGGTCAGAAAAGTCGCAGGAGAATATAGACTCTATGATCTCGTGGGACGTGAATAATGGAATTGCTAGAAGGTCCTGGGCAAGAAATAGCGGGGCAATTTCCGCTATTAATCGAGCTATGGATTCAGATTCCAGACTTGTGGTTACAGTGCCTGAAATAGTTGATGAAAACATCTTGGAAAACCTCTTTGATGGCACTCGATGACTCTATTTGGCGTACTAGACTCGCCAGTCCAATGGCAGAGATACCTATTGATGGGAATTCTTTGACACTTGAGTCTGCATTAGCAATTGCAAAAGGCACCACAACGGCCTTCCTCCCCCCTACATCTAGAGAAAAGATGCAAAATTCACGTGATGCAGTGGAAAATGTAGTAGGTTCTAACGAGGTAGTTTATGGAATAAATACCGGATTCGGAGCATTGTCATCAGTAAGCATCGAGAAAGATGAACTTGAGACTCTTCAGGCAAACTTGGTAAGAAGCCACGCTTGTGGGATTGGGGAAAGAATGGATCCCGAGATTGTCCTTCTAATGATGGTTATCAGAGCAAATTCTCTCGCAAAAGGCGTTTCTGGGGCAAGACCCGAGATTGCCGAATTGATTATTTCAATGGTCAATTCTAGAATTGCGCCAATAGTCCCTCGAATAGGGTCATTGGGGGCATCCGGTGATCTTGCCCCACTATCTCACATGACTCTGGGCATGATGGGCGAAGGTGAATGCCAACGTTTCGAGAATGGCGAGTGGCACCTCAAGGATGCATCAGTTGCATTGTCTGAAGCAGATCTCCTACCAATTAGATTACAGGCCAAGGAAGGCCTTTCCCTGATTAATGGAACTAGTCAGATGTGTGCATACTTGACGCACACGGTACTAAACATGGAAACTCTTTGCTTTGCTGCAGATGCATCAATAGCTTGCTCATTAGAGGCAATTAGGGGATCTCACAAACCATTCGATAAGAGAATTCACGATTCGAGGCCACAGTTTGGTCAGTCAATTTCAGCGGCACGAATCTCTGAACTTGTATCGAACTCTGAAATAATGCTGTCCCATGCTGATTGCGACCGAGTTCAGGATGCTTACTGCTTCAGATGTTCTCCACAAGTCCATGGACCTGTAATCGACATGCTACGGGAGGTTCGTAGGATACTGGAGATTGAGATAAACAGTGCCACTGATAATCCCTTGGTATTCGTAGATCAGGACGGTCGTGCAGAGATTATCAGCGGGGGAAATTTCCATGGCCAGTACCTGTCATTAGCCAGTGATTCACTGGCTATAGCTTGCCATGAATTAGCCAGTATCTCTGAGCGAAGGATAAACCAGTTAATGGATCCAAATTGGAGTGGTCAGCAGGCATTCCTAGCGAAAAATGAGGGATTAGAGAGTGGTCTGATGATCGTACAGTATGTGGCTGCTGCAGTGATAGCCGAGCTTCATTTGTTGGCCAACCCTGCTTCGACGAGTAATGTGCCCGTCAGTATGGGGAAGGAGGACCACGTATCAATGGGGGCTACAGGAACATACAGGGCACTCAAATCATCAATTCTGCTATCCCAGGTTCTTGCAAATGAGTTTGTTTGCTCCACAGAGGCTCTAGGTGGAATTGAAGAGTCCCCAGGTATAGGCGTGGCCAAAATTGCAGACTGGGTTAGGGAGAATGTCGGCAGACTGGAAGGCGACAGGTCACTTACAAAGGAATGTGAGAATTTATCCATGGCAATCCTTGATGGCGGCATAACCAGAATCTTCGGGTGATATTATTCAAGAAAAATTGCATATGCAACGGCATCCCGGCACAGACCCTCCGCCGTTTACAACAACAATAGAGGAAATAATTGGAGACACACTTCTTTTTGAAGAAACACATTGCTATCCAAGAGGGGGTGGGCAGCCAGGAGATACTGGCCTCATTAGGCTGGAAGACGGGAGCTCTGCTACATTGGAAGAGGTTCTTCCGGGTGAAATGATAATTCATCCAGTAGATAAAATTGAGATGTTCAGTATAGGCCAGAAAGTTTCGTGCCAAATTGACGCTATCAGGAGGAATCGGCACACTATGATGCATACGGCCCAACATATTTTCTCTGCATTAGCCGAAGACTTGTGGGGGTGCGAGACTGTAGGAAATCAAATCGGGGCCGATCAATCCAGAGTCGACTTACTCTTCGAGGACAAGGATTTGTTCAATCCAGAAGAGCTAATTGATACAGTAAATTCTGTACTTTCGACTAATACTCCAGTAAACATTCATGAATGGGATAGGGAGAAGATTTTGGCCCACGAGAAAATGAGGCATACAAAATTCATGCATAGGATTCCAAATTCCATAACACATCTACGGGTCGTGGAAGTAGAAGGAATTGATCTATGCCCCTGTGCAGGTACACACGTTTCCAATACCTCACAACTTCCTAGAGTCAGGTTTCTTGGCAAGAAGAACAAGGGCAAGGGTCGCCTAAGGGTGTCTTACGATTTTGAATAATTTAATTAATAGAATAGATTCTATTGGTGGGCTCGGCAGGAATTGAACCTGCGATCTTCGCCATGTCAAGGCGACGTCATAACCCCTAGACCACGAGCCCGGCCCTCCTTCGAATTGCCATTCACTCAAGAATCATTCTGAACAGCTATGATACAATCTTTGAGATGCGTCCGCTACAACTTTGCCTGGAGCATTCACCAGCAACTCGAGTTCTTCCGTTACTCATCATGATCAACTCTGGACCATTGATTGTTACGTAAGTTTTGCATTTCATACAGAACCCACTGTATTCTGAACCCATGACAACTCCACTAGACTCAAGACTTCAATATTTCACATTTAGTAGGGCATTTTCAGCGATTTATCCACTTTTCTCAATAAACGCGGTACTGCGTTCTTGTTTGACATATTTCAATAATATCAAATTCTGATAACGTAGGTTATCGGTAAGAAATAAGGCGGTATTTTCAGACAATTGTTGCAATATTGAAATTTACTTGGATCTGGTTATTGAAAATGATAATTAATAGTTCATGTATCATTATTGCCATCTAATAGAATCAATACACTTTATTTGAATTTACAATTACTCCATTTTTGATAGTATAGCTAACTGGAGATGTGCCCGGAGTCTGACACCATGAGTCTGCCGAAGGCGACCATAGAACATTCAAGTCAGCCGAACATCCCTCTGCGATAACACCCCTTACTTCTCCATCATCTTGGAAAATTGTAGTTGATGGGTTTCTAGTTACTGCTGCAAGTGCGGCAATGGGCTCAATTCCAATTCTGTGAGTCGCTAAGCTCCCTATCATTGGCAGGGATGTAATCGGGCAATTTGGATTGAAATCTGTCGCAAATGCAAATGGCCAGTCCTCTTCAATACACTGCTTAATGGGTAGATTGATTTCTTTCCCCAGTACATATGGAGTTCCTGGGAGAAAAGTCTGCACTGTTCCAGATTCGGCGGCACTAATTCTTGAGTCCTCATTTGAGCATGCAACATGGTCCGCACTAACTGATCCGAGCTCTGAAGCTAATTGCAATCCGCCGCTATCTACAAACTCGTCTACATGGAGTCTAGATTCTAAACCATAAGATTTCGACTCTGCTACTATTTCCTCCGTTTGCTCATTCGTAAACCACCCCTCTTCGCAGAAAACGTCTACCCATTTCGCCAATGACAATTCGGCGATAACTGGCAGTTGATCAGAGATTAGGTGTTCGACATAATCACTGTTAGTCATTTCCTTTGGGAAATCATGAGCCCCAAGCCATGTGGCTCTAACATCACAGGGGGATGTTCTGGCTATTACAGAAATTGCCTCTAGTAACTTAACTTCAGTTTCCAAATCCAGCCCATAACCACTTTTAGCCTCTAAAGAAGTAGTCCCGTTTTTGATGGCCGCTTCCAATCGTCTGAGCCCACTTTCCACTAGCTCACTTTGTGGGGCACTACGTGTACTACTAACAGTCTTCATAATCCCCCCTCCAATTTGAGAAATTTCTTTGTAAGACTTACCGGAAATCCTCATGGAAAGCTCATTTGCCCTATCTCCAGACCATACTAGGTGTGTATGGCTGTCAATGAAACCGGGTACTACGGCCATCCCACCTATATCAACAACTTTCGTACCCCCATTTTCACTCTGAGCGGGGTACCAAGGTGCGAACTCTGCCACTAGTTCTTCCATAGGGCTAATCTTCAGAATCTCGGAGGAGTCGATGAGAATACCCATTCCTGGCGGGTGAACCAGAGAATTTCTTTCCAACATTCTATTACCAGAAAGGGGAAATTCGTCATCTCCCGTTGAAAGATGTGCTACTTCGCCACAATTGTACAACAGCGTCCTCATGATCCCTGGAGATTCCGATAGTTGAAAGAACTCGCGCTCATGGGGGACGTCATGGGAGGCATAATCCTAGGGATCGAAAGCACGGCCCACACGTTCTCATTCGGTTGCGTGAGTACCGATGGGGAGTTATTTCCATCCTTTTCCTCGCTTTTCCGTCCAGAGGAGGGAGGAATACACCCTAGGGAAGCTGCAGATCATCACTCCGAGTCGACTGCTAATCTCCTAAACCAACTCTCTAGCAACCAGGATTTTTCTTGGGAGTCAATTACCGCCGTAGCATTTAGCCAGGGGCCAGGGCTCGGACCTTGCCTCCGTGTGGGTGCTTCTGTAGCAAGAACACTTGCTACCAGGCTCTCTGTTCCACTGATTGGTGTGAATCATTGTGTCGCACATATAGAAGTTGGAAGGAATCAGACAGGGTGCATCGACCCCGTTCTACTCTATGTCAGCGGTGGCAATACGCAAGTAATCGCTAGGGCAGATGGGAGATACCGTGTTTTAGGCGAGACACTGGATATCGGAATTGGGAACATGCTGGATAAATTTGCTCGGTCTCAAGGGATGGCGTTTCCAGGAGGCCCCAAGATCGAAAAGCTATCTCGAGCATATGCGAACAGTGGCCCCCAATCACTAGATGATGCATATCTGCCGTATGGAGTACATGGCATGGATTTAGCATTCTCCGGAATGCTTACTTCCGCTACCCAAAAAGTCTCTGAGGGGTCTCGCTTGGAACAAATCTGCTGGTCCCTACAGGAGCACTCTTTTGCAACATGCGTAGAAGTAGCAGAAAGAGCATTGGCCCATACCGGAAAAACAGAACTATTGCTCGGTGGAGGCGTTGCATGCAACGAGAGACTCAGGCAAATGAGCCAGATTATGTGTGAAGAGAGGGGTGCTGCTTGCTACTGGCCCGACAAGCAATTCTGTATCGATAATGGGACCATGATTGCAGAACTAGGTCGACGCATGCTTGAATGCGGCATTGAAACAGAATTAATGGATAGCGCCATCGATCCATCCCTAAGGACAGACAACACAACAGTCGTCTGGCAATAATATGACGAACTCTTATGAGAGTCCGTCCGACCGGCCGTTTGAGGATTGATTGGAAAGTGCAGAGGAGACGTAGGAAGAAGGCCGCCCCATCGAACCCATTTGGAGCCGGTTCACAATCCACCCAGAGACCAAAACCAAACCGTACACAGAAACCAAATCCAACTAGAGGGAGGTCTCAGATAGCTCCTCCTCCATCCGTCCCGGGATCTAAGAAAATTCCAAAGCAAAGTCAAACAACAAAAGCCCAAAAAAATCCAGATAACGAAATTATTGAAATTAAGGAAAAACCCACTTCAGTAGGGGATATTCCTATTGTTGACGAAGTACCGGAAGACCATCCTATTGAAGATAATCTGGAAACTATTGTAGATGGTAAAAATGAAGTCGACATTGTCCAGGAGCAGATTCTTGGATCGCACTCAAGGAAAGACATGGGCTTGAAGAAGGAAACACCACTAGTATCGGAAACAACCGTTGTAAGCGATGACGCCGGCAAGAGCCAGAGGGCCAGGCAGATTATCCAGAATAGCATGATCAAAGCCTCAATTGCTGTAGAAGAAGCAAAAACTATGAAGAAAAACCAAGTAAAAACTCCAACCAAAACAGAAACTCCAAAAAAGCCACAGCGGAAATTCCGCAACAAGACCTCGTCTTATCAGCCAGCAAATAGAGCTCGAAGGCTGGATCGAAGTAGGCACATGGAGTATAAGTACGAAATGCGCGGACTTCTTTTGGAGATTGGGATTGCAGAAGAGCACCGTTCCAACATTCTTGCCACTATTTGGGCACGTGGTGAAAGACAAACGGCCAATGACGCTAAGGAATTCCTATCGGAGAAATTCAGCGAGGGAATAATTGATGAAGACCAAATGTCATCATTGGAAAAAATAGTAGATGGATACACTGTCCGAAGATGAAAGTGAGAATGGTTCTTGGGCCATACCCTCTGGGCATATCGTGGCGGAAACAAAAGACAGCACCGATGACTCGCCCAGAAATGCCCCGGGGCATCCCCCGTATCGAAGGGGAATTCATCCGGGAATGTATAGGGATAGGCTTTGGACAATGAGGCAATATGCAGGTTTTTCTTCTCCACGTAACACAAACAAGCGATTTAGAAAGCTACTAGATAGCGGACAGACCGGACTTTCGATTGCCTTCGACCTACCTACTCAGCTAGGCCTAGATTCGGATGACGAACTCTCATCCGGAGAGGTCGGCAAGGTTGGAGTCTCCATCGACTCAATTCATGATATGAGGGAGTTGTTTTCCGGAATAGATATGGGGGCCATATCCACTTCAATGACCATAAATGCACCCGCGACCACCCTTCTAGCATTATACGTAGCAGTAGCCGAAGAGAAGGGTGCATCCCTAGATCAACTATCTGGAACAGTTCAGAATGATATCCTGAAGGAATACATTTCCAGGGGCCTCTACATCTTTCCGCCCGAACAGTCAATTCGCCTTACTACAGATCTAATGTCTTGGTGCAATCACAATGCTCCAAAATGGAATACAATTTCAATCAGTGGATATCACATGAGGGAAGCAGGATGCACCGCTTCTCAGGAAATAGCCCTCACCCTGGCTAATGCGATCTATTATTCACGTATGGCAATAAAGAATGGAATGGAAATTGACGATTTCGCTCCCCGAATGTCATTTTTCTTTGCTTGTCATAACAATTTTATCGAGGAGGCTTCCAAGTTTAGGGCTGCAAGACAATTATGGTATGAATTGATTGAGCATGAGTTCGCCCCCACTAATCCAAAATCATCACAATTGAGATTTCATACTCAAACATCCGGAGTGACATTAACAGCACAACAGCCAATTAACAACGCAATTAGAGTTGCTTATCAAGCTCTATCTGCGGTTTTGGGAGGTACTCAATCTCTTCATACAAATAGTTTTGATGAGGCATTGGGACTACCAACTGAAGACTCAGCGCAACTAGCTTTGCGCACGCAGCAAATAATCGCTGAGGAATTAGGAATTACCGAATATGTAGACCCACTCGGCGGGTCCCCTTATATCGAGGAAAAAACAGACCAGTTGATACACGAAGCCCGCTCAATCATTGAAGATATAGAGAAAATGGGGGGGGCGTTGGAGTGTGTCAAGGCAGCATTCCAACAGAAAATAATCCATGAGAGTGCATGGGAACATCTCAGAAGGGTCGAAAACAAGAGCGAACTCGTTGTTGGCGTCAATTCACATGTAGATGAGGGGGAGCCTGCATTCGAAGGCCTTATTCTTGACTCTAGCGCGGCCGAATCAAAGATTTCCGGATTAATTGAGATGAAAGCGAGTAGGGACGATAATCTAGTAAAAAACTCACTATCTGAATTGAGGCTTTGTTGTAGAAGCGACTCTAACGTTATGCCAGCAATAATTTCTGCCGTCAAAGCAGAAGCTACGGTTGGAGAAATCAACAGTGTTTTGAGAGAAGAGTTCGGAACATGGGTTGCCCCAAGTGGTGTTTGAATGGCTAAAGGTACTGTAAATCATATAGGAATAGCGACAAATTCGCTTGATGAATCAGTGGAAATATGGTCCAAATTAGGATTCTCTCCTTCAGCCGACAAAATTATCGAAGATCAAGGGGTAAAAATTCGTTACTTAAATGGTTCAGGAAGAACTCGAATTGAGCTGCTAGAACCACTATCTAATGATACTCCAGTCGGCCGTTTTATCGATCGCAGTGGCCCCGGAGTCCAACAGATTGCTATTGATGTGGACGATATTGAGACAACGATCTCAGATTTGATAGGAATTGGGGTCAGGATGGTGTCGGAAGAGCCAGTTGTTGGCTCGGATGGACATAGAATCGCCTTTGTCCACCCTTCATCTACCGGCGGAATTCTCATTGAACTGGTTGAATCTTCCAAGTGATAATCATCAAAAAGAAACTCCAACTCGCAAACTCATGATTACTTCATTGGAGAGATTCGCTGAACTAGGTAATACTTCTACAGGAGAAATTGAGTCAGAACGAGACTTCATTCGAGACGCACTTGAGGTCTTGAGAGGTACTGGGGAGATTTCCAATGACGCCTTCCTAGATGCAGGCACTATTCAGGGCGGCCTTTCACTCATGCTCAACCTAATCAATCAGGGAATCTCAAATGACGAGGCCCAAAATCAACTAAACAGTCTGAAGATCCGTGCTAATTCTCTAGAGGACAAATATCCAGGTCTAGATGAAAAGATTGAGAGTATAAGAAAATAATATTCAGGTATTACTCCAGTAATATTATATTCATCCCCTTCTGCGTACAAACATGCCTAAGATAAGTCTAGACATGCCGAATGAGATCGTATCAGACCTCAAGGATCATGTCGGAGACGAAAAGAAATTCGTGAGTTTAGCCGATGCAATCCGAACAGCATGCAGGAAGATGCTGGATCAACTCGACGAAATTGACTCAAGGCATGGCAGGTGAATAAATGAATAGTCCTGGAAGAGAAGATGCGATTGATGCCGTAAGTATTCTAGTTCGATATATCGAACAGTGCGACGGAGATCTTCGTGAGGGATTAGCAAATACTCCAGAGAGAGTGATTAAGTCATACGAAGAGGTATTCAATGGTTACAAACAGGTCGCCAGCGAGATTCTCGACTCGACCTTCAACGCCGAAGGGTACGACGGCATCGTGCTGCTCAGGGACATCGAGTTCCACAGCACCTGCGAGCACCATCTCCAGCCCTTCTCCGGACGAGCCCACGTGGCATACATCCCTGTCGACAGGATAGTCGGGATAAGCAAGTTAGCCAGGCTCCTCGACATGCATGCGAAGAGGCTCCAGAACCAAGAGAGGATCACGAAGGGAATTACGGACGATCTGATGGAGCACCTAGATCCGAAGGGGTGCGCCGCGATCATCGAAGCTCAGCACGGGTGTATGAGGTGCAGGGGTGTCCAGAAGCAGAATTCGGTAATGACGACGAGTTCGATGAGAGGGGCCTTCTTCGAAAAGTCCGAGGCTCGCGCGGAGTTGATGCAACTCATCGGAAGTCCGCCTTTGACGGGGTAGAGAGATGGTGAATTATCCTATAGTAGAGATCTTCCATTCGGTCCAAGGTGAGGGTTTCCACAGCGGCGTCCCCCACGTCTTCGTAAGGTTCGGTAACTGCAACCTGAGATGTGAGTGGTGCGACACTGACTTCCTAGTTTATGAGGAGATGGACTTGGATTCCATCGTGGAGGAGGTCCTATCCTACGGATGCGACAGGGTGATCTTCACCGGGGGTGAACCGGCAATGCAGGACCTAGCGACCATTGGAAATCGCCTCAAGGAACACGGCATCAACCTCTCAATAGAGACCAACGGAACCATAGAGGTAGACCCCATTATCGACTGGATATGCGTCAGTCCAAAGGATCAGGTGTACCCGAACGTTGCAATCAGGCAGAGGACCGGGGACGAGTTGAAGGTGGTGTACTGCGGACAGCCGCTTGACACATATGACGACCTGAGGATTGGCTTCTCACACCACTACATCCAACCCTGCTACATAGATGCCGACTCAGTGGAGCAGAACGGGAAGAATTTCCAACTGGTGGAGAAGTTGGTGAAGGAGAGTCCAGGATGGAGGCTCAGCCTCCAGACTCACAAGTGGATGGGGGTCCTCTGATGCGAGCGGTGATGGCGCTATCGGGGGGCATGGACAGCACTGGCCTCCTGATGAGGCTCCTGGCCGACGGTTACGAGGTCAGTTGCCTGACATTCGACTACGGCCAGAAGCACGCAATAGAGTTGGAGAGAGCCAAGGAGAATATCAGCTACCTCTCGGAGAACGGAATCCACGTGGATCACAGGATAGCGGAGTTGGGTTCGGTGATGGGACTATTCCACTCCGCCCTAACCACAGAGGGTTTCGACGTACCGGAGGGGCACTACGAGTCCGAACAGATGAAGCAGACAGTCGTCCCGAACCGGAACGCGATATTCGCATCAATCCTCTATGGATACGCTCTATCAGTGGCCCTCAGAGGCGGAGAGGAGACTAAAATCGCGCTCGGAGTCCACAGCGGCGATCACGAGATCTACCCGGACTGCCGTCCCGAGTTTTACGAAGCGATAGGGGAGGCCTTCCGCACCGGCAACTGGGACAGCCACCTGGTCTCCTTCCATCTTCCCTACATTGAGGGTGACAAGGAGGCCATACTTGCCGACTCAGACGAGGCGATCCGTTCCCTGGGGCTAGACTTCGATACCGTCTTCGCTAACACGAACACATCCTACAACCCGGACGAACTCGGGCGCAGTTCCGGAAAGTCAGGGGCTGACGTTGAGAGGATCCTGGCATTCCACGCCATAGGCAGGAAGGATCCCGTGGAGTACGTTGACGGGTGGGAAGCTGCCCTCGAGAACGCGCTGATTGAGAACGAGAAACACGAGGCGGGACTATGAGTGGAAGTGAGCCTAGATTCGATCCCGAGAGAGACGGAGAGTGGAGATCTAGACTCACTCCCCTGCAGTACCACGTGACCAGGGAAGGAGGCACTGAGAGGCCGGGGACGGGTGCACTGAACATGGAGGACAGGGGCGGCGACTACTTCTGCATCTGCTGCGGAAGCCTCCTATTCACTAGCCAGATGAAGTACCACTCAGGATGCGGTTGGCCCGCCTTCCACACCGAGCACCCCGATGCCGGAATAAGGAGGCTGGAGGACACGACTCACGGAATGGTGCGTGTTGAAGTCAGGTGCAAAGACTGCGACGCTCACTTAGGACACGTCTTCGAGGACGGCCCCGCGAAGTTCGGAGGAGAGAGGTACTGCATCAACTCCGCTAGTTTGGACTTCATACCGGAGGAAGTGGAATGAGTTCTTCGATCAGGCGCTGGGTAGAGACCGATACCGGGCACAGGGTGCCCAACCACAAGAGCAAGTGCCGCCACTTCCACGGTCACAGGTACAGGTGGGAGGCAGAGTTGGAGGGCGAGGTTGTGCAAGAGGAGGGCGTGTCCGAAGAGGGGATGCTAATCGACTTCGGAGACGTGTCCAGTATACTCGACGAGCACATCCACGATGTGGTGGACCACGCCTTCGTTGTTTACGAGCGAGACGAGGAGGCGATCGAGGTGCTCTCCGGCCTTAGTTCGGACCACAGGACGGTGGTAGTCCCGTTCATCCCCACTGCAGAGAACCTGGCCAAGTGGGCCTTCGAACAGGTCTCCCCGCATATACGCTCATCATACGGTAACACACTGCGACTTTCGGCGATGCACGTTAGGGAGACTCCCAAGTCATGGGCAAGCTGGCATCCTCCAACCCAGTGAAATTCAAAATTTCCTAATCTTCGGAAAATGACTTTTTTGACATGCTAATCACACCAATTATTCTATGGATCTCATCATCCTTTGGGAGGCCCCTCATAATCACCCTGTTCAATGTTTCTTCAATACCCTGCCTCTTATGTTCCTTGGTTGGTAACAACCTAACCAAATCACTGATTTCGCTTCTCAGCTGCCTCCTTAGATTTGGATCCAGCAACCTACCGCCAGATCCACTAGGGGCGTTTGAGCTAAAATATACCCGCCATGAATAGCAGATAATCGCAACAGCATGGCTGAGATTGAGAATCGGATAACCCTCCCATGTAGGAATTGTTACGAGCAAGTCACATTGAACTAATTGCTCATTCATGAGTCCCTTCCCTTCGGGGCCGAAGACAAATGCTACCCTCCCATCAACACCAGATAGGCGGTCAGGCAATTCATCAGGAAGCAGGAAGTGCCTCATCGAGGTTTTATCCCCATCTTCTCTTTTTCCCGAAGTACCGACTACAATGGAACAATCTGCGACGGCTTCCTCTAAAGTCTCGAAATGAGCGCATTCGTCTAGCACAACCTGCGCGTTCTTCGCCCTATTTCGAGCGTCTTGGGACCACTCTCCCGCTCTGCCAACGATTCTTAAATCTGAAATTCCAAAGTTTAGTATTGATCTCGCAACAGCACCAATATTCCCTTCAGTCTCGGGCCTGACCAATACTACGCATACTGAACTACTATACTCTGGAAGCATATCCTCACGCCTCTCTCCCATGCGTTCGCGAGGACCCCATAGATGATGAGTGGTGCGCTAGTCAACTCTGCGTTGCTTGTATCTTGTGATGTAACCAGCTATCCAATTACGCATTCTTTTATTGCCGACATCAGAGAATTCTGATACAAGATGTTTGTTTGTTTCGAAGTCATCGGTGAATTGATCAGGGTACATCTCTACCAATCTAAGGGCTCTGGATTTAATGAACGACGGCCTAATATTCCCCATTTATTCAATCCTCCAAAAGTTTTACCTCAAGAGGAAAGCCCTCTTCTCTAGTACACACAACTCGAATCTTTCTAGGGGGGTTCTGCATACCCCTGGCCCAAATAGCATGATTCACAGATTCATCTATCCATATCTCCTCTTCATCGGTTTTCTTCATGTGCCGGGAAACGTGTATCCTGATCTCAGCCATGGCCCTCTTTGCCCTGTTGGTCCGAGGTACTTTCCAAGCAGCCCGCAGAGGGATAGTCAATTCCTTTACTTCTGCCATTAACATTTCACCTCTGCAACTTTGAGCGTCGCCACATATGGCGCTTGGGATGCGAATTAGTCTTCCTATTGGTCCGCATCACTACCCAAACAGGAACTCTCTTGTTCTGCTTAGTAACCTTGTTCAGGCGCTTTTTCTTGGCAAACGGTTTGTTACGGGCCATATTATCACTAGTACCTCTCAAGACCCGGGTATTTCTCTTCAGCAACGGCTCTAACGGAATGTGCCACCTCGTCTAGAAGTGCTTGTCCTGCAGGGCTAATGATCCTTCCATGGTTCACTGTACCGGCAGAATTCATTGAGTTTTCAATCAATCCCGAATCTGCTAGTTGTTGCAGAATCTTGCGAGAAACATTTCTTGATCCGGAAACTGCCTTGTTCTTCTTGACTCCACGGTTCTTAGCGCCACCGAACTCCTGGGAGATTCGATTCGTACCTATTGGGCCCTTTATCGCAACTTTCCTGAGGATTGAAGCCGCTCTTGTTTGCCACCAGTCGTCTTGGACCGGGGGCCTCTCACGATGAGTTCCAGTTTTGACCTGAGAAGCCCATTCAGGAGCGTTAATCTGCTCATACGAGCCCATTTTATCAGCAAGACCGATTATCAGGAGATCCGCTGGAACGTCGTAGTATGTCGTCATGCCTTCACCGTGCGTCCCCGCCGTCCAACAGACTGTATTTAACCGTGATGACCTGTTTTTCCTATTGAAACAGTAGAAATCCGTCACGACAAGGATTCAAAAATTAGTTGGCATGCCGTATAATCGTGAAGAGATCCCTTTCCAAGAACCCGAACATGCTTAGAACCATGGTCGGAACGGGCTTGACATTAATCATACTGCTTTCATATGCAGTTTACTCAAACACAGTAGATTCAGAATACTACTCGTACACTACTACAAATGAGCATAATGTGATGGAAATCTCTGCTGAATCAGAAGGCAATGCCCAATGGTACTACACCACATATTCAGCAATAACATGGGTCAATTTTTCCGTTGAAAATGCCGCACCAGGGGCTACCCTAACTGTAGAGGCAGAGGGTACCAATTGGTCCCATTCTCCTAGTTTAGGGTTGCAAGACCAGAGTTATATTTGCAATGAGCCAGACTCAGACTACTCAAAATATCTCGAAACTTGCGAGTTCAGTAGGAGCCATTCCATTGTACTTGAGAATGGGAGCGGTACACTAAGGGGCCGCGTCTCTTTGGACCTTCCAATAAAGGGAAAGGGCTATCTTGAAAGTGACAATATCATAAATGCTCAAAATGAGGCTGAGTCATTGGTTGTAAACGCTAAAAAGACAATTACTTGGAAAATCAAGATTACGGACGAAGGGGAAATATCCTCTAGCGACGGAATCCTAATTGAATCTGAGTTTTCTTCGCATGAACTGTTGGAGTTGGAGAAGTTCAAGCTTAACCCGGTCCAGGAGACCGTGTACAGCTTTTCGGCTTTAGTAGGGTGCTTCTTCCTAGTTCTAGTGATACCACTGATGATTTTCTTCTCGGCGAGATATAGGGAGAATAAGAATGAGGAACTCAGATCCTCAGTTGAAAGTAGTGACTCGTTGCCAGAGGAAGAGTGATCTACTCAGATTCTGTTTGGCAATCGTCCCGAATGAGTCTCACTAGGCCCATATTTACAAAATCAGCTATTGAACGACTGACCCTCTCGGTGGCGGGAGCTATCTTCTCTGAAAACGATCTATCCATTTCTGCAACTATTTGATCAACATTCATTTTGCCATCCATCAGGAGCCAGAGTTTACTATTCATTTCGTCAAGAGGTCTCCTTACAGTCTTGGGGGCTCCCAGAAAATCGGCAACCCTTTCTTCAAATTTGCTCAGATCCTTATTAACAAAAATTACAACCTTTTCCGAACCCATCTTCTCCCAATCAACTTCCATCCTAATTGGATACATCTGCCTCCTATCTCCTCAGTTTGACAGTATTGTGCACAATAGAGGAAGCCATATCGCTTACTCTGCTTTTGATAGATTCGTCAACTAGAGAACCGTCTTCTTCGAAAGCATGCTTAATATTTGGAACAGCAACCTGCTCCGGAGTAACCCATCCATGAATCCATCGTGCAGCAATCCTCATGTGATTGAGGGTATTATTGCTGCTCTGCCCTCCAAGTGTGCAAATCAGTCCGAAGACCTTGCCGGAGGTGTGCTTGGAATAAAGCCAATCGAGACTATTCTTCATCACTCCACTCATGGTGCCGTGATATTCGGGCGATGAAAGTACAAAGGCATCAGCAGAGATTGCCATTTCTTGGAATCCCTTAACATTCTCATCTTCCCAGCAACCTTCGGCACCAACTAGAGGTAGTGGATAGGAGCCGTGGTCCCAGATTACAGTTTCAGCACCAAGTGCCTCGCACTCTTCAAGCATTATCTCTAACATCCTTCCATTTGCTGAGTCTAGATCGTATGACCCACAAATGCCCATCACAACAATTGGTTCACTCACATCTCCCACAGTAGACACCCAGTCTTCAATTATCGGTTCATTTTGACAAATTTTCATGCACAACCATATGCTCATTGCGAATACTTATTCATCAGATTTTATCCGGCGGTTTGTGGGAGATAGTTTAGCAGAGTCTATTAAATCCGCTTCAGATCTTGCTAAGTCTGGCAATTATTCCGATGCAATAGAGGCATATCTATCAATCATTGATACCGATTCTGCTAATGCTAATGCTTGGTACTGTCTTGGAGTGCTTTACGCCCAGGATAATTCTCTAGAAAATGCAATTGAGGCATTTGAAAAATCCGATAAAATACAGCCTAATCACCCTCCGACGGTTGCTAACCTGGCATATCTATTCGCTGACAGCGATCCATCGACTGCTTCAGAATATGCCAAATCTGCGATTATTTCAATTTCTGATGATGAAAAGCTCACGTCTTTAGCCAACTATGGGGAAAAAACCGACAAAAAGAAGATTTTCGTTGAAGCTAGGGAGATAGAATATATCGATAACACAGATCAAGACTCCTCAGAACATCTTCCCCCCGAGTCTTCAGATAGCTTCGACGAAGCACGAACAATGACAAAGACTGGTGATCATACCGGTGCTGTTTCAATGTGGAAGGGGTTACTCGAGGAGTCTCCAGATTCCCCAGAAGTATGGCGCGGACTTGGCGATGCATTACGTTCTGCAGGGTATGATGAGCGCGCAAATCAATGTTTCAAGCGCGCAGACAACCTCGATTCCGAACCGTTGCCGGCACCCCTAGTCGTAGAGGAAAATGATTTTGATCCAGACGAAGCGCTGTTAATGGCAGTCGAAGATATCCAAGCAGTGGAAAAAATTCCACAGGGGGATCTTGATGAGGCGGTTGGATGGTACAATATGGGTATTAACCTACTAGGGGAGGGAAAGAACGACGAAGCACTTTCGAGTTTCGAGAAGGCTATTGGCGGTTGCCCGCAATCTGAGATCGAGCTGAGGGTGAAGGCACAGAATGGCCGCGGAAATGCACTATACAATTCTGGGAGATTTTCTGAAAGTGTTGTGGCATACCATGCTGCTATAGCTATGGATCCTCACAGTGTAACTGGCCGAACCCTATTCAACATGGGCTCCTCATATGCTGCCGTTGAGATGTTCGATGATGCAATTAAGTGTTTTACCCAGGCGCTTGAGAGGGGTTTGCAGAAAGAAGAGTCCGAACTCTGCGAGAAGCAGATTAGCAGATGTCGGCTTCTTTCTCGTGAACAGGTAAAACGCCAGTCAAGAATTAACTCGTAGGGTCAATAGTAACGACTACCGACTTGCTCGTAGGTGTATTGCTGGAATCAGCAACGCTTTCTAGCGGAATCAGCACATTTGACTCGGGGAAATATGTTGCGACGTTCCCGGGGGGGATGTCATATTCAATAATCGTCCATTTATCCGCAGAAATTTGTTTTCCATCAAAATGTGAGGTGATTGAAACACTCTGGAACTCGCTCCATCCACGCTTTTCGATGTCTTCTCTACTCATCATCACTACTCTCCTTCCGTTGGAAATCCCCCTGTAACGATCATTTGTGCTGTAAACTGTAGTGTTATACTGGTCATGCGATCTGATTGTCATCATTACAAACTGATTCTCTTTAACAAAAATGGGCTGCAATTTATGGGTTATGATATTCGCAAGTCCGTTTTCGGTATTGAAAATCCTGCTGTCTCGAGGGTCGTTAGGCAAGTAGAACCCCCCGTCTAACCTGCATCTAATATTGTATGAATCGAATCCACGGACCGTTCTTTCAATACAATCTCGAATGCGATCATAATCCGATACCATATTATCCCACTGAATCCCAGAAATTCCCACTTCTTCTTCTATTGCTGTTGCCAGTCCGGCAACAATTGCACATTCCGAAAGTAATTGCAAACTAGCCGGCTTCCTTTTCCCGATCGATTTATGCACAACTCCCATTGAATTCTCCACAGTGATGAATTGCTCCTTCCCGCCAGTGTAATCTTTCTCGGTCCTACCTAGACACGGGAGAATTATTGATGCCCTCCCTGTTACTAGATGGGATCTGTTGGGTTTAGTCGAAATATGTACAGATAATCTGCATTTCTTCAATCCCTCGGCGGTTGCATTGGTATCCGACATTGCTGAGAGAAAGTTTCCCCCCATGGAAAGGAAAATTCCTACATTTCCCATATTCATCTGCTTTACAGACTCTACTGCGTCTAGACCTCCATTTCGCGGCATCTCTATGTCAAACTCTTTCTTCAACGAATCTAGGAATTCAGTAGGTGGATTGTGATTAATCCCTACGGTTCTGTCACCCTGAACGTTAGAATGCCCCCTGACAGGGCAAAGCCCTGCTCCCTCTCTGCCAATATTTCCCCCTAGGAGGAGGATATTTGCAATCTCCTGAATCGTAGCAACAGAGTTCTTGTGTTGAGTTAGTCCCATTGCCCAGCAACAGATCGTAGAATTCGACTTGCTCAGTAAATTACCAATTCTCAAAATTTCTGATTTTTTAACACCACTGATCTCAACTATTTCATCCCATTCCGTGCCCAATACCTCTGCACGATAGTTTTCATATCCTGCTGTATATTCATTAATGAAATCCATATCTTCAGAACGGTTTGACAATATTGCTTTAGCAAATCCTCTGAATAACGCCTGGTCACCATTTATCCTAACTCTGACGTGATCATCCGAAATCTCATTTCCGAAACCCAGTACTTCTAGTGGGTTTTGTGGATGCTTAAATCTAACCATACCGGTCTCAATTAGTGGGTTTATACTCACCACAGATGCGCCTGAACTTTTAGCATCCCTAAGTGCAGTAAGCATCCTTGGATGGTTTGTGCCGGGGTTTTGCCCAACGACAATAATCAATTCCGCCTTATTGAAATCTTCTAACTTAACAGTGCCCTTCCCAATCCCAATACTTTGACCCAGGGCTACACCTGAAGATTCGTGGCACATATTCGAACAGTCTGGCAAGTTGTTCGTTCCAGTACTCCTAGCAAGTAACTGCCATAGAAATGCAGCTTCATTGCTAGTCCTGCCAGAAGTGTAGAAAACAGCCTCTTCAGGTGATTTTAAGTTAGTAAATTCCTGTGCAATCCTCTTGAAGGCATCATCCCATGTAATAGCCTCGTAGTGGTTACTATCTTCTCTTAGAATTAGCGGATGGGTGATTCTACCTTGGCGATTCAGCCAATGATCTGGTTTCTTTGATAGTTCTGCCACACTCCACTTGGACCAGAATTCAGCCCCCGCTCTTTCCTTAGTAGCTTCATCGGCTATTGCCTTAGCTCCATTCTCGCAGAACTCGGCAAATGTCCTATTCTCATCGGGATCTGGCCATGCACAACCAGGGCAGTCAAATCCATTGAATTTGTTCACTCGGGAAAGATTTGACAAGCTACCCAATACGCCCATTTTCGTTAATCCGTGCTTTGCCGTAGAAAATATCGCAGGTAATCCCGCAGCAGATTTGCTGGGAGGGACCTTTCGGGGCAGGTCAACTTCCATCGGAGTAGTTGCCTCGGGAGATACTCTCACATGACTATTAATCGCGTCGTACATTTCAAATTACTGAGGGTAACCTAATGTCCTAATGCCAGTTTGGGCAATCATGCATGAGCCAATACACGTTGTCACAGGGGCATTTGGCTACTCGGGGAGATGGATTGCAAGAGAGTTGCTAGCTAGGGGCAAAAGGGTTCGAACGCTTACTAATGCCATAGGTCGGGATGACCCATTTCAAGGACGTGTAGAGGTTATGCCTATTGATTTTTCAAATCATAAATCGCTTGTAGCGTCTTTAGAGGGGGCGGATGTGCTGTACAACACCTATTGGGTCAGATACAAGAATCGTAAAGATGGGTATGCGCATGAGATAGCAGTTGAAAATATTAGGAAACTAATTCTTGCCGCTGAGGAGGCCGGTGTTAACCGGTTCGTACATTTCTCAGTAGCCCATCCGCACAAAGCCCCCGACTGGTCATATTTCAGAGGCAAGGTTGAGGTTGAAAATATACTAATTGAGTCCGATCTATCTTACGCGATAATGCGACCAACAGTATTCTTCGGGGGTGAAAGAGACGTTCTGATCAATAATTTGGCATGGTTGATTCGCAAATTTCCAGTTTTCGGTGTTTTTGGGATGGGGGATTACCCAATACAACCAATACACATAGAGGATGTTGCAAGAATAGCAGTCAATCAAGGGGAATCATCTGAAAATATGATTATCGACGTCGCTGGACCAGAGACCTTCAGCTACAAGCAGTATGTCACACTAATTGCTGAATCACTCGGGTTGAAGCGTTTGATAATTCCGCTCCCGCCGATAATGGGCTGGGCTGTCGGAAAGATTGTTGGGATAATGATGCGGGACCGAGTAATTACGAGAGCAGAAATTAAGGGACTAATGAAAGGGCTGATGGCAACTAAAGAAAAACCCCTCGGAACAATAAAGTTCTCAGATTGGATTTCATCAAACGGCAGTAAACTTGGAGAAAACTACCATAATGACATCAAGGAAAGAATATACTCAGTTCCAGCGGAATCGTAATTTTCAGATAATTCTTCTAACTCCACTAAAAAATTTAACCGACTCATCTTTGGCGAAACAACCCAAAGTCATACCATGTTCTTTAGCTAAATCAACAGCCATTGTACTCGGTGCCCCTACTGAGATCATGATTGGGTATCCAGCACGAATGGACTTCTGGACCAGTTCAAATGAAGCTCTGCCAGAAACAAATGCGCCCAATGGTCTCTCGCCAAAACCTTCATTCAGATACGACCCAACCAACTTATCAAACGCATTATGTCTTCCAACATCCTCGAAAACTCTGTGGATCTCCCCCTCACTAGTGAAACTCGCACATGCATGCGACCCACCTGTTATGGAGAAGATTTCTTGCATCCCAATTACTGAATTGATACAATTCTTCACAGCATCAAAATGGATTTTCATACTTTCATCTAATTGGGTATCAACCTCATTGAGTCCATTTTCTAAGTTGATGCGCCCACATAATCCGCATGAAGAAGTGACGCTGCTTCTACGGCAATGTTGCGTCGGGTCAAACAAAGCCTCAACCTTCAGTTTTACAATAACTTGGTTTTCACTAATCAACAATTGCTCGATGTCATCTGCAGATGAAATTATCCCCTCAGAGTACAAGAATCCCATACTTAGGATATCGTCATGACCTTCGGTTCGCATGGTAATGCCCAGCTCATGTTGCCCGTGCTTCACACTCACAACTATAATCGAGAGTGGGCTTTCTGATGTGACGTGATCAATGCTACGAGATATTCCATCACTAGTTAGTTTCGCGATCTCTCTTGATTCAAAGCCTGCCATGGTTAATGCAAACGAGCATGATTGATATGTGTGACGAGTGTTTGAAGGAACCGTTGAAATATAACCGTTTGAACAGGGTTTCATGGGATTACTAGGGGGCGATGGTTTCTCATTGCCCGTGGTTACAGAAACCGAAGTCGTCGATGTAGAGCTTAACTTCACTGAAGCCGCAATATCGGCTCTAAAACAGAATATGGCAGGAGATGAGAAAACTCACGTTCTGGTAATCAGTGCACAGTCTGGAGGATGTTCGGGATACTTGTACGATATGAAAATTATCGAAGATCCCGGTAGTGAAAGCTTCCAGAGATTCGAGAAAGGGGGAATCCAGGTCCTGGTCCACAATAAGGACAGCTCTATGCTAAGTGGAATAATAATCGACTTCAAAGAGACCCTAATGGGTGGTGGATTCCAAATTGAGAATCCCAATGCTGATCGTGCATGCGGCTGCGGGCAGTCTTTCGGCTGAGGTCATTCTTTGTCCACCAGTCTACCTAAATCAGCTTATTATATCAGAAATGATGCAATTACACTTCTCCAAGGTTCCGATTCTACAAAGGTCCTAGAACGCCTGGTAACAACAAAAATTAGTGACATGCAAGACCTTACTAGGCGAGATGCACTATTTTGTGATTACAATGGTCGAATCTGTGATATGGCGAGCATATGCACAATTTCCAGTAGTATCTTACTTTCGTCATCCGACTCAGTTAGCGGTGAAACTAGGAGGAAGCTGGTTGATGGGCGTTCATGGGACGAAGAGTGCGAAATCTTGGTAGCCGACAATGCGATATTTCGAATAACCGTATTTCCCGATGAATATGGGGATTCTGTCAAAATGTTTGGAGTAGAAATTGCAGGTCTTTCTGCTGATACTCTACTAGAGAAAGACGATCATCTCTTCGTAAAAAACGCAGCTTCTGATGGAATATTTTTTGACATTCTAGTAAAATTTGAGAATCTTGATGGAGTCCTCTCAACATTACGTAAACATGAGTATGATGAGATGGATCAAAATGTTTGGAACAATGCTAGGATGATGCTCGGGTTAAGGGAAATTTGCGATTCTAAAGGGCAACTGCCCAATGAAATTGGTCTTGGAAGCTTGGTCAGTAATGACAAGGGTTGCTATCCGGGGCAAGAGATTCATGCAAGATTGGAAAGCCGTGGAAGGAAAATCAAGACACTTTGCAGAATTACTGGCGATTACCCAATAAAGTTAGGTAAACACAACACATCAAAATTTGGTACTGTTTCAATTAGTTCTGCTATGCACTTAGACGGCGAGGCAATTGCATTTGCGCTTATCAGGTTGGGAGACGATTCTGCAGAAACTGTAGAGATTGATGGAAAACAGTACATCATTGAGATTTTGGGTTATCCTTGATTATCGCTTCATAATCTTCATCCGACTCCAGCCAGACTGATAATGGCATTAATGGAATTATTCTCAGGGAACCCAGATTTCTATTGAAAAGATATACATCCGGATTGAATATCTCTACCATCTGATTCTGGAAGGAGATCCTAACGCCCCTGGCTCGATTCCGAAAGAAGAGAATCTCAACTGTGATTCCAATTATTGTAGCTGTATATAGGACCAAAAGTACGCTGATTGAGAAAGGAACCGGATCGATAAGTAACTCGCCGGTCCTAATCCTGGAACCGTACATCAATTGCCTGGACAATAGAAAGACAAGCCCAACTCCCACCCAGGGGCCCAACTTCTCATCAACATAAGCCTCCATAGGTATAATCCTCCGATTAGTTGGATCTGCAAATGTCAGCGTACTTTCGGTTGCAGCCCTTATTACAGAAATAGCGGATACCAAGACAATGTAAACTAATGCACTGAGTAGCAATACGTGGAATGAGCTTAACGGAGCGTATGATACTATCAAGTAGGCAAACAATCCCAGGAAAACGGTTGTCGGCATCCTGTGTATGGATGCTAGTGCCTTGCCGAATTCCCTAGACCCATCGTCAAGTCTTGGGATGCCTATTATCTCCCATCTTGTATATTTCTGAATTACTATTGCAACACCAGAAAGCACCTTCTTGTCAATTAGAACCCACTCAACTAGTCTTAGGAAAGGCATCATGGGGATGCTAATGATTGCTGCGAATATCCCAACTAATGGCCAGAGGATTAGGCTTGGGAATAGCAGGAAATGCTGAATCCTAAGTCTATGAAGGAGGTCTGACTCAATTCTAGTCTGCCTTTCAGATGAGATGTGAACCCTTCTAGCCTCTGCATCTAACTCCCCCCTGTAACGAACAAGGGGCATGCCGGCATCAAGTACTCGACGGACCTTCTCACGATAGTGCTCGTGTTCGGGCTCTATGCCTACCCACCATCTCCATGCAAAGGACACTGGCAGAGCAAAGAATACTGGAGTAACTAGTATGAGTATCGATGAAACCATCACCTCGAAATCATCGACCACGCGTTTGCGTAGTGACAAGTAACTATAATGAAATTGTTAACATTAGACGTATTTGGCCTATAATGACGCCTCAAAATTTTCAGCGACAGCTTTCCAGTCAACAACATTCCACCAAGCTTGGATGTAGTCTCCCCTCCCAGGTCCGTAATTCTTGTAGTACGCATGTTCCCAAACATCAATTCCAAGGATGGGGATTCCTTCACCGGTCATTAATGGATTATCTTGATTTGGTGTAGAGCAAATGCACAATTCACCATCCGTAACACAAAGCCATGCCCATCCACTGCCAAATCTAGTCATCGCTGCAGTTGCAAACTCTTCCTTCATTGATTCAAATGATCCGAACGAATCATCAATTGAATTCGCGAGAACGCCACTGGGCTCTCCCCCCCCATCTGGACTCATCGTTTTCCAGAATAGACTATGATTCCAATAACCGCCACCGTTGTTTCTTACCGCAGGAATGTCGAATCTATCTACCATTAGTTCCTCTATTGCCATCTCATCCATTTCCGTGCCTTCAATAGCAGCATTAAGCTTAGCAGTATAACCAGCGTGATGCTTTGAGTGATGTAGTTCCATAGTTTCTGCATCAATATGCGGCTCCAATGCGTCGTATTCATATTCTAGTTCTGGCAAATCAAATCCCATTGTATCAACTTATGAAAAGGGGGGTTTGAATATCAAACCACCGGAGGTTGGGTTCACAATATTCATGCACATCTTTTCACAAGTAGCGTCATGGCTCGCATAGCAGTGACCGACGGGATGTCCGATGAAGCAGTAATAATGCTACAAAATGAAGGGCATGATGTTGTACTACGTCATTATGATCAACATGAGATATCTTCAGGCTCCCTAGTTGGATTTGACGCTGTAGTCATTCGAAGTGCAACAAAACTGTTTTCAGAACAGATTTCTGCTTCAGTCAATGAAGAGGGGGGGATTCGATTCATTGGAAGGGCCGGAGTTGGTGTTGACAACATAGATATCGAAGCTGCCACGAATCATGGAATTATTGTGTGTAATACTCCCGGCGCATCTACTAGAAGCGTCGTGGAGATGACGATAGGCCATCTAATCGCTTCGACGAGAAACATTGTCACTGCTGATAGGACCCTGAGGGATGGCAAATGGTCGAAGAAGGATCTTAGAGGAACTGAGATTAGCGGCAAGAGGCTTGGCCTGATAGGGTTCGGCAGGATAGCACAGGGCGTCGCCCAAGCGGCAATCTTTTTTGGGATGGAAGTACATGCATACGACCCCTTTGTCGACAACATGTCTGAAGGGGTAACCTCGCACGAAAGTGTGGATGAAATTTTTGCTAATTGTACGCATGTATCCATACATTGCAACCTCACAGATGAGACCAGAAACTTGGTGAACACTGAGAGGATATCGTATATGCCAGGAATTGGTGCAGACGGAATCTCTTGCGGCAATCACATCGTTTGCTGTGCAAGGGGCGGAATAGTGGATGAACAAGCGGCGCTACAAGCCCTGGAAAGTGGGCAATTGAGATCACTAGCACTCGATGTTTTTGAAACAGAGCCACTAGGCCAAAGTCCACTCCTAACTCATGACTCATTCCACGGTAGCCCTCATATTGCGGCATCTACCATGGAAGCCCAAGCTAGAATTGGAATTGAGATGGCAACATTGTTGGTAGAATACTTTCAAACAGGCAAAACTAGCACATCATTGAATTTCCGATGACGTAGCAATGTTAATTTCCCATGTCTCGATGTCTGGACGTGGTTTCTGTCGGACCCTGTGCATACGCCGGTTGCCAGAATTCTGCAATGTTCAATGGTGATTATTGCGAACAGCATAGCAATCAAAAATCCACTGTAGGTTCAGATATGAACAATCAGATGATTAGATTCGAGATAGATGGGAAAAAGATGAGCATAGACTCGAAGGAAATAGACACTCTGCTAAAAGATTTGAAACGTGCGAAGAAATTCTGGATCGTAGATTTGACAATCGACGAAAAGGAATTTGTCCAATATGCTATTGAACAGGGGGAATTGGAGCACTGGGACAAGTTGGAAATGATAGAAAGTAAGGAAATGACGACTGAGGAGGCTTTTAACACACTCCGAACAAAGATAACAGGAGACTATTCTGGGCACGAATTATGGTGGTCTGAAGTTGGGAAACTCCTCTCAGACGAGTCCACTGAGGGACACACCGAAGAAGAATTAGACCAACAAGAGAAAGCCCATCCGATATTATTTGCCGCTGGTATTTTTGCCGCTGCTATATTCTTAATCGGAATGTTCATCGCAGATCCCGGAATGTTTCTCGGCGAAATGTTTTTTCAGGCAATATGTGGTCTAATATTTTTAGCCGGTGGAGCAGGAGCTTCTACACTGGGAAGATCTGATACTGGGAAATTCACATAATACTTCATTCAAGACTGTGCATCTGCTTTAGTGTGCCAGAAAATATAGACAAATTATCTGGGACCTCGATTCCCGAAATAGGGGATCTGAGAGATAGCCCAGAATCCTTCTTTGCTTTCCATACATTAGAATTGAACATCTCCAGATCATGTGTCAATGAGCGTAAGTCATCGAATCTACCGTTGTCACATGACTCTGGCAATTCCGGGAATTCAGTTACGTCGACAGCACTACCCCCGTATAGCGTAGTACTAAGGTAATGAGTGAAGAATGGGCAAATCGGCGAGAAGACACTCAATAAATCTCTTACTACCCTATGCAATGTCCATGTCGCAGAGGTATTGCCATCATACAATCTTGTCTTTGACATCTCTAACCAATGGCTTGGCAATACCCCCGTTCCAAAGGCCTTGATCGCCTGTGCTGCAGAGTATATGTCAACTTCTTCCCATGCAGAATGAATTACTGAAAGCGCCTCATCGAATTCAGCAAGTATCCACACATCTTCAATCTCTAGTTCTGGGGGCGAACCCAAGTCATCCGGGGTATCAAATTGGCTAGCAAATCTGGCAATGTTGAAAATCTTAGTCAATACTCCGTAATACTTGGTTTCAATCTCCTCGGGATTTATGTGAAAGTCATCTCCAACTTGAGCATCACATGCCTTCCAAAGTCTGAAGCATTCGCTTCCGATCTTGTTGGCCTTTAGGACTACCTGCTTTCCGTCGGAACCCTTGATCTTCCAGGAACCCGTACGACCACCGGCACCGCATTCCAGTACACTGTCAGCATCAATACCGTTTCCAAGAGACTTGGACATCTTTCGACCCCAAGGATCCATCCCTAAACCATCTACCCATATATTCTCAAATGCTGGTTTGTCAAGTAGCAATGTACTCTTCAACAGCGTATAGTATAACCACGTCCTAACTATTTCCTTGCCCTGGGGGCGTATTGAAGTTGGAAAGGCCCTATCAAACAAATCAGGATTATTGAGATAACCAGATACAAATAAGTTGGAATTGGATGAGTCCATCCACGTGTCGAAAACCTTCTCCTCTCCGGAAATCTCCCCCAGTTCATCTGCCAAGCTTGAAAATACTCCAATTATTTGTTTTGATTCCCTGTCAATAACCTCTGATTCAGCGGGCGGGTCATCCCTCCAGGGCTGCACGTAAACCCCCTTCGGGGGGACTATCACCTTAGCCCCATCTTCCGAGTACCATATGGGGACCTCGGTATGGTACCAACGCCTCCTACTAATAGGCCAATCAATAGATACCCCGTCAACCCAATCATGCAGGTACTGCCTATTCTTCTCTGGAATGAACCTGCTACACTTGGATAGTTCAACAAGCCTATCAAGTACATGAGTCTGGCGAACATACCATTCCTTCAGGAGGATAATCTCCACTGGATTGCCGCCCCTCTCACTGACTGGGATTTCCTGTTCCCTCTCCTCAATTGATTCTAGGCGCCCGCATGCTTCTAGAATATTGGTTGCTTCTATTCTAGCATCACTTACCTTCATTCCACTGAGGGGGCCAGAAATTTCAGTCATTTCCCCATCTAGATTTATTGCCAAGAAGGGTTTTATTGCCAATTCCCTGAATATTGCTACATCATTCTGATCGCCATATGAGCAAACCATGAGTATCCCGCTACCAAAATCCATTTTTACAGATGGGTGAGCCATGATCTCAACCGATAGTTCTCGTCCTGAAGTAGGCATAGGAAGCAATGCACGGTTGCCTACTAGGTGGGTGTATCGGGCATCATCTGGGTGAACCATTATCACCCCGCAAGCACAGATCATTTCGGGCCTGGTAGTTGAAATAGTGATTTTCTCACCGTCATCGGTGTCCCATATGACATGGCAGAGTTTTGTTTTTCGCTTAATCCTCTGGACTTCAGCATCAGCTATTGTAGTCCCTTCAACTGGGTCATAGATGTTAGGCCTCAGATCCTCTACGATATCGCCATTCTTGAATAAATCAACGAAAATTGATTGGGAAACAGCACGATAATCAGGCGAATCTGTTAGATATTCGTTAGCATAGTCGCAGGAGAGCCCTACTCTTTTTGCTGTACTACGCATTGCCTGAGTATATTCCTCAATGGTCTGTTCGCATAGATCAAGGAATTCGCCCCTTTGATATGTTCTCATTTTCCTACCAGTCTTCTTCTCCACGGTAAATTCGATATTGATTCCATTGCGATCGACACCCCAAGGAAATCTTACTTCCTTTCCGAGCAAACGCTGACTCCTTGCGATAACATCAATCATGCTGTATTGTGCAACTGCACCTATGTGCCAAGTGCCGCTTGGGTAAGGGGGAGGTGTGTCAATTACGAATATCTCCCTTTCGCTATTTGGGTTAAATTGGTATCTTGCACCGTAAGAATCCGCATTGAAGTGCGCTTCTTGGATTTCCTTCTCCAGATCCACACTCCACCTCTTAGCAGTAATTTTCGGCCCAGTCAATTTGTCACCCGATAATTCGTAAAGACTCGCGTTCTTGACCATTGCCATTGAGTCGCAAAAATAGAATTCACAGAACATGTTTGCCGTGGGGTTGAAGGCATGTCGTTTCACGTCGAGTGTGGAGCGGCATGGCGAAGAAGGGGATTGTCGATTCGTTATCGGACTCTGTTGACTCGTTTACTAATAGGTCCAGAACAGCGATTTCTAAAATCGACTCATCAGAAATTAAAGGATCTATTTCCAAGATTCCAAATAGAATCAGGCGCCGTTTCCGGGAGACAGAGAGCACTAGCCTGCTAACGATGTTCCCAATATGGGCAGTACTATTTTCACTCTGTTTTACTTTGGCATTACTGCCACATTCTGGAGTTCTAGACTGTAGGGACGGTTTCGATAATCCTAGTTTTTGCAGTGATGAACCAGCTCTCAATGTAAACGGCGATTTGGAAGTATACCTGCCGACAGATGATGATCCCAATAGTGTGAAAAATCTCATTGCGCAAGTAGAAAAGGACTGGACGACAAATGTAATGGTCATTTATGTGGAGTCGTACAACTACAATGTTACTCAGATCAATATCCTGAAACAATTAGACAAAGTAGAAAGAGCTCTCAATTATCAAACCAATGATGGTGGAGCTGATGATGACGTCATTTACGTCCTTTCAATTTCTACAGTTGTAAAGGAAGTCAACTCTAGTGGTGGCAGAGTAGTAAAGGCATTCGCCTCTGGCATATTTGAGGCTACAGGTAATCAACAACTTTCCGACGAATTTAATGAGACTATAGACGCACAAAGCGATCTGATAGGCAACTACGCCATTCCAGATGAGCAGCAGAGAGTTAACCAGATTATTCAGGAAATGCCACAGAATGCACTGGATAAACTCGTTAGGGATGTCGGAACAGAAACCCTAGTAAAGTCAGGATTCGGATGGAATCGTGCTGTTATAATTATAGGAATTGCAGATGATACGGGTGACAAAACTGTTGGCGACATAGTTTCAGAAACTCAAGGAAAGATAAACGAAGTTGCTTCTAACAATAATTGGGGAACTCCTGATTCACAAGGTAAGTGCGAAGAAGAGGGCAATCCACTCTGCCTTAGGATGACTCTGACAGGGCCAGCACCTTTGACTAATGCAGTAACCGAGGAGTCATTCAAGCTATTCTGGCAGGTCTTCCCTGTCGGCGTAGTTATCGTAGCCGGTATGCTATTCTTATTCCATTGCGATATTCTACAAACCGGACGAATCAGATTCGTTCAAGGGGTGAAAGTAGTCATAATTTCAGGGCTACCAACACTTTGTGCGGTATGGGTAACATTAGGCCTAATCGGACTTTTGGATTACGAAGTCACAATGACGGTAATTCTTGTTGGCCCCATTGTCTTATCTTTGGGAGTCTCCTACGGACTCCACATAACAAACAGGTATGCTGAATCTAAGGGCACGCCACATGAGAAAATGGCTGCTGCATTGAATTCAACCGGAAGGGCAGTTTTCCTCTCTGCTATGACGACAATAATCGGTTTCATATCTCTAACCTTTGCACCCATGAAGCCGATTCAGACTGTTGGTTGGGCTTTGGCGGGCGGCATTGTCGTTGTTTACTTCATGACTATGCTGATGGTCCCAAACCTGACGATACTACTAGATCTGAAAAAACCTTCACATCCACCTCCTAAGATATTCGTTGCAGCAGTAAACATGCCCGTCAAGTGGTCGAAAATCACATTGGCATTATTCTTGACTTTGATGATTATCTCGGCGGGTTATAATAGACAAAATGTCGAGGAAAATATCGACTTGTTGAAAATGGCACCAGGTGAAGTAGAAGCAGTAGAAAAGATGGATGTATACTCTCGAGAATTCGATGCCGGCCAACCTGGATTTTTGTTAGTTGAGGCCGATATTAGAGCCGAGCCAGAAATTGGTATTGGTTCAATTACCGCAGAACACCCATATGCTAATCTCGAGGGTATTGAGAATCTCGAGGCCAAATGTAACGATGTGGACAATGCCACAGCAGTATCAATAGTTTTCCTAATGAAGGCAATTGCAGTCGGCGTCAATGTATCAGGCACCCCTATCTATGAAGAAATTGAGGAATATATTGAACTGCTACCGGACCCGATTCCGGAGATAGCAGACCTCATTCTCAACAGAGGCCAGTCGGGCAATGTCTCATTTTGGACAGTTCTAGACACGCTAGATGCCCAGGAAGATGATGGTGGAAGACAAGCTCAGAACTTCCTTCTGTATGTCTTCTATAACAGTATGACCGACGAAATGAGGGAGTTATTCATTTCTCCGGACTACCAGAGGACACTGATATACATCGATATGCCATTCATGGACGTTAAAGGCACTGCTGCTACAGCAGAGCAAATCAACCTGTGGGCAAAGTCTGCTGGAGATTCGGAGAATCCAATATCGGTGCTAGGTGATACGCTAATAGGTGTAGCATCAATAACCATAGAAGTCAACAAACTAATTGTCGAATCACAATGGACATCTCTCGCATTCGCATTAGGGTTCACTATAGTCACTCTAGCATTAGTCTTCAGGGATATAAGATACGCTTTACTAACCACAGTGCCTGTAGGCTTCACTGTCGCCATGCAATGGCTAGTAATGGACTCGGGTGGAGTCACACTTTCACTTGTTACTGTAATGATCGGGTCTATTCTTGTCGGTGTGGGAATAGACTTTTCCATACACATAGCCAATAGGGTGAAGGAATTAGGTGGATCTTTGGATGCTATTCGGACCTCTTGTGCGAGTACTGGAATGAGTTTATTCGAAGCAACTACCGTAACAGCAGCAGGTCTGACATGCGCATATGGAATCCCAATCGATGCAATCGAACCATTCGTCACAGTCATCATTATTCTACTGATAATAGCAGCATTATCAGCGCTACTACTTCTTCCGGCAATCTACTCATTCATGGTAACATCCAATCTCGGCTTAACTGGTGGGGCTACTGCGATGGTGAATTCAACCGGGCTTACACAAGGTGCAATCAGCCGAAACTCAGACTCCGCGGAGTCATCTATGGATTATGCCAATGATGCATGGTGAAAGACAACGTTGATTTCTCTCCTGTACGTAGGATGTACATGGTGAATCACTGGTTAATGAAGAGCGAGCCCCACGTATATCCTTGGGAACAATTGGTCGCCGATGGCTCTACCCACTGGGATGGCGTTAGGAACTATCAGGCAAGGAATATTATGAGGGATGATATGGCCCTAGGTGACCTTGTTCTTTTCTATCATTCAAATTGTAAACCGCCCCACATAGCTGGCGTTGCAAAGGTGTGCAAGGAGGGATACCCCGACTTCACAGCCCAAGATAGCAATTCAAAATACTTCGATCCCAAGGCAACTCCCGATAATCCTCGCTGGATAATGGTTGACATTGAGCCCGTATCTAATCTAGATCATGTAGAACTGCCAGATTTACGTGCCAATGGCGATTTGGAAGGAATGCCTTTGTTACAAAAGGGACAGAGGCTATCTGTACAGCCCGTATCAGAAGTCCATTTCAGGATAGTATGTGCGATGGGCGGGCTAGAAAATATAGAATATTAGGCGATTACGTGACTTATTCCATTGTTGCCAGATGTCCGGAAACCGGCCAAATCGGTGTAGCCGTCCAATCCCATTGGTTTGCCGCTGGAATTGTTTGTTGGGCCAAAGCAGGTATTGGCGCTGTTGCTACCCAGGCAATGGCATTAATTGAACATGGGCCACTTGGCATCGAACTAATGGAAAGGGGTGCAATCCCCGACGAAGCCTTGCGAAGTAGACTTTCATTGGATCCGAATCCAGAAGTTAGGCAAGTGGCTATGATCGATTCAAAATCGAGAATTTCTGTCCATACTGGCTCAGATACCATACCAGAATCTGGACACTTTATCGGCGATGGTTTCTCCTGCCAGGCAAATATGATGTGGAAATCAACTGTTTGGGAGAGCATGTCAAAGGCATTTATTGGTACAGATGGGGACCTATCGAAACGAATGCTCGCCGCCCTACATGAAGCGGAGGCTGAACATGGCGATATCAGGGGAAAACAATCAGCGCGCTTACTTGTTGTAGAGTCAGAAATCCAGCCCCATCCATGGGAAGGGGCCATTGTGGATATTCGTGTAGATGATCATCATGAGCCTCTGGTAGAACTAGACAGGCTTCTGAAATTGCACAATGAGTATGCAAGAATCGATAGCTTGGACGTAGAGTCTATTTCACAGACTAAAGTCAATCGAAATCCAGAAATTGCCTTTTGGAAGTCAATCGGGTTGGTCCAATCGGGCCGAATAAGTGAGGCTAGGGAGTTAGCATCTATAGCGTTCGAGGATAATTCCGGGTGGGAAGAGCTTCTTCTTAGGTGTGCCAATGATGGACTTGCCGGAGTTTCCGAAGAAACAATTAGTGCGTTGCTGAACGCTAATCAAGATAGTTAGTGGTGGGCACGTCCTCGGTGGACGCTCGTCATCAAAGAGACTTGCACCCCAGTCTTCTCCGTCCCGAAGTCCCAAGGCATCCAGCATCCCCGGTCGGGCTGCTCGCTTCCGCGCCTGACCTGGTTCCCGGGCGTAAGACGTTGGGAGAATCCCTCCGGATTCCCCTCCTGCCAACCTGGATCTCTTGGGGGCGAGACATCGCAGTCAACTGGGGTAATCTCAGTGGTTCGTTTGCGCCGCCCTCGGACTTCGGGTCACCATTTTCGACGATTTGCGATATATAGAGCACGTCAACTCTCCCCCTAGCCCGTATTTGGCAAATGGACGTGACGTAAGAACATGACAGTGTCAAGACTCATATTTGGAGGGGCATCCAGTCTGTATCTCGAATGAATTAATCACCCATGACCCATCCATCTTTTCCAGGTTTCCACGTACAGCAATTGTTCTACCTTCATCGAATCCGTCAGGTATTGGGGCTTCGGAGAAATCTACCGAAATCGCCCCATTAATGCCCTCAAGTGTAAAAATTGTCTTTGCATTATCAATAGAGCCTTCTGAAACGACTCCACGAACGAATATCTGGCTATCTTGAAACTGATCGGGATCATCCATTATCTCATCGACCGTGTATTGAATTTCCGGGTCTACACTAGCCATCATTAACCCAAGTATCGCGAGTGAAGAGGCAAAAACGACGATGAGTCTGGAAATCCTTGTCAATGCCATAGGACAGTCTCGCGGCCACTCGCTAAATGTGTTTGTATCCCACTGCTTCGCTAATCGAGGAAAACCCCGATTCCTTTACTCTCCCCTTTAGACCCTTTACAATTGAAGATACTATCGTCGGGCCATTGAAGACTAGGGCGGAATATAATTGGAGTAGGGATGCACCTGAAATCACGGCCTCCCAAGCAGAATCTTTAGAGTCTATTCCACCGACTCCCACGATGGGCAATTTACCGTTAGTTTCATCATATGCTGCATTGATGACCTCCAGAGCCCTTGATTGCAACGGTCGTCCAGAAAGACCACCATCGCTTGAGAAAGCCTTTCGAGACTGCGTCGAAAGTGGAACTGGCCTCTTAATGGTGGTGTTAGTGGCTACAATTCCGTTGATCCCCAATCGCTCGGCCAATGAAATTGTACTTCGTATTTCATCATCTATTGTATCTGGCGATAGTTTGAGCAAATACGGTTTTTGTTCGCCTTTCTTTGTTCTGATTTCGTTGCAAGATTTTAGTACGGAGGCAAGGTATTCATTTGCACTGAGTTCCCTTAAACCTGGAGTATTCGGTGAAGATATATTCAGAACGAACATATCCGCGTGATCCCATAACATATCGATAGTGGCCGCGTAGTCGTCTCCCGCATGGTCATTTGGAACCTTTTTCGAGCGCCCAATATTTGCAGCCACGGGTGATTTAGGCCATTTGTCAGAGGCCTTTCTTTCCGAGAGCCTCTTCCTCATCTCCGATGATCCCGGATTATTGAAACCCATTTTATTCACAAGTGCTCGATGTTTATTAGCCCTAAACATTCGTGGCTTAGCATTGCCATCTTGTGGGTATCTAGTAACCCCCCCATATTCTGACCACGAGAAACCCATTGCAGACCATGCCAACAAAGCCTCTGCTCCTTTATCAAAACCAGCAGCCAATCCTAGTGGGTGGTGAAATAAATTTCCGAATACCTCAATTGGCAATTCTGGAGATTTGTATATCGCATTAAGTATTGATTGGCCAGTTGCAGTTTCTCCGAAAGTTCTCAGTGCAGCCATAGAAATTGAATGCGCTCGTTCGGAATCTACCATTCGCAATGCAGGATTTCCAAACAGGCTCCACGCTAGCCCCATAATATTGCCAATGTAATCTAACCTTCAATGATTGCGGATGTTTGGCACTCTTGCCTACAGAACCTCGCAAAATTAACCCGGATACGCGCGAGCGCGCGCGGGCGCGCGCGTTGAGAGTGGCTTTGCACCATCCATGTTTATACAGGGAATGTTACGGCAATTCAAATCCGAGGAGTGGAAATGAAACTTGTGATTCTTGAGTCTGGAGCTAAGGCAAAGACTATCAAAAAATACCTCGGAAAGGGGTGGATTGTCGATGCATGCAATGGGCATGTGCAAGACTTGCCATCCAACCGCAAGTCCAAGGACAGTTCCAAGGCCATGTGGGCTTCTAAACCAGGAGAGTTGCCTAATCCTCCCTGGTCGTGGACTGAAAGAGCTGAGCGAGTGATGTCGAAAATCAAATCAAACGCAAAAAAGTCTGGTGTCGATGAGGTTTTCATAGCAACGGACCCTGATAGAGAGGGCGAATTCATAGCTTGGAGACTTGCTGAAATATTGTCAGATTTCGATTCAGTGAAAAGGGTCTCATTCAATGAAATTACAAAAGATGCAGTTGCTACAGCGATATCCAATCCTAATGAGCTAGACATGGATCTTGTAGAAGCAGCAATAGTAAGGCGACTAATGGATAGGCTTGTGGGTTTTAGGTGTTCTAAATTCTGTCGTTCATGGAAATTAAAGTCTATGGGGAGGGTCCAGACCCCTACACTCGGATATATTGTCGAAAAGGAGCTAGAGAGAGAAGAGCACGTGCCCAAGGAATACAACTCAGTTGGCGTGCTGACAAATGAAGTCGAGCTCAAGGTTCGATTCCATGAATCTGATGACCCAGAAGCATGGCTTGATGATGATGGGAAGCACTTTCCCGATAGAACTTCAAATACGGAGTTTGCAAAGTTTGCATTCGACTCTATTAATTCTAATCGAACGCTGAAACTAGAGTCGGTAAAGGAGGGCACTGTCAATAGGAAACCTAAACCTCCATTTACAACGGATACAATGCTACAAACCTCGAGCTCCACTTTGGGGTGGTCAATTTCCAAGACTAGCAAAATTGCCTCTATTCTATATCAGGCAGGTCATATTACATACATACGTACAGATTCAACCAGAACTAATGCTAATGCTAGAGAGGAAATAAGGAAGTACGTAGAAGAGAATTTTGGAACGGGGTTCCTTGGTGATGGCGTCGGAGAAACTGGAAAAGCAAAAGAGGGGGTGCAAGACGCACACGAGGCGATTAGGCCAACAAACCCTTCACTAGAGGATGCAGGGGAGGATCGCGATGAGAAAGCCCTGTACAGGCTAATCTGGTCTCGCTTTGCGGCTAGTCAGATGTCTAACTCAATTAGAGAGAGGAGGAGTTTGTCATTCTCATGCGATGGTTTGGATGTGCCAATTAATGGCACTTCGACATGGAGGACACATTCTGGTTGGGAGGAGGTTTTCTCTTGGTCTTACAAAGAAGTGCAAACAGCGCCCCCCGATATTGGCTTCACCACCGGCTCGGATTGGACAATAGACAAGGATGCGGAGCTGACTATTGACTTCACCAAGCCCCCAAGGAGATTCACAGAAAGCTCAATCATACAGCAAATGAAGAAGGATGGAATCGGCAGGCCCTCGACCTACGTATCTACGGTATCCAAATTAGTGAACAGGAAATATGTGGATAAGGAGGGAACGTCACTCATTCCTACATCCAATGGAAGGACTTTATGGTTGGAAGTGGCTCCATTTTACAATCAAACAGATGTCTATGAAGAGGGTTTATTCACGTATGGATTCACATCCAGTATGGAGGAAAAGTTGGATCTCATTGAGAACGGGAGAGCAAACGCTGCCGAACAATGGTCTCATTTCGCCGATACATTCCGAGATATGCATAACACTGCTTTAGAGAAGCGGAGAGAAAAGCCGACAGTTCGGCAAATCCAATTTCTTCAAGGGATACTCAATAGGATGTCTGAAGAACAAAGGAAGGATTTAGTCGGGGAAAATACAGTTGAGGAACTCAGTGGGGATCGCGTAAGGGAAATTATCGATGGTTTGGATGAAACGGCCCAGGCAAATATTCCTCCTAGTGAAAAACAAATTGCAACGATATTGAAGATATCAGATAGGCTAAATATTGACTTAGATGAGTTCTTGAGAGATATGGGAGAGTCGGATATCAATGGGTTAACTGGTGGCAGAGGGGGCACTGCCAGTCAAGCCATTGGCGCTTTGATAGATCTAGACAAAAACTCCCCAGCCACGGAAAAGCAAGTATCGACAATTATCTCTATGACAGAAAGACTGGAAATGCCAATAGAGGATGCTATTGCAGCCGTTAAAACAGAGTCCATAGAGACCATTAGCAAGTCTGAAGCAAGCACCCTAATAGGGAATCTGAAGAAAACAATTAATTCAAAGCGTAAACCGAAAAATAAGTAGTGATGATACCTGATGGTCAGATTTTTTGATGCGATCGTAGTTGGTGCGGGCCCCATCGGTGGCTATTTATCTCGAAAATTGAATGAGTTTGGCCACAGCGTCCTTCTCTTGGAGGAACATGACGAAATTGGTAGGCCTTTCCAGTGTGCCGGCCTGGTGAATCCTGCAGCTATGAAGACTATTGGCCTAGAAGACTCCATTCTAACGACAATCTGGGGCGCAAATATCCACAGCCCCACCGGCAAGAAAGTCTCTATTGGAGATCCTGATGTACCTAGGACATATTCAGTATGCAGAAAAATTTTCGATGAGGCAGTGGTGATGCAATCAATTGCCTCTGGTACCGAGATTTTACTTTCAACTAAACCAATTTCTGCGAATATCGAAAATGAATACGTAGAAGTGTCGATCGATGGCATCAATGGCCCAGAAATCGTAAGATGCAAGATTCTTTGTGGGGCTGATGGGGCTCACTCGTGGGTTCGTAGAAAATTCAAGATGGGCTCCCCCACAGAGACAATGATTGGATTTCAGATAGAAGTAACAGGTTATTCGGGCGAAGCCGGCATGCTCGACATGTATACCGGTTCTAGTATAGCCCCGGGATTCTTTAGCTGGGCTATTCCAACAGGCGAGACAACCAGGCTTGGAACATGGACGAAGGCGAGTTTGATGGGGGGCTTGTCCAGCGAACAATATATGAGTCGTTTAATGGAGAACCCAGCACTAAATTCTCGTTTTTCTGATTGCTCCGAGGTAGGGAGATTCTGTGGGCCGGTACCTAGCGGTATTGTTAGGCGTCCTTTACGAGAGAGAATTGCGTTATTCGGAGATGCTGCTGGCATCTGCAAACCTACTACGGGCGGCGGAATTGGACCCGGTTTCAAACAAGTAGACTTACTCGTACCACTACTTAGCAAAGCCATCATTGACAATGATCTGAGTGGCAATCGAATGAAATCAATCGCTTCAAAATTAAAGGAAATGAAGAGAGATCAAAGGAAAAAGAGGGCTTTGAGGGATGCTTTTCTCACCGAGATGGATGACAGCGAACTAGAGAGTATTTTTGCAGTATGGGCTAGACCCGAAGTTACTGATTTAATCAATGAGTTCGGAGATATTGAGAATCCAATCCCACTAGGAATCAAGATGCTAAGGGAGGTCCCTGAATTCCGGAGACTAGCTGGGAAGGCGGCTAAGGCCATTCTATGGAGCTAATGATGAGTCGCATAGTTCAGAGAATTAGGTATCCGCCATTTGAACTGGGTCACATGAACCCCTCTGAAGTTCCAGTCTCTGAAGCAGAAGTCAAAGTTAGCTCATTACAAGTTACAGATTTCACAATTGGTTCAGCAGACGGATGGTTTGTTGAATGGCTAGAGTGTGATGAAGAAGATTCCAATAGGCTCCGATTAGATTCTGAAATAAGCCTCAATCCACCACCATTCCTGACTCGATCAAGACTTGGTTGGTTCATCAATCCGGATCGACTGCACCATATTTCTCGAAGCCTGATTTATCCCACAGTAGTTCTTCTTATCGTTTCACTATTTATTCACGTAATTGAGCCTGTTTTAGTTGAACTAGGAATAATTGGGAATTTAGGCTCTGTTTCTATAGGGCCATTAGATTATCCAAGACTTCTATTTTTCACATTCCCACTATTCCTAATGCCCCTACTATTTCGTACAATAGCAAACTTCCGCGACATGTCCAGGCAATCAGAGATTATCTCAAATCCGTTCACGGATCCAGAATTCAATATCACGGAGAATCGAAAATCGACTGAAGTAGTCGTTTCAGACGTCGATCGCGATCTTACATTAATTAGGTCTAGAATCCAAGTTGGAGTTGCTAGTCCCGAGAGAAGAGCTGTCCTCACTACTCTGGGCAGGAGTTCTGAAGGACAGCCTTCCCCTGGGATGTCCACAATACTCCCCGAAAAGAGGATCTCCCCCGGCGATGAAGTTGGAACTGGAGTTGGAGAATCAACTCCCATGCAGTCTACTACCAAAAGATCGGTTATTCTTGAACCAATGAGAATAATGAGTCGATCCCCATGGGTATCAGATATTGAAATTGGAGTTCCATTCAATATCCCCATGCCAGATGAAAACTGGCCCGGTTCGGTATATTCGTCACTAATTGCAATTCATTGGGAGGTCGTTCTTGAGTTCGAGCAATTAGACGGAAGAAGAATTGCTTGGGTCGCCCCTATTACAATGCCCCAAGCCGATATCCCTACGAAAATTACAGACTCTCCAGTAATCAGCGGGAGAGCCGAGCTATCTGACATCTAGTGGATTACTGCCAGATCATTTTCTTCCAGAATATTGTATGCTGAATCTCTCAGGGCAGGGACGTGGCCACTTTGCAAAATTGCCCCTCTCAACTCTTCCACTGATGCGAGAGTTTTCTTAGTGCCGGACGCTGAAACAACATTTTCTTCCATCATTGTAGATCCTATGTCGTCGGCACCGGCTGACAGGGCTATCTGTGCTATCTCAATACCCATTGTTGGCCATGACGCTTGAATGTGGTCGATATTATTGAGGAATATTCGTGAAACAGCAACATGCCTGAGATATTCGACTGCACCGGCACCAATCCCTGAAGGATCCCTACGCCGGGCCAACTTGCCGAGAGCATTGTTCTCAAGCATAACAGGCCACGAAATGAATGAAGTGAAACCGGGGTAACCTTGAGAGGCAGAATAATTTTGGAGGTTTCTGATTTTATCCATATGTTCAACGCGATCGTAGTGACTCTCACCAAATCCGAATACATTCGTAGCAGAAGTAATCAAGCCAAGTGATTGAGCCTCGGACATCACTCTGAGCCAATTATCCGAAGATCCCTTACGAGGGGATATGCCACTCCTAACGGTATCAACCAGCATTTCAGCGCCCCCACCGGGAAGTCCATGCATACCAGAATCTCGGAATAGCGATAGGACATCCCGAGTGGACAATCCTGAAACTTCTGATATCCCCTCAATCTCAATCGGCGAAAAGCAATCAAGTGAAATCGTCGGGTGCCTTTTTGACAATTCTTGAAGGAGGTTGGTGTACCACTCAATTGGAAGTGATGGGTTCACACCCCCCTGCATAAGTATCCTGCTACCCCCTATTCGTTCTAATTCGACTATGCGTTCGCTAATCTGGTCGACTGTCTGAGTGTAGCTTTCATTATGGCCCGGTGTCCTGTAAAATGAGCAAAAGTGACAGTTTATTGTACACACATTTGTGTAATTGATATTTCTATCGATTAGGTAAGTCACGGCTTTACCCGGGATCTGAGACTTACGCCTCTGCGATGCTACAAACATTAGTTCATCCAGAGGTGCGTTGGAGTATATATCAGCAGCTTCATCTACTGAAAGTTCCGAGTATCCACCATCCAGTTGACTTTCAAGAATTTCTCTCCAATTTGACATTCTAAATACCAGATCCAACGATTTTCTCTATATCATTAATTTCCTTTGGGCATGACGAGGAGAGAACAACAGGGCCATCATCGGTAATAAGAACATCATCTTCAATCCTGATTCCAATCCCTGAATACCTCTCGGGAATATAAATATCTGTTCTCCAATCGGCAAAATATAAGCCTGGCTCAATAGTTAGAACCATGCCATTTTCCAATGATTGCGGAGCCCCGGGATCACCTTGTCGGCCCCCACCCACGTCGTGAACGTCAAGACCGAGCAAATGACCAGTCCCATGCATGAAGAAATTCCGGAATGGGCCATCCAGATTGGCTTCATCGCCAAGAGCTTCCTGAAGGTCGCAGTCCAGAATTCCCAAATCAATCAGCCCCTGGGCGATAATTTCCGAAACAACGCGATGCATGTGTGACCAAGGCTTGCCCACTTGGCAAGATGCGATTCCAGCTTTCTCTGCTTTCAGAACCAACTCATAAATCTCCCTTTGTGGTTCAGTGAAGCTACCACTAATGGGCCATGTTCTGGTAATATCGGAAGCATAGCCGTTTATTTCGCAACCAGCATCAACCAGAACAAGATCACCATCATCCACTATACAGTCATTGGACTTGTAGTGAAGGATGGTTGCATTGCTACCCCCGCCCACAATTGATGGGAAGCTCCAGGTACTTTTGGCACTCATGAAATATCCTTCAACCGAAGACTGTATTTCCCATTCACCCATATTTGGGGAGGACTTTGTCATTGCTAATTTGTGTGCCTCAGATGCAATATTTGCTGCTTCTTGCATATATTGAATCTCTTTATTGGATTTTATCCTACGCAGTGGGTCAATGATGGGCCTAGGATCGTGGATAACGGAACAAGATTCACAAATTTTGTCAATAGATTGCGAGACACCAATAATCGAGTAAACATGGTCAGATTGAGCGATCATCTGCTGGATATCAGAAACAGAATTTTCAATGGCTGAAGTATTAGTTACAGGCCATTCTTTAGCTCCCTCGACCCCTATACGAATTCCCTCCCAAATCTCCTTTTTTGTATCTCGCTCAGGTACGAAAAGTGTAGAGTAGATATTGCCGTTGTGATTATGTGCAACAAATATTCCCTCATCCTCCATCCACCCACATAAGTAAAGCATGTACGAGTTCGCCCTGAATGGATAGCCTACATCATTAGAGCGAATTTTCCTAACATTGGTAGGGATAATCAGGATACTTGAATCGGGCAACTCTGCAAATACTCTTTCCTGTCTACCAATATACTCCGATGTATCGAATGGAAGTCCCATAGGTTGCCCTCATGATTCTGCCTTTTGGTCTTTCTACTACGACCATTTTGGTATGTCTGGCTCGATTTTCTGTTTCCTCATATTGGCAACTGAATAGATGAAAAATATAGTTGAGAGAATTAAGATAATTATTGATATTGGGAAAACAGTTTCGCTAGACCCATCTTTAACTAAAATCGATATCTGTGAAGCTTCAGAGTTATCATCAATCACTTCGATAGTAAGGATGAACTCACCATCCACGTCATCCGGCCAAATAAACTCCCTAGACTCTCCCTCGTAAGTAGGGACGTTATTGATTCTCCACACATATCGTAAATTGCCAGCATCATTTGAAGTATCAACAGAATCAGATGCATCGAAAAGGGCAGTGGTGCCTTCAGTAAGTATGAATTCAGAATTGTCGAAAATTGGAGAGCCATCGATTTGCAATCTAGCTATCGGGGCGACGTTCTGAATTTCGATAATTTTCGATTCCTGGCCAATATTCCCTGCTTGGTCAGCGATAGCCAAATTAATCTCAAAGATACCCGATACTGTGGGATAGATGGAGACGCCCCTCGAATCACCGTCAATGACAAACAATGTTTCAGGCACAGGACCGCCACCGACTTCAGTCACTGACCATATGTAGGTTAGACCTTGGATGCCCCAATACAAATCGATTGATGTGGAGCCATCGAAAACAACAGCCCCAATGCCCTCAGGAATGGTTTCCGGCCCCATTATGAGGGCTTTTGGAGGGGTGTTGTCAACCCTAAAACTTGTACAATCATATGAAAACTCTTGATTCAGAGGATTTGTCGAATATATCACTAAGTCATACCAACCGTCAGGAAAATCGGTCAAATCGATGTCGAAAGTAAATTGTCCAACAGGATCGCCTTGGACATTTGGCCAAAACGATAACTGGGACGAATTAGTTGATTTTAGATCGATTAATTCAGATTTTTGCTGGCTTTCTAGATATGAGCATCTTACGTTTGTCGAGTTCCTAAGCGTGTATTCAACCCAGGGTTCTGAGTATTGATCTGTCATGGAAAGAGCGTTGACTGTGTAACTTTGGCTATGCCACTCATCAGCATCATCATGAATATGGACAGTAGGGGGTAGTCGCATTAAATTGGGAGAAATGAAAATTGAAATTATTGTTGAATGAACATTTTCAGAGTTATCTATTACAGTTACTATTACAGTACAAGCGCATGGACCGACAATTAGAGGATCAATTTCTATTTCAAACGCCCACAACTTCCAAGTGTTAGAATCAGATAAGGCGACAAGAGTATCTGTAAAATCGATATATTGCCTTGTACCAAATGAGTCCTTTAATTCCCAAGTCGCGGAATTTGGGGGTGCCTCATCTTGGATTGTTCCGGATATAGCCGAAGTAGATCCATCTGACATTTCAATGATATGAGTTCCGTCAGAAATATCAAGTAAAATTTGGGCTGGATATCCAGCATCATTACCTTCCGCGTTAGTAGTTGGTAGCGAGGATGTTAAAACAAATATGACTACAATGACAATTGACCTCATACGCCTAGAAGATGAGAAGAGCACGATTATCGCACTTAATCAATACTATTCAATATCACGGGAAGCTGCTCTACCTGTCAGAGATCCTCATCTTCCAAGATAATTCATCCAACCACAAACCAAGCGTTGCTCTATCTATGTAATCGTGGCCGTGGTTAGATGAAAGCACACAGTCACAAGCAGCAGATGCAAGTAATGCCGCATCGTAGAGGTCCAAACCGTAGCCTAATGCTGCTGCTAGTGATGTAGCAGCAGCATCATGCATCCCAATCTGTTGTTCGGCTGTTGGTGCCATACAGGGGATGAAAATGCTACCAATCTCTTTTCTATGTAGATTGATCCCGTGAATTCCACCCAATACTAGGATTCCTTCCCAAGAATATTCATCCAAAAGACCCTGGGCTGCTTCATCATCATCCAAGCCCAATCTCCTGGCCAAAAGTGACATCCCTCTTTTTTCAAATATCACTACTGTTGCACCCCTGCTCTTTTCCAAACCAGTTAGTTTGGGATCTACAATTACTGGTATTCCAAAATCACTTGCCGTAGAAATCAGAGATTGCGCGCCGTCGATTGTTACAACGCCCTTATCATAGTCAGAGATTACTAATGCACAACTGTCAGGAATATTGGAGCTTGCCGATTCAATTAGAGCAGCTGAAATATTGCTTTCAATATCTTCGTTTGGCCCTCTATCGGCCTGAAGGAGTATCTGGCTACGATCGAGAAGGCTTTCTCTACTACCGAAAAATCGAATTTTTGTCAGAGTAATACGATCCTTGACCTGGATGATATTTTCACTATCGACCCCCAGGGACTTCAGATTGGAAATGATTGAGGAAGCCTCGGAGTCATCACCAAGTGCCGTATGGAATGATACATTCATTCCAAATGATGTAAGTCCGATCGCTATGTGAGCAGAAGCACCTGGCGACTCATCCGATTCAATTATTTTCAATACTGGGACGGGGGCTGTAGAATTTAGATTGTTAGCAAATCCGTGATGGTATCTATCAAGCATGGTATCGCCAATTAGTGTTACTTTTGAGCCGTCTATTGATTCTAGTAAGGAGCTAAGTCTTGTCAGACTTTCCTGACGATTAATATCTGGATTGTCGCCCATATTGTGCCGAGCGAGGTTTAACAGATGATATTTGGGGATAGCGTCTAATTTGTTAGCCGCTTCGAAAGAACGATGCAAGACCGTGAGAATAGAATGCTATACGACGGTTCTGCATTTAGCCGGCTATGGGAGAAGTCAGCTATAGGAATACTAACCGATGGAACCGGACTGCTACTTGCAGACTCCGAAGTGATTTTCTGCAGAGAACATAGAGGTGTCGAATTCATTGGCCTGGAAGGACAGGATTCTTATTCCAAGTGGATCGAGCAAAGGATTTGCAATAACGACAAGATATTGCAGGAGGCTGCGATACTTGAGGCTTTGAGGGTATCCGGAAACAAAGTTGTCCTATCTGAAAATTTTGAGGCACTGGGGCTCAATCCCAGTAGATCATGGGCAATGAGGTGGTCTTCTGAAAATCACCCTAGTAGGGGTGATCCGGAGTCCGAAATAATTTGGTTTGAATCAAAAGATCTTTTGCACGATAAACCAAATGGCGGACTGACTACTCTGGAAGATCTACTATTGTGGTGTGTGGAGGTTGAAGATAGGGGTAGAATTCCAGAAGTACTGGTAATAGACGAAGAGCACTCTGTGGTAACATACCGTCTAAGCGAGGCGGATCCAACTGGTGACATGGCAGAGTTGACGAACGAAATTATTTCTGATATCTCAAATCTCGATAGGTCCCCGCTAGGAGAAAATGGGGGCTTCTACCCGTCAGTTAAGATGTGGCCGCACGAATCAGTGGGCATCCCACTTCATGGTGGCCGACAATTGGATCGAATTGAATCAGAGGTCATCTATTCCAATGATAAGGAGTCAATGTCAGTTACTGCAAGTATATTGAATGACTTATGGAGCAGGGGATTGAACACGCGATCTGGTTTCAAATATGGAACTACATGGCGGTGCTATGCTGGTGAAGTTGGTGAAGGGCATGCACCGTGGTTAGTCGTCGATCCAACAAGTGAGGGGCCAGAAAACTGGGCTGAAGCTTGCCTGTCATCAAGACTAGCTTCTGGTGTGAATAAAAAATGGCTTTATCCGATATATGATATTGAAAGGTGGAGATACCTGCAGATTTCCAGACCGCCGTCCGATTCTCGATGGAGTAACCCGAAAAGAATCTGATCGGCCGGATTCAGGAGCCAATCCGGAAGTGTCACTTAGGGACTTTCCTCATCCCCATCTACCGTTCTTCTACCAGTTGCGATTGATAGGGCTAGGAGGATAAGTACGGTGGCAAGGGCATTTGATGGAATAGCGAGCCAATTTAGAGGGCCAAAGGCCAAATCCCCATGGGAATTAAGGACTATCGGGATTCTCTGTTCGATATTGTTAGAGTCGACAATTACAATCTCCCCTCTGGCAATCATCCTGGGTTCAAGAAGGCCATCGGGCTCAATTGACAGAACAATGGGGTCACCAGGGTTGTAGGAACCGGAGGTTTCTGATTTCGCAACTCTACTTGCAGGGCCGTCGATAGTAATGGTATATGTTCGTGGGCCATCACCGATTGAGTCGGGAAATAACTCAACAGTGGATGATTTGTCCCAGGGAATTGTCACCTCCAGGGGCTCAGAGGAAAGTCTGTGATTTACAACACTCCAATCTAATGAGATATGGGTCATCGGCCTATCCAAGCAACCAATTGTTCCAGTAACTTCGCCTTTCAAAGATGCTGTTTTAGAATGATTGAGGATCTCTACAACGAAGTATTCATCATGATCAGATATCACATCACTGGGTTGTGATAGGTCAGAAGTAAAAATACATTCAGCATCAGCGTAAATCTCGACAGTAGCAGACCCATTTGGGAGCAGAACAATGGGATTGCGTGGTGGTGAAACTATGAAGTCTGAATCTCCAACGAAGTCATATTCAATAGAAGCTGAATCAACGGATAATGAATTCACTGTGATTGTCCAGGGTACTAGCCTCCCCCTATTGTCCCAGATTTGTTTTCCAGTATGTCCAAATCGATCTCCGACAGAGAAAGGATCGCCACTGGAGCCATAATCTGCGCCGCGAAGCAAAGCGTCATTACCATCTGCTTCAACGATTTTTACCCATGGCTTTGACGGGTCCGTATTTACGAGATTTGAATCCATGTCTCCGAATGACAGATCTTGTTGTTCGACCAATATCCCATGACCGGGCAAACCAGCATCAAAACCGATTTCTGACCTCAGAGTTATCCAAATGTACTCGCCATATGCGATTTCTATCTTCAATGGGGCGCCACCTTGGGAAATTGGTTTTAACAAGAAGTTGTCATCGATATGATAGTCGGGAACTATTGGTTCTATAGCACCAATTAGATCCAAAGTAGATGAGGATGGCAGAGACGGCCTGCCACCATCGCCAATCCAATTCCCACTAGCCATGACATCCCAATCTCCAAGTCCATACCATGACTTAGTGGGGGAATCGCTGTGAACATCATATAAATCGACGGCACCCATCTGGTGAAGCATCTCGTGAACAGTCACCCCTAGTCCACCATGAATTGAGGCCATGGTATAGTGCTCGAATCGGTAGTCGCCAATCACTACCGGATCTTCAAAGGGGGAGAAGTGGCTCCATATTGTAGTAGATGCACCTCCCTCCTCTTGAGGTTGTCCTGAATGCAGTATTAGCACCCTATCAATTACATAATCGCCATTCAAATCCCACGTAGATAAATCAAGGCCCTGGAACAGTCCTTTGATAGCCCTAGTTGCCAATTCCCTAGCTCCACCAGAATCGATTCCAGAGTCTCTCTCGAAATCGTTATCTGCCCCCCAGTGTGAATCTTCGTATGGCGATTCCCAGACACCGTCCAAAATAGTTGGAACCAATTGTGATTTATTTGCACTGATTTCGGAAATGTATCTTTTTGCGGAGTATTCTCCTTCGAATATCTGTCCCAATAATGAATTCGGGAATTCCTTCCCTGGGAAACTGACACGCAGTATTGGCCAATTCTCTTCCGTAGAAAGGCCTACCAAATCATAATCATCCGAGGCCTTAGTATCCCCTATAGCAGATACAACAGCATTGTTAACTGTTTCAGAGTACATACTAACTACTACCGAGGATATCAACAAAACTGCCGCCATAGCGATTCTGAATGGCTGCCCCTGCCCTGCTTTCCCCATAACCATAGCCCAATAGCACAGCCTTTCAAACCAATGCTAAACTGCTAGTTTGTTGAGTCAAAATTTTTACTTGGGTCCCACAAATCCATTTTTACGGGCGCTGTGCGAGAGACAGCCTCAGATGAGATTGCAATTAGAAAGGCAATCAATAACCTCAGGCCATCATATTCAACGGGCAGAGATAAAATCAAGATTCCAGAAGAAATTGCCAGTATCCGATTCCTAAATCTAGTCTTCCCGGAATAGACCATTCCAAATACTCGCGAAAGAGAAAGTATGATCGTTGTCACTGACCAAACGACTAGAATCCAAGTTACCCCCAAACCGATGGAAAATATAGACGACGCGTCGTATCTAACAAGGACCCCATCGGGAGTGCCATGGGATAATGAAATATCAAAAAGTGCAGGTATCCCAATTGTCCAAATAATCAATATGGAAACTGGGACGATTGTAGTTGTGAGGAATAGTACTGCAGTTAGCCAATTCCTCTCTCTAGGAAAGAGGCCAGGTTTAGCGAAATTGTATGTCATAATCGAAAGAAATGGCATTATTGACACTAAGGACAAAAGCATCACTAAACTCCAACGTATCTGTATCCAATCGAAAGGAGCGAACAAAGACAAATTTTCGTTATTTGGCCCTGCGGGCAATGGTGAATAGTCTAGCCACGATGAAATCAATTGATCAACCATGAATGACCATGTGATACATAATATTACGAATACGATGGCGGATTTTCTTACAATCGAATGTAGTTCGAAGAGGTGCTCGTTAGGTTTCTCATTGTAGAGATGAAAATCCTGTTCTTGATTCACAGTACATCCTTCACTTGGGGCTCTGATCGTGCTGCCAGAATAGTCCTGTAGACCCCGTAAGCTGCCCACGCACTAATGAAGAATGCAGTTCCAGTTACGAAGTCTGTGAAATCAACACCTTGGAAGGTAATGGGGCTAGTTGAGTTAGCCCAACCAACAGCCAAGTAGAATGAGATTGCAGAGAGGGCAAATCTACGGAACGCCTGGGGGTATGCTAACTCGCTAGCTAGGAAATCAGGACCATCATCGTATTTTCTCTCAAGAATCTCCCTTTGCAAAACAGCACCTATGATGAGTGCAGTCAAACTAGTCCAATAGAATAGATTACCCTGCGAGAAAACCCTGTGGGCCAATGCATCCTGGCGCTCTTGCTCCAATTGCTCTTCTGACTCCTCTAATAAGAAAAGTGAGTCATAAGTCCCAACCGAGATAGTCCTAGTCTGAAGAGTAGCGCCACTCTCATCTGTGGTGATTGTTCCTGGCGGGTTGATGGAAAATGAGAGGATGTTCCAATAATCCATGTCATCAGGTATTCCAGCACCATCTACAGAATTGCCAGCGAGCCAAAATTGGACGGGGCCAACATCCTCACTTGGAGCGGCCCAATTTACAACCCAAATTCCATTTTCACTAGGATCCGAATGTGAGATATCATCAGGGCGTCCGTCTGCATAGCGAATATCCTGGCCATCGACCCACGAGAAACTCCCGATTGAATCTGAAGAGAGGAGGAAACCTGCGTCAGTATTCCCTTCTCCACCAGAAAGTGTCAGTGAGTCAGCTACGCGAATTGTCATCTCGTACTGTTCCGATGGCTCGTACATTAGTGGGACCCCGGTGACCATAACGACTGCCCTATCGGATGGGGCCCCATTGTTGTGGCATGAGCACCCATACTTGACTGTCAATTCGTCATTAGAATTATTGGCACCTGGTCCTTGACTCATACCAAGGGCTGGAAGAGACAATACGGCCACTATAACCAAGCAGACCAAGATCCTTCTAGCACTCATCGCCACATTATCACTGAGCCTTTCTCGGAGTCGATGTCAAATAACGGTTGGGGGAACTAATCCTCACAACTCCTTGATAGCAGCATTTAGCTCATTCATCATTTTCTTACCATCACCAAACAACATCATCGTTTTATCTTCGTAAAACAAGTCATTATCGACGCCTGCATAGCCAACAGAGAGGCTTCTTTTGATTATTACAACGACCCTTGCCTTGTCGGCATCGATTATTGGCATCCCGCCTAGTGGACCTTCCCCGGACCTAGCAACAGGATTTACCGTATCATTAGCCCCGATAACTAGGGCCACATCAGTTTCTGGAAGTTCTGAATTGACGTCGTCCATCTCAATTAGTTGCTCATATGGGACGCTTGCTTCAGCGAGTAAGACATTCATGTGGCCCGGCATTCGTCCTGCAACAGGATGAATTCCATACGAGATTTCTACACCTTGCGCCTCAAGGAGATCGGCGAATTCTTTCACGGCATGTTGAGCCTGGCTCACGGCCATTCCATAGCCCGGAATGATTACGCATTTGCTTATTCCATCACATACCATTGCAACCTCCTCGGGATCGCTACCAACCTTTGAACGAGAAACAGTCTCTCTACCACCACCCCCAAATGACTTGAAGAGGACGGCTGCAAGAGTCCTATTCATCGCCTTGCACATAATAAATGTCAGAATCAGTCCCGCGGCTCCAACCATAGAGCCTGCGATAATTAGGACATTGTTTCCAATTACGAATCCAGTGAATGCAGCTGCAATTCCAGACATTGAATTGAGCAGGCTGACTACGACTGGCATATCGGCCCCGCCAATGGGTATGACGAATAGGATCCCAAGTAGACAAGATAGGAAGACCATGGAATAAATGTAGTCATAGTTATGGGGGTCTTGAATCGTTAGTCCAATGAGCGAAAAACAGGCTAGAAGAATTGAGCCTTTGACAAAGTTTAGCCAAGGTGGCCCCCAAGTTGGGAAATTGACCCACTTATTTCTGCCACGTTCATCCTTCTTACTAAAGGGGATGTAGAAACCCCCCCTCAACTTACCCATTGCCATCAAGCTCCCTGACAAAGTGACCCAACCAACTATTCCTGACAAGCCGATAGCAACCCAGGTGGCGTATAATTCGACACCTTGTTCTGGGACATTCGAATCCTGTATCCTCTTAAGTACTTCAGAAAGAGCAACTAGCGCTGATGCTCCGCCCCCGAATCCATTGAAGAGGGCGACTAGTTCCGGCATTTCTGTCATCTCAACACGAGTAGCCATTACGTAGCCTATTGTTGAGCCAACCAGTAACCCGCCAATAATCAACTCATAACCGATCACTTCCTCGGTATACATTTTCACAAGAGTGACCAATACAGCTAGTAGCATGCCGTATGCTCCTAGCATATTTCCTTGAGGAGCAGTTCGGGGGCTAGAAAGGCGCTTGATACCTAGAATGAAAAGTGCAGCAGAGAACAAATATCCTATGTCCCAAATGACAGGGTCGACCATTATTTTCCACCTCTTCTTTTCTTGCCTGCTATCATTCCAAGCATCTTATTCGTAACCATGAAGCCTCCAACGACATTGATTGTAGCCATTACTAATGCAATGAAAGCTAGCCAGGATGCGGTCCCGGGATCGCCATTATTGAATTCGGCATTTGAGAGAAACAGTGCGCCAACTATTGTAATCCCGGAAATAGCATTTGCACCCGACATTAGAGGCGTGTGCAATGTTGGTGGTACCTTACTAATCAACTCAAAGCCTAGGAAAATAGCCAAAACAAAAACCGTGATGCTAGCAACTAGTGTTGTCATTGTCAGCATTGGGAAACAACCTCCGATAGCCTGGTCTGCTTAGGATGTATGGAACCTTCATGACACAGTAGAACGCCGCCCATTCCGGCAACGTAGAAATCGTCACCTTCGGGAGCGCCCACAAGGATAGCGTCTTCCAAATCAATGCTAAGAGTATCATCTTCAACTAATGTGGCGAGGAAAGTAGTAATGTTATTGGAGAATAGCATACTTGCTGTTGAAGCCAATTCTCCGGCTAAATTCTTGGTCCCTATTATGGTAACTCCATTTTCTGTAGTCACCACTTCACCTGGGACGGTCAACTCGCAGTTACCACCAACGTCTGCATTCATGTCAACAACTACAGAGCCGGGCTTGAAGTTTGCAATCGCGCTGGATGGCACTGTAATTGGGGCAGGCCTGCCAAAGATACGCGCCGTTGTCACTATAACATCAGCATCGCTAGCAACTTCGCAAACAGTATCGTTAACTTTCTGAATGAACTCTGGAGTGAGTGGCTTTGCATAACCAGAGTCATCCTCAAAATCGTCCATACCTTCAACTTCTATGAATCGCCCTCCGACTGACTCTATTTGTTCGGCAGCTGATTTTCGTACATCTGAAGCGTAAACAACAGCACCCAGCCTCTTTGCTGTTGCAATAGCCTGTAGGCCGGCGACACCGGATCCCATAATTACGAATTTTGAAGGTCTCACCGTTCCAGCGCTCGTAGTCATCATGGGAATGCCCCGTGGGACATGCGCGGCGCCGAGTAATACTGCCTTGTAGCCAGCCAAATTATCTTGACTTGAGTTTACATCCATTGCCTGAGCACGAGAAAGTCTCCTAGGAATCATGTCCATGCTCATGAGTGTAATTTTTGATTCAATGCATTTCTTCACCCTAGCGGGATTCCTAAAGGGATCCGATACACAAGTAATAATCTGGCCGCTCTTGAAATTGGAGGCATCGGGCATGGAAATAGAGACTACCACATCGCATGACATTGCTTCTTCTCTACTAGCGACGATCCCCCCTGCGGACTGATAATCCGCATCACTGTTGTGAGATATGGCACCGGCCCCCTTCTCTACAACTACTTCGAAGCCAATTTTCTTCAACTTCTTTAGCGAACCGGGTACGATGGAAACCCGGTTTTCGCCATCAACTTCCTTCAAAACCCCTATTCTCACCATACCACCAAACTGAATATTTTGTTTCCAAATGACGGGTGTTATTGAAACCGTCGACGTGATAATTTCACTGCTATGTCAACCAAAAATAAGGAGATAGCCAATTCCGAAAACTGCGATATCGCAGATTGCATGAGATAACCAGCATACCCAGATTGATTTGTAACGTATATACAGCCAAGACCAAATCGCTGCAGCTGAAAGTAGCCCAAAGGAAGCCATGACAGTTTGCCACCAGAGGAAGCCGAAGTAATGAAGGGCAATTGCATGATGCAAAGTGAAGAGCATGGCCGACAAGATTACCCCTGCTACTTCGCTTCCAAATAGATCTATACCCTTGGTTGTAACGAACCATCGGAAAACATATTCTTCCAATAGGCTGTTCAAGAAAATCCAATACAGCATTCCAGCGATGTAAATGCGAATATCGGTAAGCCCAGTAGTTTCCATTTCTAACAGCATTAAATCAGAATCAATGGTATCGCCAAGGATAAGCCATACAAGCAAAATTATTGCCGACATCAAGATGCCCGTAATACCGCCCACCAGTAGGCCTTCCTTGTTGGCTGGTGAACGGGAAATTTCATTGCCCTCTATACGTAGGTACCAGTAGGCTGGAGCAAAAAAGAGCCAAAATTTGCAAGCCATAAAGAAAATCTGTGAGGTTAGTTCGTCATCATTATAGTTGAGCGTGAATAGGATTGAGATAGTGGGAACAAATGCTACTAGACTTAGGGGTAGCAAGGCGTTATTCTTGAATTCCACAATTCCCCGCCATGATGGAAGTTGAATATGCTTGCTACGTCAATTCAAAGTTAAGTCGGCAAAGGGCTAAGACTGGTGCCATAGGCGACTGTGCATGACAGCAGGTGCAAGGAAGGTTGCAGTAATAGGGGCAGGTAATGTAGGTGCCACATGTGCATTCGTATTAGCTGAGAGGAAAACTGGGAATGTCGTTCTTCTCGACATATACGAGGGTTTTGCCAAAGGCAAGGCCCTAGATATGAGTCAAGGGGGCAGAGTTCTGAACTATGATGGAAGAATATCTGGGACCATGGATTATGCAGATATTGCTGGATCCGATGTAGTCGTTGTCACGTCAGGCTTTCCACGACAACCGGGGATGAGCAGGGAAGACCTGATAGGGAAAAATGCAGATATCGTAACCCAGGTGGGAAATGGAATTAGGGAACACGCTCCAGATGCAGTAATTGTAATGGTGACAAACCCGTTAGACCTGATGACGTATCATATGCAGAAAGTAACAGGGTTCCCCCATAATCGGGTTGTCGGCCAAGCAGGGATCCTGGATAGCGCAAGAATGACTCACTTCATCTCCGAGGCGGTGGGATGTAGCAATGAGGATGTGCAAGCAATGGTTCTAGGTGGACACGGAGACACAATGGTACCATTACCCAGGTACACTACAGTAAACGGAATTCCTATTACCCAGCTCCTTGAAGAAGGTGAAATCAAGGCAATATGTGAGCGAACGGCCAGTGGGGGGGGAGAGATCGTGAAACTACTAGAGAAGGGGAGTGCATTCTACGCACCGGGCAGCGCAGCAGCAATAATGGCTGAATCAATACTAGATGATAGAAAGAGAGTCCTACCATGCAGCGCATATCTGAGTGGGGAGTATGGGATGGATGATATTTACATTGGAGTACCAGTAGTTTTGGGCAAAGACGGAGTAGAGAGAGTGATAGATTTGCATCTCGAACCACACGAGTTGGAGAGTCTGCAAGGATCTGGCTCATTTTACAAAGAACAGTTGAGTTCAATTCTGGGATATTAGTAATTGGGATGAAATCGTGGATATTGAGTATGTGCATCTTGAACACGATGGGAAACTGCTACTCGTAAATCTGGATGGCCAGGGGCCCGTGAAACCCCAAATGGGCAGAACCCAATCAGAAAACGGGTTCTCAATCAGGCTTCCGTCAATATCAGAAGTTGCTTCTATGGGAATAGAGTGGAAACTCAGAAGGACAAATAGGATCAGACTCAATTCAGATGAGTTTGTTGTCAATTATGGCATTCCAGACATCCCATGGCCCGAGGATTGGGCTTGGAAGGACTCGGTGATTAGTGACAGTTCTGTGGATCCATTAGCCAGGGAGTCCGTGTATCGGACAATACATCGCGTCGTTAGCAAGGTTGTCATCAGAAATTCGAATAGAGAGGTACTCATGGCCAAGGTTTCGAGGGGATTCTTCACTGGATGCTGGACGCTTCCCGGGGGTTTCGTTGATTACGGAGAACACCCGAAAGATGCAGCGATTAGAGAAGCATTCGAAGAATTAGGAGTTGAGATACAAATCCCCGCAGCGAACGCTTCTAGTTTGGAGACCGATAACGAAGATGGGGCTATAGTGCAAACAAAAATATTCAATGATGAGGGGATTACTTGGGTATCATTCACATACAAATGCGAGTCTGATTTAATTGGACAGAAAATATATCCCAAAGATGATGAGATTGAAGAAGCAAGGTGGTTCTCCAAGGAAGAAGCAATGCGTGTCGCCGTTTCAGAATTCGATATTGAAGCCATAAATGCACATTTGGGCTAGTAGCCGAATTTGTTACTCTTCTTCAAAAAAATCATAGTCATACGGTAACCAGATTATCTTGGAGACAGTTCTTTCTATGAGATAACCAGCAATAGCCCCTGCAACGCCCAGGAAGAAATATCCGAGTCCAATGGCTAAAATTGCAAAAACAAGGTGAGAGACGAGTTGCCACTTTGGTGGGGCTTCCACCCCATACTCGAGTAATCCCACGAATGCGTCACTCATCCCCGGTTATGCCCTCGCCATGAGGCGGACCCTCGCTGACGAGGACATCGACGACCTCGCGCGAATGCTCGATCTGCTCATCGCCATCGGCCCCGTGCACATTAAGCAGTACGATGAGGATAAGGATGCCTCCTACAGCGCTGATGCCAAAGAGAACGGGATTGAAGTCATCCTCCTTGACCCACGCAAAGATAGCAAGAATACCAGTAATGGCACCTCCCGCGGAGATAATGTTAACGATCCAACCCCAGAGGTTGGTTGTGCCTTCATCCATGATTATGCAAGGGGGCCCTAGACTTGAACAGTTGGTTCAATGAATTGTGGTGGGCCTGCCTGGATTCGAACCAGGGTCTATTGCTCCCAAAGCAACAAGCATAGACCAGACTAACCCACAGGCCCGTGGTAAATGATTGCGGATGACGAATCGTCATGAACTTTGCTGGAGCCATGTCCACGATTCGTCACCATGTCTTAGCAGAATACCTTCTATCTCTGCTTGTCCTATCAGGTGTTGAGGGGTATTCTCTGTGATTCCTTTCTTCGACAATTCCTTCTCGAGGGAATGAATAGATATTATCCCGGATTCATCTGTTGCATCATACATAGCTTGAATTGCGATTGATCGTAAATTTGCAGATTTACTGTTTTGGCGGGATTTTCTTTCTTTCGATTGTATTTTATTCATCAAATCATTAGCTATTTCTTTTGGTAAATTGGCTGAAGATACGGCATCGGCAAGCTGTCTCGAGTCGTCAAAAGAGGCGATGATCTTGGATCTAGAAGAACCGCATCTGGGGCATGAAGCACTATTTTCGGCTTTGCACCCAAATGAGTCCCCACAGACACATCGTCGTAATTTCCACTCGCCACTCACGTATTTTGTTGATATGTGGGGGTACATCACTTTTCGTGGCAAAGATGAACATATATGCCCCCTAAGGAATCAATTATGGAAGCAGTCAGACTGGCTTCTCTGGGATTATCTTCGATTCTTGTTTTGATCTCGTTAACAATTATGATTTCTGAGCGTACAATATCAGCCGAGGCGTGGGCATTGCTCCTCCTAGCCCCAATACCCGCTGGTTTTGCCATCACTACTGGCAATCACAAAAACGATCCTCCTCACGAAATTGTCGAATGGTCAGATGATTCTGATAATGTTAGTGATAAGTCTGTGGGAGACCCCTCAGAATCGGGTTTTGATATCCCAGTTCTGTAATTATGATAGTCTTAGAGTCTCGAGGTTTGCAGGCGCGTAAGTCTGGACCTTGAACCTCTCACGTAGGCCCATCCTGAAAGCATTGCAAGTCTGGGGGTCACCATGATGACAGATGATCTTTCGAGGAGTTGGATTCAACGCGGAGACGTAATCCATCAATTGGTTCCTATCTGAGTGGCCACTAAATCCATCTATAATTACCATGTTACAATTTACATCCAGCATTAGTGTCTGACCCTTGTCCATTAGGGGAACGTGGGAGTGGCCCTCCTGGAGCCTCCGGCCAAGGGTCCCGGAAGCCTGATAGCCAACAAAGCAAAGCGTATTTCCAGGCTCAGGGGCCCAGTGCTTGAGATATTCTATGATGGGCCCTCCAGTCATCATTCCGCTTGTCGCTAGAACTATGCACGGGCTTGGATCTAGGAGGATTGACTCTCGCAACTCACGGGAGTCAACTTGCTTGAACCAAGAAGAATTGAATGGGTTCTGGTCCCCTCCCCTAAGCATGCTCTTCTTCAGTTCTCTATTCAGAAAATTTGGATGGCTAGAATGGATTGCGCTAGCCTCACTAATCATGCCATCGAGCCAGACGGTAACAGGAGGGACTCGGCCTGACTTGAAAAGCTCGTCAATTGCCAACATAACCTCTTGAGATCTCCCCACGGCAAACACTGGGCAGAATATCTTCCCCTTCCGGTTCAACGAATCGGTGACTAGGTCCTGCAACTCCTGACTAGCTTGCTGTCTGGTCGGCTGAATACTCTGGGGACTACCGTATGTGGATTCGATAACTAGGGTGTCGACCTTGGGAAATCGAACAGTTGCTGCATCGAAAAGCCATGATTTCTCATACTTTATATCACCAGAAAATAGTAGTCTGTGCTCTGACTTGCCCTCTCCAATCTGCATGTAAACGCTTGAAGAACCCAAGATGTGCCCAGCATTCTCCATCGTCATTTTAACATCGGGCGCAATATCTGTCTTTTCCCCCCAATTTACGTCTACTACATGCTTGATGCATTCCTGTATATCTGACTTGGAATATGGAGCCTCATTTCCCTCGGCCTGTGAGACTTTGATGTAGTCTATCTGGAGCAGCGTCATCAGATCCCTAGTAGGCGGCGTGCAGTAAACTGGGCCCTTGTAACCATACCTGAATAGCACTGGGAGCATTCCAATGTGATCAACGTGAGCATGGGTGATGACTACGGCATCTAAATTATCCAGAGGGAGGAGCTCGGGGGCTGAAAAGAAAGGCTGAACCTCATTTTGATTGCTTGTTGGCTTGGCGCCCACGTCAACAAGAACCTTCGACTCATTGGTAGTAACAAGGTGCATTGCTCTCCCGACCTCCCTGTAGGAACCAAGCGCTGACACTCGGACCCATGATTCTCCGGGTCGTTGTGGGCGGTATATCCTAGTGCCGAATTTCTTCAAGAGCGTCTTCCTTTCATCGGCAAGCTCCTTCCTATATCTACGAATGTCATGCTGGGTACGGCTTTCTCTTGCAGGTGCGCGCTCCACTTTTACCAACCAACCAATCGCATCACGAAGGGCATTGATGTGGGCGCCTTTAGGGCCGACTGCAGAAGAAGGGTCATCACATTCTAGAATAACCTCAGATAATGCAGGATCGAGCCAAATATTCCTCACCATTGCCTCAGGGGGGATGATCTGATTTACGGCATCGTGAACATCCGCTTCAGCAGACAGAATATCAGGATGGGGCCTAACGACAACTCTCCTTTTGATCGACTTGGCAATTCGTACTGTAAGGCTCTCAGAACCACCTGTGAATCGTCCTGGTTGCTTTGTTATGATGGCAATTGACCCAGCTTCGAGAGTAACCTCTGAATCTACACCATCGGGAATCAGTTTGGAAATCTTCCTCTTCATCTCAGGCAGGGTCAGTCTCATAGTAAATTCCTCTTTTCCTCAGGCAACTAGGTCAGTTCGGCCTAGGCCGGGAATGTGATCAAAGCGAAGAAAGAAGCTCGCTGACTTCATCTTCGGAGAGAAGGGTAAAACCGTCTTCAATTGTGATATAAGCGAGATCCATGCCATTGCCGCTTGCTGCATCCCTCTGGGCTGAGGCCAAAAGAGCCTTTGCAGCTACTGAAAGAGCCTGCTGTTTCGACATACCTTCTTGGAATTGGTCTTCAAGGACACCATACATGTAGGGACTTCCTGAGCCAGTGGCACAATATACGTCAGGTATAGATCCGCCTGCCGAATCTATGCTGTAGACGCTTGAGCCCGATGAGTCGACACCAACTATCAGTAATTGCACGTAATGTGGCCTCCCTGATAGGATATTAGCGGTGAAGGTAGCCGCCCCCTTCACAGTCATTGGCGCATCTCTCTTTAGCTGGTACAACTTTAACTCAGCAGCAAGAACTCTGGAGAGTGATTGTGCGTGACCTACAAGACCAGCGGTAGTTAGAGCGATGTTGTCGGATATCCTGAATAACTTCTGGACAGATTTGTTAGCGATGAAATGGCCCATTGTGGCTCTGTGATCGGCCCCAACGACAACGCCTCCGTCATAGGTAATTCCAACGGTGCTCGTGCCAGTCTTGATTGCGGTTGATGTTGCGTCCATGTTAATCACCGGCGGAGTTGCCAGTGATATTGACTAAAATCGACCCCTTATCAATGCGACGGGAGGTGGGGCTGCGATAATTAGCATTACAATATACGAAAATATTCTGGAAAAGTAGAAGATATGAAGCGTTAGATGATTCCCCGTAATGATGTGCGTTCTGAAGATGGCGGTCCTAAATGGGTGGAAATGCCCAGTATTTCCGGACATAGTAGTTCGAGTATTGAGCCCGGCCAACCCTATCACGACCTAGGGATGAAATTCCCTCATGCTCCAGTTCCTAGAACTCAGGGCGATGTGATTGTCCATAGGGCATTATTGGAGGATGTTACTGGTATTGCGCAACTAATGGATTGGATATCTGACGGTGACATTGTTATCGTAGAAATGACGGGGCTGATGACAAGGGATATGGAATTACAATTGGCGGTTGGCAAGATTCAGGAATTTGTCGAAGGCGATTTGCGTGGGCAGCTGGTTCGTCTGGGAAATTCAAGACTCCTACTTCTACCTCCGTCGTTTGAGAGTGCTAAGGTGAATTGAGCCCATGCAGAGCAAGGTAGATGCCCCGTGCCCACAGTGTACCGAAGACGGCTCGTTGACAATGCTCGCGAATAGTTCAGAAATCCCATATTTTGGGGAACATACGCAAATTACCGTCCTATGTGCATCTTGCGGGTGGAAGCACACTGATTTTATCCCGTCAGACGGTGAAAGGCCGGGGTTTTCATCATTAGTAGTGAATGATGGCGAAAAATCAATGGCGAGAGTGGTCAGATCATCGTCCTGCACTATTAGGATTCCAGAGTTGGATTTGGAAGTCTCCCCCGGTGGTTCATCTAGTGGGTACGTGACCAACGTAGAGGGGGTATTTACGAGGTTTGAAAATGCCATAGAGACCATCATCAGAGGCGAGGATGGTGTGGAAGCGGAAAGTGCAAAACAAATTTTGGAACGACTACAAATGGCAAGAGTTGGAGGATTCATTCTAACCATAGAATTACTCGACCCAAGAGGTAGGAGCCAGATAATCCACAGTGAAGCAACTTCTCGGGAATTGGGCGAGGATGAGAAAGAAGTCTTAGAAAGTGGCCCAGAGATTCCAGTATTCGATCTCAATTAGAGTGCGTCTGGTGCTAGAAACTCATCTATTCGACCTTCCCACTGGGCTCTTTTCTCTGCTAGTTCTACCAGCCATTCCGTTGCACTATCTATACACAGTTGCTTTATCTCGCCTGCAAGTAACCTTCCACTTTCATATTCCATCCGAATCTCTTCAAGCGCATCGTCATCTTTCTCGAAGAAGAATTGTAAGTACTGGAATGCTACGTCCTTTGTGACATCCCCCCCATGCCTTCGATGTTCCTCCACAGTAGGCTGCCCCCCACTAATTGCCCTCTTTACTTTCTTAGTCATAACTTCGACATCATCATCCATGAAAATGGTACTTTCTGGTTTGGAAGATGACATCTTATCTCCTGTCATCCCCACAGCGAATCTATGATATGTTGAGCATGGTGGCAAGAGGCCCAATCCGCCCATCTTCCTCTCAGTAGATAGGACCTTCATTCGAATTCGGAATTTGTCTGCAGTTGTGGCCCCCGGGATCTCTATTGTGCCGTGTTTCGGATTTGTTTTGACATCGGAGAATCCGAGTTCGATTATTGATGATTCAAGATTGGCGATCATTGATTTCCTGGAATTCATGTCCACCTTGCCTGATTCCATTATCCCCATCTCTGAGAGGTTGTTGTCCTGGATCGAGAGTGCTACAGTGAGGCCTCCGGATTTTCTTTCCTTAACATTGAACCAGTTTGTCTTCTGCGTGATATCCCTAGTCAATCTCAGATGGGGGTCCTGATCAACTCCGACTGGCACTACGATGGGCCTAAGGCCTCCGTATTCGTCCATCTGCGGGTGTACAATATCACCAACTTGGACCAAAGGGGCTTGGACGTGGGCCAGGTTTGTTTCACCACTGAAACCGTATATTGACTCGAATTCCGATAGGTTCGTCCTTTGCCCCAAAGTAAAGCCGAGTCTCTGCACAACTGGTCTGGAGCTCTGAAAGTATACGTTGGTATTGTCTGGGTCGAGACCCAAGGCGGCGTAATTTTGCACATACTCGCGTAATGCAGTTTCACGGCCGACTGAGAGTGAGGTGCCACGAGTCGCGAGGGCCTCGAGGTCGGCTACAGCAACTGTAACATCGGCACCTTGTTTCTGGAACCACCTGACTTGTTCGATAACCATGCTATGACCGAGGTGCATTCGACCGCTTGGCATCAATCCCGTTAGAACGCCAAATGGATCCCCTACATTCATGCAGTCTACGACTACGTCAAGGTCCCTATGACCGAAAACTATGCCTCTACGATGCAACATCCCTGGATTTGGAAGGTAGTCTGGTTTGACCGCGGACAGCCCAAACTGATTGATGATTCTATCATAGTCAGTAGATTGCTCGGATGACCACGGATCAATCCTTCCGGGCTTATCCATACAATGCGGCGGGTATTACACCCAATCAAGGCATCGCTAATTTTCTTTCGACATAAACCGGACAGTTACAACGAATAACGCCGTCGCATCCCGCAAGGTATGGCCACCATACACTGCTTTGGTGTCGGACTAGTGGGGTCATATGTGGCTAGGAAGTTTGCTGAGTCTGGATTTTCTGTTCATGCATACGACCCACAGCCGCATCGGGTAATGGGCTCACCGGGTATCGAAGTTCACCATCTGGAGCCTGATGAAGACCCAATAGACCTAATGTTAGAACTAGAATCCTCGTCAGACGCGAATAAGTTCGATTCGGATCGTGACATTGTAGTCAACATGTTGCCTGGTGACATTGGCCATTCAAGCACAACATCTCTTGCAGAGTTGCCCTGGAGGACCGTTGACCTAAGCTTCAGCGAGTTCACCCCCGATAGGGATGACGAGAAGGCAAAGGAATACGGAGCAAAAATCCTGTGGGATACTGGTATCGCACCCGGCCTATCTAACATGCTCCTTTCATTGGCATACGGAGAGATGGGGCCATTGATGAATGGCGAAGTAAGGGTAGGCGGAAATCCAACGGGGCCAACTGAAGGCTGGAACTATATGGCACCATTTTCTCCTATTGATGTAGTGGCCGAGTATACTAGGCCTGCCAGGGTAATCAGAGATTCTGAACTAGTTACTTTGCCAGCACTCTCTGAGAGGCACATGATAGAGGTGCCTGATAAAGGAAAGATGGAAGCCTTCCTAACTGATGGCCTTAGGAGTGTCCTAAACACAATTCCCTCTGTAGATCTTTCCGAGTATACAGTTAGATGGCCCGGGCACATTCAAAGATTCATTGATGAGCGAGAGTCAGGAGAATTAGACGTTCGGAGCCTCACGAACGAATGGCAGTATAACGAAAAAATTCCAGAGTTCACTTGGATGGAGGTTACTGCAGAAGGGCATGATGGGAGGAAAATGACTTGGCGGGTACAGGACCATGGTGGAGACGATGGCCACTCAATGGCAAGAGCCACGGGTCTGGTGACAATATGCTGCGTTGAGGAGTGGCTCAAGAATCCGAATATGCTTCCGTCTGGAGTTCACCCCCCTGAGGCGCTACCTCCCGAAGTAATAGGGAGAATTGTTGCTCGAATGATTCGAGAAGGCGTGGAAATAGAAGGCCCGTTGATTAGTGGTACTAACCATTAGATTCTGAGAATTGATCGTTTCTAAGCAGGAATACTATCGAAAGAGGCACGGCAATTAGCATAGATATGGCGAAAAGTGGCAATTTCCACCCGACCGCTTCTTCAGTTGGCCTTTCAATCAACCAAGTGAAAGTTAGTTCCGTACCAGAAAAATCCTGAGTCCACCTGAAAAGATTAGTTGTGTGATGGCCGACTATAGTTATAGAATAATCATGATTGTTGAATGTTGACAAGGGAGTAATATCTACATTATCTGAAATATTTTCCAACTCAACTATGATCTGGGAATGAGGATTTTGTGTCACTATTATGCCACCGTCTACTTGACGCCATCCAACAACGAGTTTTCGTTCGGAACCAGTAAGCAATGGGAAAGGATTCCCATCGGCGTCTGTAACTTCAACTACAGTAGATTCGAATGCAACCTTAACACTGCCCGGAACAGCCCAAGTATCTACTCCCGCATGCTGTGGAGATGAGGTGATAGTGATTGTAGAGTCATTAACAAATGACATAGTAGATTTTCCCGATTCCCTATGATTGTACCACTCCCCCCAAGTTGTAAACCAAACTTCTTGCTCCTCTATCCAAGAAATTACTTCTTTGTCCTCACGAACGCGTAAATCGCCGATTCGTGCTCTCCAATGTATGCTTACTAGGGAATCCTCCTCGGCCCCTTCAATCAGATTTTTATCAGCGACTCCCTTCTCAAGACTGGCGCCATTTCTAGTTGCAATGGACAGTCCGTCTGGGGCCTCATCTACCAAGTCCCCTACAATCTGAAATCCTGAGCTTTTCAGGGCGTCACCCAATTCCTCATTTATGACATTCGAATCAATTCCGAATGAGATTGGGCTATGGCCCCATTTCGAGGCGTTTGTTTGGCCCTCCAGATATTCCTTGCATGCTGAAATTACCCATGGTTCATCGGCCGTCACTATTCCCTCATAGCCTTGGCATCCGAACTCATCGCCACTGGCTATCCTTTCTTCGGCAATTACACTAGATAGCCATGTATCCGTGCCCCATTCGCCTGCAACTGATGGGGCTAAAATTGGGATTAATAACAACGAGGAAACAAGGAGTGTTTGCAATTTACCCCCCATGGGCCTCTCTGATTGTTTTGCTTATTCAACGTATTCAACTGTAAACTATGAAACGGGGAACTACTGGGGAGGGCTATGGCCCTATCCGAGGAGTCGTTGCTCAAAATTTCGTCATGGGTGGGACTAGAAGGAACTGGTGAGAGTTTCTCTACACCAGTAATCTACAGGTTCCTAGAGAAGTACGTCCCAGCATTGTTGAGATCAATAACAAATGTCCACATTAGGGGCGCGCATAAGGTACCTATGGAGGGGGCGGCTATTTTTTGTGGCAATCATCTTGGAAATCTAGACCCTTTCATCAAGATTCTCGCATCCCAGAGGCCGATCCACTTCATGGCTAAGGAAGGTCATTTCGAGAAACAACCAACCAGATTTGTTATGACCTCAACCGGGCAGATTGAGACCTTTAGAGAGCATGGGGGGAGGGATGCCCTGGCTAGGGCGGTAGATGTGATTGAGAGTGGTCGGTGTCTGGGAGTTTTTCCAGAGGGCACAAGATCTAGGAGAGAGAAGCCTCCGTTGCTACAGACTGCAAAGACCGGCTTTGCACGACTCGCAGCTAGGTTTCCCGATATCCCTGTTGTCCCGGTTACGATGTCAATCGGAGCCAGAGACTTCATGCCACCTGGGAGCAAGTTCCCCAAGCCTTGGAAGAGGATCGATCTGATCGTTGATGATCCAATATCATTCGGAGAGTGGGCACAGCACCCAAAAGGCGGCGGAATCGACGATATGTGGGTTGATGAGACTGCTGGGCTAGGGATTGAACAGAGGCAGGAATCCATGAGGTCCCTTTACAGAAGGTTCGCAGACCAGTTTATTGAGACGCAGAAAATACGGGGCGCCCCCTAGCGCATTCTTGATGGACTACCTGCTTGCACAGTCGCGCGTAATGGAGCAGTATCTCGACCTACTTAGGCGGATTCTCGATGAGGGTGCACGCAAAGAAGACAGGACTGGAACGGGGACGATTTCAGTTTTTGGTCACCAAATGAGGTTCGATCTATCTGAAGGTTTTCCAGCCGTCACAACAAAGAAGGTGCACTGGCCAAGTGTAATCCATGAGTTACTATGGTTCCTCTCAGGCGATACTAACATCGAATACCTGAAGGAGAACAATGTGAGGATATGGAATGAGTGGGCTGATGAGAATGGAGACCTAGGTCCCGTATACGGAAAGCAATGGAGGTTCTGGGAGTCTAATGACGGTAGGGTCATCGACCAAATAGAATGTGCAATTGAACTCATAAAGAACAACCCACAAAGTAGACGGATTATAGTGTCAGCATGGAATGTAGGCGAATTGGAGGAAATGGCACTGATGCCGTGCCATGCCTTCTTCCAGTTCTATGTGAATGAGGGGAGTTTGTCTTGCAATCTATATCAGAGGAGTGCTGATGCTTTCCTGGGAGTCCCATTCAACATATCTTCGTATAGCCTCCTGACCTGTATGATTGCCCAGGTGTGCGATCTTGAGCCTGGTGAGTTCGTTTGGACTGGCGGGGACTGTCACCTCTATGCCAATCACTTGGAGCAGGCGAAGATGCAGATCGAGAGGAAGCCGCTAGGGCTTCCTAATTTGCTTCTTGACCCTTCTATTTCCAGTATCGATGAATTCAGTTACGAAAACATCACCATTGAAGGCTATGACCACCACCCTCACATATCAGCACCCATTTCCGTATAGTGATACAATGAAGATGGCGATGATCGTCGCAATGGACGAAGACGGCAACATTGGATCCTCTGGAGAGCTCCCCTGGAGGCTAAGGAGCGACATGCTGAGATTCAAGTCACTAACGGAGGGTGATGGGTTCAATTCTGTAATAATGGGCAGAAGGACCTGGGACTCCCTTCCTGATGAGTACAAACCACTTCCAGATAGGGCCAACATTGTGATGTCTAGAGATACGAACTGGAATGCTGAAGGAGCAGATACAGCACTTTACGTGGGGAGGGCCATTGAGATAGCATTTGCAGAGGGTAGTGAGGAGTGCTGGGTCATTGGAGGATCACAAATCTATGACATGTTCCTGGGCAGGGTAGATGAGATCCACGTAACTACGGTTCATGTCACCGGTAGCGGGAACATTACCTTCCCCGAATGGGATAGGTCCGATTGGACCGAGACCGTAATTGAGCAAGCGTCAGCGGATGATGACAATGAACATGCAACAACATACTCGGTATGGACGAAGAGTTGATTTGCCCGTTTAATCGCACTTGTGTCATGAAGAATCAAGCACTAGTGGTAGTTATGCTCGTCTCCTGCTTTCTCGCAGGGTGCACGGATGCGGATGTCGAGGATGCGGAGCAAGCCCTCGGTTGCACGTACTCAGATGCTACAAACTACAATTCCACTGCAGCTATAGACGATGGGTCCTGCGTATATCCCGAGCCCCCTCTCCCGGTCCCCGGGTGCATGTACTCGGATGCCCTAAATCACAATCCATCGGCCACAGAGGACGATGGCTCATGCCGCTACCCGGTTGTCACAGACCCTGTCCCTGGGTGCACGTACTCTGAAGCTTACAACTACGAAATGAACGCTACAGAAGACGATGGAACCTGCGTCTATGATACTGACGGAGACGGCATAATAGATACGTTCGAGCAGCCCGGTTGCACAGATGTCAATGCCAACAATCACAACTCTTCATCTACCGACGATGATGGTTCATGCGACTACGACGAGGATGATGACGGAGTATACGACTGGGCAGAATCAGAGGGTTGCACCGACAGCATTGCGACTAACTACGATTCGAGCGCCACAGAAAGCAACCAGACAATGTGCGAGTACCCATTCGTGATGACTTTGGGGGATCTTGAGGCGTTCCTAGCGGATAGTAACAACAACGGGGAACCTGATGGCTTTGAGGCGTCTATTGATGAAATAAGAAACGATACTGCATTCATCAGAGTAATTGTGGTCGAAGTCACCGAAGAAGGTGGCGAGGATCTGGCTGAAACTAATGCCAATACTACATCAGTTGAGATGATCGTGGGCCATGATCCCACAAACGAAATCATGTACAGCAGCATGGTTATGAGATTCATGGGTGATATTTCATTGGAGCAAACCACAGTGCAGGGACCCGATGGGATAAACTACCGAATAGGCACTATCGATTCGGGATCTTGGTACTTTGCTAGGGATGAGGTATACCAGTACGAGAATCCATTTTCGGAAGAGGATGGGGGAGATGGAGGAGATGACGATAGCGATGATGGCGATTCCGAATGCGATGAGTTCCTCGACAATAACCCATTTGGTTGGACGGACAATTGGACACTTTCATACGCTGATGGAGTCAACACGGCCGAAGGTAGAAACCAGGGGGAGGGATTAGACGCGAGGATAGAATTTGTTGGAAACCCCCCTCATCTGAGCCTTATCGAAATAAGGAGTTACGATAGCATGGAAAGGTGCGCAATAGAGATCTTGGATAGTTCGGCATTCGTAATTGAAATTGATACCAACCTACCAAAGACATCGATGACTATGAAGTTAGAAAACGAAATCGATGAGGATTCGGGTAATAGCAGGACCTGGTCTGCAGATCTCAGCGACGAGCACTTCGAGGAAGTTAACCTGGACGAGATCGTCGTGCGAGTCTATGCAAATGGAGAGGATTCAGAAGATGGGAGCGGTGGGAACGCACTAGTCACGGAAATGCTACTGAGCGAGCAGACATCCACCTACACTGACCAGTGCTACCAATGGGCGCTTTCATGGGCCGACAACGACAATGACGGTTACACCTCCGCAGGTGACGCTTACACGATCACCAGGACTGAGAGGGTCATCGACCCATGTCCCGATGATGACGAATACAGGAGCAAGGACTTCCAGATCGTGTTCTACGACTTGTGGGCGGACATGCCAACTGGAGGGGTATTCACCCCAGGGTTCGGACTCTTCGCAGCAATCTCGACTATTTTGGTATCATCGATGTGCATTGGCAGGAGAGGCGTCTGACTACCTCACCCTCGAACCCGAATGGATATCTCCCTCGGTAGTCAGAACCTTGACCCCCCCGTCGCCATCGTCTGCAGCAAGGATCATCCCCTCTGACATTACCCCTCTGAGCTTCCTGGGCTCCAGATTGGCTACGAATACGACGTTCAGACCCTCCAACTCAGATGCCTCGTAATGGCCCTTGAGACCTGCACAAACAGTTCTAGTGGAGTCAGAGCCTTCATCGATTGTGATCACGAAAAGCTTGTCCGCATTGGGGTGGTCCTCCACGGAGACAATCCTCCCCGTTCTCATCTCAACCTTCATGAAATCATCGAAGTCGATGTAATCCCCTCCTTTCTCGCGAGGGGTGGGGGAGTCATTGTCCTTACTGTCAGACAATGACTCCTCTCTCTCTAGTATTTCATCCAAGTCTAAACGTGCGAATAGTGGTTTAGGAGATTCTGGATTCCATGATAGTGGCTCCATGCCATTCATTGAGTCCTCCAATAGTATGGTGTCGATGTCGGACTCGTTCCCGAGCATAGACCACAGTCTCTCGGAGGAGAAGGGGATGAATGGCCGCATACAGACAGCTAGGCAACTGCAAATCCTCCATGACAGTGCCAATGAAGAGAGGGATAGTTGCCTTTCTGCCGATTCCTCCGCTTTGAGATGCTTCCATGGAGCGGCTTCCTGGAGTAGAGAGTTGCCGATCTGGGCGATACCCATAATGGTCCTCAGTGCCTCTTTGAAACGCTGCCTCTCCATCGAATCGATAGCGCTGGAGATCTTCTCGTTAACAGATGCGATTGTTTCCGCGTGTAACTCATTATCATCATAGGTCGCAAGTGGATTCCCCCCCTCACTCTGCAGACGATGCGTCAAAGTCATGACCCTGTGTACGAAATTGCCGTATGTACCGATTAGCTCGTTATTCACCCTGTCAACATACTCATCCCACCTGAAATCTGTGTCATGCGTCTCTGGCATGTTGATTGACAGATAATATCGGAGAGCATCGGGGTCATACCTCTCCAAGTAAGAGGGGAGCCAGACTCCATGTCTTCTGCTCTTACTGAATTGGCCGCCCTGTAGCATCAGGTACTCGTTCGAAGAGACATTGTCCTCCAGAACCATCTGACCGGGACCCGGTATGTGAGAAACCTCACTTGCATCATTAGCATTCAGGCCCATCAGTATTGCGGGCCAGATTATTGTGTGGAATGGAATGTTGTCTTTCCCCATGAAGTATATGTGACGTGGACTTTCTCCTTCTTGGGGGACCACCCACCAATTCTTCCATGCATCGAGCCCGTCTGAATGTCCGGATGGGGCAGCGTAACGCTCGGCCCAGATACGAGCACAGGTGTAGTATCCCTGTACAGCTTCGAACCAAACGTAGATTCTCTTAGTCCCCCAATCTTCACCTTCGAGTGGTATTTCTATCCCCCATTCGATATCCCTGGTTACCGCCCTTGGGCGAAGTCCCATGTCAAGCCAATTCTTGGACATGGAGCGTACGTTTGCCTTCCAAACCCCCTTTCTTTCTAATGCATGAGCCTCCAAAGATTCCTGGAAGTCGTTGAGGCGAAGGAAGTAATGCTCGGTCTCCCTTACTTCGATTGCCGAATCTGCATCTAACTTAGAACGAGGTTCGAGTAGTTCGTGGGCCTCGTAAGTTGCCCCACAGGAGTCGCACTGGTCCCCCCTGGCTCCATCTTCAGAGCAGGTGGGGCACTTCCCCTCCACATATCTGTCTGGAAGGAACCTGACCTTTCCATCATTCCCGATGGAGCAATACTGCTGCATGGACTCGCGTTGGAGAAATCCGGAGTTGAGTAGTTGAGTGAATACCTCTTGGACGAATTGCTTGTGCATTGGGTCCGAAGTTCTATTGTAAAGCGCCCCCCCGAACTCTATACCCCTAGGATCTACAGGATTGACCCATGAGCAACCCAAATCAGCTAATGCTTTCGTATTCACCTCGTGGTACTTGTCTACCACATCCTGGGGGCTAATTCCCATCTGCTCGGCTGTTAATGTGATTGGTGTGCCATGCTCATCGGAGCCACTGCACATCAACACCCTACGTCCACGAGCGCGTTCATACCTATACTGGATATCTGCAGGGAGGCAGTTACCAGCCACATGGCCTAGGTGTAGAGGACCATTAGCGTATGGCCAGGCCATGAAAATAGTGACGTACTCCATGTCTTAGCCCAAAGGTCGGTCAAGTTAGATATTTATGTCATGTTCGCCCCGAGCAGGATGGAGCCAAGCGCTGTGGAAAACCAATCCGGACCTTTCTCAACGAACAAAAATACTCCTAGAGGCATCAGAATTGGCTGATTACACACTGATGATTGCTTACGCCGTACTGGCGTTGGGGGCATCTTTCCTATGCAGTATCCTCGAGGCAGTTCTGCTTTCAACATCACACGGGCACATCGTCGCCCTGAAGGACACCCATGCAAAGGTAAGTGCCACCTGGTCAAAATGGAAGGAGGACCCTGAGGGCCCCCTGACAGCCATTTTGACTCTAAACACCATTGCCCACACGGTAGGCGCACTTGGCGTTGGTTCAGAAGTTGAGAATAACTTCGAGGGAGAGTACGTAATTGCTGGATCAGCGGCCGTCCTTACTATCGCAATACTGCTGCTGAGTGAGATCTTGCCTAAAACCATAGGAGCACTGTACTGGCGAAAGTTGACTGTGCCGTCATACCATATACTTGGGTGGCTAATGTGGCTACTCTGGCCAATAGTGGTAAGCATCGAATTAATGCGTGCCCCATTCCCGCAGATTGAGACTGAAACTGTAACGCGGAACGAGTTATCCGTACTAGCAGATATTGCAGAAGAGTCTGATGTTATCGAAGAAGACGAGGAGGCCGTGATACAGAATCTATTGAAGCTCAGGGAAATGAAGGTAACCGAAATCATGACTCCACGCGTAGTCATGACCTCAGTAAAATCTACGGAGACCATTAGGGAGGTCATGGATAGACTCCCAATAATGATTCACGGGAGAATGCCGGTGTTCGTGGATAGCATAGATGAAATGTCCGGATTGGTGCTGAGAAGCGAGATTTTGAGGAGAGCTGCTGAGGATGATTTCGATACCAGGATGGAGGACCTATGTAGGGAACTAGTGACATGCGATGTCGATACATCAGTTGACAAGGCACTCGACATCCTCCTGGAGAACAAGGAACAGCTATTGATAGCAAAGGACCAATTTGGGGGAACGGCAGGACTAGTTACGATGGAGGATATTATCGAGACCCTACTGGGGGTGGAGATTGTGGATGAGTCTGATCAGGATGCCATTGACGATGGAGTACTCCACGAAGACATGCGCGAACTAGCACGGAGCAGGTACGACTCAGAATCCGAATAAGCATATTTCATTCTGTTAGTACAAATAGACTCTTGGCACCTAACTCATAGGCCGGGGCCGCTCGAATAGTTTCATGCACAAGGGAAAGCCATTGTGGTGGGAAGAGGCAGTTGATCATCTATCGAGAGATTCATTGCTGGGCGATATTGTTCGGTTATTCGGTGATGAGTACTTGACAGGGCGTGGAGAGATCTTCCAGACACTCGTTAGAAGCATTGTCGGACAGCAGATATCTGTGAAGGCAGCAGATACCATTCATGGAAGATTAGAGGATCTTTGTGGCGAGATAAACAGGTCTTCTATTGCATCGCATTCACTAGAGGAGTTGTCTTCTTGTGGGCTATCGATGAAAAAGTGTCAGTACATCTGTGGAATCGCTACTAGCGAAGTACCCCTACTGCCAGAAGGCTATGATGAGATGGGTGATGATGCAATAATCAAACATCTTGTTCAGTTCAAAGGTGTCGGTCCTTGGACTGCTGAGATGATGTTGATTTTCTCACTGTTGAGGCCCGATGTCTTGAGTCTAGGAGACCTCGGTGTTGAGCGAGGAATACGCATTCTGGTTCCTGGGGTCTCGACAAAACGGGAAATGCGCGAGGTTGCAGAATCTTGGAGGCCATACCGGAGCGCTGCGTGTTGGTTCATTTGGAGGTCTCTAGACCCGGTCCCCGTTGAATACTGAATACTCAGCCCTACTGAGTGCCGGAGTCATCATTGGATTCATTATCGGACCACCAGCCCTGTGCCTCGGAGTAATCGCCAAGCTGCTCAAGCCTCTTCAGCCAACCCTTGGACTGGGCGGACTTACTTGTCTTGACCATCCAAACGCCACCGTACAATGTGTCCCAGAGTCCTAGGTCGTCCCTCTTGAAGCGATAGAAAATATAGTCCAGAAGTGGTGGCAGCAGGAATACTAACGATGCCACTAGGAGCACTTGTCCGCTTTTGCTTCCGAAACCCTCCGAGGTAGATGTAAGGAAAAGTATCAGTCCCAGCATAACCAATGGGAATGTCAGTCCTTTCAGTAAGAGGTATGACTGGTGAGGGGTGCCTGACTTTGCAGTTACGAAGGTAGACCTGCTGATCCAGTTTCCGACAGTTCTTCCTGTAGTATATGGCATGAATCCTAGGTTGAACCCAATCAGGAGCATTCCAAGCAGGAAGATGTAGGTCGGGTCGAAGTAAGAACCCCAAGCTGTTAGAACTGTGAGGGGAACTGTCCACCCATAGGAAACGACGAAATCGGCACCCCTCCTGATAACTTTCTGGCTCCTGGATGCCCCCTCATATCCTTCTGGTAGTACCTTAGCAACTCGCTCCTTCTTTGGCCTGGGCTCCCTCTTCTTTTTTGGGGCCCTCTTTCTACGAGACCTTTTCTTGGATTGCACTGGTTCTGGCTCGGAAATGGGTTCGGCAGCGACAGGCTCAGGATTAGTCGACGGCTTGGTCGGCGCAGCTTCGGAGGAGTCTCCCGCATTTATCTGGCCCGCCTTCTCCAATAGGCCCATTCAACCACCGTACCTGCTAGCGATTAGCTTGTACAAATCAAAATCGTTTGATTCCGTGAATGACTTCATGACTGAGTCGGGCAAGTCTACAAGCAGTTCATTAACCATCGTGAAGAACTCCCCTCGTGACTGGGTATCGATCGAATTTGGATCATTGCCGACAGTCTCGAATAGCTTGAATCCATCCGAGGAGATGAATGCAACAGTTTTCTCATCGGGCAGTTGGCCTAGAAGGCCGTTGACCACGGTGAAGAAGTGTGCAAAGTCCTCATCATATGTCCTGAAGCTCTGAATAATCCCATTCACAAACTCATCGAAGTCCAGAGACCCAGAATTGTCTTTGTCTGCGCTTTCGAAGAATTCCTTCATTGATTCCAGATCTAACTCATCTATTTTCTCGACTGAAACACCTGTTTTCACAGCAACGCGGCCTACGAAATCTGAATCATCCATGGCCTCGATGAATTCATCAAATGACATCTCAGTTTTACTGACTTCCGAGATTAGCTCAACTGTTGGCTTTATCGAGGCAAGATCATCTTGATCCTTCTTGCGGAGTACAATTATCTCCCTGTCGAGATCGGAACCAAAGCGATCGGCGTACCTATCCATCAGGGATTCGCCGCGACCGGTCGAAATTCGATCTATCCTGTTGTATATGCTATCCCTTGAGTCACTTGATATTGAGGGGTTAGTAGTCTTCCTCTTGTCCCATACTGATTTGAAATCGGATGCTTGTTCGGTAGTTTTCATCGGCGAGTTCTCGGTGAGCGAGTTCGCGGCGTCCAAGAGATCGCCATCAGCAGATGGCTCGGGAACAAAACCAAACTGTGGGGTGGATGAATCTGGGGGTGCCGGAGGGATTTCGGGCAATGGCATGGGGATTTCGGGCAATGGCATGTCGATTCCCGGCGGAGGGGGGGGCAATGGGATGATGGTCTCTTCAGAGTCGGCATCAACGTCGTCCAAAGGGTCATTCACGGACAGTTTCCGAAGTTCAACACTATTCAATATTCTGTGGCTTCGTAATCGAGATGATTCAATTGCTCACTTTTTTCCGTAATCGGCCTCATTTGCAAATCTCTGCCCAACCTTTGAGGCAAAGGAACATTGCCATGGACTCTTTGACCACGATTTCATCCCCTAATGCAGGCTCGACCCTATGGCCTGAAATTTCTGCAGTTACGTCTTCTGCCAAGATACGCACCTTCACAGAGCCCCCCCTAAAGACAACGGCCTCGGTTAGTGGGTCGAATTTGTTTCCAGAATCGGGATCCAGCCTCTCTAGTGGCAACTCAGTGACTCGTAAGCCGGATTTTCCATGCAAGCTTCCCAACCACCTTATCACTCTCTTCGTGTCAATGGTCACTACCTCGTCTGTTTCGCCTGCTGTCCCGATCACAACTGAGGAGTCCCCCTTCACAAGCTCCCAGAATATTGGGGTGCATTTTGGGCCAAAAACTGAAAGATTTGGGTCATCCTTCAGCCTGCTGATTTTTTCCTCGTTATCTGCAAGTCTTGCTAGTTCCTCTATGCTTGCCCTTGAGCTAGATTTCAGATTGACCTGTGGCGAGTTTGCTCTAATTTTCAAAATACCGTGCAATTCATCCAACAGGGCTCCCTTGCCGGTTTCTCCCGAGGATATTCTAGATAGTTTATCCAATGTTGAGCCCATTCCTTGTAATGCTCTTCTCCCCCACTCAGAGTTGTCGGAAATTGTAGATTGAATGTCGATACCCTCGCCACGGATGTAATTCACAATCTCCCTCCTTGCATTTGAATCTAGATGCATTAGGCTAGGATCTCGTACATGTATGTGAAAACCTCTGTGTCCTGAGAATGTAAATTGGGCGTGCTTTGGTTTGAAGCCGAATTCCGGTTCAAGGAACTCGTTCCACAAGCGCCATGCCTGTCCTTGGATGACTTCGATCATGGATGGGAAGTCGTTATCAGAAACTCCAGGCAGGTGGTCCCCGTCCAAATCAAAAATAAGATCTGCACCTAGCCAGCCCTTTTCTGCCATCTTTAATTTGGATGGTTCCTGGTAGTACGCAGTGCTATGGAAGCAAGAATGGGGTGCTCTAGTCCTGAGGTATGAGTGAAGTGAACTCTTGTTTGAGAAGGACCTGTGCCTATCAGGGGGTGCTCCCCCCCATGGTATGAACATCCATTCTCTGGCCCTCAGTCTTGGAGGGGTCCAAATTGACTCTGGAGAGATGGAGTCGTAATACTCCGAGAATCGCAATGCGAACCTGCTCCAACCACCGGCCATGAGGCAAATAGAGGGACGAGGGCCATAAGTTTTCAATCAGCCCAGCTTGAGTCCGCCTACTTCCTTTCCATCAGTAGATGGGAGGGCTCCTGTTGCCTCAATATATGCCTCCCAACAAACGTACTCATTATCGAGAACGATGGCCTCAGAGAATTTGAGGGCCTTGCCGGTTTTGGCACATACGGGACCGAGTTGCCCGGAAGCAGTCGACAGTTTTGAGGAGTCAGGCATGAGTTTCGCTTTGGGGACAACCATTTCATTATTGCGAGGAGAGGTTTTGGGGAAAATGCATTTCAACTCAAAACTTCGCGGATTGAACAATGGATGAAGGAGTCGTGAAGATTCGTATTGGCCATTCTCCCGATCCAGATGATGCTTTCATGTTCCATGCATTGACTCAAGGACTGATAGATACCCCAGGAAGGACATATGAGCACGTTTTGGTCGATATTGATTCTCTAAATCAAGAGGCAGTGGGTTGCAATTTCGAAGTTTCCGCTGTGAGCATACACTCCTATCCAAAGATCTCAGACGATTATGCCCTGATGAATTGTGGTGCTTCAATGGGAGAGGGCTATGGGCCGATACTGATTTCTAATAGAGAGATGAGCGTTGAGGAAGCGAAGACCAAAGTTATCGCTGTTCCGGGCATTAGCACCAGTTCCTACCTGGCCCTTGTTCTAGCAATGGGCGAAGTTCGAGTAAAGGAGGTCCCATTCGATATGATACAGCCAGGAGTACTTAGCGGAGAATACGATGCAGGCGTTATAATTCATGAGGGTCAGCTAACATGGTCCAATGAAGGGGCATACTCAGTCATCGACCTTGGAGTGTGGTGGAATCAACTTACTGGCCTCCCCTTGCCCCTTGGTGGAAATGTTGTGAGGAGAGACTTAGGGGGCGAAATGTGCAAAAATATCTCTAATGACATAAAGAAAAGCATCGAGTATTCGCTCACAAATCCAGAAATGGCCCTTCGAGATGCGATTAAATGGGGAAGGGGGATCGATGAAGATACAAACGAGGAATTTGTGAGGATGTATGTTAACGAACGAACGATTGACTATGGGGAAGAAGGTCGTGAGGCCGTGAGATTATTCATCGAACGAGGGCAGCAAGTCGGCCTTATCAGAGGAGACTTCGATCCAAGAGGAATAGAATTTATTGGGGCTGAAAATTATGACTGAGAAGCCGGAAGTTAGCGAATTCGGTTCAGTTGACCCAGCGCCCGCTAGCGACGGTTTGGTAGTAGAGAAGCTTAGAGCAAGTCTGTGCGATGAAGAAGAGAGGATGTTCCAACGAATGAGGGCACTTTTTGCTCTGAGGAATATTGGCGGCAAGGATGCAGTGGACGCTTTGGCTGCGGCCTTTGACTCATCATCGGCATTATTGAAACACGAAATTGCCTATGTCTTGGGGCAAATGCAAGATGATAATGCAGTCCCATGTCTGATCAGCAGACTGGAGGATTTGGAGGAAGATGTCATGGTAAGGCACGAAGCTGCCGAGGCCCTTGGAGCAATAGGGAACAGGGTTGCAATGTCTACATTGGAGAAGTTCGCAGAAGATGATGAGATTGTAGTCGCCGAATCGTGTGAAGTCGCTATCGACCTTCTAAATTGGGTTTCTAGCAATAGACTAGATTACTCGGAGTAGGAATTTTCGAACCAACTAGGTTCTTTCCCCATGCCGCAAACTTCTTCGAGGAAAATTCTAAGGCCTTCAATGGACGATTTATCAAGAATATTGGAGACTTCATCTTCGAAGTATTTTCTGACCCTATCTACCGGGAGCCCGATCTTCTGAGAAGAAAAACGAGAGGCCCCATCCCGGATTTTCTCATCCCCAAGAAACTGTTTGTAGCTTCTGAGCATTGATTTCCTTGCTTCATCAACTAGGTTCGTGGGAGAGTCGGCTCTTGCAGCGAAAACCCCGAAAACCATTGGCAGGCCTGTTATGTTAGTCCATTCGTTGCCCAAGTCCATTCGAACCAATTCGGGGCTCATAAGGGCCGATGATAGCGCTCGGTCCCCAATAATGAGTGCCCCATCACATTCCTCAAGCATCTTTTCTATGTCGGGTCCCATCGGGACAAGTTTTGGATCAAAGCCCCTCTGTCCCAAAATCCACTTCATTAGCATGTTTGATGTTGAGGAATCGGAGGGTAGAGCGATGTCGCGCATGGATTCTAGAGGCCTTTTGCCGAAAAGAATCACGGATCCGACTGACTCTCTTCCGACTATTCCTATGTCCGGCAATAGATGTAGAGTGTTACAATTGGATGCATAGTCAACTGCAGGTATTGGGGCTGTGATGCAATCCTTCCTAAGTAGATGGCCAGTTAGCCATGACGGTGGTGCGGCAAGAATTCTCCAATTGTGACCAATAGCGTGGAAAATGGGGTCGCAATTGATGAAGGAGACCCTGCCAAGTGTATTTTTCCAGGACATTATTTCACTGACCTAAAATTGGGAGGTCCAGCCTTTCGCCTATTGGCTCTGCATTAACATATTCGAATCGAGTATAAGTGGAGTCTCTTTTCACGGGTTCTTGATCTGATGAAAGTATCAATCGAGCTAGCTTAGCACTGTCATAACTCACATTGGCGGTGCTGCCAGCATCGTGCATAATCTCCTCATGACCGACTGTTCCGTCAATATCATCGGCACCAGAATTGATTGCGACAGAAGCTAGATTGTCCCCTATGTTCATCCGATAAGCCTTGATGTGAGGAATGTTGTCCAACATTATTCTAGACATTGCTATAACTCTGATTACCTCTTCACCTGATGCTAACTTCGCTTCCGGTAGCCGGGAATTATCCTCTAGGAAAGGATAAGGCACGAAGCATTGGAACCCATTAGAAGAGTCCTGCTGCACCCTAAGTTTGTCGAAGTGAGTCATCCTATCCTCGATCGACTCGATGGTTCCGAATAGCATTGTGCAATTTGTTGGGATGCCGAGCTCATGAGCAATCGCATGTATCTCCAAGTATTCTGATGATTTCTCCTTCCCCATGCAAATTCGATCTCTGATTGAGTCGACTAAAATCTCAGCCCCCCCTCCAGGGAGGGAGTTTAATCCAGATTTCTTCAGAGATATGAGAGTCTCCTTAATCGAAAGATGGGATCTGGAGGCAATATGCTTCACTTCTACGGCCGTCAGAGATTTGATGCTGATGTCAGGGAATCTACTTTTTGTTAATTCGTAAATTTTGGAGTAATTTTCTATATCCCAATCTGGATGCAGCCCCCCCACTGCGTGGACCTCATCAATAACTCCGTAATGTGGCTCAATCCTAGAGGCGAACTCCTCGGCAGTTAGTGCGTATGCATCATTATGCCTTGTGCCCTTCCTGAAGGCGCAAAAACGACATGCAAGAGTACAGATGTTAGTAGTATTGACGTGTAGGTTTTCGTTAAAGAAAACATAGTTGCCGTATCTGGATTGTTTAATCATGCGGGCTAGTGCTGTGAGTCCGGGAAGTTCGGAATTCCTGTACAAATACGAGCCGTCTTCCTTGGAAATACGCCCTCCATCAATTAGGGTTTCCAAAGCACTTGATAGCAGTGGGTCGTTTTTTATCGAAAGAGGGATTGGCATTTTAGACAGCTCATAACGCCAAGATGTATCTGAAAAATTTGGAGTTTGCATCTGTAATCGATGCGAGTAAATGGTATCATTTGAACCACTCTGCTAGAAATTTTCAAATGGGCATTGAAAACTATCAATAGCCCTACTCAAAAGTACTCTGCGTGGGCGGCGCGGAAACAGATAGGATTTCTGAATTAGAAGAAATGGCGAGACGTTGCAGAATGGATATTGTCAAGATGACCCATGCTGCTGGTGCGGGCCATCCCGGTGGTTCCCTATCGGCAATTGACTGTATGGTCGCACTATATGGTACGACTCTAAGATTCGATACGAACAACCCCGACTGGGAAGATCGTGACAGGTTTGTCATGAGCAAAGGCCATGCTAGCCCTGCGATGTATGCCCTTCTTCACCAGATGGGAGTTCTTGAAGAAAGTGATCTGCTTTCATTCAGGAAATTGGGTACGGTTTGTCAGGGGCATGTCGACATGAATTGGACAGATGGCGTAGACTTCTCTGCTGGGAGTCTTGGAATGGGGCTTTCCTTCGGACTAGGATGCGCGTTATCGGCAAAAATGGATTCTAGTGAAAGGAGAATCTGGGTCATGCTTGGGGATGGTGAAACACAGGAAGGACAAATCTGGGAGGCCGTGATGGCTGCGAATTATCATAATGCCAATAATCTACGCGTAATTATCGACAGGAATAGAATTCAGAATGATGACTTCATGGGAGTTCAGATGGAAATTGGAGATATTGGAGGTAAATTCGAATCATTTGGGTGGAATGTAAGAGAAGTAGATGGCCACAGCATGTCTGACATAGTTGATGCCATAAGCTGGGCGGAAACAAATGAATTGGGGCCCACGGCAATTATTGCCAATACCATAAAGGGAAAAGGAGTCTCATTCATGGAAAACAATCCAGAGTTCCACGGAAAGGCGCCAAACATCGAGGAAGTGGAAATTGCCATGGGGGAATTATCATGAGTAGCCCATCCGTTGGAGGGGCATCGCGCGACGGTTATGGGAAGGCGCTACTCAGGTTATCTGAAGATCCACGCGTGGTAGTCCTAGAAGCGGATTTAGGGAAGTCAACAAAATCATGCCATTTTCGCGAAAGTTTCCCTGAGAGGACAATATCAATGGGCATTGCAGAACAAAATATGATGCTCGTTGCTGCAGGGATGGCCTCATCTGGCAAGGTCCCCTTTGCTAGCACATTTGCGATTTTCACAGAAAGGGCCTTCGAGCAGGTCAGAAACGGAATTGCTCGTCCTGGTTTGAGCGTTCACATCTGTGGAAGCCATGGCGGAATTCATACAGGCACAGATGGTAGCAGCGCACAGTCAATAGAAGATTTGGCAATTTACAGGTCGATTCCAAAAATGACGGTTATGCACCCGTGTGATGATTTGTCTGCAGAGGAATTAACAGTCCAGCTCTTGGGAATAGAGGGCCCATCCTACACTAGAACGGCGAGAAATAAAGTTACCAGGATGTATGACGATGAGAGCAAATTAGATTTGAAAATTGGAGTTGGTTCGGTGCTAGAGGAAGGCGTCGATGTGGCAATCTTTGCCTGCGGAGTCATGGTGGAGCAGGCTTGCAATGCGTCATCTACTCTTTCCGAAGAAGGCATCAATTGCACCGTTGTAGACATGCACACAATCAAACCGCTAGACACTGAATTGCTGTCAAAACTCGCTGAAACATGCGGGTGCTTTGTCTCGGCAGAGGATCATTCGATAATTGGGGGACTTGGTGGGGCGCTGTCAGAGTGGCTGACCACAAACAAGCCCATTCCATTGGAGATGGTTGGGGTAAGGGACAGATTTGGGGAAAGTGGTGACACATCTGATTTAATGCATAAGATGGGTCTGACGAGCGAGGCAATTTGTAAAGCGGCGAGAATATCGATAAACCGGAAAAACTCATCTTGAGAGTATCCGTAATGGGGTTCATTTGATACGTTATTTGTATCCGAGAATTGAACATATGCCCGATCCAGAGGCTGTTAAGAGGTTGTTGGCGGGCGAAATTGATCCTGTGGAAATAGAGGATGACGCGCAACTATACTCAATGGCAGAGAGGATCTATGGCAGTGAGGCTTTGGAGGAGCTTGGTGTCCAAGCGCCTGAAATTGGCACTACTGAATCTTTGGGGGATTTTGGGTTAATCTCGGAAGATGTGAGCCTGCCTGAATTCGTTCCCGATATTTCCGGCTCCAAAATTAGCGAAACAGGCGCAGTAAAGCGAAGACGTTGGTTTGTATTGTCCACTGGAATTTTTGGTTTCATGCTTACTATTTTCAATATGTCATTAGGCATAGGGTCTGCCCTCTGCTCTGTTGGAGCATCGAATATGAGGGAGATATGCAGCGATGATTATGGGCAGACCAAGTTAGTTTGGACTGAGGGTTACACATACGAACGCCTGCATCAGGTAGAATCGTGGGTAAAACCGATGACGGAGATACTGATTGGTGACTTGGTCCTAATTGTGATTTTCACAATCATTTGTGTCATTGGAATAATTTCCAAGAAGGAAGCCTAGTACATCCTTGCAATGTATTGTCTCTTTGTAGTCTGGTTTCCAGTAACCAAGCATTCTCTGGGCTCGGAATATGGCTCATCACACTCGCCCAACAAGGTCAAACCTGTCTTCTTCTCAAGCAATTCTGCATCGGAGTCGCTTCCATCGAAAGCAATCTCGTAAACAATCCCATCTTCAACTATTGAGTCGGCGTTATCTTGGTCGGCCAGGCTTCCAAGGGGAAACTCTTGGACGAGCCTGGATACAATGGAATTGGCTTGATTGCGCAATTCGTCCGAAATGCCAGATAGCATTTCACTGATTCTCATCGGCGCTCCGTCAAGATCTATCTCTACCTTTCCACCAGTCCTGAGAGTAGCTATGCACTTGCCCGATTTTAGATCCCTTGGTCCGAGTTCGACCCTGATGGGGGCACCTTTAATCTCCCAATCATAGTGCTTCACTCCGGGCCTAACATCCCTTGAATCTACTTTGGCCCTGATTCCGCTGGAATTCAATTCGGCGGCTAGATCCTCTACGGCTGGTATGACATTTTCGTCAGAGTGCGAGGCTACGGGCATCACTACCACTTGGAATGGTGCGATTGAGGGGGGCATGACTAACCCCTTGTCGTCGCCATGCATCCCCACCACTGCACCCAATAACCTCTCTGACATTCCGAATGTCGTTTGATGGCACATTTTCATCTCGCCGTTTGGATCTTCGTAAGACAGATCGAAGGCATCGGCCCACTGATCACGATAGTGGTGGTATGTTGCGACCTGGAGGGTCCGCCCGTTAGGCATAACCACGTCAGCAGCCTTTGTGTACCATGCCCCGGGGAATGTGTCCCAAACAGGTCGCCTGGAAACCAATGATGGGAGGCATAATTCATGCATAATCCTCTGAACCATTTCTGCATCCTCTTGAATCTGCATGTCAGCCCCATGCTGATCGGCGTGTACGGTATGGGCCTCGAAGAAGTGGATCTCTCTGACTCTGATGAATGATCGAGTCTGCTTCGTTTCATACCTAAAGGTGTTGACTATCTGAAATGTCTTCAGTGGCAAATCGGCATGACTCCTGACCCATAGGGAGAACATTGTGTACATCGGAGTTTCAGAAGTAGGCCTAAGGAACATTGGGGACTCCAATTCATTTTCGCCGCCATGAGTGACCCAGTATACCTCTTTCTTGAATCCAGACTCCTCATCTTCGAGTCGTAGCTCCGATGGATCTACCCCTGCCTCACGAGCGGCCTTCAGCCTTGACACTAGCCTGTTTTCCTTGTCCAAAAGGGCCTCGGGAACCAACAGTGGGAATCGATGCTCTAGATGCCCAGTTCGTGACATCTCTCCCCTAGCTAGTTGGTCAATTAAGCCCATTGCAGTTAGCCCATATGGCTTCCAGACGTCCATTCCTTTGATTGGGTACCTCTTGTCAACTAGATCGGCAATCTCTACTATAGCGGGGTACCATGAGTTAAAATCTGACTTGGGAGGAATTCCCCTCTTGGCCTTAGAATGATCTGCCACGCTCTTTTCCCATATGGAATAGTGCTTGAATGATTCGTTTGGCGAAGTAATCAGTTTGAAGAAATGATTGACTCAATTTCAACGCATAATTCTGACAAGTCTTGTATGCGTTTCACGTTGCCGTTAGAAAATAATATCCTGCATCTATACTTCGATAGTCCGTTTACCTCATCCAGGAGATTGGCGACCACTGCATCTAAATCGTTGTCGGCCAATAGAGTCTGTGATTTTGAAATCAAGGTTTCTTCATCAACAGCAGACTCTAGTTTGAATCCGATTCTCCTTGCACTCCCAATTAGTCCCTTTAGTGCATGAAGGTGCTTCTTAGTAGGTGAAAGTTCAATTTTCCAGTTTTCAATACCGCTAGGCTTCTTACCACTTTCAAACTCAGGCTCATAGTCGAGAATTGCGGCTGCATGTATCCAGAATTCGGGCAAATTTCTTGAATTAGTGACACGAACTGATTCCTTTAGCATCCCATCGGGGGATTCGTCCACTCTAACGTCGGGCAAAGGAAATGTCGGATTAGCAGTCGTATGGCCAACTAAACACACTACATCATGTCCCATCCTATGCAGGTGCTCAGCTATTGCCCAACCAGTTTTTCCCGTGGACGTATTTGCCAGCCTCCTAACGGAGTCTATTGGCGCAGAGTTTCCCCCCAGTGTTACGGCCACTCTTTTTCGGCCTTCGAGACTCCTATTTGTTAGATTGCAAAAATGTGCGACGATGCTTGTCGGGTTTGGTTGTTTCATCCTGCCCTCCGAAGGTTCTTCGAGCAATATCTCAACACCTAATTCTTCAAGACTTGAAATTAAGTCCGAGGTTACTGCGTCATGGAACAGATCGTTGTGCATAGATGGCACGAACAACATTGGAACCCCTCCTCCTGATGCTGCAGAAAGAGCCATCATCATAGGGGAGTCGATTAATCCGTGGGTGAATTTAGCAATCGAGTTTCTTGTGGCAGGGGCCATTATAAGCCCATCAAAACCACTCAATTGGGACATCTCAGGATTCCACTCTGTGATTACTCTAGTTCCCGAACCCCAGGACAGCGCAAGAGGGGAAATTATCTTCTCTGCGGATTTACTCATCATTGGTAAGACTGTTGCGCCATGCCTCCTAAGTTCCCTTGCCAATTTTATTGACTCAGTTGCAGCTATCCCTCCAGAGACAGCAAGGATGACTGTTTTTCCATCTAGGCTAGAGCCTTGAACTAGGACGCCGGTATCCTCACCCACATACTTGCTATTGGTGGGTCATTGATGAGGTCGTCGATTTGCGTCACAGGGCTTCGAGTGCTATTGAAATTCCCATTCCGCCACCAATACACATTGAAGCCATTGCCCTCTGCTTTCCTATTCGCCCTAAAATGCTAGCAGCTTTGCAAGCTATTCTTGCTCCGGATGCGCCGAGGGGGTGACCAATGGCGAGGGCCCCTCCATCGATATTTACGATGTTGGGGTCCAATCCCAATTCTCTAATGCAAGCAATACTCTGAGATGAAAAGGCCTCATTCAACTCAAAAACTTCGATGTCGGAAATATCCCAACCCGCCCTCTCGAGTGCTAGATTAGTGGAGGAAATTGGGCCGAGCCCCATCAATTCGGGATTACATCCAGTTACCGCTCCCGAGACGATTGCTGCTATCGGGTCCAGGGAATGCGAAATTGCAAATTCTTCACTGCATACCAGTGAGAACACGGCCCCATCAGTAAGAGGGGATGATGTTGCGGCTGTAACAGATCCGCCCTCCATAAATGCTGGTTGTAGTTTTGACATTGAATCTAGGTTTGATTCTGGCCTGATGCAATCGTCTTGAGAGACTTCGCCGGCAACTGATGCAATCTTGGTTATCTCCTGATTAAGATTACCCTGCGAATAAGCCTTCACTGCCTTGAGATGAGATGCCAGAGCGAATTCCTCCTGTTCCTCCCTCGAAATACCGTGCAGGTTAGCTACATTTTCAGCCGTAATTCCCATGTTGATGTAAGCATGAGGATTTTCCTGCTCCAAAGCAGTGTTTGGACTCCAGTTGAAGCCTCTTCTCTGGACTCTAGACATTGACTCAATTCCACCGCAAAGGAAGCAATCCCCCCAACCTGCTGAGATTTGAGCCGATGCGTTGAGCATTGCCTGCATTGAAGAGCCGCAAAGCCTGTTGATTGTTGAACCGGGAACTTCCGGTGGAAAACCGCCAGCAAAGGCCATCAGACGACCGATGTTGTACCCTTGTTCCCCCTCTGGATAAGCGCAGCCAACAATAATATCATCGATGGCATGGTTTTCAATAGCAGTATTGCGCATTAGGTCACGAATTACCTGTCCAGCGAAATCATCTGGCCTTTCACCGGACAGGGCACCTCGATGAGCCTTGGTAAAAGGGGTCCTTCGCCAGTCGACAATAACCGAACGCATGAGCCCCCCTCTGGTGGCTGGCCCATAACGATTCCCGGGAGGATGGATAACATAACGACCGTGAGGTTCTTGAACAATCCACATCGAGGTGAACACATGATTAGGGAATGCTCGATGCATGGATATTTTTCCGATGACGATCTTTGTCCGGCATGCAACTCGGAAGGAAAGTTCATTCTGAGTACCAGGGAGAGAGACGGCATGGCGAGAAAGTTGGCTCTTGTTCTTAGGCACGCGCCGGAGAAATTTGATTTGGAAATGGACATCAATGGATGGATAGACGTTAGAGATATTGTGAGGAAATTCAAAGATGGAGGCAGAAGGCCACAACACTGGCTAAGGCCACATCACCTTAGGGCGATATCTGAAACCGATTCTAAGGGGCGGTATGAAGTTCGAGGGAATATGATGCGTGCGACTTACGGGCATACTGTTGAGATTGAATTGGACCTGCCGTCGAGCAATATCCCAGATTCCCTGTACTACCCATCGGACCCTGCTGAGGCTGAGAATCTGGTAGAAGTGGGGATCAGCCCTGGTGATCGTTCCCATGTTCATTTATCTGCTTCAATTAGGTATGCAGCAGAGGCTGGGAGAGTCCATCATAATGATCCTGCCATAATAGAGGTGGATACTGCAAGAATGGTTGCCTCCGGGGAGACCATATGGCATGCTGGAGTAACCGTTTTCCTAACTGACAGCGTATCTGGGGAATACTTGTCCATTGTTGGCGAAGACGATCCGGAACTCTCTTTGCTGAGAGAATCGTGGTCAGAAGAAGAGTAGTCAGAACTCGCCGCAAACCGGGCAGAACTGCAAATCGCTAATTTTTTCAGAACCGCAGGAATGGCACTCTCCAGTTTTAGTGACTGGTTTGACGTCAGTATTATTCTGCTCCCTGACAGCAGAATCCCTCTCTACAAATGGGGATGAAGTGGTGCTGTCCAGAGAACTTAGGATCTCCCGATATCGAACCACCTCAGAAATGGCTATCTCAATTTGGAGTAATCTGCGATCTCGGTCATTTTTGTCTTCTATTGACGAGGCTATGGCTAGCTCGGATTGGAGCCAACGCTGGAACCTGTCAAGTTCGGCTGTGTCAATCACAATAATTCCACTAAGCACTAAGCGTTAAACTGTATGCTGGAATTTGAAAATGTTAGAATACGTGACTCTAGACCTTGTGTGCGAGAATGGCATTCAGGGTAGTGATAAAATTAGGCGGGGGCCTAATTACCGACAAGAGTTCTATGAAGAAATTCAATCGTAAAGCGGTGGACGAAGTCGTAGATTCCCTATGTTCTATTTCCGATCTTGGAGCTTCAATTGTCCTAGTGCATGGAGCCGGCTCTTACGGCCATCTTCTTGCAAAGGAATACGAGATTGCAAGTGGACTAAAACTTGACAAAGAGGTAGGGCAATGGGCAGCAGTAGAGGAAATTCGCTCGGATATGAGGGAGTTGAATGCCCTCATCATAGGGAGAATGAATGAAAGAGGTCTGGAATGTAGCTTCCACCCACCTTCGGATTGGGCCACCGGAACCGGGGCTGATTTTTCTGGGGATGTTTCGCACTTCAAACGTGGTGCCGATGAGCCGATCCCCATCACATTTGGAGATGTTGTGGATACGGATGATGAAACTAAGTTCGGGATATTGTCTGGTGACGATTTGATGATGCGGTTGTCAACAGAATGTGATGCCACTCATTGCATTTTTCTTATTGGCGATTCCGATGGCGTTTTGACTGGACCCCCGGGAGAAGATGGCTCTGTTTTGATTACTCAGTTAGGTCCCGAAACAACAGTCAATGGAAAGCATAACTCTGAGATTGACGTCACCGGGGGGATTGGCTTGAAAATTGAAAGGTCCCTAGAGATTGCAAAGTTAGTCCAAGAAGTATGGATTATCGATGGAAGGAAACCGGGCAGAGTAATTGATTTATTGACATCTGGAAAAACAATAGGCACTAAGATTCTCGGCGGTTGAGTCTTAATATACATCACCCTTCTCGATTGACTTGATGGCCCCTGAAATCGGCAAGATAGGAGAACACGATGAAATCCAGTCAGAGATGATGGGCGAGATGTGCCTAGTTGTGGATATTGATGATAACGTGATAGGCTCCGAGTCAAAGCTTTCCTGCCACAAAGACGACGGGATTAGGCATCGTGCCTTCAGCGTACTAATTTTTGATTCACAGGGGCGTCTTCTGGTTCAGAAAAGATCTACCCAGAAAATTACATTCCCAGGAGTATGGGCCAATAGCTGTTGTAGCCACCCTCTAGACATAGAGTCAGAGAATACTGGTAATGACGGCGTGAAGAATGCAGCAAGGAGAAAGTTGGACCAAGAGTTGGGGATTCCAATGGGAATTTCTGAGGATTGGGCTTTCCACCACATAGGTAGAATGGAGTATTCATGCAGATGGAATGAAGATTGGATCGAGAGGGAAGTCGACCACATCATGGTGGTCAATTCTGATACTGAAGTAGAACATAATGAAAATGAAATCTCAGAAGTCCGCTGGGTGGATTCTGACGAAATTAGCAGAATGATGAGCGGAGAGGGCGATTGGTCAGGAGAAGTGATTGCACCATGGTTCAGATTGATATGGCAGAAATTTGCGATTCCAAACGAGTGTGCTCCATTGAAAATGGCAAGTTCGGTAAATGAGGATATAATCTACTGCGGGGAAGTAAACATGGATGGCGATTCTGTTAATCCAGGACAAACCCTACTTGACGCTCTCGCTAACCATCGCGAAAGAGTGGAGGGAACAATAATGGAAAGTCTCGGAAAAATGGAGCAAAAAAATCTCCATGGAGCCATGACTCACCTTTTCAAAGGGGGTGGCAAGAGGCTTAGGGCCATTCTCCCTAGGCTTGTTGGTGAAGCAGTTGGAGGGGAGAATGAGGGGCACTATACACTAGGTGCGTCGATAGAAATTATCCATAACTTCACGTTAATTCATGACGATATAATTGACCAGGACCCAATAAGGAGAGGGCTTGATGCGGTCCATGTTGAGTACGATGATGCGACGGCAATCAATGCTGGCGATGCAATGCTGGCCGTTGGTTTTGAAATCCTTGCTGAGTCGGATGATATTCCAGACAATCGGTTAGGCCATCTTATTACATCGATTGGAGAAATGGTCAGGAAGGTTGCAGAGGGTCAACAGGAGGATATTGAATTCGAGACTCGCGAGGAGGTATCAGAACAAGACTACATCGAAATGATAGCTGGCAAGACCAGTGCGATGTTCGAGACCTGTGCCAGAACTGGAGCGATACTTGCGGATGCTGATCAAGAAACCATTGAAAATATGGCAGAATGGGGGCTAAACCTAGGATTATGCTTCCAATTGATGGATGATCTAATCGACGTCACGGGCGATACAGAGACCCTGGGGAAGCCCGCTGGGTCTGACATTGTTCAGGGAAAAATGACCTTGATAGCAATTCATGCAAAGCAAAGTGATGAGTATCTTCCGAATTTCGATATTGTATTTGGATCGGGCGACTGTGATGCAGAATCACTGGCTAAGGCAGTTTCGGAATTGGAAAATTCTGGTTCAATCGACTATGCGAGAAGCCGAGCGATGCATCACCACTCAGTAGCGCACGAATGCCTGGAGAGGCTACCGAAATCACCAGCAGTTGAAATTCTTAAGGAATTGACTGACTTCCAATTGATCAGGATTAGCTAATCAATCTGTGTACTGGGACTCTCCGGGAATCTCCTCTTTCAGACCCTTCCTCTGCCTAATCTCTCCAACTATCTTGTGAAATAGTTCGGGAGGGACTTGATCGTATCCGGCGTTCTCGGTATTCCACACTGCCCTACCTTGCGTTGCTGCCCTGATATCATTGGAGAATCCGAATGATTCGGCCACGGGCATCTTTCCAATCACACAGGTAACATCGTTTTCCACTGGCATATCTTCAATAACACCCCGGCGAGTAATTAACTGTCTGGTAATTCCACCAGCCCATTCAGTGGGCGCGTCTATTCTGATGTTCTGGATGGGTTCGAAAAGAACCGAATTTGCCCTTAGTAGAGCTCCCTTTATCGAATTTCTAACTGCTGGAATAGTCTGTGCTGGCCCCCTGTGAATTGCGTCCTCGTGTAACTTTGCATCTACTAGCCTAACCAATACCCCGGTTAGTGGTTCATCGGCGATTGGGCCTTTTTTGCAAACATCATTGAATGCCTCGATTATCAGTTCCCTTGTCTCATGGAGGTTCTGTATTCCCTTTGTATCGTTTACAAGCACTGTTGTTGCATTTATTGCGTATATTTTCCTCATTAGGTCCTTATCCATCCCTAGTTCGCCGAACTTATTCCCTACTTCCTTTGCATCCTTGGTTCGGACGGGCCCATCACCTAGATCACCCTCCCTCAATGCTTTAATCACATTCTCAGGAAGCTGCTCAACTTCAACGTAGAATCTATTATGCCGGTTTGGTGACTTGCCCTCGAATGCCCTACCCTTGTTGTCACTTCCAATTGACTCCCTGTAAACTACAATCGGGTTACTTTGGTTAACCTTGATCCCTTGCTCCTCCTCGAGTCTGTAAATGGTTATCTCAAGGTGCAACTCCCCCATACCGGATAGGAGTGCCTCCCCAGTCTCATGATTTGTATCGACGGAGAGGGAAGCGTCCGCTTTTGCCAAGCCTCGTAGCGCGCCGATGAATTTTGGCAGATCCTTCATCGATTTCGGCTCAATAGCAACCGTTACAACGGGCTCCGAATAATGGCGAATTGCCTCGAAAGGAGTCTCGTCCTTCTCCCTTGTAATGGTGACACCGGCAGCTGCACTTCTAACGCCAGTCAATGCAGCAATGTTTCCCGCTGAGACTCCTGGGACCTGGATTCTATCTCCTCCGACCATCATGCTAACTTGCTGGACACGCTCAGACTTTCCAGCACCGCTAGCCCAAACGGTCTCTCCCTGTTTTATTGTACCAGAGTATACCCGACCGACTGCCACCTCACCAGCGTGAGGGTCCATCCAAATCTTCGTTATCATCAGAGATAGAGGTCCATCTGCATCACAATTGATCATTGTCTTACCTACCTCAGAGTCAAGATCTCCCTGCCAAATATTTGGAATTCGGTATTCTTGTGCAATCAATGGCGAAGGAAGTTTCTCTACGGCCATATCAAGCAAGACTTCGTGGACTGGAGCCTTCTTTGCAAGCTCTTTCTGTTGGTCATTGTTGCAGTACTCGAATATCTGGGTGAAATTTACCCCGGTCTTCTGCATAAATGGGACTGTTATCCCCCAGTTGTGATATGCCGAACCAAAGGCAACGGTTCCTTTGGCTACATCGACTTGCCAATCTGACTTGTGCTGGTCAGGGGCAAATGTTCTAATCAGATTGTTGACCTTTTTGATTTGCTCTTGAAACCTTGCCATCATGTCCTCCGGAGTTACCTGGAGCTCATTGATCAGGCGGTCGACCTTATTGATGAATAGAACCGGCCTGACCTTCTCCTTCAAAGCCTGGCGGACCACAGTTTCTGTTTGTGGCATTGCTCCCTCTACGGCACAGGTGAGTATGATGCATCCGTCAACGGCCCTCATTGCCCGTGTGACGTCGCCCCCAAAATCTACGTGCCCCGGGGTATCGATCAGATTGATCAAGTAGTCTTCACCACTTACTCCGTGAACCATAGACGCACTGGCGGCATTGATTGTTATTCCTCTGGCACTTTCTTGGTCGTCAAAATCCAAAACGCGAGACTTTCCTGCCAGGTCCTCGGACATCATGCCAGCGCCAGCTATCAAGTTGTCAGACAGGGTTGTCTTTCCATGATCAATGTGGGCGGCGATGGCTAGATTCCTGATTCTCTCGCGAATGTGCATTACCTCTGTTGCGCGCTTGATATTGTCTTCCTTACGACCCATATTCTCATCCAGTAATTTTTCCGACCTGAAAACGGTTCATAAAGACAATTGAGCAGTTTCAGGGAATAGGATAAATGTTGGGCAATTTTGAATCATCGGGCTGAGGCAGCAATCCTCTCGACTTCGTGCCTCTTCCCAACTGCGAAGGAATTGACATCGCCTTCTGATGCCTTTGAAATTTCAGAAATTATTCCCTCCGTAAGGGATTTCTTGCTCTTCATTGTTGCGGAGGCGGCGCCAATGGCAAGATTGCGGAGAGCCACATCAAGCCTTCTGCTGGGCGATGAGTCGACTGCCTTTGGTTGGCTAACCGCTCCTATTCTAACTCTCGTTGTCTCTTCACAGGGAGCCGCTTCGGTGATCGCGTCAATGAATGTCTGTAGTGGGTTTTGTCCGCTCTTGGCATTCATTCGGTCGAATGCTTCGTCTAGGGACTTGGCGCAATACTGCTTCTTTCCACTGTACTTGCCAGACCTCATCAGATTGTTGATGAATCGCTCGGTAACTGATAGGTCCTGCTTTCCAAACCATGCGTTGGCGTGGCGGCCGCCGGTATGAGGGGCTCCAATCATCCTTAGATTGACATATCTGGAGATTCCGGGGTCGCTGCAAACTACTTCGCTAGCATCCCACTTTCCAAAAACCATCGTCCCGATTCCGGCAATGGGTGCCTCTGAATTTTCAATTTGAGTGGTTTCCTCTGAATCATCCATCTAAAGCACCTCAACGTACTGGTTTCTCCTTGCGGCCCCTAACCATCTCATCTAGTGAAACACCATTTACCTTAATCACCTTGTACCTAACCCCCGGAAGGTCACCGTAGGATCTACCTTTACTGCCCCCAATGCCCTCGACCATGACCTCATCATGCTCGTCGATAAACGAAATTGCCCCATCCCCGGGAGCGAAGGCGGTGAGCCTATTGCCAGTCCTAATCAAACTAATCTTAACGGCCTTCCTGATTGCTGAGTTTGGTTGCTTTGCCTCGAATCCAACCTTCTCTACGACAATTCCCTTAGCCTGGGGGCTTCCACGAAGCGGGTCATGTTTCAGGACGCCGCCTTGCTTTCTCTTGGCTTGTCTGTTGCGGAACTTCCTCTCCTTCCACCTATACCTCTTACGATCCGACTTCATCTTCGAACCGGAGAATAGGCCTCGTCCCAAGCATACACCTCAAAATGACGACTCGGCGACCTGCCCCCCATTTATGATACTGACGGGTGGCTCATACTTCAGATTCGCACTGTGGACGATTGCGGAAGCCTAACATTCAAGCGGCTTATATTTACGGGAGATATTATGGGATTCAGGGAACTCATCGATGGCAGTCGAGAAATTGATGGTCGGGTTAGCGTTAATTTTGATATGAGATTGGAGTCTGAAAGAACGGGTAACGAACCAATCCTATTCAGAGAAATCACCGAATCCCCCGGACACAGCGCTGTGATGAACATACTTACTCGGCAGAGGCTCTGCGAAGCATTCGAAGTACATCCAGGGGAACTGATAGACATACTTTCGTGGGCGATGGAGAATCCCTCGGAACCAATTCTTGTAGACGGGGCAAATGCCCCAGTGTTTGAGAATACCATGGTTGACACTGACTTATTCAGCATCCCAATTCCTTGGCACTATAGTGAAGATGGAGGGAGGTACCAATCTGCTTCAATAATTATAGCCCAACATGGCGGAATCCGCAACACTTCATTCCATAGACAATTAGTAAAAGGGAAGAGTTCGACTTGTGTCAGACTAGTGCCCAGACACCTTAGAACAATGGTAAACAATGCTCAGGAGAGGGGTGAAGAAGTACCGATTGCCGTAGTCAATGGGCCCGATCCAGTGGTCCTCCTAGCTGCTGCAATGTCATTTGACGAACCTCTAGATGAGTTGATGGTTGCTGCAGCACTGCATGAAAGGTTGTATGGCTCCAAATTAGAAGTGGTTGAGCTCTCTAATGGAGTCACGGTACCTGCAACCTCAGAATATGCCATGGAAGCAAGAATAACAACTTCAACAGCGGAAGAAGGCCCCTATGTGGACATTACTGGTACTGTTGATGACATTAGGCTTGAGCCAGTAATAGAGTATGACAGGATTCATCATAGAAACGATCCGATATTCCACGCACTAATTCCCGCAGGAGTAGAACATATGACACTGATGGGGATGCCCAGGGCACCGACTATCAAAACTGCGGTATCGCAGGTTGTTAACTGCACTGACGTGTTTCTCACAGATGGCGGCAGTGGTTGGCTATCATCCGTAGTCCAGATAATCCCAGAAGAAAGAGGAGATGGGATGAAGGCAATAAAGGCAGCATTGGAAGGTCATAAATCGATGAAGCAAGTAATTGTGGTCGACAAGGACATCGATGTAACTAATTCATCTAGAGTGGAATGGGCATTAATGACTCGATGGCAACCCGATAAGGATACTCTGATACTTTCCAATCAAAAGGGATCTAGCCTGGATCCGAGTCGTTCTTCGGATGGCACGACAAGTAAGATTGGCATGGATGCAACCATAGATCCTGGAATCGATAGATCGCCATATGAATCTGTTCTATGAGGGTAGGCTGATGAAAAAAGATGACCACCTGTCAGAGTCACTACAGCACCCGCGTAGGAGTTTGGGGAACAGATACAGAAGCCAGGCTGAAAAGTTTCTAAGAATAAGTGAAGGAAAAGAGAGTAATCTCTCGTGGGCTGATCAGAGTGCAAAGCAAAGTGTCCTCTACGACTTCACGAATGAGGATAATTGGAAGGTTTTGATTCGGATCAAAGTGATGATGGATGATTCTGAAGGCGCCAGGTCGGTTCTAGCTGACCTCTTCGCAGTACTGGGAAGAGATTCCTCCCTAATGGAACAATTGGCGGGAATGGACATAATTGAATCGTGTGAAGGGATGTTGGATGCCACTCTGGCAAATGATCCATTGGACCCAGACAAGTGGTGGGAAAAAATTGGGTCAGAAGATGAGGGTATTGAGTCGTTTTCTGATAGGTTGAAGAAACTGGACGTTTCGGACCAGAGGGCAAATATCCTATTCTCAAGAAGGCTGGAGAGAATAAGGAAGAGCGGATTGGAAGATGTGTTTCTTGAATTGTCAAAAATTCTTCTTTCCCAGAGGCCAAAAAATCACGAAGCATGGGAGGGACTCGGGATGATGTACGAGAGAAAGGGCCAGTATGACGAAGCGTGGCTTTGTTACGATCAGGCCAAGAGTGTTTTTCCTGATTCAAAGGCAATAGAACGGTTCCGAGAAAGGATGGGGGCAATTGTCGAAGGCAAAGAGGGCGTTGAATGGAAAGAGCCATCTATTTCGGATAGATCGGCATTTCTCAATAAACTCGGGAGTCTGACAAAAAATAATGAGGATGTAGAGAACGAAGAAACTTTGGAAGATAGAGAGCAGGGTCCTTTTTCAAAAATTGAAAGTCTTAGGTCCGAAGGTAAAAACACCGAGGCTTTCTTTCTTGCAAGAAGGATGGTTGCCGAAGGTGTCTCTGGGGCTGAAGAGATGGTATCTGAAATATTGAAAGATCTGGGGGTTTAGCTATGGTTTTTGTTGTTGCTTGGACTTATTCCGCCGAAGAAGATGGGTGCTGGATAATGGTGAAGAATAGGTCGAGAGGTTGGGAGTTGCCTGGTGGTCGTTTGAACAAAGGTGAGTCCCCAGAGGAAGCCGCACTGAGGGAATTATTCGAAGAAACAGGAGTTCTAGGCACTGCAAAGGCGATTGAGGGGGATTTACTGCCCGGGGGCTATGTGGTTCTAGTCGAAATAGAAATCCCAGTTAGCCCTGAGCCCTGGGGATCGCTTGATGATGCTATAGAGGAAGTTGGTTGGTGCCTACAATTGCCAGAGAATTCGGCTTGGGGGGATGAGGAGATTGAGAGAATAATTAATCACGATTGGAGCACTTCTATCAGCCTAGAATCTTGAATTTCATTTTTCCTTTCTTCTATTGCTTTCCTCCATTGAGTTTCTTCCAAGGTTTCACTGGCATCCAATATTAATCCGATATCATCCCTCTTTTCTCCGGAGACGTCTTTTAGAGCGTTTGAGAGAATTAGTTCGACAGCCTCCTTAATGTCTGCAGGATTAGATGGCACCATTGTCATCCCAGGTTTTTCCCTTGGCTTTGCGTCGACTATTCGCTTATCCATAGTTGGGGAATCGGGGTCAATGTCGTCTAATGCTATGTCAAGCCATTCCATAGCACAAACTAGTGCTTCGGCTGGCATAGCGGATGAAGAAAGCATCCCCATTGCCATCCAGAGGTGTCTCATCGCAGGTTCAAGATCACCAATAGAGGACAGTATCCTACCGGACTCTAATCTAGAAAGTCCAATCACGTCCACAGGGTGTCCTGCATCGGAAGAAATGTCGGCGAGTGTGACAAGTGCCATCATTCTCTCGTTGGAGTTTCGATGCCAAGAAGCAAGATTTAGCAGGGCAAGTCCGTGGAGAGGGGATCCCGGATTTACCGAAGCAAGCCTATCGACGCACCAACGTAGTTCGTTACCTACTTTCTCCTGTTCGATTGCCCCCAATAGGGCTCTTTCCATCCTAATCCAAGCCTCTTCCTCGAAGTTCCTATCTTCTAGACTCCTTGATTCTTCCAGAATCTTCTCACTTAGTTCCAGAGCTTGCTCCTTATTCCCTTCTGACAATAGTGACTTGAAAAGGACTGGTTTCGATGGAGATTTTTTTGGATCTGTGTCTTCGCTCATCCAATGTCACGCCCTCTCGAAGCTAGAGGTCATTTCTTCGTATCTTTTTCGGATGCTTTCTTCCCTCTCAACGAGTCTGCCAAGATGCTCGTTAAGTGCTTCTTGAGCGTCCTTGAGTTCAGATTCCAATGATTCTCTATCATCGACTTCAAGGAGAATGTTTCCCAGGGACCGGTAAACTGGCCTACTGGGGTCTTGCTTAGAAAGTGCTTCTACGGTTATTCCATACTCTGAAGACTGGGAGGAGATAGTTTGGATCTGGTTCCTCAAAATCTGCAGCTCTCTTGCTATAGACTGAATTTCTTCGGCTGTCACTTCCTCACTAATTCTAATCGCCCCCTTCAGTTGCTTCAATAGACTGCTCTGATGCTATTAGTGCCCTCATAATGGAGTTCCATCTTGCTCGGACGTCGCTGAATGAGTTTGCCGACAGGGTCAAGGAAATCTCTTCCCCTTCATGGGAGAATTCGGCCTCAGTAATTAGAGAAGAAGAGAGTGGGCCGGATTCGCTGTGCTCAAAAAGCAACTCCAGTGAAACCGGATCATTCCTCTTCTGATGACTCATCTGAATCTCTCTCGGAAAGCTTTCTCTCGTAGTCAAGGGCAGCCTGTTGGGCGATTACTGCCATATCAGTTGCAGTGGCTCCTTCCAAAGACCTCCTGACTATCCTCTTATTGGCGTCACTGGCCCTTGTATATGGCTCCCAGACGCCACCTGAGAATTTGTGACCGCACTTCCTGCATTCCCAGATTCCCGCTGCCTGCCTCCTTACCTTTGGATAGTGGCAAGAGGGGCAGGTGTATTTCCTGGACTTCTTAGCAAGTGCTGATCCTGCCCTGCGTCTTACGCTAACGCCATACCTAGCACCAAATCTTGCTGTTGCCCCGGCTTTCTGTGTTCTCTTTGCCATAATTGCACCTACATTGAATCCACTATATTTCTGAGTTCCTTGGTCCTTTCCTGGGCGTTAGACATGATTTCTGCGAATTCGTCCGCTGAGAAAATTCCCTTTAGACCCTTCTGAAGGGAGTGGACGTTGTCATCGTCTCCAAGAGTGATGTGAATCCTCTCATCCCCTCCGAGTTCCTCCCTTGCACAGGCATCGTAGACAAAACGTCCTCCGACCTTGTGGTATGAGCACATGATTGGAGTCTTTGAAACGGAGAGGGGGTAATCCTCTCCTACCTCAAAACGCTCTGCGGGAACAGTAGCGTTCCTCAGGGCGGCTATTCCGGCTAGAGCGAATGCGTCGAAAAGATTCCCATCGTCAGATACCGCGAAGAGATCGAGTATAACCTGCCATGCCTTCTCACCTGGAATTATGCAAAGAGAGTCGACGTCTATACATCCAGATTCCCTAATTCCCCTGTCTACTACTCTCCCGAGCTCAATTGCTTCGGGGCTAGGGGGTCCTGCTTCCCAATTGCGGCCTGCAATTGGGCGAACATCTGCGGAACACATCAAACCACCTTGATTTGGTCTATCCGGGTAAGGCTGCATTATCTGGAACTTTACTCCAGCTAGAACGATTGTATCTCCCATTCTCACTCTGGCTGACCCTTCGGCCCGAGGTAACACAGAATGCTCAATTTCTAGGTCCCTGCCTTGCCACTGAGACCTACCGTCTATCCTGGCATCATTTTCAGCCAGATCAGAAAGATGGGCACGCAGGAGTTTTGGAACTATGGGGATAGTCATTGGGAGTCACCTCCTTTCAGTGCCTCGACCATCAACTTGTGTACTACCTGAGCAGCATCCATGTTGTAATCCCATGCTTGCTTGAATTCCTCTTGTGAAAGGTCCCCATCCATCTGCAAAAATACTAATTCACCTGAATTTGGCAGAATCCCCATTGGGAGATCGGCTTCACCGTAGTTGTCCTCTTCTTTGTTCAAGTCACAAACTACAACGTCATTGATTTTGCCGCTAGCGACGCTGACAACCAGATCAGTCATGGGAATTCCGGCATCGGCTAATGCAACGGAAGCAGCGGTTAGGCCGACACAACGTGTCCCCGCCTCCGCCGATACTATCTCAATGGTTACTCTGATCTTTGATCGTGGATATAGTTCTAGCAGTACTACGCTTTCTAGAGCGTCCTTGGTAACCTTGCTAATTTCCCTGCTTCGGCGATTGAATCCGGGGCGCATCCTATCGGTTGTTGAGAATGGCGCCATGTTGTAAGCTACATCAAGAACCGCCCTGTCCTGCCTCTGTATCTTTCTAGGATGGGCCTCCATGGGCCCATATACGGCCACAATAGCCTCATTTGTCCCCCATGTCATCCTACATGAGCCATCGGCCACGGGGATGACTCCGGTCTCGATGGTGATATCTCTGATGTCACCCGGTGAGCGTCCGTCCATCCTTAGGCCGTTCTCATCGATCATTTGCACGTCTCCGTAACCGCCCATCAGTTCTCACCCCCGATGTCTCTGCCAGAAATTTCGGAGAGTTTCTTTCTTACTTCCAGAATTCCATCAAGTTCGCCATCAATCCACATTCGGCCGTTGTCTGCCACGACTATTCGGCACTCTGCTTCTGCTTTCAGCCTTCTTAGTGACTCTCCGCCCTTTCCAATCAATCTTCCGAGAAGGTGTGGGTCAATCTCTTCGATAACTCCGGACCTGATTTTCCGTAGCCCCATTCCTTTCATTGTGACTACGCTTGAGTGAGTCTCCTCAACTTCTTGAATTCGGCATAGCACCGCGTCGCCGATGTCCATTACTGACCTAGTCCCTCCGAAGTCGACCTTCCCCGGACCAAGGCTCATTGGGAGAATTGCATTAAATGGTGCTCCCAATTCTATGAACCATAGGTTATTGGTGCATCCCTCGATGTATCCAATCACCAGATCCCCTGGCCTAGGGATATACCGAGTATGGGTTGGATCAACGGAAATTGAGCCGCCCTTTTCGCTTAGTCGTCCTTGCTTTACAGCCTTGAGGCGCCCGGAGATGGCCATTACGCCATGTCCAGCCTCAAAATCTTCTGAATTGCCCAGATCTTCTCCGGGCACTACGAGGGTTTGCCCTCGATTATTTCCTCGCGGCCCCGCCGCGCCATTCTTTTTTGTCATGTTATCGGGCCGCGCGACCGGCCCACTGTTCATAACCGTTGATGCTGGAGATATTACTAGAATCAAGACAATTCTCTTACTTCAACGTCGGACGACCTAGAAGCAACTTTGTCAATAATATCATTCTTCATCCCCCCTGGCACTGAAACAACGCAGACCCAAGCCCCATCACTAGTCCACTCTTCCTTCTGAATTGAATCTCTAAGTAATTGGCTTACTCCACCGTAATCACTTCCTTGGACCTTGAATGCAAGACGGACCGTAATGAATTGGAGGGGGATGACTGGCCTGAGTGCCGAGACGGCATCGGCAACCTGACTTTCTACAGATTTGAATGGATCTATGGAGAATCGAATCTCCTCTAGAGCATTTTCTATCCTGGTCCTTGGATGGGGCATTTTTGTCTTGGGATCAGTGGCAGTGGTCGCAATTTCATTGATAATCTGAAGTTTTTTCTCTTGGACCATCTGCTTCCTCTGGGCAGTTGTGAGCTGAATGCCGCCCCTTTCCAAAATTATTCTTGCACAGACAATAATATCAGTAGTTCCAAATGCCTTCTCGAGGGCCTCCCCTGTGGGCCTCTCACCTGCTCTCGCATCTGACCACACCTCTTCTATTGCGAGTAAATCGCCAATCTCAACTGATTGGTCATCTTCTTTCCAATTTTCTACTAAGTCTGGATCTACGAGGATCTCATACCTGCTGCCCCCCTTTTCTAGACGGGCTAGAACGGCGTCATCCAAACTTACCATGACTGCCGAAAGGGCATTTGACTTATCATAATGGGGTTCAAGACAGTTTTCCGAGATGTTTCAGAGTTGCTTCTCTTCCAAGTTTCTCATATCCGCCCTTATCCACGCACCCGATCTCAACAGTTTCCGGATTCAAGTCTTCTTCGAGTGACTCCCTAAGTGCTTCCAAGCCCATCTTTATTGCGGCATTCTGCGTCAGTCCATTCTTCCACTTGGCCTCGAAATAGTCGATAGCAGTGGCCTTCCCACGACCAATTGCACCGGCGTTGTATGACTGGTAAGCGCCCGATGGATCTGTTTCGAACAAGTGAGCACCCTCATCGTCAAAGCCTGCAATCAGAAGCGCGGTCCCAAATGGTCTTGCACCGCCATACTGTGTGAATGACTGCTTGTAGTCGCACATCTTCTTGACCAAAGTAGATACTGGAATATTGTCCCCATAGGTCATTCGATTTACTTGGCACTGCACTCTTGCCCTGTCAACTAACTGACGTGCATCTGCCACAAGTCCGGAAGTAGTGATTCCTACATGGTTGTCTATCTGGTACATTTTCTCAATTGAATCGGTTATTACAAGCTTGCTCTGGACCCTCTTGTCTACGATTAGGACCACGCCGCCCTTGTAGACCAAACCCACAGTGGTTGTCCCTCTTTTTACGGATTCACGCGCATATTCCACCTGGTACAGTCGCCCGTCGGGTGAAAAAGTAGAGACTCCATGGTCGTATCCTCGTCCGCTTGGCTGCATCGCTATCGACCCCATGCCGCAATGGACTCTTATCAATCTTGGTCGGGGCAAGACTCAATCGGGCAAGCATTGTGAGCAATTTGTTTGGTGAGAAGGTGAGGGTCGCAATTTTGGCTTCAGGGGGCAAGGATTCCACATATGCCGCCTGGTGGGCTGGCCTGCAAGGTTGGGAAGTTGTGTCAATGGTCACCGTACTAGTCAGAGGAGAAGACTCGATGATGTTCCAACTACAGAATTCGTGGATTGCCGGCCTTCAGGCACATTCAATCGGAACTTCTTGGAGGCCGGTCTTCTCAAACGGAGAGGAGGAAAGTGAAATTCTCGATCTAGAGAATGCCATTTGCGGAAAGGATTCTACTTCTGCCTCTCTGGAAAACTTGTGGCCGAAAGGGGTAGAGGTGCCAGATGATCTCGAGATTCACAATGGGCCTCTTGAAATTGATGGGATAGTGGTCGGAGCTCTTCGATCTGACTATCAGAAAACTAGAATCGAGAGGATGTGTGAGAGGCTGGGAGTTAGATCTTTCTGCCCCCTCTGGCACAAAAGTCAGGTTGATCACATGGAATCCCTAGTTAAGCATGGTTTCGAAGTTGTCTTTACCTCGGTTTCGACCGAGGGAATGGGAGAAGAATGGATAGGTAGAAATCTTGACGAAGAGTCCTTGAAAATCCTCAAAGAATCCTCAGAAAGATACAGATTCAACCTAGATGGGGAAGGTGGGGAGTTTGAGACTATTGTTACAGACGCTCCTCACATGAATAGTAGAATTCTGGTAAAAGGTGAAACCATTTGGAGGGGCTCCAGAGGAGTCCTCGAAATCAAAGAATGCAGGCTTTCTTGAAATCGTTATACTCAAACAGGGGACCCCGGTCCGAAGCATCGTAGTTATGCCAGTTTCTCCATTGGATTACAGGTATGGAAGGGATGTTGCAAAGGAGATATGGTCACGAGAAGGGCGACATGCCCGATCTTTGGAAGTTGAGAGGGCATTAATCTGGGCCCATAGCAAGATGGGCAGAGTTTCGCCAGAAGACTATGATGCTATAGCGGAGATAGCCGATCCGGGCATCGTAACTGCTGATAGGGTAGATGAGCTCGAAGCAGAGACAAAACACGATATTATGGCCCTAACCAAGGCCATGGCTGAAGCGGCTGGTGATGCTGGTTGGTGCGTCCATCTAGGCGCAACGAGCAATGATATCGTTGATTCGGCAGTGGCCTTGCAAATCAAGGACAGCATTGCGATACAGGAGCAATCGACACTCAAACTGATATTGACTATGTGCGAAATAGCCGAGAGGGAGAAGGGCACAGTAATGTTAGGGAGAACTCACGGACAGGCGGCTGTCCCCATTACTTTCGGATTGAAGGTTGCAGTTTGGATTGATGAAATGCGTCGACATCTGGAAAGGTTGCGTGAAATGCGCCCCCGGTGCATTACGGGGAAGTTTCTCGGAGCAGTTGGAACCGGTGCAGCACAAGGGGAGAGGGCCTTGGAATTACAGGATTTAGTACTAGGGGAGTTGGGTTTAGAGGTCCCTGTTGCAACTACCCAAGTAGTTGGGAGAGACAGGTACATAGAATGGGTGGGATGGATGGCTAACGTTGCGACCAGCATTGAAAAGATTCTGCAAGAAATTAGGAACCTACAAAGGACGGAGATAGGGGAGGTAGCAGAGGCGTTCGATTCAAAGAAACAGGTGGGATCATCCACAATGGCTCACAAAAAGAACCCGATTACTGCAGAGAATGCTTGTGGCCTTGCTAGGATAGTCCGATCGATGATTATCCCCTCGTACGAAAACGCCCTACTTTGGCACGAGAGGGATTTGGCCAACTCATCGAGCGAGAGATTCACACTTTCTCACTCGATGATACTTCTTGATGATGTTATTTCAAAATGTGACAGAGTCCTTTCGAGTTTGGTAGTTAATAGGTCCAGGATGAAGAAGAATATAGATTCGCAAAATGGATTGATTATGGCAGAGAAAATCATGCTGGAATTGGTCGATAGGGGCATGCCCAGAGACACTGCGCACGAAGAGCTCAGATCTGCTTCGATGGTTGCGGTTGAATCTGGATCGAACCTTGAAGAAGTCTGCAGGGGCTCAGAATCGATAATGAAGCTATTTGATGAAAGTGAAATTTCAGGCCTATTCGAGCCAGAGTCGCATCTAGGTTCATCGAACGAGATAGTTGACAGATCAATATCAATTGCAATGGGCCAAATGTCAGAAGAGTGAAGTTATCAGAAGTAAAATTGCGGTTACCGATGCTACGGCAAAAAGTAGCATTATCATTGCATGTGGTCCGTATTGATTCGCATCGTCAAGTGCGACACGGAGAAACCCATCCTCAATGACGCCGCCGATGATGGAGGCATCGGATTCGTTAAATTCGGGAGGGGGGCGACGAGGGATCCTCTCGGCAGGAATATCTCCCTTTGACACACCACTCGCACAATGACAAGAGGGATTATCATTACTGACTATTCTTCCTCGGGCATAGCGAATCCAGCCTTTTCCAGCAAATTGTCCATATCTTCCAATGCTTCATCATCAGGATTTGTCAGGGCCTCTGGCTCCTTAGCATCCCCACTATAGTCATCACCACCCTCGATGGCGAATTTTATTCTCCTTTGCCTAATTCCCAAAAGTGTCCACACCAAATATCCTGAAATAGCTATCATTACGAATGTTGCCAAAATCTCACTGAGTCCGACCATGACATCGGATTCGGGGGGCTGGTTTCAGTTTGTCCCCGGCAAACCTAGAGAAAGGGGCCTGGATAAGTGCCTTCGATTCGAAGGTGATGGTTCCATCCATTCGCCGATGGGGCTCCCAATTGCTGTCTCATAATCTATACATTGCCACGCTCTTATCTCCTTACGCCCGCATGATAGGCAACGAATCCCCTGACCGCGTCCAGAACTCCTCATGGTCTTGGAGCAACAAACCGGCCTTCCAACAATTCTGGCTGTAGCGAAATCAAGCTTAATTTTCTCTAGATGGATCGAGTCATCTGGTGAGCTCAGCCCTGACCAGGTAATTCTATCCCCCGGGATCAGGGATCTAAGAAGCCTGTTCACTGGCCCCCCCTCCGAGAATGCGACAAGTCTCTGTGTCTTTCCTGAAGAGAAAACGGAAATGTGTGCATGCCCCCCCTTGGTCTCTTTCGGCAAAGAGGTAACCGTACCAGATTCTGATGATTCGATATGGTCGTCGCTTAGCTGATTTGTCCTATGGATGGCAAAGGAGTGGCTCTCCTCCACATCATCCCTAGATTGGAGCCACTGGTGCGCCTTCTCGACGGCAGTATATGTCGAGCCCCTGATCCCATAGAGTACGGGGCATGGTGTTCGAGGGGCTATCATTCCCTTTCCTTTAGTGGGATCTCGATTAAGGAATGTTTCTGGGTGATATTTTTCCATTTCCAGGACTGAAACGGATGAGACGGCTCTCTTTGTGCCGATTCTAGACTCATCCCTCCAAGAAATCAGCTCCCAAGAAGAGTTGGCGGGGTTTTCCCAAGAAATTGCGGCACAGGCCCCTACAACGCCGAATGAGGATTCTGAACGAAGCACTATCGCACCCATTTGAAGTGCTTCTTCAAGCAACGTATCGGAATCGACGTGTTTCCTGACGGCGTCCCAGTACCAATTATCAGGAAGAGGACCAAACGTAATGACCAGACATGGGGAAGCGTTGAACTCGGACGGGGGGTGATTGCTTACCTGGTCCAGTAATTTGGCAAACCAATTGTTACAAATCTCTTCGAGTTGATCGGTTCCGTCATTTGGAATCTCTAGAATGGCGCCAAGAGCCCCGTTTCCACGTGTCCTTCTTCGGGCGAATGGCCAAAGACGAACTAGTCTTCTTTCAACGACTTTACAATCCATCGACTGAGATATTTCTCTGAGGAGTAGGTCGAAGCTTGAAGTCGTGCAGCCAACATCAACATGATCTGTGTCATCGAGACCGATGCGACATATTGCCAATGACTCACCTCTCTTCTAGATCTATTACCCTATGGATTACGCCGGAAATTCCTGAGTCCGGATCACATAGAATACCTTTGACTCCAAATCTCTCTGCTGCTAAAATATCTGATTCCCTATCACCGATTAAGAAAGAGGTGGATTCGCTTGGTCGATCGACCCATTCTTCACCGTATGAGAGAACATTATGCTCCCCTGGGAATCTATGGGCATTGTCGATAAGTTGCCTTCCCGCTTCAAGCATACCCGGGTTTGGCTTCCTCGACCAAGATCCCTCTGATGGGGCATATGGGCTATAGAGGATTAAATCGAGTTCAGCTTCTCTGTCTTCATCCAGCAGTAACTCCTGGATTCTATCGTTAATCTGTTCCAAGACTTCATGGCCCCAAAGACCTCTTCCGATTGGGGACTGGTTTGTTACCACACATATCCTGAAACCAATCCTCCTTAGACTGGCAATTGCCTTTCCAGAACCTGCGAGGATTTCGACATCGCCTAGGGAATTGACATAATTCTCCTTCCATCGATTTATCACCCCATCCCTGTCCAGATACGCAATCCCCCCCTCCCAGTCAATGTCGCCGGGCAAATTATCGAGGGACAATGGTTCTTCAAGAGGGGAACGATGCCGATAGGGTGGCAGCATCTCCTCACAACCCGTTATTCGACTTCACTGCCTCTTTTACGATGTGATTGATTACCAGTTGAATATCCTCGATCCTCTCCATTGAGTGTGAAGGGACAAGTATGCAAAGATCTGCAATTTTGGCTAATCTTCCTCCTTCTTCGCCTTTGTAGTTTCCAGTTATTGCCACAGTATTGCAGCCATTCTCTTTGGAGAATTCGATTCCATTAATGACATTGGCGGAGTTCCCCGAACCGCTGAACCCAACAACCAAATCACCGCTTCTAATGAATGTCGAAAGTTGACCTACAAATGCGTTTTCGTAGTCTGTGTCGTTTGCCCATGCGGTTAGAGATGAGGCATTGTCAGAATGTGAAATTGTTCGTAGTGACAATTCCTTTGACCAGTCTCCTGCACTATGGGATGGCGTGCCGGCGCTCCCCCCGTTTCCAATGAAGTGCACGGTTGCATCGGAATTGCGGGCATCTTCGACCATTCGCCAGAACTCTTCTATCTTCGAAACGGGCAGTTTTCTTATGGCCTCCACCAGCGAGGAGGTGTATGATTGGGCGAATTCGTTGAAGTCGAAACTCATATTTCCGAATGTTCGGGAGGGGGCATCCTATTTACGGGTTGATGAAAGCAAGAGGGCATGGAGGACCCGGTATCGGCAGTTGTTGGGTCGTTGGCAATTGCCCTAGGAATCTCTGACGTCACCATGCAACTATTGATTGGATCCATGGGTTTGGCGCTGATGGCATATTCATTCCATCGCCATTCTGATAGTAATTCCAAAGTTTTAGCCATCATCTCGTGGCCCTTTATCGGGCTATTCTTCTACCTCTATTCAGGATACTTCGTGGAAAAATCCGATCCAGTCTTGATTTTCATGACTGCTGGGGCACTACCAGTTTCCATTGCAATTTCTTATTGGGAGTGGACGTCTGATGGCGGCCATGATGATACAATTGTCTGGCTGAGGGGATTTGTGGTTTGGTCTATGATTCCATATTATGTTGTTTTCGGGATCCCTTACCTGAATATGGCATTCGTCCAATTCACAGCAGTAAGTGCCGAGTTGATGCTTGAGTTTGCAGGATTTAGTGGCTACGAGATTGGTTCGATGATGATAGAGAGAGAAGGGAAAAATGCCATTCCCGTTTCTGATTGGGGGGGGAATCGATTTGTGCTAAGCGAACCACTTGGAGAAGGTGGCTTCTACGCACCAATGGTTAACAGAGAAGGAGAATCGGTAGTCGCATTCATCCTTGCTTGCTCCGCACTCCAGTCGATGGCCGTCTTCATAGGGGCAATTGTTGCACTAAAATCAGTCCATTGGAAGAGGCGTGCAAGAGCATTAGTTATCGCCATACCAACTATTCATGTCCTAAATGTCTTCAGGAATGCTGGAATTGTCTGGCTAACGGACACATACCCGTCATGGAGCCTGTCTGGCATGGGGATCTTTGACTTCGCCCATAGCTACGCTGCTAAGGTGGCAAGCCTATTCGCAATGTTCCTAATGGCACTGGCCCTATTCGACCTTCTTCCCGAGTTGCATAAGCACGTTATGAAGGTCATGAGCCCGATAGTGAAGCTCAGACAATTCTTGACCTAATTCTGTCGAAAAGCTTCCCCGACAGGGGCATATCGTGCTCCCAGGCAAATTCCTTCATCACCCTGATGGCTTCCTTTTCCAACTCCGAGTCGCCAACGAAGTCAGTTAACTCGATCTTGTTATTCCTAGTGTTTGCCTTGAATGCGGCAATTGGGTCTTCATTGTGGAATACCAGATATGCGGAGCCAAAGCCAAATCTCTCCCGAAGTAGGCTTCCGAAATAGTGAATCAGCGGGTCTGACGGCGGAATGACCAAGTCTCGTGTCCGGCTAATCCTACCCTCGCCCTCAAGCATATCCAGACGCCCCCAGCATATGTCCTGGAGGTCGTCGACAAGGAATCCCTTGATCAATGTCCCATCGTCCTCAAAATCATGCATCACATCGCTAATTTCCTCGGGGGTGAAGGAAGAGCCGGCCAGCCTCTCCACTTGCTTTAGTGTGATAACGGGGTAATCCTCAACTAGTGAGCGCAGATATCTTCTTTTTGCGTCCCACAAATCCACATTCCGAAGAGGCTCTACTGTTCTAAATCCCCCGCGATAGTCTTGGATAAGGTGGCCACTTCTAACAAGTGGTGATACAATCTTGCGGAACTCTGACCTCGACATTGCATTCCTCTCCATGAATAAATCGGGATCGTTTGTGTCCCTGAAAAACTGGAGAGTCCCCTCGTCCTCGGGATCAGTTGGAACATTGCGAATAGAAAGAAGCCTCTGGAAATGTGAATATCTCGCCCAAACAAGGTGACCACGTAGATTAGATCCTTGATGCAACTGATGAGCAGCGACCATCGAGTCAAGATTCACCCTGAACATCTCGCACCGACCCCTTAGGGAAAAGTCGTCTCGTAATTCTGTGGAGTGCTCGAGAGCCATTGTCTCATTCTCCCACCTGCTATTCTGATGGAGGGAATGGTGGTAGAATAGCAACCTGTTGATCTCCTTACGCGATCTTGGTTCGACAACTCCTCCTCTGATGTACCTCTCCCCGTCACCCATTGACGTGAATCCCAATTCTGACAGTATTTGCTGAATATTCTCGTCGCAGTCGTGGACGGGGACGCCGTTGAAAGCATGGAGAACTGATACGTCAACGAGCCTGTCCCTGTAGTTCTCTAGCAATTCTGCGAAGGTAGTCTTGAAGTCGTCCAGATAAGAGTGGGGGATATTGATGTCCTTTATCTCTAGATAGTCATTTACTACGAACATGAGGACCCTGCCAATTGGATCAACTCCCTTGAATACTGGGTAGTACCACCCTTGCTTGAGAAGAAGTCTGACTTCCTGTATGAATCGACTGCTGAATGGGTCCGACTGAGCCAGAATCCTCATCTTTCTATCCTCCGGCAATGGGGAGAGAAGGCTCTCTGCGTCCTCATGGGATGCATAGTAGTCTGTGGGATCCGGCTGTAGTGCTACGACTCTGGCAATTGACCCCCTCCTCTCAAGATCGCGTAGCGTATCAGCCAGCTCCTCCACTGGCCTAGAGACGAAAAGGCGCAGAGTGTGGAGTCTGACGGGCCCTATCCGTGCAATTAATTCAGTTAGTGCTTTGTCGAAAGATAGTGGTTTGACTCTTCCGTGCAGTCTCTTGAATATGGCCATTGACCTCTTGCGATTGGGGACATCGACGAATTGTTTCGCCACCACGAGTTGCCGCTCCATATTGGAGAGGGCAGACTTCAGACTCCTCTGGATATGGGCATTCTCCTTCCCCTTGGGGTATTCCGAGAAGAGATCGTTCCGCGATATTCCCTCTTCTGGGATCTTCTCAATGAGCTCCTCTTCTAGGGGTCCGAACCAAGGCTCTGAGCGAAGTCCCATCAGCATGGGTAGTTTTTCACTGAGGGTGTATCCGACCCTGTTGTGAAGTAGCCTGCCATTGTAGACGTCAGAATCGTGCTTAATGTCCTTCCAATCTCTGAATCTATAGTTCTCAACGCGGTGCAATAATTCCTCCCTCCTCTGAACGAAGGTCAGATTACGAATTGCATCCGCGGGTTCCTCGAATCTAGAAAATGACTTGTTAAGAATCAATGTCTGCAGGGTCCTGTAGTCGATGACATTGAATTCCCCCCCTGTTATCCTGTACTCATCAATTCTGAGGATGAACTCGCCCTCGTCAGTTTGGGTGAAGAATCCGATGGATACGAGGTTCCTCATCTCAAGCTCCTGCAAGACTGATTCTACCTGGGCGGTCGGGAAAGGGAGGCGGGAGCTGAGTGACTCAATTGTCTGTGGACCCTCTGAACCTAGCATATCGAGGAGTTTTAGCCGTAGACAGTCCATTGGATCTGAGAGTGATTTCTTCGTCCAATTTGATGGCTCGCCTCCATCGTAGATTTCGCCGATTTCGTAGTTCAGGCCTCCGGTATACAACTCCCTTAGATCATCCATCTCGGCCGCTCCTGCGACAGCAAGACAACCAAGGGTCCCGTGGACCTCAGTCATCCTCATCGAGAACCACTTGCCGTCTATCTTCTCTAGTCCGGTCCCCCTAATCTTGGTGATCAACCCCCTTTCAGCGAGATCGTGGACCCACCCTCGCAATGTTTCGAATTCAATTCCCTTCAGTTTGTCGCTATACAATGGATGGGTAAGTTGCCTCTCCAGGCCCCCTCCCATGTCCATCAGCCTTAGTAGTTCATTGGCGTTAGATGGTATGGAAACCTTGGATTGGTAGTAGTCGCTTAGCTTTTCCTTGTCGAGCTCAGTTGCTAGCGACCTCGCCCCAAGGAGACGGCGAAGAATCTCGGGGTCGACGTCCTTGATCAGATATGCACGCGTCCTGAGGGAAAGTAGGTCTTCGAATGAAGACATGAAGAGAGTCAGTCCCAATGGAGATGGTATCTTGACCCTCCTATGCACTATGCGAACGTCCTCGCCGTCCATCCGTTCGATGAAATCCCTTAGTTGGACCATTCCCAAGTCAGTAGTTAGGATCTCATTCATCGCTTCCCTAACTATCACGGATTCGTCCATCTTCCTATGTTTGTTCATGATCTGCTCTGCTTTGACCTGGAATTGCTTGGGACTCACTTCTTCGGCCCCAATTCTCCTTGGATTGAGCATACTCCTAGAAGAGACTTCACGAAACCGTTTTGCGAATAACTGCGAGTCGATTAGGTACTTGTTTAGAATTTCCTCGCTACGCTTTCCGCGGAAAACCTCTGGTATGAGGGAAACCTCAACCTCGTGGCTCAATTTCGCCATGAATCCATTCTCGTCGAAAGAGAGTTCGTGCACTATTATGTCGTCCCTCGTCGCCATTCCAGCGAAAAGGTAACCCAGGGCTAGGTTGAATGCCCTCCCCCTACATGTTGTGACGACATAGGTCGGCAGAGGAGCCTCGACCTGCTCCACAAGGATTCGGTCCTCGGAAGGAACCTGGAAAGTGGTAGCAGAATGCTCATCAAGGAACTGAGATAATGCGTTGGCTACTGGCTTGTTGAGGCCCATGGCATCGATTAGGAACGGAGTAATCGAATTGCCGGTCCTATACTGGATCGAAAGGATACTCAACAATCCAAGGACCTCGTTGCTTAGTTCGCTAGTCCTGCTCATCGCTTCCCCGGTCCACGACGGTATAGTTGGTCGGAACCCTGTTGCCGGAGTTACATTCACCCTTGTCCCTATTACGCTAGCGACCCTGTATGTTGAGCCTCCCAGAAGGAAGACGTCGCCATTCCTCATGCTAGAAACGAATGAAGACGATAGTTGGCCGACCAGAGTGCCATCGGAAGTGAAAACAAGATAGTTATTGTCTGGAGAAATGGTCCCTATGTTTGTGTAGTATATCATTTGGGCATATCCCCTCTTTCCGAAGCGATTCTCTTCCCAATCGACCCAAACCCTCCTCTCCTCTTCTAACAAATCTAGCACTTCGATGTAGTCATCATACGGTAGGTTTCGATAGGGCCATGATGCTTGAACAAGCTCGTAAGCCTCGTCAATGTCCCATTCCCGAATTATAGTCAATCCGATGAGGAACTGCGCCAGGACATCTAGGCAATTCTGCGGAAATTTTAGCAGGTCCATATTTCCCGATAGGATACCATTCTGAAGTGCGACAATTTCTAGCAAGTCGTGGGACGAGGTGGGGAGGAAACGTGCTCTCGGAAGTCCACCCACCTGGTGCCCCGCCCTACCAATCCGCTGTAGAGCCGTGGCAATGGAGCCTGGTGATCCAACTTGGATTACCAAGTCAACAGATCCGATGTCGATACCCATCTCCAAACTCGAGGAAGAAACTACACAACGCAGTTTTCCATCTTTGAGTCTCTGCTCCACATCTAGGCGGATCGATTTGTCCATTGATCCATGATGCCCCTCTACGCCGGCAACCCCAGCAACTTTCAGACGTTGGACGAAAGTCTCCGTCATGTTCCTTGTATTGACGAAAACAAGAGTGGTGGTATGGGCCTCCACCAATTCCTTGATCCTCTCGATATTATGATCCAGGACCTCCTTCACGGGGATTGATGTGAATCTTGGAGTGGGGAGGATTATGTCCAGATCAAGTTTCCTTGAGCCTGAAATCTTTGCTATCGATACTCGTTGTTGGTTCTCTTTTTCTTCTCTTGGGTCACTAGCAACTAGGAACTCCGCCACTTCGCTAAGAGGCTCCATTGTTGCACTAATCCCAATCCGTTGAACATCAGATTCAACTACCGAGTCCATGAGTGCAAGACTGAGGGACAAGTGCGTCCCTCTTTTTGTCGGCACAAGGGAGTGCATCTCATCGACAATCAACCACTGCAAGTCATTCAGAAGTGGGCGGAACCTCTTCGAGGCGAGTGCAAGGGCCAGAGATTCTGGTGTTGTGATCAAGATATGTGGTGGTTTCCTTAGCATCCTCTCCCTTTCTTTCTGAGGGGTGTCGCCCGTTCTGAGGCCCACTTTGATTTCCTGTGCCCTGCTAGGAAGGAATCGCTCCTTTATTTCTGTTAGAGGGCCGATTAGATTCTTCTGGATATCGTTCGCTAGAGCCTTTATCGGAGAGATGTAGATGCACTGCACCGTATCTGTCAGTTTTCCTTCTAGAGATTTCCGGACCAAGTCATCAATAATTGAAAGGAAGGCTGTCAATGTCTTTCCCGAACCAGTTGGCGAGCATAGTAGCAGGTGCTCTCCGGACAAAATCTGAGGAATGGCAACTTTCTGAGGCTCAGTGAAATCGGGAAACTTGTCCTTGAACCAGTTCCTCACAGGAGGTGAGAGCCTGCTCAGAATGTCCTCAGTCTCAGAAATCTCCGAGACATACGTAATTTCTGGCATTTTTCTCAAACCACCTTGCGTTTCAGGCTATCGATTGCCTAAATGAATGCTTCTCAATAATTCGTCGAATATTGGCTAAATTTCCTCGGAAAACTCGTCATGGCTATTCAAACGGGAGAATTTCTCCTTCCACTAGGATGGCTTGAAAACCACGATTCGTTGTCGTTTGCCATATGGACCCCAAAGGGAGGATGTCTAGATTGACCTCCCTGCTACGAAGGAGGGGGATTGTTCTTCCTTCTTTCGAGATATATGGTGGCGTTTCTGGCCTCGTTGATTATGGCCCCGTTGGAGCTCGGATAAAGAGGCGCGTGGTCAATTCTTGGATTGATCACTGGGGCAATGTTCCAAACATAGTCGAGATTGACTCCCCCACGATTACCCCTGAAGATGTTCTAGTGGCGAGTGGTCATGTTGGCGAATTCAATGACAAGATGTCTGAATGCAAATCCTGCGGGGGCGCCTTCAGAAGTGATCACCTTCTTGATGAGTTTCACGACAACCCAGACACATTGGACTCTTCTGAACTCGATGAGTTGATTTCTAAGAATGGGGTTGTTTGCCCGAGTTGCGGATCACATGAATGGGCAGCGGCTAGTGCGATGAATCTGATGTTTCAAACGAGCATCGGCGCGATGGGGGGTTCGAGGAGCGCTTTCATGCGGCCTGAGACTGCTCAAGGCATGTTCATGCTTTTTCCGGCACTCTACAGGCATTTTAGACAGAGGTTGCCATTTGGGGCAATGCAAACTGGCAAGGGTTACAGGAACGAAATCAGCCCTCGCCAGGGGATGATTAGGCTCAGGGAATTCAATATGGCCGAGTTGGAGTACTTCATTGACCCAGAAAAGCCCCCAGTGACAGATCTGAGCAGATGGCCAAGAAGAGTGTGTATGATTCCTGATCCAGAAGGGCCGCACCCAAATGAGGTCGAAGTCACCATCGAGGAAGCATTCGAATCTGGAATTGTGAAGCATCCAACTGTAGCTTGGTTCCTGGCCATGACAATGCAGTTCCTCGAAGATGTGGGGATTGACCCCTCAAAGGTTAGGTTCAGACAACATGCCAGTTCTGAGATGGCGCATTATGCATCCGACTGCTGGGACTGCGAAATCATAGGGGAGCACGGGTGGATAGAAGTTGTGGGAATAGCAAATAGGACTTGTCACGATTTGGAATCGCATGAGAAGCATTCCAGATCTGGATTATTGAGGGCGTGGAGGAGTTTCGAAAATCCAATCAAAGAGAGTCGTGAGGTCCTCAAGCCGGTTGGTTCGGTTATCGGCCCATCTTTCAGAGACAGAGCTGGTGATGTTTCATTGGCACTGTCAGAATTAACAGACCTGCCTGAAAGCACCCCCTTCTCACTCACACTTTCTGATGGAACCTCAGTACAGATAGAAGAAGGGATGGTGACCAGAAGTCTCCAAGAGACTGTGGTTTCCGGGGAGTACTTCACACCACATGTGATAGAACCGGCATTCGGAATTGACAGGATCATCTGGCATATCCTAGATCACAACTATCTTGAAATGGAAAAGGAAGGGGATGAATATACAATCTTGTCTCTGGAACCGACTTTGGCCCCTTATGACCTAGTTGTACTTCCACTTTTCGACAAGGACGGGATGGACGTGATGGCCAGGGAGATTTTAGATGAAATAGGTTCAATTTCTGGCGTAATCGCCGAAATTGACACTAGTAGATCGATTGGTAGGAGATATGCAAGGGCGGATGAGATTGGCATCCCATGGGCGGTAACGGTAGATCACCAGTCCCTAGATGACGGAACCCTGACAATCAGGAGAAGGGATGATCAAAGTCAGATTCGTATTGACGTAGGCACTCTGATTGAGTGTCTGACTTCGAAGACTTTGCATACCCTATTCTAGGCTAATCTTCAAGTGTCGCCGAGGACAACTGGGAGTATGGAAGGGGGCATTAGGCCAGATGACTGGACAGAGAGATATCGCCCTTCCAGACTATCTGAGATGGAGGGGAACGGCGACAAGTTGAGGAGGATCAAGTTGTGGCTAGATGGTTGGTCTTCTGGCAAGATTCCAAAAAAGAGAGGTTTGCTACTTTCTGGACCCCCCGGTGTTGGAAAAACGACCCTCGCACATACATTGGCCAATGAGCGGGGTTGGACGGTTGTTGAGTTGAATGCTTCTGAACAAAGGAATGCTGCAGCGATAAGAGGCTCAGCAACTAGTGGCTCCCAGAACTTCTCCCTAGAACAGTTCTCAATGGGCAATGCATCGACCAATAGAACAGTGGTCCTTCTCGACGAAGTGGATCACCTCAGTGGAGGATTTGCAAAGGTCTCGGAGGAAAGAATCCAGAGGACTATGGGTGCTGAAGATGATTCGTCATCCTTGAGGGGGGACTCGGGGGGGAAGGCAGAGCTTCTAAACTTGCTAAAAAACACCAAAAATCCAGTTTTAATGACCTGTAATGACCCAATGAGGCTGTGGGGTCGTGGTGGAAATTGGAGGTCCAACAGAGACAGGGTTCTCAGAGTCTCTGAGAATGTTATTTTCGAGAGGGTCGATAGGGCAGATCTTAGGAGAATCGCACTCAGAGTTCTGGATTCAGAGGGAGTAGGCATCGATCCCGACTCGCTTAACGCCCTAATTGATGGCAATCCAGGAGACCTCAGGGCCCTGATCAGGGATCTCCAATCACTGTCCTGCATGGTTGATGGGCACATCGAAATGCGTGCGGTCCAGGAACTAGCAGAGTCAGTAGTCAGGGATTCTCAGATCAACGTTTTCGACTCCTTAAAGAGGGCATACAAGACACGTTCTGGGTCGGGTATTTCCGAGATTGTTCGGAATTCAGACAAGGATCCTGATGAGATGTTAGCTTGGTTCGCATGGAACAATCAATCGATAATGGGGCCTTCCAGTTTGGAGTCTGTCTCCGAAGCCATGTGTAAAACGGATTCATTTCTTGCCACAAAATTCTCCAATCGAGCTTTCAGGTCCTGGTACTGGGGTTCAGCATTGCCCGCTCAAGCAATAGCTTCAGTTTCGGGGAGTATGAGTGAGAAAGAGGTATTCATCAGTTTTCCCGATTTTCTAAGAAGGGGCGGGGAGTCGTGGCGGACTGGGGGCTTGATTGCCAGCCTTTCTGAAAAGTTTGGGACGAGTCGCTCGTCTGTTAGGGAGGACCTATGGCCGACCCTTCTAGCCGTCCATAATTCGAGTTTGGGGGGTTCTGAGGAGGATTTCAGCGTGGCGAAGAAGATTGGCCTATCTGCAGAGGAGCATCTTGCCGTGCATGGAATTCCAAAATCTAGCAAGAGTGCAAAGGGGATATTGGAGGCTTTTGGAGATGAAGGCGATAGCGAAGACGGGGAAATTGTAGTGGCAAAGCCTAACGAACCCGTAGTGGATAATGATACACAACCGACATTAGATAGGTTCGGTTAGTCTGACTCCCAAGTCCTTGGGTGGAGGAGCACGAGGACCGTTAGAAGTTCGAGACGCCCTAGCCACATCAGCATAGTAGATGCTAGGAGGGAGGGAGTGCTCATAGAGGCCCACGAGGACGCTGCTCCAGAGGGTCCGAAATCACCCAATGCAGGTCCGGTGTTTCCTAGTAATGAGATGGATACCGACAAGACGTCGTCCATGTCTAGATTTGGCTCGAGGAAGGAAATTGTTAGCATCGATGCAGTGACTAAGACCAACCATGAGCTGACCATTCCGAGAATGATCCAAACTCTTTCCTCATCAACCACTGAACGGTTGAATCTTATTGCGACAATCCTTCTAGGCTGGATTATTTTCATCACTTCCCTCTTAGCCAATTCGAAAGCAATTCGAATTCTTAGGACCTTCAGGCCGCCCCCTGTGGAGCCGGCGCTGGCTCCAATGATCATTAGTAGCAGCAAAACAAACTGGCTGAATACTGGCCATTCGGAGAAGTTGGCGCTAGAAAAACCAGTGCTTGTGATCGAAATCGCCTGGAAAATGGAGTGCCGTACTGATTCCAAAAAACCGTAGCCTAGTTCATCGGACTGGTAGATGTTTATCGCCATTGCAATCCATGCGACGAAAACAATTAGCAGGTAAGTTCGTAGTTCTTCATCCTTCCAAATCTCATTTGATCTACCGGAGAAGGCAAAATATAGTAGGCTGAAGTTGATGCACGTGAGTAGCATGAAAACCATCACGATGGATTCAATTATGGCATCATCAAAGTGCATTATTCCTCCATCGGTTGTTCCAAAACCACCAGAAGGCATTGTAGTTAGAGCGTAGTTGATCGAATCAAATGAGTCCATCTTTGTGAACTGAAACAGCAGGACAGCCTGTAGTAGTGTGAGGCCGACGTAGATGGCCCAGAGTTTTCGAGCGGTGCTTTCCAGTGTCGTTCCGAGATTTGAGACAGAGGGGCCGGTTAGTTCGGCCCGGGCTAGTGCCATACCCCCACCAAGGGCTCTTGAGAAAATTAGGAGCCCCAGCATAATTACTCCCATTCCGCCAATCCACTGTGAAATTGAGCGCCAGAGAATGAGGCTTTGCCTCTGGCTCCCCAAGCAGTCCCCATCGAAATCATTGATCGCCAACATGCCGGACCCGCAGACCGGGCTGGTAGAAGGGTCAACGAGAGATGCGCCAGTAGTAGTAAAACCGGACATAGACTCGAACCACGAGTATAGTAGGCCATACAAAATCTGACTAAGCGAATTCTCGCTTTCGGGTATCCAATATTCTCCGAATGGGCCATGGAACATCCCCCCAAGCCACAGAGGAAGAGCTCCAATAATGACTACTGGAATCCACCCTAATGCGACGGAAGCGAATGCCTCCCTGTCCCTTACACGCGCTGAGGGATCGGAGATGCGCGAGCGTCTTACCAGGGCATATCCAACAGAAATCGAGATGAGGGTAGGAATGGCAAATGTACGGATTGCTGGCTCCAAGCCTTCTGAATAAAGACTGTAAAATCCAACGACGACTAGGGGGAATGAAACCAGGCCAATGGTCCATCCAAGAACAAGGCTAACGACTTCCCAGCGCATACTAACTCCGAAGTGACTCCTCGGCCCTACCTACGTCGTCAATTTCGAGAATCAGATAGATTCGATCACCTTCCTCCAGAGGGCCAATGTCCCCCTCAACGACGTTAGTGAATGCCCCATCTGGGCCCATTCTCTCGAGCATGACTAAATTGGCCCCGATAATGTCCTCAACTTCGTCCAATTCTTTACCCATTAGTGAATTTCCCGGGTTGATTTCTGCGGACATTGAGACGAGAGATGGGATTCTCGGGATGGGTTCGTATAGGCCTGGAACGTGCATATGTATTGCTTTGAGAATTGACTTTACCGCAACTCTACGCTTGCTCACTGGCCTAAGTCCAATTCTCTGGATTGCCTCTACGAGTGCTCTATCCTTCAAAATCAAGCCAGTCCTGTACACCCCTTTGTCGAATGTCCTCATTGCGATTGAAATGTTCAAATTGTCATCGCTCAGAGTCGAAATTGCAATGTCATGGTCCTCAACTGCTAGTTCTCTTAGCAAATCCTCGTCCTGAGGGTCACCATGAATTACATCCAATCTCTTGTTTACGCCTATTCGTGAGCCTACGATGGCGTTTGCTGCATCCAAGTCCGGCTCAATTATAACGACATTCGAGCCATTGCTGAGATAGTGCTCGGCCAGTTTGCTCCCAAAGCTTGTTGCGCCAAATATGGCAACTCTAGGCTTCTCTGGCATTTCTGAGTCCGCATCACCAACCATCCTAGCCACCTCGCTGAAGAGCTTTGTCGCGCCAATGACGTAAACGAGCATGTCGCCTTCCTGGATGATTTCATTTCCGGAAACTATTCGACCCTTTTTTCCTTGAGCTTTCATGGCTATTATCCTAGGATAATCGGGGTCTGAACGCCCCTTAGAGTTGGCATCTTCGATTGTCGAACCTATCAATGGCGAACCTAGAGAAACGCTAGACTCAACGATCCACGCATTTTCCCCTAGTGGGATTATGTCAGAAAGAGTTGGTGCGACCAAACCGGAAATCAATTGGTCCACGACGTCTGTGGAGGGAGAAACAACGAAGTTGGTCCGAGCCCAGTTCTCCAATGGCCCTGCCCCCCTAGTTGGGTGGGTGATTTCAGAATCGCGGACATTGGCTATTGTGATCAAGCCAGAAGCCGTCCTATCCCCTACCTGCTCACTGAAAACACGCTTGGCGAATGCGCAACCAAGAATGTTTACGTTATCATCATTTGTTGCGAAAACGATAATTTCGGCGTCACTGATGCCTGCTCTCACTAGTGAGTCCCGGGATAGTGCATTTCCGGTAATCAATAGGCAATCTAGAGACTGTGAATCGCTGATAGCATTTGGATCTGGGTCGATCATCGCTACGCCTCTCTTCTCGCCTCGAAGAGCAGCGGCGACACCTCGGCCGACCTCGCCGGCACCTGCGATAATGACTCGCATTCGGTCAAATGAATATGTAGATTGGATATAATCATGCGCCATGGATGGAAAATTGCCAGATTTGCCCTATTCGCGGCCTATTCCTCTGAATCGACCAATTTTCCCTTGATTCTGCTATCTGCTCTGGATTTGATTATATCCGCCTGCCGTATTGTTCTCCTATATGCCTGTCTTGCGGCAGGGGTGAGCCCGGACGGCAGCCATGACTCCTGAGCAGGGAACCAAGACCACGCCACAATGGGGGCGACTAGTGCCAAGGTAGGCGGGAAGAAAACCGTCAGAACGGTAGCCAGAATCAGTGCAGAGCGAGCTATGGAAGCGTAAACTATTGGCCTGAATCTGCTGTTTTCTATGATTCTTGAGCCTTGCCATGTGGCAATTGACGCATGACCAAGGCAAGTTACGACGGTTAGGGCAAAGGCCAACATTATGTTTGCCACACTGAAACCAGTGCCATCCCAAACTACCGGGTCGAATAGTCGGACATTCAGGTGGGCAGATCGCATTGCTCCAAAACCCAATCCAAGGGTCCAGCCATATGGTGCACAGGCCCTCAATCCAACGGTCCTAGAGCGACCAAGTAAGAACAGGGCGAAGGAAGACTCAGCGAAGGCGATTATTAATGCAATTGCACTTATTGAGATTATGTTCTGAGTCTCATTCCTGACCTCAGATAAGATCAAAACGTCAATTGCAGAAGCTGCCAAAACGCCAGAAATTATCCCATATAGGAGAGTCTTCACGGCGCCGGATAAATCGTAGAATCCAGTCATTTTTGCTATAGTTCCACGCCAACCTACGTATACGCCCAAAATACCGATTGCGAAGGCTATCTGCATTTCCCACATCTCTATGGGCGCTTCAGCCATATACACTCCAATGACGGGTTCCCTATCAGTACAGCGGATATTGGGGGACGCCCTAGCACAAAGTGGGCCAGACAATGTTCAAACCACACGATTGATGCCGAAACTCATGGCGCTAGAGGGATTCAAGCAAAGAGTTCTGGGTTCCATCGGCCTTCTGAAGGGAAAGAGGAAGATTGACGAAGAGACCGTCAAGGACCTGAGCAAATCGCTCAGAAGGGCACTTCTAGAGGCTGATTTCAATGTGAGGCAAGCTAAGGAGCTTACTGAACGAGTAGAAAGAGGCATGGTCGAGGAAGAGCCGCGACCAGGGGTGAAACTAGAGACGCATGCTATGAATCTGGTTTACTCAGAACTGGTAAGGATTCTCGGCACTCCGAGAGTAATAAAACCCCATAACCAGACGGTTCTAATGGTCGGACTTTATGGTCAGGGGAAAACCACAACTACTGCAAAATTAGCAGATTGGTGGAGGAGGAGCCATGGAGCAAAGGTGTCCGTTATTGAAGCCGATGTTCATCGGCCCGGGGCATTCGAGCAATTGAGCCAGATGCTAGAAGGCACCGGAGTAGAGGTGTACGGCGAGCCTGGGGCCAAGGTTGCAGCAGAAATAGTCAGGAATGGCCTGAAGAAAGTGGGCACATCTGATATCGTGATAATAGATACAGCTGGCAGGGACAGCCTTGATGGTGATTTGAAGGATGAATTGCTCGAAATTGCCCGGATTGCAAATGCCTCTGAGAGATTCCTAGTAATAGATGCGCAAGTTGGCCAGGCGGCTGGCCCGATGGCCGAAACATTCCACGAACTAGTAGGTGTAACCGGGACCATAGTGACCAAGTTGGACGGTACAGCGAGAGGCGGCGGGGCCCTAAGCGCAGTTTCAACTACAGGTGCACCGATTGTATTCGTTGGAGAGGGAGAGAGGATAGGGGATATCGAGAAGTTCGAGTCTGATAGGTTCATTTCACGATTGCTGGGGATGGGGGACATCAAGGGGCTAATTGATCTAGCCCCCGAAGATCTGGATGAGCAAGAAGCAATGCGCCTGACTAAGAGATTGATGTCAGGGAGATTCACCCTAACGGACATGTATGCCCAGATGGAAATGATGAGCAAGATTGGGACCCTGGACAAAGTACTCTCCCATTTGCCCGATACGATGTTCGGCGGGATGGGCAATATGGGAGTGGCGCAGAAGAGGCAGATGCAATCAAATCTCGACAAATATCGTATTGTTATGGACTCAATGACACAAGAGGAGAAGGACGACCCACTGCTACTCAAGTCGAGCAGGATTAGGCGAATTGCAAGAGGTTCTGGTTGTGAGGAAAAGGAGGTCAAGGAGCTACTTACGCAGTGGAACAGGAGCAAGAAGATGATGCGAGGATTCAGGGGCGACAGGAAGATGAGGCGCCAAATGCAATCCATGATGGGGATCGATGACGATCTCGATCTGGGGTGATCTCCTGGAAAGATGGTTCGCAATTATTGGACATAGGGCGCCGAGTTCGGGAGTTCTAAATCTGAATGACCTTGCTGGTTCCGGAGGACGTATGGATGTCCTTGCAAGGGCGGTAAATTCGGCGCTATTCGTCTCACATGGCATTAGGAAGGACAGTCATGTTTTGCTCCACCTAATGGGTGGTGGGGGACCGAGCAGGAGGATTTGGTTCGATGGCTCCTCCCTTGGCGGTGTTAGACCAGACGAGAGGTCAATTTCTGGGCAGATTAAGGGCATTTTGAAGGAAGCAGTCCCCCCCCGGGGGCATTTCAAGGAGTTCAGCAGCGGAATTATGCACTCAGGGGGAGATATCAGTCAGACAATCAAAGAATGGTCCGCAAGAGGGATTTGCCCAGTCGTTCTAGATTCGGATGGCGGGGATTTCTCCGATTTGCCACTTTCGAAGGATTTTGGATTCATCATATCCGATGACAAGCCGTTGGACGATGCGGACACGCGGGAACTCCGAGACCCAATTTCTCTCTCCCTGGGAGATAGGTGGCTTCAGGGCCACTCTTGCATAGCCATTCTGCACTATCTTCTTGATGCGAACTAGAACCACCCAGGCATACCATCTGCCCCCATCTCATTGGATGACTCCATCACTGACTGAGGCACCCCTAACGGATGGTTCTGAGGCCAACTTGCGAGTGGAGTTAATGCTGCCTTGCCAGAGATTACGGCTGTGCAGTCCGTCATCTCCAGATCCTCGTCAACTATTCTCGCCGCCCCTACCTCGAAAGCTACCCCGATAGAGCCCGTTTGGAGCATGTCTGTTGCGTTGTGGTACCACCTTGCGCCAAGTGGGACAGTCTGGAAGGACCCGTCCCATGCCTCTGGGACGTTCAGATTCAGAAACAGGTTTCCATCAAGAAACCATGACCTTATTGTTCCGGGGTCGGACTCTTCAGGAGGGATTCTCGCGGAACCATTTGGCCGCAGTAGGTTTTCGGGCTTTTTTTTCACCAACTTGGAAAGCCCATCTATCACATTCAGAGTGGCAACAATGGAATCAGAGTAGTCCTCATGGGAGTAAGTAGCTAGGCTCACAGAAAGTGAAGGTAGGCCGTACAGCGCTGATTCTCTTGCTGCTGAGACGGTTCCGGAGTGTAGGACGTCGACGGAAAGATTCGGTCCCCGGTTAATGCCAGAGATGCACATCCATGGCTCTACCTCCGGGGCCCAAGCCCCAAGTCCCCCGTCTATTGCGACGATAACGCAATCGCAAGGTGAGCCGTCAAGGGAGAATACACGTAGCGGCGCCGACTCGTTCACCCTGAGCCTATCGGCGATGTCGGCGTGTTCCTTGAATGCCATGTCATCGCGGAGCGTGAGTTTCATGCCGACTGCGGACTGCTCAGTAAGCGGGGCTAGGACGACTATTGGGTGGCCCCTCTCGTTAAGGGCCGAAGCCAACTTCTGTAGCCCTGGGGAGTGGATTCCATCGTCATTTGTCAGGAGCAGGGGGAATGACATGGTAACGCGTGCCGAAATCGCGTTATGAAACCGATTCATCATGATTCTGTCTCTTTTCCTGGAGGGTGACTGTGATCGCTCCTGCCATCATCATAATCCCGCCCAAGATAGTGGGCACCCCTATCACGACCTCATCGGTCCATAGCCACCCAATAATCGCGCCGAGCACCGGTTCCATAAGCAATGCGATTGAGACGACGATTGGTGATATCCACCGTAGCACGGTATTTACGCCCGTGTGGCCGCAGAGTCCCGGGCCCATTGATAGGTATGCGACCCATGTAATCCAAATTGGGTCTGACCAGCCAAACAACGATGCCGATGGCTCGATGGGTGACAATGTTGATTCCTCGAAGAAGGACGTGGCTAATGAGAGCCAAATGCCGGCCACCAGAGTAACTGGGAAGGCGTAAATGAAGATCGGCATGCCCCTCTTGGATCTCAGGTGCCTTCCAACCAGTATGTAACCCACCACGCTGACGGCTCCGACGAATGCAGCAAAGTCCCCGGCAAGTGACACCTGTCCGCCATCTCCGAGGTCCATTAGGGAGACTGCGGCACCTCCGAAACCCAATGCCACACCCTTGATGTGCCCCCTTCTGACTACCTCGCCCAAGAATGGCATGATTGCAACGACAACCAATGGGTGGGTATTGACGAACAGCAGGCTGTGGACTAGGCTGGTGTTGTCCAATGACCAGACCCAACTGCCGAAGTGGACGGCAAGGAAAATACTCGAGAGCATGATTAATTTGGCATCGTTGGGATCGAACACGAAGCCGGATGATCTGGATGCCTGAAAGAAAAACCCCGGGAGCAGGACGAGCGCCGTCCCTTGCATCCTCCAAGATGCGCGTAGAAGAGGGGGGACCTCGGACATCTCCTGGAGGACTATTCCGGCGCTTGAGACCGCTAGGACAGCAACTGACAGAGTCAGCCATGCTACGGCGGGTGGGTCCTTGGAGCCTCCCATGTTCAGTCCGCCAGCTCGGCGTCCATAACGCCTGAGTTTCTCTTTTGGGGCATTGCTGGAGCGGCGGCATTCCGGGGTTTGGGAGGGGATTCCCCTCGTCCGCCCCCGATGATTCCTGCCTTGCTGAAAAGTGCGTATACCAGAACACCAAGGACGATGTTGATCATGATGAATCCACCAAGCCTAGCGAATGGCCACCACGAATAGAGGGAAAGCGGCTGACCGCCCACAGAAACTCCATCCAAGACCGCTAGGACTGCCGCCTCGACCCCATAGAAAGCCTCCCCAGTCAGCGCGCCCGCTGCAATCATGAAGGTGAGAAGGAGCATCTGAGCGCTCTTCTTCTCTGCGGCAGGACTCCCTTGCTCATCCCTCACCGACTCGACGATTGGCTTGAGTCTGCGATTCTCCCACCATGAACGGTATGCACCGCCAATCAGCATTGGGAATGTCGCAGGGGTGGGGAGGTACATCCCCAAACCGAAGGAGGTGCCCATTCCCGTGGCCCATTCAGCGAAGGCACCGAGGGCCATCCCAATTAGCAGCGCGCTCCAGTTTCCCTGCCCCTCCGCCAGGATCGTTGTGAAGTATGCGAATGCGTTTGCCTGGGGAGCCAGGAGCTCGATGGTTCCATCTGCGAGCAGCTTGGAGAGGAAAATTGCCACCCCTGCGCCTAGTATGGCTCCTGGGACGACGCCCATGATGTTGCCCTTAGAGATGTGATATGGCCTGTTTCCGATGTATAGGCTGTTCTTGTAGTCGCCAACCACGGTTCCACTCATGCTAATGGCGGAGCCGAACACAGTGGTCCCTACCAGCGACATCAATATCGCCTCCTCCTTTGTCAGGCCGACATCGAAGTTAAGGAAGATCATCAGCAGAATTAGTAGGACGATGAATGATGTTCCCGAGACTGGCTCTATTCCCGTCTCCCCCATCACTCGGACCGCTATTGCACCCAAGAGGAATGTCGTTGAAAGTAGGACAAACGAGAATATCAGCGAGGGGAACACGGGATAGCCCCCTAGGACGAAGATGACCGTGATCGCGGCGAATGAGAGCATCATGAAAATTGGGATGTGGTAGAGTGGCCATTCGTACCACCCCTTGCCCTCGACGAACTCCTCGCCTTGCTCGCCGGTGAATGCCTGGGCGATGTCCCCGAAGATGCCGATGAACGTGGGGGCCATCTTGAACAGCCCGAGGAAGCCACCCCCCAGGATAGCGCCAATGGCGACCGTTCGGATTATCGAGCCGAATGCCTCCCACTGCACGATGGGCCCTAGTGTGGTGATGTTGACGTACTCGCCCTGGGCTGGGTCGTAGACTGGGACATCCTGAAGAACTGCCAGGGGGATGAGCCAGAACCATGCGAGGATGGCTCCGAGATTGACCAGAAGTGCAGCCCTGAACTTCATGAACCAACCGATTGCGAAGAGGGTCGGGCTGATCTCTATGCCCAGGAAAGTGTACGACATCGGGTTCCCCTTCTCGTAGGTAGTAATCCCCCCGTATGGGGCATACTGGCCCTCGGTAAGCTCGCTTGGTTGGTGTATCCACCTCTCCGTGTAGACCGAGGCCAGGCCCCACTTCTCACCCGAGAGTGACATTGCGAGCCAATCAGCGATGCTGCTTGGGACTCCTGCGATCTTCTTCGACCACCTTATGGGGTAGTCGATTACGAACATCAGCCCCATGGTCAGAACAGTCCAGATGCCGACCGTGCGCAGTGACTCCCGTGCGGCTTCGGCTGATCCAGAGCTGACGTCGGAGGAGATATCCAGCATCTTCAGTGTGGCTTCGAATCCCGGCATCGGGAGAGGGTCCTCGACGAGCCAAATGCGTCTGAAGATGATGAAGTACATCACGCCCAGGAAGCCAGCGAACATCGAGGCGATGATTCCTATGAACGCTAGGTTCAGGGTATCGACAGAGCCAATCAGATGCCCGTCTCCGACCTTGTATTTGTCGGAGTACGCGAGAAGGAAAATGGCCGGGAATGTGAATATGAAACCGATGGAGGCGTTTGTCGCCCCCGTTGTCGCACTTGTGGCGATGTTCACCTCTGATGGGGACCATTGGAGAGCCATCCCAAGTAGGTAAGCCACATACCAGGCCGCAGACACAGCCAGCCCTATTTTGAGTCCGATGTAAGCTGTAACCCCGCTGAAGATGGCCCCCACCATTATTCCGATGAGTACCTTGCGCGTGTCCCAGTGGCTAATCTCGAAGGACTCGTCGAGGTTCTTCTCCTCGAGGTACTGCTCCAGTAGACCCGTGTTCAGGTTGTTGTACATGTCCTCGTCCAGCCATGTCAGGGTTCCCGATTCTATGGCCTCCAGTCCCGAGGCGGTGACGGGTTGCCTGTAGGCGGAGCGCTCAACGTCTGACATGTCTCTCGTTCTGAGCGTACGAGAACGACGCTTATACTTCACGCGGAAGGGAGGAGGGAATGTGGTGAAAAGCCCACTAGTGGTCGCGGCTGATCTTGTACCTTCCCATGGCTTCCATCCACTGGATCTCCCCTCCGGACTGGAGGTTCATCCCATCCTCGACCGGTAGGATGAGCGTCTGGTATGTCTTGTTGTCCATGGCGTGGACTTCGCTCCCCTGGATGTGGGTGATTATCGCTGAACCCTTCTCTATCATTGGAATGTTGATCGTGTCGGTTACTGTTCCGACGTGGGACCTCTTCTGACCGGTGAAGATGTCCTCTAGCTCGATACGGGCCTTTGCGGAGCCGTGCTTGCCGGGTTTGGACTTGGACATGCTTAGAATCTTGAAGGCGTCTTCGTCTATCGCGACGTACCTTCCAACTTTCAGAGTTCTGATTTCGGCCCTAGTCGTGCCTGGCATGAACGCCTTGTCCGATGGGGGACTTATCAGCATTGGGTTGTGGCCCCGAGCCGGGTACCGGGTGGCCCCCGGCCCGGGGTTACGTTTTACCGATCCTCGGATCAGTCTTCCTTGCGTCGTCCTAGCATGGCAGCGCCAAGCAGGGAGACGACTGCCAGCACGGATGCGAAGCCTGGTGTGAAACCAGGTGCCTCTTGCGCGTTGACGTCCTTGTCGGCCTGAGACCGGTCATCGGTGTCGTCAAGAGCATCGCAGATTCCATCGCCATCGAAGTCCGATGGCACTGAAGCTGAGTTCTTCGAGTCAGTGCCGCAGGAGTACTCGTTCCAGTCGTCGTCGGTGGTGTCG